>Ga0105164_10000870_pt1 | contig 19787 bp, 15 predicted proteins | sample VDWuncwatermetaG_FD_89674 | JGI IMG/M metagenome (GOLD analysis project Ga0105164, IMG submission 89674) | Wastewater microbial communities from Netherlands to study Microbial Dark Matter (Phase II) - VDW unchlorinated drinking water | ecosystem: Environmental > Aquatic > Freshwater > Drinking...
AGTCTATCCTAAAAGCATGAATAGAGTAGAGATAATTAATAAAAAATTGATTCTAATATTAATCATGTTAGTAAGTATTTCACTGCCTGTGCTTTCAAGTGATAATGTTGTGGATGAAGTAAATCAGAGAATTGAAACTAAAGTTACGGATATTCCTAATTTTAAAAGTCCTGTTTGTTTACTTGTTGGATTAAATAGTTCTGAACTTGCATATAGGGAAATCTCAAGCTTATCTGGTTTTGAAATGTTTACTGTACCTTACAGAGCAGATATAAATGAATTGGTTGAACAAATCAAACCAAGTCAAATAATAATTAAACATCCAAGTGGTTTTGTCGGTTTATATACTACAGATGGTGGCTTAATAAGGGGAGTTCAGACTGCTAATGGACCTCAAATAGCTGGTGTTCCAGGAGCTATTCCTCCAAGTATTATTTTACCTACTGAAGCAAATACTACATATGATGCTATTTACTATCCTGGTTCAAATACTGGTGGAGTATCTCAAGGTGGTCTTGGTTATAGCCCACCACCAAAAGGAAGAGGATTAAAAAGGCATTTCTTAAAACTTGGTACTTTGATTGGACTTACACCGTTTCAATATCCAGGTTATTTTATGGCTTACAATACTTATAGTCAGGAAAAGCTTATTCCATCACTTCTTATACCTAATATTCCTACTGCAATTGGTGCCGCTTCTACATTTGCTGATGCAAAACTTGATCAAAGTGAATATGCACAAGCAAGACCACAACCTAGAGATTACATGTTCCAGCCAGTTCTTGAAGGATATTAGGACAAGTAGTCTTCAAGTTGTTCTTTCTTTATCAAGTATTTATTATTGCAAAAATGACATCTGCCTTCTGCATATCCTATTGTTTCAATTATGTTAATTACTTCATCTTTGGAAAGTCCACCGATAGCATCTTCAAATTTCTTTTGACTACAGCCACAGTAAAAACATAACCCTTCAAACTCAGAAACTATTTCTACTTCAAAATCTGAAAGACCTTTCTTTATTGTTTTATCTATAGTTAAACCAGATCTTAAAAGCAATGAATATGGATCAAGTTTAGAAAGCGTTTCTTCAACCATTTTAATATCTTCTTCTTTTGCTTCTGGCAATGCTTGAATTAACATCCCACCTGCATGGAGCACTTTTCCTGTTTTTGGCTCTAGATAAACACCACATGATAGAAAAGAAGGAATTTGTTCTGACCTAGCTAAGTAATTCACAACATCGTCAGCAACTTCTCCTGAAATTAGTTCAACAGATCCTTGGTATGGCATGCTATCTTCATTGTCATAAATTACATGGACATAACCCATTTTACCTATAGCTTTATCTATATCCACATAACCTTTTTTATCAAATACTTCTAGTTGAGGGTTGCTTATATATCCTCTTACTGTCCCTTCATTACTGGAATCCACGATGATATTGCCTAGTGGGCCATCCCCTTTCAATTTTAATGTAAGATGTCCTTTAGTTTTTTTTAAGGTATAGCAAAGTAAAAGACCACAAGCCAATGTTCTTCCAAGTGCAACTACAGCAGTATGTGATAAGTTATGTCTTTGTCTTGCTTCTTCAGTTAAATCGCGAGTTGATACTGCAATAGCTCTAAATGCATTATTTTTAGTGATAGCTCTTACTAAATGATCACTTTCAGGCATAAAGAAAATCATATTACATATCTTTAATAATGTAATGTATTGAGAGATTTTTTAGAGATTTTCTTATATTAGAATTAAAAATACAGTTTTTAAAACAAAAAACATGATAAATTAGAAAGCGAAAATCTATATTTTCACTTGTACACTTTTAAATAATTATATGATTTTGCGGAAGTAGTTCAGTGGTAGAATGTCTCCTTGCCAAGGAGAAGGTCGCGAGTTCGAACCTCGTCTTCCGCTCATTTTTCGAAGAAAACTATTTTATCTTTTATGCTGTAGCTGGTCGAGCTAAATCATTCATTGATGCCATCAACTTCCTATTGTCTTTTTCTCTTTGTATTAATGCCATGAAAAAGTCTTTTGCCATTGCTATGGCTGCATTAATTCTTGCCATCATTCCTATAGTTTTATTTATATTAATGTCTGCTCCATCAGGAGTGGCACTCGTAAATGTATCACTTTGTAATTCAGCAGCAGCTTGTTCTAAGCTACCCATTAGGTTTGTTTGTGCTGTTAATTGAGATCCAAAATTTCTTGCAGACGTGTTCTCTGCTCCAAATCTCTGTGATATTGCTCTTAAATCTACTGTCATGTTTTTTACCCCGTACTAAGATCCTAAAATATTGTGGTTATGAATCCCTTAAGGATTAGAAGAAATTCATAACAATTAAGCAACTGTTATTGGTGCTGGTTTAAACTGACTGTGAGTTTTTGCTTCAGCTTCTTTATTTAACTTAGTTTTTTTGCACTTATTAGCAAACTCTTCATAATTAGTACGAATTAATATTGCTGCTTGCATTGATCTGTGGCGAGTTATATTTGGATCAAAGTCTTTATCTCCAGAAAAGCCATTTAATATGGCATCTTGTACTCTTACCATAGACCCTATTGGGTCTTGTTTATTAACTCTTGTACCGATTGCTCTACCTATTAGAGTGTGTGCTGAGTGAAGTATCATACATTTATCCCCTGTCATTTGTCCCCTACAAGATAAAATCTTAAAACGGCAAGGTTAGGGATTTCTTAAGGTATAAAAAAAATCTTTTATAAGGTTAAAACTAGATTAAGGCAAAGGACTAGGAAGGACTAGAAAAGGCTTATGAAGGACTATGTTTTTTTTATAGTCCTTGTATAGTCCCATAGTCCTTTATAGTCCCATAGTCTTTTATAGTCCTATTTCTTATAGGTAACTAGGTGTTCTAAACTTGACAGTTTTTGAGCTGTTTTAGCTGAGTATTTTAGAATGGGATTACTTACAATAGCTAATAGAAATACAGAAGCTACAGCGATTGCTATCGCTAAATTTAATTCTTTTGACTTACCTAGAGAGTCTTTATTTGTATCCATTTCAGAGACTGCTTTGCTGGGTTCATCTACTATCATAACTTTAGCTACATATGAATAGTAATAGACAGAAAGTGCTGTAGTTGCAAGAGCTATTGAACCTAAAATAATGCCCATATTTCCAGCATCAAAGCTGGCTTTGAATAATAAAAACTTAGCTATAAATCCAGCTGGTGGAATAGGTAACCCAGCCAGATTAAATAAGCATACTGCAAATGCAAAGGCTAACAACGGTCTCTTTTTTGCTAGACCACCATAGTCTGAGATATTGTCTGAGTTTGCTTCATTTCCAAAAGCTATTATGCAAAGAAAAGCACCCATATTCATAATGGAATAAATAACCATGTAAAAGATACTGGCTGAAATGGTTTCTGGCTTACTAAGAGCTAATCCAATTAATATGTAACCAATTTGAGCAATAGAAGAATATGCCATTAGCCTTTTTATCGATGCTTTATTTATAACTTGAGAGAGTGCTACAAAATTCCCAATAAGCATGGAGAGTATTGAAATTACTATAATTATGGGCTTCCATGAGTAAGTAGCAAAATCAAATAGATTAAATAAAATTCTAACACTTATAACAAAGGCTGCTGCTTTTGAAATGGTTGATAAAAATGCTGTTGCAGGAGTCGGTGCACCTTCGTATACATCTGGTGACCACATGTGTAATGGAGCTCCACCTAATTTAAATGCAATTCCACCAATGATCAATATAAGCATTACTGAGATGACTGATACATTTGCTGTTCCATTTAAAAAACTTTGAAGGAGTTTAAACTTTATCTCATAAAAATGTGTGGATCCACAAAGTCCATATAGAAAAGAAAGTCCAAATAAAAATATTGCTGAAGCACTAGCGCTGTTTAATAAGTATTTTAGAGAAGCTTCATTGCTTCTCTTGTCATATTTTGAGTAGCCTACGAGCATAATTGCACTTAAACCCATTGTTTCTAGTGCTACAAAAAGACTAATCATGTCATTTGCACCAGAAAGAAGCATGGCACCTAAAATAGCAGAAAGCAAAATGATCATAAATTCACTTTTATGTACAAATCCTTCTGTGTATTTAATAGAACCAAGTATTAAAAGAATGGAGGAGAATAAAATTAATGTCCTAAATAAAATGCTTAAGTTATCTGCAATAAACATTCCACCAAGAACTTGTACTGGTTCTAATAATGGTATTTGTGTTTTAATAATATGAACAAGTCCAGATAACAGTAAAATTGTTGAAGTTAGCCAGATAAGACTTTTATTCTTACTTGTACTTAGGAATACTGATAAGATTAAAGCTAAAAGAACTAGAAGCTCTGGGTAAAGTATTGAAACTATGTCTTTAATCCACATCATATCAGAGAAATTATAGAGCTTTTCTTAATAATATTGTGCAATATTATTAAATTGATCGATAAAAGTTATAAAGTTTCTTATTCGTAAAATATATTAATATGGGTAAATAGTTCGTAGAGACTTGATAGACGTGTCTAATAAAGATAAGGGATAATAAAAAATATGTCCAGTTGTAAATATTTATTATTAGCATTAACCCTGATTATTTTCTCAACAAATAATTCTTTTTGCGCAACTTCCTTTTCGAAAAATCTTCCGAAGACAAAAAGTGTTTCAAAAACATCTTTAAAGAATTCTGTTGCAGAAGACGCTGATAAAGCTGATGATATTGAAAAAGATAATCCGGGTAAAAATTATAAGCTTGTAGCTATTTATTTAATAGGAAATAAAGCAAGAGTTCTTTTAAAGGATAGTGGACAGCCAGACGTTCCTGCTAAAGAGTATCAAATGGGTGATTTCCTGGATGAGGCGCAAACCATAACAATATCTAAAATCAATTTTAATCCTACAGCAAGAATTGAACTTACTGATAGTAGTGGAATTAGTTATCTTTTAAAACCTCAAAGTACTGAAGATTCAAAAAAATCTGGATCTAGTCCTGGTTCTTTACCTACATATTTTTCCGCTGGTAAAAATAAAACAACTAAGAGAACTCCTTCAAGCTCTAATAATTACACACCACCATCACCAGTAGTTCCACCGCCTCAGGCTTCTTCTCAGTCAACCCCTGCTCAACAAGAAGCTAAAAAAGATGAATCACCTAAACAGGACTCCTCACCTGCAAAAGTAGATGCTTCTTCAGGTCAAGCATTAAAAACAATACAAGATTCAGCAACTCCTCCTCCAGATATTATGCAGCAAGCACCACCACCAGTTATGAGTGATCCTGATAGACCAGCAAATCCGTTTGAATAAGGGTGGAAGACTGAGGATAGAAAACAGAGGTTAGAAAGGAAATATTTTTTGGATTCTATCCTCCGTCCTCTATCTTCTAATTCCTACTTGCTATCCACTATGTGTTAAGAGCTATCAACCTCTTAAAGTCTCGATTTCTTTTACCGTTTTCGGTGTCCCTTTTGTAAGCACATCATTTCCATGTGAAGTAACGAGTACATCATCTTCTATCCTGATTCCAATTCCTCTAAATCTGATCGGTATGTCTGAACTATTTGAAGTGTAGATTCCTGGTTCTAAAGTGGTTACCATGCCAGGTTTTAATTTGATTGACTTCCCTTTTTCATCTACGTAAGGACCAGCATCATGAACATCAAGACCTAACCAATGTCCAGTTTTATGCATATAAAACTTTTTATAGTCACCATTCTTAATTATTTTTTCTGTACTTCCTTTTAGTAAGCCTACATATTTCAAGCCTTCTACTATTACTTTAACTGCTTTATTATGTGCATCGATGAATGTTTTCCCTGGTTTGATTTCTCCTAATGCTTTTAGTTGTGATTCTAAAACTATTTCATATAAGTCTTTTTGCTCACTTGAAAATTTCTTTCCTGCAGGGAAAGTTCTGGTTACGTCAGACGCATAATTTCCATATTCGCATCCTGCATCTATAAGTATTAAATCTCCATCCTTTATCTTTTTTGAATTCTCTATGTAATGAAGAATTGTACAGTTTTCTCCTGAGCCTACGATAGTGGGATATGAAGGACCTGAGGCCCCATTTTTCCTGAAATGATATTCGATAATTGCTTCTAGCTCATATTCATAAATTCCTGGTCTTGCAAGCTTCATTGCTTCTATGTGAGCAAATCTTGATATTTCAGCAGCTCTTTTCATTGAGCCTATTTCGTTGCTGTCTTTTATAAATCTCATTTTGTGAATAATATCTCTGGGATCTGAAATTCTTTTTGGAGATTTTAATCCTGATCGGTTTAGTCTTTTTAAATCACCGACTATACTTGTTATTTTTGAATCAAGCTTTGGATCTTTTCCAAGAGGGTAATAAATATTTTCAAAATCAATTAAAATAGATTTTAGTTTCTCATTGAAAGATGAAAAGATGTAAGACTCGTCTGCGCCGAATTGAGATTTTGCTTTTTCTAATCCTGTTCTTTTCCCTGTCCAGATTTCTTTTTCTTTATCTTTTGGCTCAAGAAAAAGAATATAGTTAAAATCTTTTTTCCCCTTTTTTAAAATACAAACTGAATTAGGTTCTTCAAATCCTGTTAAATAGTAGAAATCAGTATCAGGTTTAAATTTATATTCAACATCATTTGATCTTATCTGATGTTTACTGTTTGGAATAATAACAACTGAACTGTCAGGAAGGTTGCTTAATAGCTTTTTTCGCCTATGTTCAAATATTGATTTTTTGAAATTGTTAGCCACTTCTTAAAAGATGGGAAATCTATGCACTGGTGCATGAAAAGCTAAAAAGATAATAGAAATCATTAAAAATTGATTAAAATAGAACTTATTAGAGAATTTGATCAATAATTAATTATAAATGAATACTAATTGAATTGCTTTTGAGTTGATAATCAGTAATATACGTCAAAAACTATCATATTAACTAGTATAAAAATAGGATATTTTCCTGTTACTTATGCAACATATTTTATAAAATGTTATTTTATTCTATGCTTTGTATGAAAGGGTTTCAATTCTAAACTTGTTAATTTAATTTCTAATAGATTTTTGGGAATAATATCTTTATGGCGACTGCAAATCCGATAAAACAATCATTAACTCAGCTTCTTAAAGCAGGAAAGACAACATTAAATGATGCACTTAGTTTGTTGGTTGACAATACAGGGGCTTTAAATTTTGAGTATCTTGACAAACAACTTTTATCAGCTATGCCTTCTTCCTGGCCTGCTGAACAGGCTATACCTCTTTTATTCTGGAGTAATAAACTTTATGTAGGTGTTCCGGATAATCCTGATCCGGCTTTGAAAAAAACGCTTTCAGATTTTTTAAATGGTTGTCAAATTGAATTTAAGACAATAATGCCTGAAAGTTGGAATAAGTGGTTTACGTTAATTGGTAAAACTCCAGGGAATGTTACTCCTGCACAAACTACTAATTTAAAACCACAATTACAACCTCAACCGACTTTAACTTCTCAACAAAAACTTACCCAATTAAGACAACAACAAGCCTCCTCTCTTACAGCTCCACAGGGTAGACTTGGTGCTGAGCTTGAAGCGACTATTGAAAAAATCCCTATCCGCCAAATTATGGCTACAGATGAGGGTGCAATAGCTAATGATGTTAGGGCTTTAATGGGTGAAGCACTTTCACAAAGAGCAAGTGATATTCATTTTGAGCCTACTACAAAAGGACTTATTGTTAGATTTAGAATTGACGGTATTTTGAGAGATGCATGTAGGTACTTTTCAACTGTTCAGGATTTAAGAAAAGTCGTCATTGCTCGTATAAAAATTATTGCAGATTTGAATATTGCTGAACAAAGACAGCCTCAGGATGGGCGTGTTACAGAAGTCTTGGGTGGTAGCAGAGTAGATCTCCGTGTTTCAACCTTGCCTACATTGCATGGGGAGAAATGTGTAATAAGAATTCTTCCTCATGATAATAATTATACAAGTCTCATTGATTTAGGTATGCCTAAGAGTAGAATCGCTACTTATGAAGAGTGGCTCAGTAGAAGTCAGGGAATGATTTTAATTACTGGACCTACGGGTTCTGGTAAAACTAGTACTCTTTACACGAGCTTAGCTAAGCTCGTTGACACTACTAAAAATGTAGTTACTGTGGAAGATCCTGTTGAATATCAGCTTGCCAGAGTTAATCAAGTTCAGGTAAATGTTAAGGCAGGTCTCACCTTTTCGGCCGGATTGAGAAGTATTTTACGTCAAGATCCAGATATTGTTATGATAGGGGAAATTAGAGATCTTGAAACTGCAGAAATTGCAATACAGGCAGCACTTACAGGGCATCTTGTTTTAAGTACATTGCATACAAATGATGCTGCAAGTACGATTGCTAGATTAATGGATATGGGTATAGAGCCTTACTTAATCTCCAGTGCTTTAATTGGTGTTGTCGCTCAAAGGCTTGTTCGTAAAGTTTGTTCTTGTCATCAAGAATATCAACCATCTGTTGAGGAACTAGAGTTATTGAATTTGTCGTCATCTAAAGATGAAGTCTTTGCAAAAGCTGTAGGTTGTGAAAAATGTAATGGCTCAGGCTATTCAGGCAGAGAAGGAATTTTTGAAATAATGCCTGTTAGTGAAAGTATTCAGCAAATGATTCAGGAAAGACCGAATTTGAATCAGATAAAAACTGAATTAGTTAAACTGGGTGTGCCATCATTAGCTCATGCAGGAATTCAAAAGGTTAGAAAGAGAAAAACCACTCTGGAAGAACTTTTGAGAGTCGTATCTATAACTAAGCAAGGGCAAGAAGAAAAGTAAGTAAATAGAAAATCTGATAGCTAATAGAATATAAAATGACTGATCTAGAAAATAAATCTAGTGATCAATTACAACGTCTTGCAAACTTATTGCAAGATTTTACTGCTTATGGAAATAATATTCTTCCAAAAGTAAATTTGAAAAGGGTTAAACTTTCAAAACTTCAAAACCTTACAACTATAAAGTTGAATGACACTTTGCTCAATATCGACAGCCAACTTTCAAATAAAACCGAAGATAATACATCGATTAAAGATAATACCTCTGTAAATCCACTGAGAAAAAAGGGTGAAAGACCTGCTGGCTCTAATCTTGAGAAGAAAGATGTAACTTTTAATTTAGAGGCTCAAATTATTCAAGATAATGAAAATGTTATTTTATCGCCAAGTATCATAACCCTCCCACCTTTAAAAGAAGACATTGTCAGTACTTCTGGCGATTCACCTTCATATATATGGCCTCCAGTTCATGAAAAAAAGAAGGTAGAGGCAGGTTTCAAACCTGCCGGTACGAAACCTACCGCTAAGAAAAATAAACCTTATTTTATCGATGATAAAAAATCTGTCGGTAAAAAATTAAAAATAAATTTAAATGAAGTAGAAAGTAAACCACAATTTAAAGAGAAAATATCATTTGAGGAGCATAATAAGGAAATTGAAGAAATCCATTCTGCTTCTTTCCCTTGGGCATCTAATGATTCGGAAAAAACTTCTAATGATGATGTTTTTCAAGGAGGATTAGAATCTGAGCTTGTAGATTTACCTGATGATAAAATACCTTTTCAAGAGACCGTTAAAACTCCTGAGCAAGTCGTAAATTATGATGAACCGTCCAATCAAAGTACCATAAATGAATCTACCACTCAAATCCCTATCTTTAAAGCAATTAAAGCAGATGTATCATTAGATCTTCTTTCAGATATAAACAATTTAGATTTTTCTCAAAATGGTATAGAATTGCAAAGAAAGGGTAGTTCAATGTTTGATAAGAGGAAAATAATTTTACTTGGTGGGTTAACAGTAACTCTTGCTTATTTATTTTGGACTAATATATTGCCAACACTACAATCATATTCTGACTCAGATTTAAATCTATCGTCTACCTCTGAAAAGATTGTTGTTAGAGATTTATTTAACAAGAAAAATAGGTTGAAACCTACATCTTTCCTTAATCAGATATTGAAACCACAAAAAGATAGTAGTTCTGGTCAATCCCCATTAAATATTGCGCAAGAAGATCCTTCTGTAATTACTCCTATTACTGAGCAGGATAGATTATCTCTAATACAGAGAGCAAAAGATGCAGTAGAGTTTAGAAATGATCCTTTTGGTCAGGATGAAGTTTTACCTCCTCAATTACTTATCGATAAAAAATTAAAAGAAGAGGAGGCTGATAAGCCTGCTCCAGATATAGAATTACAAAGAAAGCAAGTTGAACTTGTTGGCGTGATTAGTACTAAGGATAAGGATTTGGCTTTAGTTAATGTCTATACTGCAGATTATGCTGTTAGACCTGAAGATGAGAAGGATATGAGAGAAACAAAACTGAAAGCATCTTTAGCAATGGCAGTTCCAAATAGGCTTGAACTTTCATTGTTGGATCCTGTCGAAGATTGGTATGTAAAACAAATAATTAAGAGTAAGTCTAGGACTGAAGACCCTACTATTGAACTTGTGAAAGGCGATAAGAAATTTAAATTGAGAGTAGGGCAAAAGCTTTTACTTCCTGAAGAAGGATAAGAGCCTTATGAATTTAGATTTTTTGATAAAGGAAGCACTTAAAGAAGATCTTGGTAGAAGAGGAGATGTAACCTCTGAATGTTTGTTAGAGAAGGGGAAGAAAGAATCATTCATTTTAATTGTTAATGAAAATGCTGTTATTTCTGGTCTTGATTTGTTTAAAGGTGTTTTTAAGTGCTTAAATAAAAAAATAGTTTTAAAAACAAGGTTTAAAGACGGAGATATTGTCAAAAAAGGTACAAAGGTTATTTCTCTGCATGGAGATGTTATTTCAATTTTAACTGGTGAAAGAACTGCCATAAATTTTATTTCACATTTGTCTGGAATTGCTACGGAAACAAGAAAACTAGTAAACAGCATTAAAAGTAAAAATACAAAACTTTTAGATACAAGAAAAACCACACCTTTATATAGAAATCTTGAAAAAAAAGCAGTCTTTCATGGTGGTGGAATTAATCATAGAATGACGTTAAGTGACATGGTTCTTATAAAGGATAATCATATAAGTTCTTCTGGAAGCGTAAATAATGCTGTATTGAAAGCTAAAAAAAAATATAAAGGCAAATTGAAAATTGAAGTAGAAGTGGAAAATCTTGCTCAGTTGAAAGAGGCTATTGACGCATGCCCTGATGTAATTATGTTTGATAATTGGGATATTAAGAATTTTAAAAATGCTTTAAAGCTAGTTCCGAAAAAAATAAAAACAGAAATTAGTGGTCAAATCAATCCACTAAATATAAAAAAATATGCAAATATTGGTGCTGATTATATTTCTACAAGTTACATGATTAAGAATTCTAAGTGGGTGGATTTTTCACTGGAAGTAAGCAAGTAGGTCCATTTCTTGCTATATTATTCCTATGCAATTTGAAGTCAAAGCTAAGTATGACGTAATTATTATCGGATCTGGTATTAGTGGCTTGATTTGTGCAATTGAACTTTCAAAAGCTGGTAAAACAGTTTGTTTGCTTTCTAAAGAAGCTATTACTGAAGGATCCAGTATCTATGCTCAAGGTGGTATTGCTATTCCGTTAGATAGTTCTGATAGCGTAGAAAAGCATCTTGAAGATACTTTAAAAGTTGGATCAGGTTTAAGTAATATTGAAGTAGCTAAAGAAATAATTTCTACTTCTAACTTTGCATATGAAAAATTGGTTTCATATGGAGTTAAGTTTGATACTTCTAAAGATAGTAAACCACATCTAACTAAAGAGGCTGCTCACTCACAGGCTAGAGTCTGTCATGCTGGCGGAGATGCAACAGGAAGATTTGTCACAAAGATGCTTGTTGATAAAGTATGCAGAGATCCTAATATTTCAATTGCTCAAGGTACAGTGGTCATTTCTATTTTAAAAGATAGTAGTAATGCCGCTTGTGGTGTTCTTGTAGAAGATATTACTAAAGATAAATTTGCTCTTTATGCAGATGATGTAATCGTTGCTACTGGCGGAGCTGGCCAATTGTTTGAGCTCACGACTAATCCAAAAGTCTCTACTGGTGATGGAATTGTTATGGCTCATAGAATTGGAGCTTATTTACAAGATGTTGAAATGATTCAATTTCATCCTACTGTTTTAATTGAAGAGAATAAGGATCCACTCTTAATTACAGAGGCTATTCGTGGGGAAGGGGCTAAACTTAGGAATGTAAAAGGTGATTATTTCGCTCATAATTACCATAAAGATGCAGAACTTGCTCCTAGAGACGTTTTAGCCAGAGCAATACTTTCTGAAATGGAAATTACAAGTTCTAAGTTCGTATATCTGGATGTGTCTAACTTTACTCAGGATTATTTTAAGTCTAGATTTCCTACTATATATGAAGCTTGTTTGGAAAGAAAAATTGACTTGTTTAAGACAGGAATTCCTGTTGCACCAGCAGCTCATTATTTTATTGGTGGAATAGCCTGTGAAGTTACAGGGAAAACTAATATTTCTAATTTATGGGCAGTTGGAGAATGTGCTTCTAGTGGTTTTCATGGTGCTAATAGATTAGCCAGTAACTCTCTCCTTGAATGTATTGTTGTTCCACACTTACTTACTAAAGAGCTTATAAGGAATAGCAGGAAGAGGTTTGATTATAAATGTAGTATTGATTTAGATATTGATGAAAGTAATTATGATGAATATGAAATAAGACATCAAATTAAAGAACTGCAAAAACAAAATTTAAATTCCTTCGGGTTATTAAGAAATGAAATAAAATTAGCAGATCATATAAAATACTTGGAAGAACTTGTTCAAAAATATAAAATTGAAAAACTGTCTTCAAATTCCCATATTCAAGAATTGAAAAATATGATTTACCTATCTGTACTCATTTCAAAAGCTGCTTTATTAAGAAAAGAAAGTCTTGGAGTGCACTTCAGAGAAGATTTCCCAAATGTTGCTCTGGATAAAAAGCATAGTATTTTTGCACTAGGTGATTTACTTACTTTTAAGAGTGAAGTTGCTGGAAAGTCATTAGTGCGCTAGCAAGCCAGTACCATTTTTGACATAAAGCTCTATAATATTACAAACTGGATTTATATTAACTATGGTATTACACATTACTCTAAGTAATTTAAAAAAAAGCAGAGATGTTGAATCTTTAATACAGAAAATTCAAGAATTAAAAAAAGAAAAAAATGCTGTAATCATAACTCATATTTATCAGAGACTTGAAGTTCAAGATATTGCTGATCAAGTTGGTGATAGTTTGGCTTTATCTAGGTTTGCTGCTAAAACAGATGCAGATATTATTGTTTTTTGTGGTGTTCATTTTATGGCTGAAACTGCTAAATTATTAAATCCTAAAAAGACTGTTCTTTTACCTGATTTACAATCTGGATGTCCAATGGCAGATATGATTTCAATAGATGATTTAAGAGCATTTAAGGCTGAGCATCCTGGAGCTCCTGTAGTTTGTTATGTAAATTCCAGTGCAGCTGTAAAAGCTGAATCTGATGTATGTTGTACTAGTACTAATGCAGTTCAAGTTGTTAAATCATTAGATTCAAAAGAAGTAATTTTTGTCCCAGATAAGGGATTAGGGGTTTGGGTTCAAGAAAAAATACCGGATAAAAAACTACATATTTACGATGGCTTTTGCCCTACTCATTATCAAATTACTCCCAAGGATGTATTTGTTATGAGAGAAAAATATCCTGATGCAATAGTTGTAGCTCATCCAGAATGTGATCCTGAAGTCTGGAGGCTAGCTGATTTTGTAGGAAGTACATCTCAGATTTATAAGTTTGTGTCCAACCATGAAAAACAGCAATTTATTATTCTTTCTGAGCAGGGACTTGTAGCCAGAATGCAAAGAGACATGAAACATAAAACAATAGTTACTACCTTTCCTTTACCGCTTTGTCCAAATATGAAATATCATAAGCTTGAATCCATAATTGAGGCATTAAAAAACAATAAAAATAAAATTGAAGTTGATGAAAGAATTTTTCATAAGGCTGCATCTACCATTACAAGAATGTTTGAAGTAACAGAGCCAAAAGGCTCCACAAATAGCAACTATTGGGAAGGACCAAAGACTCAGGTTAAGGTTGATCTGTAGGTGACTTGTCATTCCCGCGAAAGCGGGAATCCAGAGATAATGTTTTTTCTGGATTCCGTTCAAGCTGGGAATGACATTTCAGTGTTAAAATATTCAGATAATGAATGATAAATTGTTAGAAATATCTACAAAAGAGTCAATTTTTCTTGAGTATGTAAGTCTTCTTTTAGAGCCAAAAATAAATAGTCAATGGCTTCAAAAAATAGCCAACCTTTTAAGACAAATAATTGAAGCTGATTTTTTATTTATTACTTCTTTTATAGATTCAAATCAGGTCGTCTCACAAAGTCAAAACTATAGAAATGGTTCAATGCCATTTTCACTGAAAAAATTTGATACTAATATAGATAAATCTACTTTTATTGATGATTATTACGTTTATCCTTTATCTGTTGATGGTTGTTTAGTAGTGAAATGGAAAAAGAATCCTGACCAGGTTACTCATAAATATTTAACTGATTGTGCAAGCTTGTTGAATTCCTCTTTGAAAAATAGAACTAATATTATTTCTCTTGATAGAAAAGATACTTATAAAGAAAGCCTTTCTCTTATACAGAATATAATTTCTGATTCTTTAGAGTTAAAAGATCAGTTGATGGACGTTTCAAAAGAAATTTCAAAAATGCTTCAAGTAAGTCGATGTCAGGTGAAATTGTTTACAAGTGACGACATTCTTTCAAAGACTTCTCCTGAGTATGATTTGACGTTGAGTACTGAATTTGTGATGGAAGGTTTTTTAGAATCAATATCAATTGTTCCTACCTTTGAAAGTGACTGGATTCTTAGAATTGATAAAACAAACAATGATAAAAACTTAATATTGACTGACCTTAAATCAGAAAATGAATTAGATAACCTTTTATCCATAAAATCCTATATTGGCTTGCCTATTATTTATAAAGGCAGTGCTGTAGGAGTGTTATCTCTACATCAATGTAGCTATTCAAGAATCTGGAGCTCAGAAGAAAAGGAATACTTAAAGCAAATCTCAGTATTGCTTGGTATTTTAGTAGGTAAAGAGAATGAAATTAAAAAATCCAATGTGAAAATGAAAAGTGTTGAATTGGTTAGTGTCTTAAGCTCTGATGAATTTTTAAGAGAGTTTGGACACTTACAAGTAGAAAGTAATGTTAAATCAACTCCTTTTAGCTTAATAATGATAGATATTGAAAAGTTGAAAGATATTAATTTAAGCATGGGATTTGTCGCTGGAAACCTTGTCTTATCCCAGACCGTAAGATATTTAAATAGATTTTATGGAGATAAGTATAAAATTGCCAGATATAACAGTGATGAGTTTGTGGTTTTATTACCTGGTGTAAATCAGGCAGATGCTAGGCTTGAGGCTGAGAAGTTGAAAGAAGAGTTTAGTAATTTTTTAGTTCTTGGAGTTGGCATTGTTGAATATAACTTTTCATTTGTTACTTACCCAATGCATTCAGAATCTATTGCAGATTTGCTTGGAATACTTGAGCAAGGAATGATGCTTTCTAAATCACGTGGGACCTTTCAAGTCACTGGCTTTGATGAGATTCAAGGACAGTCAAAAGACAGATGGCATAAGTTGGTTTCATCTGCAATTCCAGAAATAATTTTAAAAAAATCAAGTTTGAAAACTGGTCCTGAAGTTCTAGAAAGCATTAATGAACATTTGAGTAGACAGAAGAATATTTATAATGCTGATATCTTAGACTCAGTCCAAAGCTTAGCTTTAGCGCTAGATGCAAAGGACTCTTATACTGAAGGTCATAGTAAAAGAGTTTCTGAATATGCTTATTTCTTAGCTAAAGAGTTAGGTCTTGGTCTTCAAGAAATTGAGTGGGTTCGCTTGGCTGCTGCTATGCATGATATTGGAAAAATTGGTATTCCAGAAAGTATTTTATGTAAGCCAACTAAATTAACTACAGAAGAATATGAAATAATGAAAAAGCATCCTACTATCGGAGCTCGCATCTTAAAACCTATTAAACCTTTAGAAGAAGTTGCCACTCTTGTTTTATATCATCATGAGTATTGGGATGGTTTAGGCTATCCTCATGGTTTAAAAGGTGAAGATATACCAGTCGGTGCACGTATTGTAAGCATAGTAGATGCCTACCAAGCAATGACTAGCAATAGACCTTACAGATCTACTTTATCCCAGGAAGAAGCGGTTAAACGTCTTCGCCAAGGTGCAGAAAAACAGTGGGATCCTAACCTGATAGAGCGGTTTATTAGTATCATTGCATGATTGATTTTAAAAAATGCTTAACAAAGATCACAAAGTCATCATATATGCCCAAGACCATTTTGCTGGTGAAAATGCAAAGACTGGAATAGGTTTTATTCGTTATGGATTAGCTACTACTGTTGGAATAGTTGATAGAAAATTAGCCGGGAAAAAAGCTAATGATATTTATAATGATTTATATCCTGTTCCTATATATGAATCTATAGAGTCAGCCAAGAAAAGTCATCCTGAAGCTAATGTCTTATTAATAGGAATAGCTATGAGTGGTGGTTCGTTTCCTTTGGAATGGATTCCTGATATAAAAAAAGCGATTTCTTTAAAAATAAATATAGTAAATGGTTTGCATGATTTTCTTTCTGATATTTTGGAGATAAATAATTCAGCAAAAGAAAACAATGTTTTTATCTGGGATGTAAGAAAGTCTACAAGAAAATTTGAAATAGCAAATGCAAGGATTTTAGACTATCCAAATACAGATGTAATTCTTACAGTGGGTACAGATGGTGCTATAGGTAAGATGACGGTTTCTCTTGAGTTGACTAAAGCTGCTAAAAAAATGGGTAAAAAAGCTAAGTTTATTGCTACTGGTCAAACAGGAATGATGATTTCTGGTGATGGTATTCCTCTGGATGCAATCGTGGCTGACTTTATGGCAGGTGCTGTAGAGGAAGAAGTAGTAAATGCCGCTAAAGAGAACAATGAGATTTTATTTGTAGAGGGACAAGGTTCTATACTGCATCCTGGCTGGTCTGGAGTAACCTTATCTTTAATTCATGGAGCATTACCTAATAAACTAATTCTATGTCATAGAGCAAAGCGTGAATTTATAAGGAATACAAAGGTTAAGATAGAGTCGTTAAGACAATTTATTAAAGTTTATGAAGAAATTTCATTGCCTCTTAGAAAAGCAAAAGTACTTGGTGTAGGATTAAATACCTTTGGTCTTACGGAATCTGAAGCAAAACTTGAAATTAAAAAAGCAGAAGATGAAACAGGTTTGCCTGCAGATGATGTAATTAGGTTTGGTGGGGAGAAACTTTTAAAAGCATGCCTAAGTTAAATCTAAGTGCCAGACCACTTAACTTGAAATTAAAGTATCCATTTACTATTTCACGTGGATCCATGACTCAAGCTAAAAATGTTTTAGTCTCTATCCGTTTTGATGATATGGTGGCTTATGGTGAAGCTGCGCCTTCTATGTATTATGGCGAAGATCAGAGTAGTGTAATTAAGTTTATTCAGGCATTTGTAAAGCATAGACCAATAGATGACTACATCATGAATATTCAAAAATTAAGTGATGATTTGACTTCTTTTAATTTGACGCAGGGTGGATTCTCATCTTCAGCTAGGCTTGCTACGGAGATGGCATTTTGGGATTTGGTGGGGAAAATAAACAATAAATCTCTTTACCAGTTCTTCTTTCAGGATGATCCATTCATAAAAAATGGAAATGGTTATAAACTCCCTCAAACCTCTTTTACTATTGGGCTTGACAATGTCATGGTTATTGAAGAAAAGGTTAATGATGCTCTTGCTAGAGGATACAATATATTAAAAATAAAACTTGGTAGAGGATATGAAGAAGATCTTCGTATCTTAGATACGATACAAAATGTTGTGAAAGATAGAAAATGTACTTTAAGAGTGGATGCCAATGGTGGTTGGAATCTGGAAACGACAAAAAGATTTTTAGATATTCTTCCTAAATATAAGGTAGAGCTTTTAGAACAGCCATTACCTAAAGGTAAATTAAATGAATTGGCTACTATTTTAGAAAGCTCACCCATACCTATTTTTGTAGATGAAGATTGTATGAGTGGAAATGATGTTGAAAAAATAGCTGGTAAAGCTCATGGTGTAAATATTAAACTTATGAAAACTGGAAGTATTATAGAAGCATTTAAAACGATAAACCTTGCTAAGTGTTATAAGTTGAAAGTAATGTTGGGATGTATGATTGAATCTTCATGTGCTATTTCAGCAGCAGTACATTTATCCCCTATGGCTGACTATTTAGATCTGGATGGACACTTACTTTTAGACTATGATCCATTCTCTGGACTAATTCTTGAAAAGAATAAATTGGTTCCATCATTTGAACCTGGCTTAGGTGTTGAGTTTGCTGATTTTAATTAAGTAATACACCGTATTCATCCCGTAAACACAAATATTTTTTCTTTTAGACAATGTAAAATTAATATTGAATTTAAATTCAAGTTTAAAGAACTTTTGAAAAATATAGGATTAATAAAGGAGAAAATGCATGGGTACAGCAACACAAGAAAAAATATCAAATGGTGTTATTTCGCATAGTAGTTCAGTAGGTAGACCATTAATTGGTCAATTAGCACCTCAGTTTAAAGCACCAGCTTATACTGAAGGACAAATCAAAGAAATTTCACTTTCAGACTATAAAGGTAAGTGGGTAGTATTATTTTTCTATCCTCTTGATTTTACTTTTGTATGCCCTACAGAAATTCTTGAGTTTAATAAAAAAGCTGAAGAGTTCAAAAAAATGAATGCACAGTTAATCGGTGGAAGTATCGATAGTGTATTCTCTCATAAAGGTTGGTGTGAGCAAGGTGGTTTAGGTAAATTAAACTTCCCGTTAATTTCTGACATTACAAAGAAAATCAGTTCAGACTATGGAATGCTTCTTGAAGAAAAAGGAATTTCTTTAAGAGGAACATACATCATTGATCCAGAAGGTAAAGTAAGAGCAATTACACTTCATGACCTTCAAGTAGGTAGAAGCGTAGATGAAACACTTAGAGTACTTTCTGCTTTCCAAACTGGTGAGCTTTGCCCAGTAGGTTGGAAACCAGGTGAAAAGACATTAGGTAAATAATTGATTAAAAGTTAGTTATTGAATAATTAAGAAAGCCTCTAGAGTTTAACTAGGGGCTTTCTTTTAGAAAATAGAGGTTAGAAGATAGAAAACAGAAGGATGAATTCTGTCCTCTGTCTTCTAGCCTCTGTTCTCTTTTTCTTTACATTAAATCCAATTAATGTAAGTCACTATCAAAAAGGTTAAGACGTTAACTTTATATATGTGGATAAAGTAGTGAAGATTTAAATAAAAATTAATCGGACAAAATAAGACAAAATGAATGAAAAGGGTGAAAATATGAAGGTAGAGAATATGTCACAATCTAGTGAAGAATTAGCAAATTTAAAAAATGTCAATCAAATTGACAACTCCTTTCATGTTGAGATTGGTGACTTGGAAATTACATCTGCTAAAGAAGAACATATAAATGAACTAGCTGAGCTTTGGGCAAACCTAGCTACCATACAGCGTTTAAATATGCCAGATAGATTTAGCTTTGAAGGTGAAGGGAAAAACTGGAGAGAGTTTGTAAAAAAGAAAATTGATAGAAAACAAAATCTATTTTTAGTAATTAAGAAAAAAGGTGAATATGAAGTCAGAGGATTTTTATATCTTCAATCAATAAAACTACCTATGTCAGAATTGATTTTAAAAGGTGTAATTGAAGA
>Ga0105164_10000871_pt1 | contig 19783 bp, 24 predicted proteins | sample VDWuncwatermetaG_FD_89674 | JGI IMG/M metagenome (GOLD analysis project Ga0105164, IMG submission 89674) | Wastewater microbial communities from Netherlands to study Microbial Dark Matter (Phase II) - VDW unchlorinated drinking water | ecosystem: Environmental > Aquatic > Freshwater > Drinking...
ATTATAATGAAAAATCCAGATATTGCAACAATAAATTGTTTTGCCACTAATGAATACCGTCTTTTGTAGTTGACAATTGCAGAGAATTAATATATCATATTATTCATACATTTCATACAGATCAAAGGGAGGATTATATATGCAAGCTATTTTGAAGAGCAAGGCTTACGGCTCAGCAACTATTGGCGAAAGGGGGCAGCTGGTTATACCGGCACAATTGCGAAAGGCATTGAACATTAAGCCGGGGGACCAGCTTATGGTTTTTGCCAAACTCGATAAAAAAATAATCAGCCTGATGCATGCAAGGGATTTTAGCCAATTCTTGGATAAAGCCGCAAAGCTTATATCTAAATTAGAATCCAAAGTGCCTAAAAAAGATTAAGAGATATTATGCTTAAATATATAAAATTTTTTACGGCATCATTCTTATTGTTCATTGTTTTTCTTAATAACGTAAGCGCCGAAGACATTCTGACCTGGCAGGATTGCATTAAAGAGGCCCAGAAGAACCACCTCGACCTAATCTCTGCCCAGGAGGGCGTGAAGCAATCTGAGGCCAGCAAAAAAATTACTGCAAGCGCTCTTTTCCCCCAGATAAGCAGCAATGCGGCCGGCTCCACCGCAAAGACAAGCATTACCAGCTCTGGCAGCACAACCAATAAGACAACTGATACTTACACGTATGGAATAACGGGAACTCAATTATTGTTTGATGCGGCTAAAACAATTAATAATGTAAAAGCTGCTTCAGAAAATGTAAAAGCTGCTCAGTATAATTATAGGTTTACTTCTACCGCAGTAAGATTGCGCCTGAGAACCGCTTTTATCAATTTGCTTAAAGCGCAGGAATTATTAAAGATTACTCAGGAAATCTATGATATAAGAAGAAGCAATTTAGAATTGATTACCTTGCGTTATGAGTCCGGCATAGAGCATAAAGGCGCGTTACTGACTGCTGAGGCAAATTTGGCCCAGGCCGAGTTTGAGATTAGCCAGAATAAAAGAGCGCTTGAAGTTGCTCAAAGGCAGCTTATTAAAGAAATGGGGAGGGTTAAATTTTCGTCTGTGCGGGTAGAAGGCGTTTTTAAAGTAAGCGCCGCAATATTAGAAAAACCTGACTTTGAGGAATTGGCTGGTAAAAACCCATCGTTAGAAAAACTTATCTTCCAGAAGAATGCCGCTTCTTTTGGTATTAAAGCCTCTGAGGCTAATTTTTTTCCTCAACTTTCAGGCCAGGCAGAAGCCAATAAGAGCAGTTCTCATTGGCCTCCAGAAAATGACCAGTGGAATGCCGGCCTTACCTTATCTCTTCCATTATTCGAAGGCGGATTAAGGCTGGCCGAATTATCTCAGGCAAAGGCACTATTCAATCAGGCTCAGGCGAATGAAAGAAGCACAAAGGACGGTATTATGGTGAGCCTTGAGCAGTGGTGGGCAGCTCTTCAGGATGCTGTAGAGACAGTAGAAGTGCAAAATAAATTTTTGGATGCCGCGGGAGAACGCGCAAAAATTGCTGAGGCGCAATACTCTTTAGGGTTAATTCAGTTTGATAACTGGACGATTATTGAAGATGGCTTGGTGAGCGCAAAGAAGGATTTTCTGAATGCCCAGGCAAATATGTTGTTAGCTGAAGCCAGTTGGATTCAGGCGAAAGGAGAAACGTTAGAATATGCGGACTAAAAAAATCTGGATATTTTTTGTCGTTATAGTGATTCTGGCGGCTATGGGAGTATGGCAGATTAAGATTCGGCAAAAGAGGTTATCTCAGGAGGTGGTAAAAGAGATACAGCCGGTGAGGGGCTCAATCAGGACAGTTATACCCTGCACTGGAACAGTCTTGCCTAAAAATCGCCTGGAAGTAAAACCTCCGGTAAACGGCAGGATTGAAAGTATTCTAGTTCGAGAAGGCGAAATGGTAAAGGCCGGTCAGAAGCTGGCTTGGATGAGTTCCACTGAAAGAGCGGCTCTTCTGGATGCTGCCCGGGGTAAAGGCGACGAAACGTTAAAATATTGGGAGGAAACATATAAACCTATACCTTTGTTGGCGCCTATTGATGGCGAGGTGATTGTGGCAACTACCCAGCCGGGGCAGACTGTAACTACCAATGACGCAGTGGTGGTATTATCAGACCATCTGATTGTCCGGGCGCAGGTCGATGAGACGGATATCGGCAAGATCAAACTGGACCAAAAGGCAGTCGTTACTCTGGATGCCTACCCTGATACAAAAATAAAAGCCAAAGTCGAGCATATCTATTACGAGTCGCAAACTGTTAATAACGTCACTATCTATCCGGTTGACCTGTCCCCGGAGGAAGTGCCGTCTTTCTTTCGTTCCGGGATGAACGCTTCGGTGGATTTTATGGTGCAGAATAAGAAAGATATCCTGATCATTCCCGCGGAGGCGGTCCATAAAAATGGGAAAACTTATGTCTTAGTCAAGCAGTCTAATAACAAAGAACCGGTAAAGACCTCCGTGGAACTGGGGATTACGGATGATAAAAACATAGAAGTCATTTCAGGGATCAATGAGAACGACCGTATAATAGTGAAATCAAAAAAGTATTCGCTTCCCACAAGCGGAGGCACTACGGGAACCAACCCGTTTATGCCCAGGCGACACTGATAATGATCGAGCTAAAACATATTTACAAGACCTATCATATGGGCTCGCAAGAAGTTAATGCCCTGCAGGACGTATCCTTGAAGATTGCGCCAGGGGAGTTCGTGGCGATTATGGGTCCATCAGGTTCCGGTAAATCTACGCTTATGCATATCCTTGGCTTGCTCGACAGGCCGGATAAAGGCGAGTATTTTCTTGGTAAAAAGAATATTAATGCTCTTTCCGAAGAAGAATTAGCCGCCATACGCAATCGCCTTGTGGGTTTTGTATTTCAGCAATTCCATCTTTTGCCGAGGATGACAGCGCTGGAAAATGCAGAGCTGCCTTTAGTTTACGCAGGAAAGCGTCACCTAAGGGAACAGGCAGAGCAAAGGATAGGCGAGGTTGGTTTAGCGGATAGGATGAATCACCGTCCGAATGAACTTTCCGGAGGTCAGCAGCAGCGGGTAGCTATCGCCCGTTCATTGGTTAATAACCCTTTAATCATTTTTGCGGATGAGCCCACAGGCAACCTTGATTCAAAAAGCAAAGAAGAGATAATCGCGATCCTCAAGGACTTGAATGAAAAAGGCAAGACCATTATCATAGTGACTCATGAAAATGAAATGGCCATACATGCCAAACGCGTTATCCGCATGTTTGACGGGAAAGTTATTTCCGATGTAAAACAAGGAGTGGTGCCGAAACCTTCCGCAGAAAGCGGAACACCGGCTTTTCCGATAAAGCCGGGTGCCGAGGAAAGCCAGACAGATCAAATAATCGACGTGGTATTATCAAAACACGAAAGAAAGGCAAGAGAGATCCAGTTTTTAGAGTATCTTCTTCAGGCCGTTCAGGCAATGATATCGCATAAGATGCGTTCTTTTTTATCCATCCTCGGGATATTGATCGGTGTTGCCGCAGTGATAGCTATGCTTGCTGTTGGGACGGGGGCAAAGGAGTCAATCGAGAAACAGCTGGCGTCTTTGGGATCAAATCTTATTTTAGTGATGCCGGGGTCATCAAGGATTCATGGGGTATCTTCCGGGGCAGGAGGGGTGACGCGCTTTACCTTTGGCGATGCCGCGGCCATTGAAAAAATTACCGATGAAGTGAAAAGGGTCAGCCCTTCGGTTTCGGGAAGAGGACAGATAGTGTATGGAAATAACAACTGGAGTACTCAAGTAGAAGGAGATGATGTCCCTTATGCCGAAATCCGCGCTGCCGTTCCGGTGGTGGGGAGGTTTTTTACTGATGAAGAAGTGAAAAGAAGGGATAAGGTCGCGGTTCTGGGGATGACAGTCGTAAAACAGCTTTTTGGAGACGCCAATCCCGTCGGTGAAACAATAAAGATCAATCTTATCAATTTCAAGGTTATCGGAATACTGCCTGTAAAGGGCGCAACCGGTTTTCGTGACCAGGATGATATAGTGATTATTCCGGTTACCACGGCAATGTACCGGGTTTTTGGGAAAGAGTATCTTGATTCAATTTCCGTGGAAGCGACCAGCCCCGAAGCCATAGCTAAAGCCCAGGACGCCATATCCAAGATCATCATTAAGCAGCACCATCTTGTTACGAAAGACGAACAAGACTCGTTTCAAATCCGCAACATGGCAGACATTAAAAACACGTTGGAGGCTACCACTAAAACAATGTCTCTGTTGTTAGGGGCAATTGCCGCTATATCGCTTTTAGTGGGCGGCATAGGTATTATGAATATTATGCTTGTATCGGTAACAGAACGCACGCGTGAAATCGGCCTGCGTAAGGCAATCGGGGCAACCAACAAAGATATTATGACGCAATTTCTCATTGAATCAGTATTGATGTCATTTCTTGGCGGCATAACCGGTATTTTATTAGGCAGTGGTATATCTGTACTAATAACTCTTTTTGCCGGATGGACTGTGAAAGTTTCCTGGTCTTCAATAATACTGGCCACGGTATTTTCATTAATCGTGGGTATAGTATTTGGCCTTTGGCCGGCAAAGAAGGCATCGAAACTCGATCCTATTGAGGCATTGAGATATGAATGACATTGATAGAAAGACAATTCGCACTTATCCCGATAGAGTATTCTATGCTTTCGGGATGTGTATTAAATATACCCCTTGCGTAAGCGCTCGTAAATTTTGTCGCTTCGCGCCTAAAATTTACTTCGCACGCTTCGGGGTCAATTCGCCCAAACAACTTACGTCGCTCTTTTAGAGCTTCCGTAAGTTGTGGGCTCATTGGAGGAAAAAGATGAACAAAAGGTTATTAGTCTTTTTAGCGTTTATCCTGTTGCAGCCCGCGATTATCTATAAAAATGGTTATAGTTTAAATGCCGATAACAAGACAGGGCAGGCAGTATTTGAGGATATTTATAGGAAGTCAACAGAAAAAGAAGGAGTAAAGGAAATAACTTATGATCAATTTATGCAGATAAGGAATTCCGGGGAGAAATACATTCTTTTAGATGCGCGTTCGCAGGAGAGTTATGATGCGGGTCATATTGACACAGCATTGTCTTTTTCAGAGAAAACCATAAATGAGGAAAATGCAAAGAAGGAATTAACAAAAAATTCAAGCATTATAGTTTATTGTGCCGGTTTTGAATGCCGCGCAAGCACGCTTGCGGCAAAAAAGCTTTCCTCTTTAGGATATAAAGCGGTGGATTACAAAGGCGGCATTAAAGAGTGGCAGGAAAAAGGAAATAAAGCTATAAAATGAAAAATTGCCATTGATATTTTTATTGAGAAACGAAAAATAAATTTTCCTTGCCCTGTTACAAATTTTGTGGTAATTTATGTAGCATATTCGTAACGGGGTGTATTTTTTTGAAGAAAGGAGGAGGAGATGAGAGGGAGAATGATTTTAGGTTTAATAGCATTAACGTTATTATGCGCTTATCCTGCGCAAGCCAAGAGTAAAGAGAAGGCTAAGGAAGAGGCAAAGCCAGCGTCAGCTCAAGCGCAGGCAGATGCAGCCAAGCAGGAAAAAGAGACTTTGATCGCTAACATCACTAATATGCGCAATCATGAATTGCGCGTGGCAATTCTACAGCAATTGCTCAATGAAGAGATTGAAAAGTTACGTAATGTCCAGGCAGCCTTTTGCAATAAATATAATTTAGATATAGAAAAGTTGCGCAAGGGCATCTATAATTACAACGAAAAAGAAAACAAGTTTGTAGAGATTAAAAGTGAAAAATAAAGTTTTAAAATTAGGCCTGCCTAAAGGAAGCCTTCAAGAATCCACTTTTAAGATGTTCAGGAAGGCAGGTTTCAATGTTTCTTTGTCCAGCGAGCGTTCATATTTTCCGTCTATCGATGACGCACAGATAGACCCGGTTTTATTACGCGCGCAAGAGATGTCCCGGTATATCCAAGATGGCGCTTTAGATTGCGGTATTACTGGTAATGATTGGATACTGGAGAATAAATCCGATGTGGTGAGGCTCACGGATTTAATTTATGCCAAACAGAGCTTAAGCAAGGTAAGGTGGGTTTTGGCAGCGCCTCAAGGATCCGATATTAAGTCTCTTAAAGACCTCGCAGGCAAACGCATTGCCACAGAACTGGTAAATGCGACTAAAGAGTATTTTAAGAAAAATAACGTAAAGGTAGAAGTAGAGTTTAGCTGGGGCGCAACTGAAGCGAAAGTTAACTCCGGATTAGTAGATGCCATTGTGGAGCTGACTGAGACCGGAAGGAGCCTTAAGGCAAATAAATTATTAGAAATTGCTACTATCTGCGAATCCACCACCCAATTTATTGCCAATAAAAATTCTTATAAAGATAGTTGGAAAAGAAATAAGATGGAGCAAATAACTCTTCTTTTAAAAGGGGCCATTGCAGCAGAGGAAAAAGTAGGCCTAAAAATGAATGTGCGCAGAACAGGCTTAAAGAAAGTAATCAGCCTCTTGCCCGCCTTAAGAAAACCTACTGTTTCCAGCCTTTCCGAAGATGGCTGGCTGGCAATTGAAACAGTGATTGATGAAAAGGTGGTGCGTATATTAATTCCCGCACTTAAAAAAGCAGGCGCGCAGGGAATTATTGAGTATCCATTAAATAAAGTAATATATTAAGTTAATCAAAGTTAACCGAAGTTACTAAATAAGGTTTTCTTTATAACCTGCAACTTTGGTTAACTTGGATTAACCTTGCTTAACTTATTTTAACATGATTAATTTCTAAGAGGAGAGAACGATGCCTTGCGGCAGAAAAAGAAAAAAGAGAAAGATAAAAACCCACAAGAGAAAGAAGATGCGTCGTCGTCTTCGTCATCTGAAGAAAAGAGCCTGGGGATGATGGCGCGATGAATAAAGAGCGCCGTTTATCATGCCCGCCGAGATGTGCGGCGGGCCGCGGGGTCTGTAATAGTCCTGACGAGTAAGTCAGGACAGGCTTGCGAACGCCCTGCGAGAAGGTGAGTAGGGCCGGGGTCTGTAGGCGCGATGAATAAAGAGCGCCGTTTATCTTAAGCCTACCGAGATACGAGCGGAGCGGGTCGCAGTATGACTCAAAAATAGCCTGTAAGCCTCTAAATATTTACCAGTTACAATTAAAACTTTATTATGGCTTCTCGACGGCTTAAAAAATTAAGCAGAGGGATATTTTTTTGTTTCACGGCGTTTTTATTATCCATAAATACAAATGCCTTTGCTTTAGATAAAAAGGCATCGTTTGCATTAAGCAGCTATATCATGGGAGCAATGTATGAGCGGCTCGGCGATATAGATAAGGCCATCCAGGAATATAAAAAGGCCTTAAAAGCGGATAATAGAAATTCAGTTATTCATCTAGATTTGGCTTCGATTTACATTAAAAAGAATGAAATTTCCAGGGCCATTGAGGAATTAAATCTTGTTGCCAAGCTTGACCCTGAGATAGTTGAGCCCCATGCGATATTGGCCCTTCTCTATTCTTCGCAGAATAAGGCTGACCTGGCCACAACTGAATATGAAATAGCGCTTAAGAATGCTTCTAAGCTTCAACCCGAGAATATCGATATTTATAGAACCTTAGGCGCAATATACCTTCAGCAGAAAAAATATAAGGATGCACAAAATTCCTATCGTTTAATACTTAATTTATCGCCTAATGACGCCGAGGCGCATTTTTATTTGGCTAACATCTACGATGAATTAAAGAACAGGCAGGCAGCTGTCCTGGAGTTAAAAAAAAGCCTGGAATTAAACCCTGATTATCACGAAGCGCTGAATTATTTAGGTTATCTATATGTTGAAGAAAATCGAAACTTAAATGAAGCGCAAAAATTGATAAGAAAGGCCTTAGAGATACAGCCTAATAATGGCGCTTATGTGGATAGCTTAGGCTGGCTTTATTTTAAACAGGGGAAATTTAAAGAGGCAATACAAGAATTAGAAAAGGCAGCCTCTTTATTAAAGGACCCGGTTATCTATGACCATGTGGGCGAGGTTTATTTTAAGACAGGCGATATTGAAAAGGCAAAATTAAATTGGCAGAAATCCCTTAGTTTAGATCCGAAGCAGGACGGGTTAAAGAGAAGCTTAAGCAAATAAATAAAAAGGTTAATAATGGTTAATAAAGACAAATAAAATTAAAGTTGGTTAATAGCGGTTAATAACGGTTACAAAAACGCAACTGATATTAACCAAAATTTGTTTTTTCCCGCTCACTAATTAAATTTAATGCGGGATCCCGCCTCTGGCGGGAAAATTCTGGATTATTAACCGATATTAACTGATATTAACCTCAATTTTAATATGCAATACACGCAGACTCAGATAAAAGATTTAGAAGATAAAGCAAAGCAAATACGCAGGCTTATAATCCAAATGTTGGCTAAAGCTGGTTCAGGCCACCCCGGCGGAAGCCTTTCTTCCGCTGATTTAATTACTGCGTTATATTTCACAGTATTAAAGCACAATCCCAAAGAGCCGAATTGGCCCAACCGTGATAGGTTTCATATGTCTAAAGGGCATTGTTGCCCTCTTTGGTACGCAGTATTAGCAGAGTCGGGGTATTTCCCTATTGAGAAACTCTGGAGTTTAAGGCAATTAGGTTCTATGCTGCAAGGTCACCCAGATAGGCATACTCCTGGTGTTGAGGCCGCCTCAGGTTCTTTAGGACAAGGTTTATCTGTTGCTTTGGGAATGAGTTTGGCCGCCAACATTGACAAGAAGGATTACCGTGTATATTGCCTTATGGGTGATGGAGAAATCCAGGAAGGCAACATCTGGGAGGCAGCTATGGCCTCCAGCCACTATAAATGCGATAATTTATGCGGTATATTAGATTATAATGGTTTTCAAATCGACGGAAAAACCAAAGATATTATGAATTTAGAGCCCTTAACAGATAAATGGCAGGCATTTGGTTGGTATGTAATAGAAATAGACGGCCATAATATGAGGGATATTTTATCTGCATACTCGCAAGCAAATACTATAAAAAGTAAGCCTACTATAATAATTGCGCATACTATAAAAGGTAAAGGTGTTTCTTTTATGGAAAATGTGTTAGATTTCCATGGCCGCGCCCCCACAAAAGAAGAAGAAGAACGCGCCCTAAAAGAATTAAGATAGCCAGCCACACGCTACACGCCACAGGCTACACGTTTAAAAAAAAGCCTGAGGCGTGTAGCACGAAACACGAAGTTTTTAATTATGGAACAGCTATATCAACGCGATATTTACGGTCAGACCTTAGTCGAATTAGGTAAGCAGAACAAAGATATTGTGGTCTTGGATGCAGATTTATCTGGCTCCACGCGCACTAGTATCTTTGCGAAAGAATTTCCGGAAAGATTTTTTAATTTTGGCGTAGCCGAGCAGAATATGATGGCTACGGCCTGTGGGCTGGCAAGCTGCGGTAAAACTGTATTTGTCTCAACCTTTGCCATATTTGCTGCTGGCAGGGCTTGGGATCAGGTAAGAAATTCAGTCTGTTACAATAACTTCGATATTAAAATAGTGGCTACCCATGCCGGTATTACGGTAGGCCCTGACGGAGCAAGCCATCAGGCCTTGGAGGATATTGCGCTTATGCGTGTTATACCAAATATGAATATAATTGTGCCTTGCGATGGCCCGCAGACACGGGATGCGGTATTGACTGCAGCAAATACCAGCGGCCCATTTTATATTCGTCTGGGAAGGCCCAGGGTGGCTACAATTGAAAATAAAGGAGAATTTAAATTAGGTAAGGCGCAGGTTTTGACTGAAGGCGCTGACGTAACTATTGCGGCTTGCGGAATTATGGTCGCTGAAGCGTTTGTGGCAGCAAAAAATCTTTTAAGCCAAGGTATAAAGGCGCGCGTAATTAATATACATACCATAAGGCCATTAGATTCCGCTGCAATATTAAAGGCAGCAAAGGAAACCAAAGGCATTATTGTCTGCGAAGAACACACTGTAATAGGAGGCTTAAGTTCCAGTATTGATGAGGTAGTAGCAGAAAATCACCCCACTAAAATCATAAGAATAGGCATAAAAAATAGATTTGGCCAGTCAGGAGAACCGTCTGAACTTTTAAAAGAATATAATCTCAGGAGCCAGGATATAGAAAAGGCAGCCTTATCGATTGTTTCTTAAAATTAGGTTACTACGCGTTATTACTGGTTACTAATAAGAATTAGGACATTACCTCTTCGTTACTAACTATTACCTGTCTGCCGACAGGCAGACGTTTTCCGTAACCGATAGCAACTGTTAGCAGCTTCTTAATGATTCTTAATTCCTACGCCAAGTTAAATCTCTATTTAGAAGTCTTAAAAAAACGCAAGGACAATTACCACAACATAAAAACAGTTTTTGAAAGAATAGGCCTCAAAGATACAATAATCTTGAAATCCCGCCCTGATAAAAAAATAAGCATAACCTGCAATCTCCCCGATGTTCCTAGCGGCCATTCTAACCTTGCCTATCGTGCTGCCCGTTTATTGCAAGATAACTTCCATGTTCATAGAGGTGTCAATATTAAGCTCATAAAACGTATCCCTATAGGCGCGGGTCTGGGTGGAGGTTCAAGCAATGCTGCCAGTGTACTTATGGGCTTAAATAAACTTTGGAAACTTAATATTGGTAGAGATAAAGTTGTCCGATTAGCTGCAAAGATTGGCGCTGATGTGCCTTTTTTTATTTATAATAGCCCATTTGCGCAAGGAGAAGCCCGTGGAGATAAAATAAAACCATTAAAGGCGCTTTCGGATGTGCGGCTTTGGCATATTTTAGTTGTGCCTAAAATAAAGGTCTCTACGCCATTTATCTATAAAAAGTGGGATAGTTTTAAGGCTTTAAGATTAGTTCCGTTAAATAAAAATAGGCATTTAAGAGGGTTGACCCCGATAGATAAATGTGGTATATCAAAAAATAATTATCTAACGGGGTTGACAAGGCCAAAATGTAATGTTAAAATACTAATTCATGCATTAAAGGAAAACCAATTTTCTTTGATAAGCCGGGCCTTGTTTAACAGCTTAGAGCAGATTACAGCTAATTTGTATCCCCAGATAAATAGCAGCAAAGAAAAACTGTCCTCTTTAGGGGTGAAATCAGTCTTGATGTCCGGCAGCGGACCGGCAGTTTTTGGCGTGGTTTATTCAAGAAAGGAGGCTGTACTTTTATACAGACAGCTTGGGAGAGAAAATAGGTTGTGGCAGGTGTTTGTGGTAAGAACAGTTTGATGCTACAAGTGGAGGATTGCAACCGCAAAGTTTTTGCGGTCCTTGCGAAATCTTTGCGGTTTTAGCGTTTACAAGGGAGGTAACAACGTGGAAATAACTGAGGCGAGAGTGTTCTTAAAGGATTCCCCGGATAAAAAACTTAAGGCATATGTAACAGTAACTTTTGATAACGCCTTTGTAGTAAGAAATATAAAGGTAATAGAAGGTACAACCGGGTTGTTCATTGCCATGCCTTCCCGTAAGATTAAGCAGCCCTGTCCAAAGTGCGGTTTTAAAAATGAATTGCGTTCTAAATTCTGCAATCAGTGCGCAGTGCAGCTGCCTTTGGTATCCCGGCCAGCAGGCGCGGAAACCAATGCTAATGCCCAATTGGAACACAAAGATATTGCCCATCCTATAACGCAGCCTTTCAGGGAATATCTGCAGAAACGCATCTTAGAAGCATACGATCAGGAGAAAGCAAAAGGCCCTAGTTCTAACAGCCCTTATTAGAGAGTGGCATTCTCTTTTGATATTTTGGAATGTCGTCACCCCGGGGGGGATCCCGTTGGCGATAAGCGATAGCAGCAGCGGGACAATGGTAGAATTCCTTGGTTAATAACTGCCCGGTTGTGTAATGGTAGCACATCAGAATTTGGGTCTGACTGTTGAGGTTCGAATCCTCACCGGGCAACTGTATGGGAGCACAAAAAGAGGACACGAGAATTTTCCCGCCAATCTATGCCATAGCAGGCGGGATCCCGCTGGTGAACTAAAGTGATGTAGCGGGAGGGTCTCGCTATCATGGTTCTCCCGACAGGCTAATTTTATCGCGGTCGGGATCCCGCTGGCGATAAGCGATAGCAGTAGCGGGAGAATCCATGCGTCCCAGTTTTTGGTTACTGTTTTAGGTTCTCCCCCGACGATACGTCGGGGGATCCCGCTAGCGATAAGTGATAGCAGCAGCGGGAGAATCCTTGCCGGGCAACTGTATGGAAGCATATCCCGAAAATATCGGAGAGATTCTCGGGATGTTTAGGCAAGGGCTAAGCTTGCTACTGTGTAGGGATTGGTAAGAAAAAAATATGCTGTTGATTGTACGAGAGAAAGCGAACAAAGAGGTCCTTAAAAAGGTAGCCGATGATCTGGACGGATATGTCAAAGTTGTGGTTGACGTTAAACGTAAGATCTTGGCTGCCGGTGGGAAATTGCATGCGGATGGAGAGAAATTATTGTTGCAAGACGCAAGTAAACAAGCTGATTTATGGGGAGCAGGTATTGATTTTGAGACTGACGAAGTTGATTTCGACTCTATGATTAACTTGAGGCCAGGGCAAGGTAATTCGAGCCGGGAAGTTTTGGATAAGGATGTGCGTAAGCAGATAGAGCTCATAATCCGCGGTTTGTTAAGGTAAAAAATGAATGCACAAGAATTGATATTGAATATCGCGGTTAATCTGGGACGAATCGGGCGATGGGCTACTGAAGGAAGGCGTAATCGATTAAATCAATTCTTAGATCAAACAGAAGCATATATTCATCAACTTGAATCTTTACCTAAAACTCCGCGATTTCAAAGGACGTTTGATGTGTTTATCGAAACCTTTAATAGCCTGCGTAGCGATATGAGCTTAGATGCAGCCTGGGCAGAAATGATGTTCACATGGGCCAACATATTGACTCATCGAGCGCCATTAAATGCGCCCACAATTGCACTTTAACATAGGGCGCATTTACCCTCAAGCGAAGTCGAAGGGTAATCCTTCGATGCGCCGCCGCTATTCTTGACATCAACGGCGCCTTCAGGATAAATAAAACCAACCCATATAAAAACATCTTTTGTTGGTTTTATTTAGTTCAGGATAGGTAGATAAATCCGCTCCTGCCATGGCGAGTGAGTTTTTACAAGCGCCAAAAAATGAGGATACCACGGTTGAAATATGATACTATACGAAGAAATATTACGGGAATTCCAGAAGCAAAAAGTAAGATATGTGCTTGTAGGAGGAATTGCCTTTAATCTTCTCGGCGGTAATCGTACTACTCTTGATATGGATATCCTTGTTGAAATGACCGATAAGAATCTTCTTAAGGTAGTTAACATTATGAAGAAGTCAGGGTATCATGTTAAACAGCCAGTAGATCCAGCTAAGATAGCAGATAAAAAAATACGCGAGGATTGGATGAAAAATAAAAATATGAAGGCATTCAATTTCTATAAAGGCCAAAGGACATACGAAGAAGTGGATATTATTATTGATTCTCCGGTTAACTTTAATGAGGCTATAAAAGACGCGATAGAGGCAAAGTTAAGCGGTTTGACTCTTAAAGTTATCTCTCCAAAAAAATTTATTAAAATGAAGAAATTTTCCGGCAGAGAGAAAGATTTGCAGGATATTGAAGAATTAAAAATGGCAAGGGGCATGAGATGAATTTTGGCTGGGAGACAAGGCAAGAGGAGATTTTAAAAGGTGCCAGGATATCTGCGCAAAAAAAGCTCGAGGGTATAAGGTTAATGAATGAATTAGCGGATAAAGTATTAACAAACCGCCAGAAAATGATGCGGAAAAGATTGAGAGAAAACAATAATTAAGCATTTACCCCGTTAAAAATACCAAAGCCATCAGGGGAGAAAACAAAATTTCTAACGGGGTTTACGAATATGAAAAATCTTGCAGTCATAATTTTAGCCGCAGGTAAAAGCACAAGAATGAAATCAGGCATGCCTAAGGTTTTACATCCTATCTGCGGCCGGCCGATGCTGGGCTATGTTTTAGATTTAGTGAAGAATTTGAAGATAAAGGAGATTGTTGCTGTTTTAGGCTATAAGTATGAAGAGGTTAAGAAGTTTATCAATTCTGGAATAAAGGTCGTTATACAAAGAAAACTTTTAGGCACTGCAGACGCAGTAAAAGAAGCGTTCCCTCCGTTAAGGAATTTTAAAGGCACAGTTTTGGTTCTTTATGCAGATAATCCTCTCTTAAAGCCAGAGACTATAAAGAAGCTCATAGAACATCATCTCAAAAATAATTTAGATGCTACTCTATTGACCGCTAAGATAGATAAACCTTCTGGTTACGGCAGGGTTTTGAGAGACAGATACAGCAGTATCTGCGGTATCGTGGAAGAAAGAGATGCGGATGACTTTCAAAAAGATATTCAGGAGATTAATACCGGCACCATTTGTTTTAATAAAGATAAATTATCTTACGGCTTAAAATACGTCAGGCCTGATAACCGCAAAAGAGAGTATTATCTTACCGATACTATAAACATACTTTATAAACAGGGCTGTATTATAGACAGCGTTAAGATTGATGATATTAGCGAGGCATTGGGTATAAATTCGCGCCAAGATTTAGCTAAGGCAAATTCTATTATGCAAAGGCGCATTAATGAAAAACTGATGCAAAAGGGTATTACTATTGTTGACTCTAATTCTACTTTTATTGGTTACGGCGCCAACATAGGCCAGGATACTACTATTTATCCCTTTACAGTCATTGAAAGAGGTGTTAAAATTGGAAAACGCTGCTTTGTGGGACCGTTTGCGCATCTGAGGGAAGGCACGCAACTTGAGGATGATGTAGTGGTCGGTAATTTCCTTGAGATCATCCGCTCTAAAATTTCCCATAAGACAATGGCAAAGCATTTTGCTTATATTGGTGATAGCCGAATAGGCCGCTCAGTCAATATAGGCGCCGGAGTGGTTACGGCAAACTTTGACGGCAAAGAAAAAAATATTACAGTCATTAAAGATAATGCTTTCATAGGCTCTGATACGGTGTTAGTGGCTCCGGTTAAGATTGGCAAGGCCGCTAAAACCGGAGCGGGCTCGGTGGTGCTTAAAAATAAGAATGTTCCGGCGGGGTCAATTGTAGCAGGGGTTCCGGCGAGGATATTGAGAAATAAATGACGCGGATTTCCGCTGATTTTACATCCGCGGATATAAAATCCGCGACCATCTGCGTTAAGAGGAGCGAAGCGACGAATGGACAAGTTAGCTATATTTAGCGGGAATGCGCATCTGGGATTAGCTAAAAATATTTGTAGGTATCTTAAGGTTAAACTATCAGACGCATTTGCGGGAAGGTTTAGCGAAGGCGAGATACGCGTTAAGATTAATGAGAATGTGCGGGGCAAAGATGTATTTGTAGTCCAGCCCACTTGTCCCCCGAATAACGATAATCTTATGGAACTTTTAATTATGATCGATGCCTTGAAGAGGTCGTCTGCTCAACGGATTACTGCGGTAATTCCTTATTTTGGTTATGCCCGTCAGGATAGAAAGGACCAGCCTCGTGTTCCTATTACTGCAAAATTAGTGGCTAATCTCCTGACCGTTGCCGGAGCAAATAGGATTCTGACTATGGACTTACATGCCGGCCAAATACAGGGTTTCTTTGATATACCCGTAGACCATCTTTTTGCCATAGGCGTCTTTATAGACTATATTTCAAAATTAAAGCTTGAGGATTTAGTGATGGTATCTCCGGATGTAGGAGGCATAAAAATGGCCAGGGCCTATGCCAAAAGGCTCTCTGCGGGTTTGGCTATTATAGATAAAAGGCGCGACTCCCCGGAAAAAACAGAGGTGATGCATATCTTAGGTGAGGTGGAAGGAAAAAATACTATAATTGTTGATGATTTAATTTCTACGGGCAGCTCTTTAATGGAGGCAATTGCGGCATTAAAAAAAGCCAAAACTAAAAGCATACGCGCTGCAATAACGCACGGAGTTTTGTCCGGTCCGGCTATGGAGCGTGTCAGTAATTGCAAAGATTTAGAAGGGCTATTAATCAGCGATAGCATTCCTTTGGATAACCATAAAAAACACCCCCAGATTAAAGTTTTGTCCGTAGCAAATCTTTTAGGTGAAGCGATAAAAAGGATTCACAACGAGGAATCAGTGAGTTCACTGTTTGACTAGTTTGACGCGGATTTCCGCTGATTTTACATCTGCGGATATCCGCGGATAAAAATCCGCGACCATCCGCGTTATAAGGAGCGAAGCGACGAATGGAAGAGATATTCTTAGATGTTCAGCCCAGGGAAGAATTAGGTAAAATTAAGGTAAAGAATTTAAGGCAAGGAGGTTTTATTCCCGCCGTTATTTATGCAGAGGGCAAAAAATCTTTACCCGTAAAATTGTCTCATAGGCAATTGTGGCAGCTAATTCACCAGTATAGGTTAGAGACTACTGTGATTAGTTTAAAGTTTAAAGACGACAAGAAGCAAAAAGCGAAGTCGTGTTTAATTAAAGAGATTCAATATGACCCGGTTAAAGGCAATATAATGCACGTTGATTTTAACGAAATTTCCTTAACTAAAGTTATTAAAGTAAATGTACCCGTAGTCGCAAAAGGCGAACCCGCAGGCGTAAAAATGGAAGGCGGGTCTTTAGAGCATATACTCTGGGAGATTGAGGTGGAATGCCTGCCTACTGAAATCCCGAAGGATATTGAAGTAGATATCAGTCAATTAAAGATTGGCGATGCAATCCATATAAAGAATATAGCGTTTCCTGCCAATATCAAGGTTTTAGCTGATCCAGAGGCAATTGTTTTTTCAGTAACCGCGCCATTAAAAGCAGAAGCAGCGGCTGCGCCTGTAGAAGGCGAAGAGAAACAGGAGCCCGAGGTAATCAAGGAAAAGAAGGAAGCAGCGCCAGAAGGCGAAGAGAAACAGGAGAAGGAAAAGAAGTAGTTAAAAATTAGGTTACTAACAGTTACTAAATACAAGTAAAATGACAGTTTGTTAATAGCGGTTAATAGCAGTTAAAGAAAACGTAACTGTTATTAACTAACATATTGTTTTCCCGTTTACAAATTAAGATTGATGCGGGATCCCGCTAGTGGCGGGAAAGTTTTTAGATTTTTAACCGATAGTAACTGATAGTAACTCTGAGAATGAAATTAATCGTCGGATTAGGCAACCCGGGGAGGATTTATAAAGATTCAAGGCATAATATTGGTTTTTCTGTTATAAATGCCCTCAGTATAAAATATAAAATCCTTCTGAAGAAAGAAAGCGGCGTTTTTTCTTTAAGCGGTAAAGGTAAAATACAATCTCAACATTTTTTGTTAGCCCTGCCATTGACCTTTATGAATTTATCCGGCATTGCGGTAAGCGCCTTACTAAAAAAATATAAATTAGATTTACAGGATCTATTGGTAGTTTGCGACGATTTGGATTTAGGGTTTGGCGCAATCAAGATACGCCCGTGCGGTTCATCAGGCGGCCACCATGGCCTTAAGTCTATAATAGGTTCTTTAGGAAGCCAGGAATTTTGCAGGTTACGCATAGGCATAGGTAGGCCATTGCAGGATAATACAGATACTGCTGATTATGTGCTATCGCCTTTTCATAAAAAAGAGAAAGGGCAAATAGGAGAGATAATAGAGAAGGGCTGTGAGTACTGCCGGGTTTGGGTTACAAAAGGCATAATAGAGAGTATGACTATCTTTAACCGATGTAGTAAAATAAATAACGCATGAAAGGAATCAAAGTATGAAAAAATATGAAGCAATGTTTATTGTTAGGCCCGATTTATCCGAAGATGAAAAGAAGGCTGTATTTGGCCAGCTAAACGATACCGTGATTAAAAACAATGGCAAGGTATCAGCAGGCGCTGTCTGGGCAGAAAAAAGAAAACTTTTTTTTCCTCTTAAAAAATACCGGGAGGGCGCGTATTACCTTATGAATTTTAACGTTTCCCCCTTAAGCCTGACAAACATAAATCACGCGTATAAATTAAACGAGAATATATTAAGGGTGCTTATTACAAAGACAGAATAAAGTTATAGGTTATGGGTTATGAGCTATGGGTTGAAAAACTAATAACTTATAACTGGTAACTAATAACTCAAAAGCGACTGGAAGGAGCGAGGTAATGGCTAATTTTAATAAGGTATTGCTTATGGGAAATCTAACCAAGGACCCGGAACTGCGATATACGCCGCAAGGCACAGCAGTGGTTAACTTAAGGCTCGCTGTAAATAGAAAGTTTCGAGATAAAAATCAGGAGTTAAAGGAAGAGACCTGTTTTGTTACGGCAGTAGTTTGGAATAAACAAGCAGAGGCCTGCAATCAATATTTACATAAAGGAAGCCCGGTTTTTGTTGAAGGCAGGCTGCAATCGCGTTCTTGGGAAGATAATTCCGGCCAGAAACGCAGTGTCATTGAAGTAAGGGCAGAGCGCGTCCAGTTCTTAGGGAGTCCGTCTGCTAAGGGAGTATCTGAACCTCCCGAAGAACAGTCTAATGAACCATCCACAGAAACTACATGGTTAGAAGAAAGTGAGGATAAGACAAATGCCAGTCAAGATAAAGAGAATTTCTAAAAAGCGAGAACGTCTCTTACCTGCGAGAAAGAAATTTTGCAGATTGTGCGTAGAAAAACTCAAGGCTATAGATTACAAAGACGTAAGAAGGCTGGAAGCGTTCATTAAAGAAAGAGGCAAGATTGTATCTTCGCGTATTTCTGGCAATTGCGCTAAACACCAAAGGAGAGTTACAGAAGCAATTAAAAAGGCAAGGTTTATGTCGCTCATACCTTATACGCGGGTATGAGTGAGGACATAAGTTATTTGTATTAAATATACCCTTTGCGTAAGCGCCTCCCCAGCAATTAAAACGATAGGGGATTCGCACGCTGCGGGATAATTCGCGCATACAACTTACTCACACTCCCCGTTGCTTTGTTTCGCAAAGCGAAGCAGCGGGGGTTCGTAAGTTGTGCGCTCATTCATAGTTTGAGAACTTAATATCCCTCGCTTAATCAAGCTAAAATTCTCTGGCGATAATTTTAGCTTAAGCTTTGGGATTAATTCGCACTTATAACTTACTCATCCGCCTACGGCGGATTCGTAAGTTATGTGCTCATTAAATGGAAGTTATTTTAAATAAAGACATTGATAGGATTGGCAAAGCGGGCCAGGTTGTAAAGGTAAAAGATGGTTTTGCGCGCAACTTTCTTATACCCAATTCTTTGGCTGTGCCTCTAACCGCACAAAATCTAAAAAAGTTAGAACAAGAAAAACAAAGAAAGATTGTACAGTTGGATAAGATTAAGAAAGATGCAGAAGAGTTAAAGGCAAGACTGGAGAGTTTGTCTTTAACCATACCTGTTTTGACTCATGAAGAAGATAAGCTGTACGCAAATGTAACCTCAATAGATTTAGTAAAGGTCCTAAAAGAAGACGGCCTTAATATTGACAAGAGTTCGATTATATTAGCTGAGCCCATAAAGTCTTTAGGGATATACGAAGTGCCTGTAAAATTACATCCGGAAGTTTCCGCAAAGGTAAAGATTTGGGTAGTTAAGAAATAAGTGAGGACATAAGTTATGCCGCCTTATATTAAGGAAAGTGTAAGCGACATAACTTATAAGTCCGAACTTACCCAGCACTAATTTTTGAAAAAGCGCTTGAGTTATAAATAAAAGGTTAATCTCGCTATAAAACCGTATTTCTATAAATCCAGTCTAATCACAAAAATTAGTGCTGGGTTAAATTCGCAGACGCTTATAGACAAGTAGAATGATGGA
>Ga0105164_10000872_pt1 | contig 19766 bp, 15 predicted proteins | sample VDWuncwatermetaG_FD_89674 | JGI IMG/M metagenome (GOLD analysis project Ga0105164, IMG submission 89674) | Wastewater microbial communities from Netherlands to study Microbial Dark Matter (Phase II) - VDW unchlorinated drinking water | ecosystem: Environmental > Aquatic > Freshwater > Drinking...
CCCGGACCTCTTTCTTCGACCCCAAGCTTATCCCGGTGACCGGTTTTGCCAACGCCCCGGTTGACCCGGACGGCTTCGTACGGCAGATACCTCTCGCTGTCAGGGGAACGGATGGAAAGGTACTTCCCTCCCTGGCCCTTGCCGTTCTGGCGCGCTATGCGGGATACGATCCGTCCCGTCTGGAAGAGGCGCTCAATCAGGAGGAAAAGATCGCCCTAAATCTTCCCGAATGGGATAAATTTCAGGGGCGACTCCTCCCCCAACCGACTCCCCTCTCATTCCAGCTTGACGATATCTGGAAAATCAACTTTGCCGGCGCCCAAGGAAGTTTTAAGGCCATTCCCAGCGACCCCGTGGCCTATCTCTCAAAGCACAATGTGCCCCTGGCGGAAGACAATCCCTTCCGTGGAAAGATTGTTCTGATCGGAGCGACATTCGGGGATAGCCGGGACTTCTTTCCCACACCCCAGGGATTGATGAGCGGCGTCGAGATTCACGCCAATATCATCCACACGATTCTCTCCCGGTCGCAGATCCTGGCAGCCCACAGATTAGTGGCTCTGTCACTGTCCCTCGTCTTTGCCCTTGTTATCAGCTTTTTTCTCTCCCTCTTTCGTCCCATGACCGTCACCATCTTGGGACTGCTGGCCATCCCTCTTCTTCTCATTCCGCTCAGCTACCTCGCCTTCGCCCGTTTGGGTCTTTGGGTGGATTTCGTGACTCCCCTCTTGGCCATCCGCTTTGGGGGTTTTGTGGGCGATCTACTGGAGCGAAGGCATATCCGCAGATCGCTCGGACAATATGTCGACCGCGAGGTCGCGGATCAGATCGTGCAACAGGAAGAGAGTCTCAGCGGGCAGAAAAAAGAGGTGAGCGTCTTCTTCACCGACATCAGAGACTACACGACCCTTTGCGAAGGCTCATCGCCTGAAAAGGTAGTCGGGATTTTAAACGAGCTCTTTGCTATGATGACCCAGGTCATCTCGCGCCATCACGGCATGATCAATGACTTCATCGGAGACGCCGTGATGGCGGTTTTCGGCGCGGCGAAGAGTAATTCGAATCATGCCCTGGACGCAGTCCGGAGCGCTCTGGAGGTCCAAGACGGGCTGGCGCTCCTTAATGAGAAGTGGAAGAATCGAGGATACCAGCCGATCCGGATAGGCGTGGGGATCCATACGGGAGAAGTGGTGGCCGGAATCATAGGATCTGAGGGGCGGAAGAAGTTTACATTTACCGGAGACACGGTGAATACGGCTTCGCGGGTTGAAGGACTCAATAAGGAATTCTCCACCACGATCCTGGTCACACGGGAAACCTTAGAGGCGGTCAACGGGAAATTTACCGTGCGGCGCTGCGGCGAAGCCAAGGTCAAAGGAAAAGACAAACTGGTCGAGGTGTTTGAGGTCCTGCCCGAGAGCGCCCCGATTGAGAAGGCGGTGTGACCGGCGTCACATAAAAATGTGATTGAGCTTCCTTGATAATTTCCGCAGCGCTACTATATTAACATTAACTCAGGCCAGGGAGGGTTACTCTCATGCGAGGATATTGGATTCGGACAGCGTTCCTTATCACACTGCTCATGGCTCCTGTGCCGGCCGCGCTTTGGGCCCAATCCCAGGAGGCCGTGGCGGTCATCACGGAGCTAAAACTCAACCGGGGCGATGTCCAGATCAGGGTCCCGGGGAAAAAGGCGCCGGAAAAAGCCGCGCCGCTGCAGTCCCTTTATGCGGGAACCCAAATAGCGGTTTCAAAAGATGCCGCGGTCGTGATCCTCTTTACCGAGGGCATGAAAGCCGTGACCGTCGACGAAAAAAACTCCCCTTTCGAGATCAAGTCGCCCGAGGCAAAAACAGGTCCGGCCGGCGCAGGGATGAAACAAGTAGCGAGTCTTCTCTTAGGAAAGAAAAAACCGCCCACTTATATTCCCCTGGCGGTTCGAGGAGGCAAAAATCCTCCCACGCTGATATCGCCCCGGGAAACAAAAATTATGACCGAGGAGCCCACCTTCAAATGGATGGGGATGAATATGCAAGCCGGCACCCTGCAGCTTTTCGGCCCGGAGGGCACTCTATGGACGGCGGAAAACATCGCCCTTACTCAGATCAAATACCCTTCGACCGCGCCCCGCTTAAAGCCGGGCGTGGAATATTCCTGGATGATAGAAAAGAAGGGGTTCCCCGTCGATAAGGCGCGCTTCAAGATCCTCTCGCCGGAAGAGGCCAAGCCGATTCAGCAACAACAAAAAGCGCTGGAGGCTGCTGGCGGACTCTCCAAGACCACTTTGGCGATCCTCAAGGCCAACCTCTTTCTTTCCCATGGACTTTTTTACGAAGCCAGGGAGATCCTTGCGGAGGCCATAAATGCAGATCCTGACGAACCCGCGCTCCACCTGCTGCTGGGAGAGATTTACGAGAAAACGGGTCTTAAAAACCTGGCCACGGAAGAGTATAGCGAGGCACAGTTTTTGTCGCGCATATCGCAGTAGCTTCCAAGAGGTTCTGCGGACGCGTTGAATCATTTTTTGCCGGCCGTCAGGCCATCTGCGCCGGACGCAGACGCCAAGGCTCATGGCCGGCAATCTCCCTGCCCACTGTTTCCTCCATATTAAATTCCTGCTAGAGTTCTGGCGTTTCTCTCAAAGAATCGGGCAAGCAAGAAATGAAAATAGGATTGATCGGCCGGCGCGGCTCGGGGAAGACGACGGTCTTCAATATGCTCACCGGCCTCGAAGTCCAGGTGGGGGGATACGCCGGCAGCGACAAGGCGGAAGTCCATCTGGGCGTAATCAAGGTCCCGGACGGGCGGATTGATCGGCTGGCGCAGATTTTCCAGCCGAAGAAAACCACCTACGCTGAGATCCGCTTCACCGATTTTCCGCCGAATCCGGAAAAGGATAACCTTAAATCCGGGAGCGACCTGCTCTCCCAAATGCGCGAGGTCGAAGCCATCGCCCTCGTGCTGCGAGATTTCGACCCTCAGGTAGATCCTCTCAAAGAACTGGACGATCTCTTGACTGAGATGATCTTCGCGGACCTCGTCGTGGTGGAAAGCCGCCTGGCGAAATTGAAAAAAGAGAAAGGAAGAGAACAGGAGATTCCGCTTCTCGAGCGCTGCCAGAAAGCCCTGGAAAACGAGGAGAGTCTGAGAGCTCTCGTCCTCACACCGGACGAGGAGAATCTTATTTCCGGCTTCGGCTTTCTCAGCCGCAAGCCCCTCCTGGCGCTGTTTAACACCTCGGATGAGCGGGCGGGCCAAGCGCTTTCGCCCGCCTGCGAGGAGGAGCTGCGGCGGCGGGGAATCCAGGGACTGGCCCTGGCCGGGAAAGTGGAGATGGAGATCGCCCAGTTAAACGAAGCGGACCGCGAGGCCTTTCTAAAAGAGATAGGCATCCAGGAGCCGGCGCGCGCGCGCTTCATCCGCGTCTCCTACCAACTCCTGGACCTGATCAGCTTTTTGACCACGGGGAAAGACGAAGTCCGCGCCTGGACCGTCAAGCGGGGAACGACGGCGAAAAAGGCGGCGGGAAAGATCCACAGCGATATCGAGCGCGGCTTTATCCGCGCGGAGGTCGTCACGTACGAGGACTTTATCGCGCTCGGCAGCGAAGCAAAGTGCCGGGAGGCGGGAAAACTGCGCCTGGAGGGAAAAGACTACGTGCTCCTGGACGGGGATATCATCCATTTTCGGTTTAATGTGTAGCAGCGGCTGAAGAAATTACAGATCAGGAGGGAGATACGATGTTTCTCTCACAAAAAGAAAAAGAGGGCCGGTATCAAGCGGTGCGGCAGCAGATGGCGGGGCAGGGCCTCGACGCGCTGATCGCCCGGGGCTCCAGCGCCGTGCGGGGGGACGGGGCCGCATTTCGCTTCCTTGCCGATTTTCCCAACATCAACATCCCCCTGGTCCTCTTCTTCTTCAGAAACGAAGCGGAAAAACCGATCCTGCTCGTGGAGTCCCGCTTCCAGGCGATGAGGGCGGAAAAACAATCCTGGGCCGGGGACATCAGGCTGAGCACTAATTTCTTCCAGAGCTTGACGGAGATCCTGAAAGAGAAACAGCTGGATCAGGCAACGATCGGCATCGACGGGCTGCACAATTTTCCTTTCCTCTGGGGCCAGGGGATCGAAGAATCCTTTCCCGGCATCAAGCTGGTTGAGTTCGGCCCGGCTTTAAAAAAATTGCGCGCCTACAGAACTCCCGAGGAGATTCGGCTGGTAAAAAAATCGGCTGTGCTGGTCGACCGCGCATTTACCGAGGGAATCAAACATATCAAGCCGGGAAAAACCGAATGGGAAGTCATCGCCCGGATGGACTATCTCCTGAAAAGCAACGGCGTGGAAAAAAGCTTCAATATCATTTCCCAAGGTCCCAAAGTCGACGCCTACGTCCCATCGGCGAGAAAAATAGGAAAAAAAGGGATGGTCTTTACGGAGCTCACCGCCTGCTACGGCGGCTACTGGACCCAGTTGGCCCGCGCCGTCTCCCTGGGAAGACCCGACAAGCGGCTGGTCAAGTTGCATCAGGTGGCGGTCCAGGCGATCAAAGCCGCCCTGCCCTATTTGAAACCCGGCTTCAAAGTCTCGAAGTCCATGACTGTGATGGAAGAGTACGTCAAAAGCTCCGGCTTGGGCTGCACGCCGGTTTATGGCCACATCGTCGGCATCGACATGGTTGAGGATCGCCCTTCACCGAAAAACCAGACGGAAATCGTTCCCGGCATGGTTTTCATCGTTCACCCCTGGCCGATCCTGGACGATAGCTCTCTTCTTTGGGGCGAGACCTATCTCATCACTGAAAAAGGAAATCAGCGGCTGAACAGAGTCGGCGATGAGTTGATTGTCCTCTAACCTACGGCAGCGCGTCGAGGAAATTTCCGTGATCTTGATCACAGGCGGACTCGGATTCTTAGGGTGCAATCTGGCAAAGCTCCTCTGCGATGCCGGCGAGCGAGTCCTGCTTACCAGCAACCGCAATATAGAAGTTCCCTCCCTCCTCGCGCCCTTCGTGAACAAGACCCTTGGGATCACGCCTCTCGACATAACCTCCCTGGAAAACGTCTCGCAAGCCATTCGACAATTCGGTGTCGAGGCCATTGTGCATGCAGCGGTCAGATCCGAAAAGGGAAATACGACCCTCTACCAGGCGATGCATGTCAATATCACCGGAACTATCAACGTGCTCGAAGCCGCCCAGAGGGCAGGGATCAAGAGAGTCATCTTCATTAGCTCCGAAGCGGTCTATCAAGGTATGCCCGATACGGCTCCTTACAAGGAAGAGGAAAAACTATGGATCACTGCCGACCGCTTCATCCCCGGGACGAAAAAGGCCGCAGAGATTCTCTGCCATATGTATAGCGGCAACTGCGGCTTGGAAGTGATTTCAGCGCGGCTGACACGAGTTTATGGACCGCTTTACCGGGGCATACGGAACCTCGCGGGCCATATGGCGGAACAGGCCGTAAAAGGTCTGCCCATAAACCTGGGCGACCACGACCCTAACGAAGCCCATGACGTCCTTTATGCAAAGGACGCAGCCAGAGGAGTTCTGCTGCTGTTAAAGATGCCTGCTCTGGCCCATCGAATCTACAATCTCGGCTCCGGCAGGCTGACAACGCTCAAGGAATTTGCCGACGCGATAAAAAAAGTGTTGCCAGAAACTGAGATTCACCTGGGAGACGGGCCGGGCCCCCTGATTTCGACAAAAACTCCGATGGATATCAATAACTGCGTTGATATCTCCCGGCTTCATGAAGAGACGGGATTCGCGCCGGAATTCGACGCCTACCGCGGCGTGGAACACTATCTCAACTGGGCACGGCATGGAATCTACCAGTAAGGAAAGGACAAACGCATGAAAACGCTTATTCAAGGCGGATACGTAGTCGGCTTCAACGGTAAAGAGCACGAGATTATCAAGGATGGAGTGGTGGTATTTGAGCGAGACCGCATTCTGTTCGTCGGCAAGCAATATTCCGAGCCGGCAGATAAGAAGATTGATGCTAAGGGCTGTCTTGTCTCTCCCGGCTTTATCGACACCCATTTTCATTCCGGCATCAATGCCAGTGATTATCTACTAAACGACGCGAACAAGCTGGATTACTTCGCCTCAAACTACCTCGCTCACGGCGCCCCGACTCGGGAAGGCGCCAAACACGCCCACCTCAAAGACATCGACGTCGGCCAGCGCTTCTCGCTGATCCATGTGTTGAAGAGCGGCGTGACGACGACCCTGGAGATCGGCGGTCCTGGAGGGAGTCCAGAGCCTTATGTCTCAATGGTGGATGAGGTCGGAATCCGTTGTTACACCGGGCCGAGCTATAAAAACGTCAGTTTCTTCCAGGACCGTGAAGGACGCTTGGAATACGATTGGGACGACAAGCGGGGGAGCGAAGGTCTGAAGAGGGCTGTGGAGTTCGCCAAAAAATTTAACGGCGCTTGCAGCGGGCGCATGAACACCATGCTATTTCCGGGTCATGTGGACACTTGCACGCCGGAGCTTTTGCAGGAAACCCGAAAGGCGGCCAGGGAGATCGGGGTGCGCGTGCAGATTCACGCCACGATCAATCTGTTCGAATTCCACACGGTGATGCAGCTGCACCGTTGCACGCCGATCGAGCTGCTGCACAAAATCGGCTTTCTCGATCCGGAAGTTTCGCTCTCCCATTGTATCTTCATCAGCGGCCATAGCTGGCTCGCCTATCCCTACGGCGACGACCTTAAGATCATCGCCGACTCCGGCGCCTCGGTCGCCTACAGCCCGTTGAAATACTTGAAACTGGGCATCGTGATGGAATCTTTTGACAAGTATCTCAAGGCAGGGATCAATATGGGGATCGGCACGGACACCTTTCCCAAGGATATTATCTCAGACATGCGTTATGCCTCGCTCGCCTCCCGGGTGGCGGAGAAGAACTTCATCGCCGGCCATCCCAGAGATGCTTTCAACGCGGTAACACTCGGCGGGGCGAAAATGATCGGCAGAGACGACCTGGGCCGGCTGCAGAAAGGCGCGAAGGCAGACATCGCAATCATCAATCTTAAGGACATCGCCTTCGGCGCGGTGCGCGATCCGATCAAGGCCGTGGTTGAAACCGCTGTCAGCCGGGACGTGCGGACGGTGATTGTCGATGGAGAGGTCCTGATCGATAACGGCAAGTATCTTCGCCTGAACGAGGACGAGCTGCTGGAAAAAGTTCAGGCCAAAGGCGAAGAGGTCTGGGAGAGCGTACCCAAGTGGCACTGGACGGGAAAGGGCGTGGACGAAGTGATGCCGCCGGCGTTTAAGATGAGTTAAATCTTTGGCCAGAAGAGGTTTAGAAACTCAATAAGTCCGGGCCGCGGCAGGCGGTAATGGATGAGGAGACTGCCGGAGCGGTAGAGATAACTCGGTAAAAAGGGATCGTAAAAGCTCGGCACCCGTCCAGGTAAATTGGGATCTTGAACGATGGCAGCTAAAACGTCTTCAAGGCTTTTCAGATCACGAGCGCTTGCAGATTTTTCAAAGAGAGCTAACTCTTGGAGGAATTGCCGCGTAAGGACATAGTCAGCCACGCACGAGCCCTTTCTTGCGGGCGGCGGACAGGATCTTACCCACGGTTGGTATTCCGGAAAGCTTTAGCGTTCTACCTGCTTTTACGTCATCCAATGCCAAACGCATGGCCTGCAGCGCCTCCGGGTCCTGCCAGAGCCGGGCCACGGCTTTCAAGGTCTGCAACTGCTCAAAATTGAGGATGACGGCTTTAGGCACCCCTCGCTTCGTAATGATGACCTGGTCGCCATCTTCAACTTCGTCAACCAGGCTTAAAAACTTCTGCCTTGCCTCACTCGTGGTTAAGTAGCGTTCCATCGCTCACCTCCCTAACAAGCAAGTGTACAAACAAATGTCGCCCTGTGCAAACCGCCGACCCTCAGCTCTTATCGATCAGCCCTTCCATCCTTTTAACCAAACTCCGGATCTCGTCGAATCCTTTCTGCCAAAATCTCGGATCATGGATGTCCACGCCTAATGTTTTGAGTAGTGCCTCAGGGCTATCGGATCCTCCCGCCTCGAGCAGCGCGAGATATTTCGGCACGAAGCTCCTGCCTTGCTCTTTATACATGCGATAGAGAGCAAGGACCAGGAGCTGGCCGAAGACGTAGCTGTAACAGTAAAAGCGACTGTGGATGAAGTGAGGAATGTAGGACCAGCCCCAACGATATCCATCCGGCATCTCCACCGCGTCTCCGTAATACTTTCCATTAGCCTCGACCCATAGCTGCCCAACCGCTTGAGGGGTCAGCCGCCCTGCTTGACGCTTCGAGAACGCCGCCTGCTCGAAGCGTGTCAAGACATTCTGGCGATAAACCGTTGCGAAGGCATCTTCGACTTTGCCGGCGATGAGCCCGATCTGGACTTGAGGATCGCTCTGGCGCTCCACCAGATAGTCGAAGACCAGCATCTCGCCGAAGACCGACGCAGTCTCCGCGGTCGTGAGCGGCGTATCATAGTTCAAAAAGCTCTGCTTGCGGCTAAGGCAGCCATGGAGACCGTGACCTAACTCATGCGCTACAGTCATGACATCTCTCAGGTTGTCGGTGTAGTTGCACAGGATGTAGGGGTGAAGTTGGGGGGAGGGGGAGGCGCAGAAGGCGCCGCCCCGCTTGCCCTTGCGGATCTCCGCATCGATCCAATGCCTGGCAAAAAATTCGCCGGCAATTGTACGAAAAACCGGCGCGAAGGCGTCAAAGGCATCTAAAATCACCTGCTGCGCTTGAGCGAAGGCAAAAGGGGTCAGCTCCTTCCCCACAGGCGCGTACTGGTCATAGAGAGCGAGGCGGGGGAGCTTGAGCAGGCGGGCCTTAAGGCGGAAGTAGTCTTGGGCTATTCCGTAATTCGCCTCCGTCACCTCCATCATCCGGCTTACCGCCTCGGCATCGATCTCGTTGGCGAGATGGCGCTCTCTCATGGGGTCGGAATAATGGCGCAGGCGGTCCATAGCGAGGTGATCCTGGATCAGGGTGTCGTAGATAAACGTCAGAACCTGCTCGTGACGGGAAAGCCCTTCGTACAAAGTCTCCGAGGCGCTCTTTCGTAACCGCCGGTCCGGATGATGCAATAGCGCCAGAAGCTCGCTGAGAGTAAGCTCTTTTATTTTTCCGTTCTCTTCAAGCGGAAATGTCAGCGACGACGTGATCTCGGAAAAAAGACGACCGAAGGCGTTCCTCCCGGTATTGTCTTTTTCGTTAACGATTTTTTCCTCCGGCTCGGCGAGCTTGTGCGGCTGGAAGCGGCGGAGATTTTGCAGATAATGGCTGTAGGGCGCCAATTTCGGATGGCGGATCAGCCGCTCCGCCGCTGCGTCGTCCAGATCCATCCACTCCAGCTCGAAAAAAAGCAGCAGGTTTTTCACCTCCGTCACCCGCTGTTCTACCTTCTGTTCCAGATCCTGATATTCGGGCTTTAAGGAGTCCGCCGCATAGAGCAGGCCGGCATAGCTGGCTACGCGGCTCAGCGTCTCTTCGATCTCCTCTATGTTCTTTAGCCCCTGCAGCAGATGTTCCGGCGCCGGACCCGCCGCGGTATGGATGGTTCCTCGGAAAAGATCGGCGAGCGTCTCTGCCCGCCTGCGGCAGTCATTCAGGGTCGCTTCAATTTGCGGGTCATCGTAGGAAGAGAAAAGATCGCTGAGATCCCACCGGATGGCTGCCGCGCTGTTCGTGCTCATAAAAATCCTCTCCGCTCCCCCTCCTAATAATCACTTCTTTTGCTGCCGGGCAAGGCCTGCCATTGACAGCATCGTCGAGTGAGCGATATAGCACCAAGAAATAAGCTGCCGTCAGAAAGGGGATTTTCCATGTCAGAGGTAGAGGATCTTAAAAAGAAATTGGCCATGGCCTGCCGCATGCTCTGTCTGGCGGAGCTGGTGGACTATAGCGGCCATATCAGCGTGAGGATTCCCGGCACGGACCGCTTCCTGGTCAACGGCCATCCTGTCAGCCGCGCCGAGGTCACAGCCGATGATATCGTGACTTTTGATCCGGACGGGAAGCGAGTCGAAGGGAAATGGAATCTTCCCTCCGAGCTCCCCATGCATAGCCGTACCTACCGGGTCAGGGAAGATGTCCAGTGCGTCGCCCATCTCCATAACCGCATGGTGGTGGTTCTTAGCATGGCTGAACGGCCGCTCATTCCCGCCTCCAACCCAGGGGCCCTATTCGGCCCGGGTCCGATTCCCGTATATCAAGACCCCGCCCTGATTCACACCAACGAACAGGGGGATGCCGTTGCCCGGACCCTCGGTTCCGGCGACGCCGCGATTTTGCGCGGGCATGGCTCTATAGTCGTCGGTAGTTCGATTGAATGGACCTTTGCCGCCTGCATCGACTTGGAGGAGGCCGCCACGCGCCTCTACTATGCCTCGCTGTTGGGGCCGATCCGTTTCTATACCGAGGATGAGCTCAACCGGGTGGCAAAAGGGCGCCGGCGGATGCCGGTGATACAAAAGGTCTGGGACCATTATGTCGCCAAGACCAAACTGGCCGGGCTGATGGACAACCCGTAGTCCTGCAACCACCTAAATTCGTTAGATATTTTTCTAGGCCCCGCGCCTGTCCTCATTAGGGAATTTTTTCTTTGAAAATTTCCCATTATTGTGCTATAAAGTTTGTTTCTTAATTCTAACCGAGGGGTCGGTATATGTACGACGATTTCTTAGCAAGAATCCTGGAGCCGGATACCTTCCTGCCCTCTCAATTCTACGGCAGTGGAGTCCTATCCCGTCAGCTCGAGGGGGAAAAGAGGCTCATGCTGGCAATCCTCAAGGATGCGGTTGAGTGTCTGGAAAAATATCGCGGCGCCAGGAGCAGCTCCGGCAGCGAGCTCTATCAGAACACCCTGGAGTGGATCGAGGACAAGGGCATAGGGTGGCTCTTTTCCTTTAACAACATCTGCGATCTCTTGGGATTTGATCCGGACTACCTGCGAGACTTTTTGTTGAAACGGGAACACAAGGTCGGAAAGCCGGCTAGAGGCAAGGTCTACCCTTTTCCCCTCAGCAGACGGGAATAAGTTTATCTTCTTCTCGCCCTTATCCTCTCGAGCTCTTCTTTGACGACTTGACCACGAGGAGAGTTCGGCCCGAGGGACTTCAGCGCCCGCTCAAAATCGGCAATCGCCATTTCGTCCTCGTCCGATAAAAGATGGGAGCGGCCTATATAATAATAGGCATCTCCCAGGCGGTTCATCTTTCCGTAGACGACTCCCAGGCGCTGGGCCGGCACGGCCCATGTGGGCGAAAGGTTGGTCGCCCGAAGGTAAGCACCCACGGCCTCCGGAAGATTCGACTCCTTCTCGTACAGCTCCCCCAGGAAGAGATAGTTCAGAGTCTCGTTCGGCTCAACCGTCAGAGCGCGTTCGAAGGCCAAGTGAGCCAGCCGAAACTCTTCGAGCTGGGCATAAACCCGGCCCAAATCCCGGTTGATGCCCGGGCTTTTAGGATTGAGCTTCCCCGTCCGCTCAAAATAGTCCCTGGCCTTCGCCCACCTTCCATTGTAATAGTGAGCCACTCCCAGGAGATGCAGCGCATCCGAGCTTTCCGGATTTCGGCTGAGCTGCTTTTCATATTCAGCTATAACGGCGTCCGATTCGTTTCTTTCCAAGCGCGCCAGGGTTTGGATTTTTTTAATCGGGTCTGGAAGAAGATCCGATTTCTGCTGTTTCAGGTTAAGAGAGCGGATCACTGTCTCCGCATTGGCGATTCGTTCCTGACTCATCGGGTGAGACATCAGGTAGGGAGGGATATCGACCGGATTCAGGACTCTTTCCTGGTCGATAATCCTAAGAAAACCCAGAGCGGCCTTCGGGTCATAGCCCGCCTCAGCCATATATTTGATCCCCAGCGTGTCCGCCTCCTGCTCGAGCTGGCGGTTAAAAGAGAGCTGGCGCGTCACTGACAAAGCCTGGCCCAAAGCTATAGCCGCTTGCGCCTGGCCGCTTCCCCCGAGAAAAATTCCTAGGAGCGCCAAGAGGCTGGCAGGATCGGGGCCGGACATGCGGGCGATATGGTGGCCCTTCACGTGGATAATTTCGTGGCCCAGGACACCGGCGAGTTCATCCGTGCTGCCGACCCGCTCCATGAGACCCGTGTACATGTAAATGGATCCCCCTGGGACCGAAAAAGCATTCAGTTGGGAGTTCTCGACCACAAAGAAGCGATAGTCGAAAGGCGACGGTCCCATAACGGAAAGGAGCCTCTGACCTACCTGGTTGACGTAGCGCTCGGCCTCGACGTTTTGAACCAGCTTGAGATGTTTCTTCGCCTCCCGGCGGAATTCCCGGCTGATCCTCACCTCTTCGTCTTCCGCGATCGGCTGAACGAATGGGATTTTGGGAGTCTGATAGGAACCGCACCCGACCAGGAGATAGGCGCTCATAAGAAAACCAAACAGTCTTAGTGTCATTAGAGAGATTATAGATGGAGTTCCGAGGAGGGGCAACAGTCGGCGAAGGAGTTGACCCGGAATCGCCGAGGCAATATCCTATGTCCCAGCAAGCCAGCAAAAAAATGAGGAGATATAAATGACTTCTCTGTTTAAGGTCCCGGCGGAACGACTCACATGGCGTTGCGATCCATCCCTTCTGCCTTTTGCCTGCACCGCGGATATGACGCCCTTAGAGGATTTCGTCGGCCAGGAAAGGGCCATGCGCGCCATCGAATTCGGTCTGGGAGTCAACAAGCCGGGCTTTAATATATTCGTCACCGGTCTTACGGGAACCGGCAAGACGTCCATCATTAAAGCCTTTTTGAAGAAGGTCACGACCGACAAGAGCCCGCCGAAGGACGACTCTCCGTTTCCAGAGGACTGGTGCTATGTCTATAACTTCGGCGATCCCGACAGACCCCAGGCATTAAATATCCGCCGCGGCTGGGGAAAGATTCTCAAACGGGACATGGAAGTGCTGGTCCAGACTCTGCAGCGAGAGGCGAAGAGGACCTTCGAGAGCGAGGACTTTGCCCGGCACCGCCAAGTCACGACCGAGAAAATGCAAAGACAACAGCAAGAGATCATGGAGACTCTGGTGGAGGAGGCGAGGAAAGGCGGCTTCGCTCTGAGATTTTCCCCTTCCGGGATGGCCCTCATCCCCTTAAAGAATGGAAAACCGATGCAGGAGGAGGAATATCTTTCCCTTGCCTCAGACGAGAAAAAGGCGCTGGACGAGAAGCGCAGCGAGATTGAAAAGAGCGTCGAAGAAGCTTTGCGGGAGGCAAAAAAATTGGAGCGGGAAATCGTGGCGAAACTTGAGTCCTTGGAGCAGGAGGCGGGCGAGTATCTGGTGCGCCTCCCGCTCTCCGAGCTGAAGGAAAAATATCGGGACTATTCCAAGGTGATCAGCTACCTCGACGCGGTTCGAGGCCACATCTTAAAAAATCTTCACCGTTTCAAAGGCGGCGACGGAGCTCAGGCCATGAGCGCGTTGCCGTTGTTGCAACCGAGCGAGCCGCCCACAGATCCCTTTCTTCCCTACCGCGTCAATGTCTTCGTCGACAACAGCGATACTCAAGGCCCGCCTATCGTGATTGAGACCAACCCAACCTACCACAACCTCTTTGGCGTGGTGGAGAAAAGGCCGATCATGGGAGGCTTTGTCACCGACTTCACTATGATCAAGGCCGGCTCGATGAACCGCGCCAACGGCGGCTATCTGGTCCTTTACGACCGCGACGTGCTGGCCAATCCCGGAGTCTGGGAAGCGCTCAAACGAGTCATCAAGAACCGCGAGCTATGCATCGAAGAGCCGGCCGCTTTTTTTGGCTGGATCCCTCCGCAAGGGATAAGACCCGATCCCATCCCTGCGGATGCCAAGGTGATTATAATCGGAGATCCTATGCTCTATCACTATCTCTCTACGATGGATCCCGATTTCCGCGAGACCTTCAAGGTAAAAGCGGACTTCGATTTCGAGATCGACCGGAACAAAGATAATATCGTAGCCTATGCTTGTTTCATAAGCGCTTATTGTCAGAGGGAAGGGATGCGCCATTTCGATCCCAGCGGCGTGGCGCGAATCATCGAATATGGGGCGAGACTGGTCGAGGACCAAAATAAACTATCGACCCGCTTCAGTGATATCGTGGATGTCCTGATCGAGTCCAGCTATTGGGCGGAAAAGGCCGGAAGCGACCTGGTCATGGGAGAGCACGTCGAGAAGGCGCTGGAGGAGAAGGCCTTTCGGCTGAACCTCACGGAGAAGAGAATTCAGGAGTTCATCGCCCAAGGGACCCTGCTGGTGGATGTCGCTGGAAGCGTCGTGGGGCAGGTTAACGGCTTGGCTATTTACCAGCTGGGAGATTTCAGCTTCGGCAAGCCGTCGCGGATCACGGCCAAGACTTTTTTGGGACGCAGCGGCATCATCAACATTGAAAGAGAGGCCAAGCTGAGCGGGAAGACCCACGACAAGGGGGTCCTCATCCTGAGCGGCTACCTGGGAGCCAAGTATGCCCAGGACCGCCCGCTTTCCCTCTCTGCGAGCCTCTGTTTCGAACAGTCCTATGAGGGCATCGATGGAGACAGCGCCTCTTCTACGGAGCTCTACGCCATCCTTTCCAGTCTCTCCGGGATTTCCATCCAACAAGGGATCGCCGTTACCGGCTCCGTGAACCAGAACGGAGATATCCAGGCGATCGGCGGGATCAATCGCAAGATCGAGGGCTTTTTTGATGTCTGCCGGCTCAAGGGACTGACGGGAGATCAGGGAGTCCTCGTTCCCCGCTCCAACGTAAGAAATCTGATGTTGCGCCGGGATGTGGTCGAAGCGGTCGAGCAGGGGAAGTTTCACATCTACGCGGTAAGCACCATCGATGACGGGATCGAAGTCCTGACGGGAGTTCCGGCCGGACAGAGGGACGGCGAGGGCCGTTACCCGGCCTCGTCGGTCAACGGCCTGGTGGAGAAACGACTCCAGGAATATTCCGAGAGGCTAAAACAGGCGGCGCCGAAGGGAGGGGAAAAGAATGAGTGAAGGTTGCGAACTCGAGGAAAAAGTCGTCCTGGTAACGGGAGCGGGCCGCGGCATCGGCCGCTCCATCGCCCTTGCCTTCGCCGCTCGCGGCGGCCATGTGGTCCTCAGCGGCCGAACCCAAAAAACCCTTGACGCTGTAGCTGAAGAAATTCATCGCCTTGGAGGAAGCGCCCTTCCCCTTACCTGTGATGTTACCAACAGACAGGAAGTGGAAGCCCTCAAACAGAAGGTCGCGAGCCGGCTTGGCGCGGTCCAGATCTTGATCAATAACGCAGGGGTGGCCCCGGCGGCCGGTTTTCTGCAAATGCCGGATCATCTCTGGGAGGAGGTATTGAGAGTCAATCTGACCGGGACCTATTACTGCTGTAAGCTTTTTCTCCCGGAGATGATCGCCGCGAAATGGGGGCGGATCATCAACATCGCCTCGATTGTCGCCAAGGTGGCCTACTCCCATACCTCCGCCTATACCACTTCCAAACACGCGGTGTTGGGTCTCACCCGGGCCCTGGCCATAGAGATGGCGAGAGCGGGCGTGACCGTAAACGCCATCTGCCCCGGATATGTCGAGACCGACTTGACGCTGGACAATGCCAGGTTGATGGCGGAAAAAACCGGCAAGGGAGTCGAGGAGGCGCTCAGGCTCTTCAAAGGCAGCTCGCCCCAGAACCGGTTGATCACTCCCGAAGAGGTGGCCGAACTGGCCGTCATGCTGGCTTTGAAGTCGGCAGATGGAATCACGGGGCAGGCGATCAACATCGACGGCGGGGCAGTGATGGTGTAAGACAAAGCACCGGGGAAATTCCGAGGGGAGCGCGGGTGAGGCTGCGGACAAGCCCTGCGAGGACGGTCCATCGGCCGCAGCCGAAAGCGCGTTCCCTGAGGGAGTTTTTCCGAAAAGTCCCGAAAAGAAAGGAAGTCTCATGTTTTACAACAGTTTTCTCTACGAAGTCGAGGATGGCATTGCAACCGTGCGGCTGAATGATGCTGACAAACTCAACGCCTTGACTTTCCAGACCTACGAAGAGCTGGAGAAGTTGACGGCCGATCTGAATCATGATGAGACGGTAAAAGTCCTGGTGCTCACGGGAACCGGCAAGGGCTTCTGCTCCGGAGGGAGCGTCCACGAAATCATCGGCAAGCTGTTGGAGATGGACGCAAACGCTCTTTACCGTTTTACCCGCATGACCTGCAATGTGGTCAAAAACATGCGCAACCTCAAAAAACCTATTGTCTCTGCGGTTAACGGAATTGCGGCGGGCGCCGGGGCGATGCTCGCCTTGGCCAGCGACCTGCGCATCGTTTCGGAGAAGGCCAAATTTGCCTTCCTCTTTGTGAAGGTGGGTCTCTCGGGAGCGGATATGGGAGCGCTCTATCTGCTGCCCAAAATCGTCGGCCAGGGCAAGGCCACGGAACTTCTTTTTCTCGGCGATTCCATTGACGCCCAGGAAGCCTACCGCATCGGGCTGGCCAATCAGATCGTGCCTCATGAAAAGCTCATGGAGGCGGCTTTCGCCCTGGCGCGCCGTCTGAGAGAAGGACCGCTTTATGCCCTGGGAGTCACCAAAGAACTTCTCAACCTGGAGGCGGATATGGGACTGGAGACAGCTTTAGAAACGGAAGCGATGGCCCAGGCCGGGTGTATGCAGACAAAAGACTTCCGTGAGGGATACAGGGCCTTCATCGAGAAAAGGGTGCCGCAATTTAATCACTCTTAACCAGCGGAGCAAACATGGATCTCTTTTTCAACCAAGAGCATTTACTTCTGCGCCGACAGGTCCGTTCGTGGACGGAGAAAAACCTCATTTCAGGTATCAGAAAAGAAGCGGACATGGAGCAACAGGCAAGGCATCTCGTAAGCCAACTCGGCCGAGAGGGTTTCACTGCTTACGTAACCTCCAAGAAGTTCGGCGGCGCCAGAGAGAACGTCCAGGCCCGCGACCTCTGTATCCTGCGGGAGGAGCTGGCCCGAGGCTCCGCCCTGGCCGATACGATGTTCGCCATGCAGGCGCTGGGGAGTTATCCCATCACACTTGCAGGGAATGAGGAACAAAAGGGCCGTTATCTTCCCCCCATTGCCAGGGGAGAGGCGATTGCGGCCTTCGCGATCACGGAACCCCAGGCGGGTTCCGACGTCTCCTTGATGGAGACACGGGCAATCAGACGTGGAAACGAATATCGTCTGACCGGAGTCAAGTGTTTTATCTCCAATGCCGGGTTAGCCCAGACCTATACGGTCTTTGCCATGACCGATCCAGAGAAGAAAACAAAGGGCATCAGCGCCTTCGTCGTTGAGGCCGGCACCCCCGGATTTGTACTCAAAGAAAAAACTCCTCTGCTCTCTCCCCATCCCCTCGGGGTCATCGCCTTCGAGGATTGCCGTATTCCAAAAGCACAGCTCCTCGGCGGCGAGGGGGAAGGACTCAAAATCGCTCTGGCCACGCTCGACACTCTCAGATGTACGGTCGGCGCAGCGGCGGTAGGATTGGCGCAGAGAGCTTTAGAAGAGGCGATTCAGTACAGTCGAAAGCGACGCCAATTTGGACAAGCGTTGGCGGAGTTCCAGGCGACCCAGTTTAAGCTCGCTGACATGGCCACGGAGCTCGAGGCATCCCGGCTCCTGGTCTACCAGGCCGCCTGGGCCAACGATCACAACCGAAATGATCTCAAATCAAAGTCCTCCATGGCCAAGCTTTTCGCCACCGAGGCGGCGCAACGGATCGTGGACCAGGCGCTCCAGATCCACGGTGGAACGGGTGTGGTGGTGGGAACTCCGGTGGAACAGCTCTACCGCGACGTCCGCGCTCTACGAATCTACGAGGGAACTTCAGAGATTCAAAAACTGGTAATTGCAAAGGAACTACTTAAGTGAGGGAGTGAGATACTGAGAACGGAGGCGAGTTATGGATTTTGAATTGTCGGAAGAATTGGTCGCGGTTCGGGATCTCGCCCGGGATTTCGCCGAGAGGGAGATCGCGCCCAGCGCGGCCAAGGACGATAGAGAGCATACTTTCCGCAGAGACCTGGTATCCAAAATGGGCGAGCTGGGTTTTTACGGCGCCGTCATCCCGGAGAGCTATGGCGGCAGCGGTCTTGGGTTCCTCGCTCTCGCGCTAATTACCGAAGAGGTTGCCCGCGTCCATAGCGCCATGCGAGTTTTCATCAACATGCAGGTCGGCCCGGCCCTGGTCCTGCTTCGGTTCGGCACCGAAGCACAGAAAAAAAAATACCTTCCGCAGTTGATCCGAGGCGAGGATATCGGTTGTTTTGCCATCACGGAGTCGGATGCCGGGGCGGATGTGGCGGCGATGAGGACCACGGCTGCGCGCAACGGCGCCGATTACGTTCTCAACGGGACAAAAATCTGGATATCCAACGCCCCGGTCGCGGACACCGGATTGGTTTATGCTTACTCGGACAAGGCTAAGAAACACCACGGAATTTCCGCGTTCTACGCGAATCTAAAGCAGCCCGGCGTGAGCTGCCGTTCTCTGGACACGCTTGGGACCCACTGTTCCCCCTTGGGAGAATTGACCTTTGAAAACTACCGTCTTCCTGCGGAAAGCCTGATCGGCCAGGAAGGCGAAGGCTTCAAGATCTGCATGTGGCAACTCAACCAGACCCGGCTCTCCTGCGCGGCAGGCGCCCTGGGGTTAGCGCGGGCGGCCAAGGAAGCAGCCGTAAGCTACTCCAACCAGAGGGAACAGTTCGGCCAGAAGATCGGCCAATTCCAGATGATCCAGGATCTCATCGCCCAGATGGTCGTGCACGAGGAGGCGGCCCGCCTCCTGGTTTATCGTGCAGCGTGGCTGGCGGATCGCGGGCAGCCCAACAATCTGGAAGTCTCTATAGCGAAATATACCGCCGCCGAGGCCGCCGCCTTCGCAGCGGATGCTGCCCTCAGAATTTTAGGAGCGTACGGCTACTCGACCGAATTCCCCGTGGAGCGCTACCTGCGCGATGCCAAGTCCTATCAGATCGTCGAGGGCTCCTCGAACATTCAAAAAATCATCATCGCCCAGGACGCCCTGGGATACAGGAAGGCGAACCGGTAAAGAAAAGGGATACTTCAGGGCCTCTTGAGATTAACGGTGCGATAGATCAACTCCATGTCCAGGTTTCCACGGACTAGATCCGCCAGCCGATCGTACTGCTCCTCTTTGGACAAAACCTTGGCTGCCGGATGAAAGGCAACACCTTTTCTCGCAGCGAGATTAGTTAGAATTGAGCGCCGTAACGCTTCGTTGTGAAAAAGGCCGTGGAGGTAGGTTCCCAAGACGTTGCCGTCGACGCTTAGACAACCATCGAACTCTTGGCAGGATTTTCGGGAACGCTCGTCAATACGGAATGGAGCCGGAGTTTCCGCGCCTCCAGTTTGACCCATGTGAATCTCATAGCCGCTCAGGGAAAGACCGGCTGCCCCTTGCAGAAGCCCTCTCCCGATTACCACAGTGCCTTGTATCTGGTGCGTCGATTTTACGGGGAAAAATGTGGTCGTCACCGGCAGGAGTCCCAATCCCTCGACCTCGGAATCGGTGTTTTCCACGTGCCCTGGATCACGCAGCACTCTCCCCAACATCTGGTAGCCACCGCATACGCCGATGACGGGTTTGCCTTTATGGGCCTGGCCGGCGATCTCCTGAGCAAGGCCTATGCTTTTCAGATGCATCAGATCGGCCATCGTGCTCTTTGTGCCTGGGATAATAATCAGATCAGGCTCTCCCAACTCATCGCCAAGCTCTACATAGCGGAGCCGGACCCCTTCCTCC
>Ga0105164_10000875_pt1 | contig 19727 bp, 21 predicted proteins | sample VDWuncwatermetaG_FD_89674 | JGI IMG/M metagenome (GOLD analysis project Ga0105164, IMG submission 89674) | Wastewater microbial communities from Netherlands to study Microbial Dark Matter (Phase II) - VDW unchlorinated drinking water | ecosystem: Environmental > Aquatic > Freshwater > Drinking...
CCCTTTGGGACCCCCCTCTCCCTACGGAAGCTTACGCAGCCATTACCCCCATTCCCACCCTTAACGTAAATGACGGCTTCGTCCAGAAACATGAGGCCCTTTTGTGTACTGTATTACATCAATCATGGTCGCAGGCTAAAGCCTGCGGCTACAGGTAGAAAAAAGGGGAGCAGAATGGCTCCCCGAGGGAAAGAAGCAGGGGCGACCCACCGGGTCGCCCCTACTATACGGGCCTACCCTGTACCGCTCTGGTACAGGGCCTGTTACAAAGACACATACTCTATTATTATTATTGTGGTAAAGGATACACGCTTACCCTTTTGCCACTTTCAAATTTTACGACACCGCTCACCCTGGCAAACAGTGTATAGTCCCTTCCCTGACCCACGTTAAAGCCTGGGTTGAACTTGGTGCCGCACTGCCTTACGATGATACTCCCTGCAGGCACGGTCTCGCCGCCGTAACATTTTACCCCCCTGTACTTGGGGTTGCTGTCTCTTCCATTTCTGGAAGAACCTTGTCCTTTTTTATGTGCCATGACCTAATCTCCTAAGCTATATTATACACAAATTTCCTTGATTTTCACCTGGGTAAATGCCTGTCTATGGCCCCTCTTCCTCCTGTAGTTCTCCCTGCGGCGGAACTTGATAATCCTTATCTTCTCGCCCAGTGTCCGACATTCCACCTCTGCCAGCACCTTTGCCCCGGCAACGAGGGGGTTACCTATCCTGGTATTGGATTCGTCCCCCACCGCTATTACCTCTGAGAACTCAATGGGGTCCTTTTCCTTTAGTCCCTCCATAAGGTCTATCAGGAGGCACTCTCCCGGGGAGACCTTATACTGTTTACCCCTATCCTTAATGATGGCGTACACGGTTTACCTCCTTATATGGACATGGGCTGACCGTCGGCCTTAAGGTACCTTATCTGTACCGTGCCTGGCTTCAACCCATCCATCTGGATGCTGTTTATGAGAATGCGCTTATGGCAACTTTCTTCTAGTTCTGAGAGCTGTCGCCGCTTCTGGTTCAGCAGATGCTGGGACACCCTCGGGTCCGCCTCCACCTCTATGGTCTTTAGCTCCGGGTGACTGAGGACGGATTTTATCTCCCGCATGATCTCCAGACTGAGACTCTCCACGGTCTTGGTATACCCGGTACCCCGACAGGTGGAGCAGTTCTCGTAGAGGACGTCCCTCAGGCTGGGCCTGAGCCTCTGACGCGTGAGTTCTATAATACCAAACCTTGACATCTTGAGCATCTTGGTGCGGGCCTTATCCCTCTTGAGGTTCTCCAGCATGGCCTTTTCCACGGCGCGGTTATGGCCCTCTACCAGCATGTCAATAAAATCTATTATAATAACTCCCCCCAGGTCACGCAAACGTATTTGTCTGACTACCTCTTTGGCGGCCTCCATGTTAGTCCTGAAGGCGGTCTCCTCTGGGGTCTGCCCCTGCCTTGAAGCGTCCACTGTTGACGTCTATGGCCACCAGGGCCTCCGTCTGCTCTATGACCAGGGAACCACCATGACCATGGCGCAGTGGTATCTTCTTCTGTATAATCCTTTCTATCTCTTGCTCAATGTTATACTTGTGGAAGAGGGGCTCTTCTTTCTTATAGAGCTTTACACTCTTTTCGGCCTTGGGCATTATCTGTCCGAGGAAATCCCGGGCCTTCTCATAGGTGGCCTCTGAATCCACTATTATTTCTTGTATATCCGTGGAGTAGATGTCACGTATGGTCTTGGTGACCAGGTCGCTTTCCTGGTATATAAGGGCCGGGGCGGTGGTGGTCTTGTTCCTCTCCTCTACTGCCTTCCAGAGTCTCAGCAGGTAGTGGAGGTCTTTGGAGAGCTCTCGCTTGATCTGGTTAGCCCCTGCCGTACGGACTATCAGACCCATGTTGGCAGGGGGATTTAGCTCTTCTATTGCCTGCCTCAGCCTCTGACGCTCTGCTTCTTCAACAATCTTCCTGGAGATACCATGCTTGCTGGCATAAGGCATGAGGACGAGGAATCGGCCAGGGAGACTAATGTCGGTGGTAAGGCTTGGCCCCTTCTCCCCAACGGCCTCCTTAGTTACCTGCACGAGGACTTCCTGGCCAGGGCTCAAGAGGGTTTGTATCCGCTTGTTAGTTATCCTGTGGTGGCGGCCTTCTTCGCCCGGTTCGGCCTCTTCGGTGGAAGGTTCTATTACTTCACTAACGTGAAGGAAACCATTTCTCTTGAGACCTACGTCTACAAAGGCAGCCTCCAGACTGGGTTCTACGTTCATAATCTTACCCCTGTAGACGTTGCCTACTACTTGTCCCCTGGAGATACGCTCTATGTAGAGTTCCTCCAGGGTGTGGTCCTCAAGGATGGCTATACGGCACTCCTCTGGTTCTACCACGTTTATTAACATCTTTTTGCCCATAATTTATTTCACCTCCCTGCCTGGGGTGGCTTTATCCGCCTCAGGCGTACACCTCAGGCAACTGCCAGGGGAGACAAAAGCACCTTTACCCTGGCTATCTTGAAGTTAGTGTGGAAAGGGGGTTTTAGTCCCAGGGCCTCAAGTACCTCTTCGGGGCGGGCAGTCCCTTCCTGTAGGACTTTGAACCTGATTTCCAGACACCCATCTTTCTGGGTAACTGACAGGATAGAGGGGCGGAGATTAATGGCCTTCTTTCTCCCGTCTCTTTCCCTTGACGTCCAGTACTCTTTAAGGTTCAGTAGTCCCTCAATCTTCTCTGGGGCAATGGCCTGGGGGTCGTGGAACTGCACCTGATACACTATCTCTTCCACTCTGGAAGAGGAAGGGGCTATAACCTCTGCCGAGATTATATCCAACCCTTCCAGGAGCTGTGCCTTCAATTGCTCCACCAGGGTCTTGGGGGACAACCATTGGGAGAGTTCTAGCTCCACTATCTCCTCATGCCCCTCTATACCCAGGGCCAGGGCCAGGGGGAAAGACATCCTGAGCCTGGGGTTAAATCCCTGGGTCATCTTGATGGGAAGTTCTGCCCTCCGCAGGGCCCTTTCTAGTAATCTCATCAGGTCATGATGAGATATAAACCTCAAGGTCCCCTTCTTCTGAAATCTCAATCTTACTATTATCTTCTTACCTCTTTCAGGGTCCGAGTTGTAGGGACAGGGCTTTAGCCCTGTCCGAGAGATGGACAGACCTAAAGGTCTGTCCCTACAAGAGTGGAACCCTTTTATTACTAAAGTACAGGAATAATTTTGTCGGTAATTTTTTTCAGGTAATTAATGGATTCCTCCGGCTGGGTAAACCTTAAGACCTTCTCAGCTATCTCCTTAGCCTCCTCATAAGTGATACTGCGGATAATCTTCTTAATCGCAGGGATTAGGACGGGGGAAGAGATGCTGAATTGCTGAAGGCCCAGGCCCAGGAGGAGGATGATGTATTCAAGCTCGCTGCCCATCTCTCCACACATGGTCACGGGGATGTTGTTATCCTCTGCCGCCTCTATGCACATCTTCAATAGCCTGAGGATGGCTGGATGGGCGGGGCAGTACATGAAGGCCACCTTTTCATTGTCCCTGTCAATGGCCAGGGAATATTGCACCAGGTCATTGGTCCCGATGCTGAAGAAATCAACCTCCCTGGCCAGGCTATCTGCAATTAACACGGAGGAAGGTACCTCTATCATTGCCCCTATAGGTATCTTTTCATTGAAGGCCTCGCCCCTCCCGGAGAGGACTTCCATGGTCTCCTGCACCATTGCCTTTGCCTGCCGCAGTTCCGCCAGGCTGGATATGAGGGGGAAGAGTATTTTCAGGTCCTTGTTCAGCGCAGAGGCCCTAAGCAGTGCCTTCAACTGGGTCAGGAAGAGTTCCGGGTGGTCAAAACAGTAGCGTATAGAGCGGCACCCCAGGAAGGGGTTGGCCTCTTTGTAGCCGTCTCCGAACTTGTCCGCGCCCAGGTCCATCGTCCTTATTATAAGGGGAAGGTCCTTTAGCTCCTTATTGGCTGCCAGATAGGCGTTATAGTGGTCTTCTTCCGTGGGGCTGTTCCTGCACTCCAGGAACAGATACTCGGTACGGTAGAGGCCCACTCCGGTGGCACCGTATCTGAGGAAGACCTCTATCTCTTTGGGGAAATCTATGTTGGCAAAGATTTGTATCTGCCTGCCATCGGGGGTCTCTGCCGGTTGGTCCTTAAGCTGCTGGGTAAGCCTGGATTCAAAGACCCGTATGGTCTTTTCCTTTTTCTGGTACTCCTCAAGGGTGTCCTCATCTGGCCTGATGATGACGATGCCCCTGTTCCCGTCTATGATGATGGGGTCTCCCTGATAGACGTCGGTGGTAATGCGGCCCAATCCCACCACCCCTGGGATGCCCAGTGTCCTGGCCAGGATGGCCGTGTGCGAGGTCCTTCCTCCTACTTCGGTGGCAAAACCCTTTATACTGGCGGTGTCCAGGGAGGCCGTCTCTGAGGGGGTGAGGTCATGGGCAATAAGTACCACCTCTTCCTTCAGGTCTCCGAGGGTCTCCCTCTTTTCTCCTCCAAGTATCTTTAAGAGACGGTCTTCTATATCCAGGATGTCGCCTGCCCGCTCTTTCAAGTAAGTGTCATCTATACTCTGAAACTCTTTTATGTAATTTCTCAGCACACTATAAATGGCGAATTCGGCCCTTACACGCAAGTCTCTTATTTTAGTTACAAATTCCTCTTTCAAGCGGTGGTCCTGGAGGATTGTCCTGTGGACGCCCAGGATGGTGCCCACCTCGTGACCTAAACGGGAAGAGACCTTCCCCTCAAGTTCCAGCAGTTCCTGCTTGGCATCCCGGATGGCCCTTTCCAGCCTCTTTATCTCGTTGGGCACCTGCTCCTCTGAGATGAAACTGCGCACTATCCAGTATTCCTTGCCCTCCAGGATGTGGGCCTTCCCCACCACCACGCCTGGGGCCAGGGCAATGCCCTTTCTGGTAAGCATCACCTGTTCGTCAAAGTTAGAACTAACCAGAGCCTCCAGGACACGGAGGGCCTCGTGGGCATCCGGCCCGCTAACCGTTATGCGTATGTCTGTGCCCCTTTCAGCCCCCAGGGTGAGAAGTTCTATGACGCTCTTGCCATTAACCTCTTTATGCTTTGCCGCCACCCTTATTTTGGAGGCGAACTGGTTGGCAGTCTTGGCGAAACGCGTGGCCGGCCTTGCATGTAAACCGTCTACGTTAAGTATACTGCACTGGCACTGCAGGACCAAATTTTCCTGGAGGGGTTTAGAGGCGGTAACCATCTTTCTCTTTGAGAATTTCTAACATCTCTTTTTTACTTTGGGCCGTGGATATGAACCTTCTAAAATCGCTATCTCTTATGATGGTGGCTATCCTTTCCAGGGCAGACAGATGGCTGCTGGAAGATTCGCTCGGAGAGAGTAACAAGAAGAGGATGTGCACAGGTTCGCCGTCCAGGGCATCAAATTCCACTCCTGACTTGGAGCGCGCCAAGGTCCCCATCAATCTAGTGACACTGACATGTTTTGTATGGGGTACGGCTACCCCTCCCCCGATACCTGTGCTTCCCAATTTTTCTCTCTTTGCCAGGGCCTCCAGGATATTTTCCATCTCCTTGGAGGAAATCTTCTGGGCGCTCTTCAGGGCCTCCACCATCTCCCTCAGGGCCCCTGATTTATCCCTGGATTTTAGGTCAAAGACTATTGCCTCCTCCACCAGGAAGTCCATTAATTTCATCTAATCCTCCGACCGGGAAAGTGCATTTCTAGGAAAGGTTCTTGGGAGAGAGCACATGGAAACGGGGCCTTACAGTGTAGAAGAACCCTCTTCTGCCATTTCCTCTGGAGCCGGTGGAATCCCCTTCTTGGTCCTCCGCTGATAGAGTTTCTCCTTGTGGCGGGTAAGCTGTCTCTCTAGTTTATCTACTGCCCTGTCTATGGCAACATAAATGTCATGGTCGGTCACTTCGGCGATTAGCATAGAACCCCTTGGGGCCGAGAGTATCATCTCTGCCGTGTGCCGCTCGCTCTCCACGTCCAGGTTGACCTGGATGCGGATAACCCTATCAAAGTACCTCTCTAATTTTCTTGCCTTCTTTTCCGCATAACTCTTTATAGCATCGGTGATGCTCAGATGTCTACCCGTTACTATTATATCCAAGAGAATTCCTTTCCTCTTAAAGGTTCTAGCCGATTGTACTTCTTTACCTCCGCAGAGTCAAGGGCTTTAACTGAGGTTCGGACTTCAGTTCGGACACATTAATCAAAGGAATGTCAAAGCCCAAATGCCAAATCAATGCCAAAGCTCAAATGTCAAATTTGGTGTCTGGATTTCATTTGGCATTTGGATTTTGACATTCATTTGGTGTTTGGACTTTGTCATTTGGATTTTTTTTGGGTTTACAAGTGCCATTTTTGCAAAAGGATAGAGAGTGGTGTCCGAACTCATGTCCTAAGCTCAGCCTTAAGTCCCCTGGTCAGGGCCTACGGACCTTGCCACCGTCAGGACGTATACCATTTTCGCCCCCGCCCCCTTCAGTACCCTGGCACACTCAGAGGCAGTTAGGCCAGTAGTGAGCACATCATCTACCAGCAGGACGTTCTTACCGTTAATCCTGGCAGGTGTCCTGACCTCAAAGGCACCTCTTACATTCTCTTCCCTCTGGCTAGGGCCCAGTGAGGTCTGTGGGTGGGTGTCCCTCACCCTGGAAAGATTCCTGGGTAATACCTCTACTCCCATATACTTCCCAATGTATTGGGCCAGGAGTTCTGCCTGATTAAAACCCCTCTGCACCTTCCTTCTCCAGTGCAGGGGCACGGGGATTATCCAGTGGGGGTATTCAGGGAATGGGACACCAACGTCCAGGGCTTTGTATACGAGGGTCGCAAGAGGCCCTGCCAGGTATTCCTTCTTCCTGTATTTAAAGTGATGTATAAGCTCCTTTACTGCCCCCTGGAAGTAGACGGCAGAAAAGGCGCCATCAAACCGTAGCCGCACCGTCTTGCAGTATACACAACCCTTTTCTGGGCTGTGGCTGTATGGGCCCAATCCTGCCCCGCACCTGGGGCATCTTGGGCTTTGTACATGCGTTATCCCCTTCCTGCAGCCTCCACATAAGTATTGGTCAACCTCCCTGTGCAGGCTTGACTCGCAACCCAGGCAGTGTGGTGGGTACAGGAGGTTCACCGCAGTCTCCCAGAGGTATTTCAGTCTAATCTTCATGTATATTTATACGACACATGTCTATTATAACGACATAAATCTGCCAATGTCTGCCAAATCATAGTTAGGGCAACTTTCTTATAACCTATTGTTATATAGCAATATACAGAGACATACCCTTAGCAGCCAGTTACTGGCACAGTTATTGCTACCTCTTCTCTTGGTTCTGCTTCCTGCCATACAGAACCACAGGCAGTTTTTCCCAGAAAGGCCAGATAGATAGGCACTATCTGGCCTCCCTCCTTTCTCCTCTACACAATGTAAAATCCCCGTAGAGGGGAATCTTTTTTCTTACCTCTCTCAAAAACCCTATATCCATGCTGGCTACTGCTACACCTTCCCCTTTGAGCACCCCTGACATAACCTGTCCCCATGGGTTGATTATAAGGCTGTGACCAAAGGTGGTGACCCCGTTGGGGTGTCTGCCGAATTGATTTGCGGTCACTACATAGCACTGGTTTTCTATGGCCCTCGCCTTTAACAGTGGTTCCCAGTGGTCCCTGCTGGTAGTGGCCGTAGATGCCGAGGGTAAGAGAAAGAGGTCTGCCCCCCTTGAGGCGAGGGTCTGGAAGAGCCCTGGGAATCGCAGGTCAAAGCATATGGCCAGGGCCGTTCTAAAACCCTCTACGTCCATCAGGGCTAATCGTCTCCCGGGGAGTATATACCGTGACTCCTGATAGTTTAATCCTGGCAGGGATACGTTAAAGAGGTGTATCTTTCTGTACCTCCCTAACAGGTCTCCCGTTGGGGCGAAAAGCAAGGCAGTATTGTAAATCTTGTTAGCCGAGACCTTCACAAGGATGGTACCACAGAGGTAAAGTCTCCATTTCCTTGCTAAATCTGCCATAAATTGGCATGTGCGGCCGGGAATAGGTTCTGCCTGCTTGGACATTACCTCTAGAGAATCGTAGCAGTTAAAGTATTCGGGGAGGAGGACTAGTCTTGCACCAGCGGTCTTGGCCTCCTTTACCAGGTGCGCGGCCTTAAGGAGGTTTGCGTCCTTATCCCCCAGGGAGGACATCTGAATGGCCGCCGCCTTGAGGGCACCTCTCCCCACATCAGGCCCCCATCCAGTCAAAGAGCAGCAGTCCTCCCAGTATGAAGAGCAGGAGGGGGGTCCATCCTGCCAATATTGGGTGGAGGTAGCCAGTCACCCCGAGGTTAGTGCAAAAGACCGTTACGACAAAGAAGGCACCAATGACGCACAAGATAGCGCTGATGCCCAAAAAGAGGTTCCTCTTGAGTGTTTCAAAGCCTAAGATGAAGGGCGTACCCAGGAGGAGGAAGACGAGGCTCACAAAGGGATAGGTCATACGGGAATAGAAGAAGACTGGGTACTTGGGGTTTTCAGGTTGTTTTTGGGAGAGGTACAGTAGACCCTTCATGCTAATAAGGGTGGGGTCCCGCTCCTCTTTCCGCATATCCTCAGGGCGGACATTAGTCTTAAAAAAGAGTCCTTTTTCTATAATTGCTGGAGGTACCCAATTCCTCTCATGATAGTTGTGTCTGGTGACATCGCTAAGGTACCAGGTATTTTTACCTATCCACTTGCCTTCCTTTGCGGAAAGGGTGAACATCTTTTTTTCTTCCCTGTCCATCCCCAGGATAAAGATACCCTTCATGGTCTCGTCTACTATGTCGTATCTGGCCACTCTAAGGACGAGGCCGTTATCCTGGTCTTCCACAAAGATGTCCTTTATTTCGCTCTCGTCAAAGGTAATAGTCCTGGTCCTTTCCAGTTTATCCGCCAGGGCGGGGAGCAGCAATTCCTGATTGGCCAGGGCCATGAAGGAAAAGAGGGTGGCGACAACAAAGATTGGTAAGAGTATCCTGTACAGGCTAAGCCCTGCGGCCTGCATGGCCATGATTTCGTTGCTCTTGGCCAGCCTGATGAGGGAGAAACCCGCCGCTATGAGGACAATGGCAGGGAATAGCTTCGCTATCATGACGGGTAAAAAGAGGGCGTAGTAGTTGAAGGCCATAAATAGGGCCTGGTCCCCAAGGGCAAGGAGGTCGTCAAATTTCTGGAAGAGGTCTACTACCAGATATACGCCTATGAGTACGAAGGCCCAGATGAACAGGGCCGGGATGTAGTTGAAGAGGATGTATTTATCCAGACGCGAAATCATACTTGGTGCCGTATTGTCTCTTCTCTATTATTAAGTCCATTAAGGAGTTCTCGGGCGGTCTTCCCGAGGAGGGGATGCCTTATCTCAGGGGCGATGTCACAAAGGGGTTCAAGGACAAAACGCCTCTCGTGCATCCGTGGATGAGGTATCTCTAGTGCCTCTTCCCTCATGACAATATCATCGTAAAGCAGGACGTCCAGGTCAATAGTCCTTGGCCCCCATCTTATCCCCCTCTGCCTGCCAAGGGCCTGTTCTATCCGTTGAAGCCTCTGGAGGAGTTCTGCGGGGGTAAGGTCTGTCTGGAGGCGGAGGACAGAGTTGATAAAATGGGGCTGGTCCAGTCCGCCTGGGCCTGCCCTTGAGCCGAGCGTAGCGAGTCCTGAACGTAGTGAAGGAGCTAGCGAAGGGGCGGATTCAGGTTCTGTCTCATAGTATGGGGAGCTATCGGTAAGGACAAGACCGCCTACCGCCACCAGTTGCTCCTTTGCTAACCCAAGGGTAGCAACCCTCTTGCCCAGGTTGGAACCCATAGCAACATATACTACGGCCATGACTACACCACCTCAAAGCTAGGTGCCCGGGGGCAGGCACCACAATCTGTACACTCCTCGCTAAAACAATCGGGGGTGGTAACCCCTTGAAGGGCCTTCTCCTGTTCCATCTCAAAGAACCCCTTTCTCACGCCTGTGCTTATGTGTCCCCAGGGAAGCACCTCCTCGGGACTGCGTCTCCTGGATAGATAGAAGTTGATGTCCAGTCCTGCCTCCCGGAATGCCTCCTGCCACCTGTCAGGGTGGAAGTGCTCATCCCAGGCATCTAGCTTGCACCCCAGCTTCCAGGCCAGGTATATGACCTCCCCCAGTCTGCGGTCCCCTCTGGCAAGGACGCCCTCCAGGATACTGCGTTCGGGGTTATGGAACTTGAGTCTTATCCAGGGGTGTCTCAGCCTGGTCTTAAGGCGTCCTTTAACGGCCTTTATCCTCTCAAGAGAGGCCATAGGTTCCCACTGGAAGGGTGTATGTGCCTTTGGTACGAAAGGGGCAATGGTCAGGTTCACGTCCCCAGGTGCGCCGTTTGTTTTACGCCTGATATTGGACACGTTGTAGGCCAGGTCTGTTATGGCGTCTATGTCCTTATCCGTCTCCCCGGGTAGACCTATCATAAAATAAAGCTTTACTACACGCCATCCCAATTTAAAGGCCTCTTCTACGGCCCTGAAAAGGTCTGCGTCCTTTACGTCTTTACATATGGCCCTCCTCAATTCCGGGGTAGCCGCCTCCGGGGCCATGGTAAGGCTAGATTTTCTGACGGAACTCACGTAAGAGGGAAGCCGATGGAGACTGTCTGAGACCCGGAGGGAGGGCAGGGAGATATTCACCTTCCTGGGGTCAAATCTCTTCTGGAGTTTCTCAAGGAGTTCTTCCAGGTAAGGATAGTCACTTATTGACAGGGCGGCCAGGGATATCTCTTCTTGTCCAGTATTCTTGTAGCAATTCTCTGCCTGCCTGAGGAGGGTCTCTACGGAACGGAAGCGGGTGGGACGCTTTATCATCCCTGCCTGGCAGAAGCGACAGCCCTGGGTGCATCCCCTCATCACTTCCAACGTAATACGGTCGTGGATGGTCTGGACGTAGGGGACTATAGGGCGTTCGGGGAAATACGCCCCCTCCAGGTTCATTACAGTAGCTGACCTCACTGGCATAGGGACCCAGTCGTATTCAGGAGAAATCTCTGCTACGGTGCCATCTGGATTGTGACTTACCCTGTAAAGGCTGGGGGCATAAACCCCTTTTATCCTCCTGGCCATAGAGGTTATAATATCCGTCCGCCCCGCCCCCCCCTGCCTCAACTCCTTGAACAGGGTGACGACCCCGGGCAGTGTCTCTTCTCCATCTCCAAGGAGGAAGAGGTCTATGAAATCTGCCATGGGCTCGGGAGATAATGCCCCCGGGCCTCCGGCCAGGATGATGGGGTCCCCTTCCTTGCGGTCTTCCCTCCTTACGGCTATCCCTCCCAGCTCTAACATGTTCAATACATTGGTGTAAGACATCTCGTATTGGAGGGAAAAGCCCACCAAATCAAAATCCCTTATTGGGGTATAAGTCTCCAGGCTGAAGAGGGGAACCCCTTCGGACCGCATCAACCCTTCCATGTCCACCCACGGGGTAAAGACCCTCTCACAGGCGGTCTCCTCCATTGAATTCACCAGACCGTAGAGGAGTTGGACTCCCAGGTGGCTCATACCTATTTCATAGGTGTCGGGGAAGGCCAGTACCATCCTTACCTTCACCTTCCGAGGGTCCTTCACGATGGAATTCCACTCCCCGCCTGTGTACCTGCCAGGGGTCTCTACTCTGGGCAACAATCCTTCTGTAATCTTGGAGCGTAGGTTGTTCATTGTCTACTATCTTTAAATCTTCATTATAGTAAAGAAACAGTAGGTTTGGAAGTTTAAAAATCTGTTGGTGTGTAGAGTATATAGACATGGATTTTACACTTTTTAGTCTAACCCTTACTAGGTTACTAGGAATGTAAGGGGGAGACTTCCCCCTTACATTTTGTAACCCATGTTTAGAGATAATACACCTACCACCTCAAATTTTGGTTGATTTGCCAACCAATTTTGGCTATATTTCCGCTTTTATTAGGGAAGGTGCATGGCAGGATAATTCGTTGCAGGCGGTGGAGAACCTCTTATGCTTCTAGAGATTAGGCTCATTAGAAAGATAAGGTCTGCCCTTCTTTTCGTCTGTTTTCTTATCCTCTGGGAGGGATGTGCCTCAGGTGGACCTGAGGAAAAGAAAAAAGAGGAGGAGGACCCTAAGAAGAAGGAATTGAAGGAATTGATGAAAAAGATGGACAATTGGTACAAAAAGTCGCAGGAGAGGATGGGTTATTACCCACCCCAACTCACGGATGGTGATTGGTTTATATTTCAGAGGACGGGGGAGACCGTAGCCAACCTCTCAGACGCTATGCTCAAGAAGTTCGTCCCTGGTGATGACAAGATATATCTTAAAGAGACCAGGGACATGAAGAAACACTCGGAGGATATGGTTAAGGCCGCAGAGGAGCGTTACGACGGGGCCTATGAAGATATACAGTATTCCTTCGGTAGACTCCGTAACACCTGCAAAAATTGCCACAATCACCTGGGGATACAGATTTACACAAGCCTATATCCAGGAGAGACTTCCAAAGAGGATCATTGAGATACAACGGAAACTAATCTTTTTCCCTAATCCCCAGCCCCTAATCCCTGGCTTTGGAGGGGGCAGGGCACCCTTACATGCATCTATAAGACTGAAATTAAAAAGTGTTCCCACGCCTATATAATATCCACAATAGTCCCTGAATTTTTCCCTTGACAGTAAACATCCTATGTGGTAACTTTTCGTAAATCCTTTATTGTTTTCTTGTTAACATTGAAGTTGTCTTAGAGGGGTGGTTGGTGGCAATACAACACTTATGGTTGCCTAAAACGATGGGCTGTGGCTTGACGAGAATCGTCGCTTAGGTATACTCCGGGTGGTATCTGCCTCAGGCAGACTTGGCATCAAAAGGGAGAGAGGGATATGGATACTTACAGACCGTATATTGCTGAGGCCTTAGGGACTTTTGCGCTTATCTTTGTTGGGGCTGGTGCTGTATGTGCTGACCACGTATTGAGACAAAATGGAGGGGCAGGATTGGGTTTGCTGGGTATCTCCATTGCCGTTGGCCTTGTGGTGGCTACCATGGTATATGCCCTGGGTTACATATCCGGGTGTCATATCAACCCTGCGGTTACCATTGCCTTTTGGGTCACTAAGAGGATAGAGGCCAATAAAGCGGTTTTTTTCATTGCCTCGCAACTTGTAGGGGCGGTGGCCGGCGGCTACCTCCTGGGAATACTCTTCCCTCAGGCCATTGCCTCAGTGCACCTGGGTGTAACCTCCCTGGGCAAGGGGGTGACTTTGTCTCAGGGGATACTGATGGAGTTTATTCTTACCTTCCTCCTGGTGCTGGTAATCTTTGCCACTGCCATAGACCAGAGGGCCCCCAGGGGTTTTGCAGGACTGGCCATAGGGGTAGTGATGCTCATTGGCGTAATGGTGGGTGGACCCATTACGGGTGGTTCCATGAATCCTGCCAGGGTCTTTGGCCCTGCCGTGGCCTCAGGTTTCTTTGTTAATCATCTGGTATACTGGGTGGGTCCTATCCTGGGTGGTATTGCGGCTGGACTCCTTTACGACAATGTCTTTGCAGAGAATAGAAAAAGGCAGTAGACAGTAGACAGGGTAAAAATTTTTCTCCTTCTTACCTGTCTACCGTCTACCGTCTACCGTTCGCTGTCTGCTTTTCTCAAAGTACGCAGGCTAAAGCCTGCGGCTACCCTTCTAGTGGTGACCGGGGTGGGGGCTTTCAGCTATATCCCCTTCCTTCCTCTTCCATCCCAGTAGGAGGTCTGTGTACTCCCCGTGCTTCCAGAAGTCGTAGGTCTTGTGTTTTATACCCACCTTCTTCTCCAGTTCTGCGAGACGCCTCAGACGGCTGGCCTCGGCCTTAATCTGCGTGAGCCATCTGTCCTGCATGAAGGCCCCGAGTCCATAGGTGGCGTTATACCAGGCAAAATGGGCCATGGCCTTATAAACGGCGTTGTTGATGTACACCAACATCTCAAAGTTCAGCCGCTCCACTTCTGATTCATTGAACATCCGCCCTTCACCGCCCGGGTACAGGCTGAAGGTGTAGTGGCCGGCCCAATCAGGGGCCAGGTCTTCGGGCATGGGGTCAAGGACTCCATCTTCGTAAAGGGCCGCTACAATACCGGTTGCCTCCCTGTACTTGGTGAAACTCACCTTGACCGCCTCATCCATGGCCTCCAGTTGGTCCTTGGCAAACCTTGGGGAATGGCACCCCTGGCAGGTCTTTATCCAGCCTTCCCTCTTGGCCTTATACTGGGGAGCCCCACGGTCTACAAGGGAGGTGCCCATGTGGCTATAGATGGTAGAGTCCTTCATCACGTTGTGTTCCCCGTCCTTCATGTGACAGAAGGCGCAGGTGGGCGCCCTGTAATTCTCGGGCTTAAGTGGCTTGGTCCAGTCCCAGCTTGAACCATCTGCCTCATAAATCATCCCATGGTAGGACTGTTTGTACATCTCATACTCGTAATGGTCAAGCCCTGTGTGGCAGACGCCGCAATTGTTGGGCTTCCTGGCCTCAGCCATGGAGAACTCGTGCCTGGTGTGGCACCCATCACAGCGGTTCTCTGCAATGGCGTGACAGGTGGCACAGGCAGAGACCTCTTCGGCAGGTTTTTCTATCTGCCATGCGGCCTCAAGGACGCTGACACGGTAGGCGTGGGTATGGGAACCCTGCTCGCCACTGCGATGGCCGGTTAGCTGTTTGGGATGACACTCGCCGCAGGTATTGTAGCCGGGCATCTGTAACTTCTTATGATTGGTACCGTGACAGCGGTCGCACCCCACTTGCTCCTTCCCTTCAGGAGGGTTGGCGTGTTTGCTACGCTTCCACTGGGCCACTATCCCTGGGGTCTGAACGGAATGGCATACGATACATTGGTCTCCAGCGTACTCCCCCTCCACGGGACTATCAGGATGGTATTTGTCGTTGTTATAGTACTGTTCCGGGGCATACCATCTTATCAATGGCAAGAAGTTGAAGAGCTTGCCGTATTTTCCTTCTCCCGGGAAGAGTTCCTTTGGCCCGGTATAGGTCATGGTCAACCCACCGCCATGAGAGATGTTACCAGAGTCATCGGGCGTTATGGGTTCTTTTCTTAGCTTGGAGAAGAACTCCTGGGTAGGCACAGTGGCCTTCGCCATCTCTCCCTTTTCTTTCTTGGCGGCAAGGGCAATCTTTGAATGGGTGTAAAGGAACAACCCTAGAACTGCCACCACGAAGCATGTAATGAACCATATATTTTTTTTGTGCTCCATATTCCCCTCCTTTAGAGTAGGGGCGTATTGTTCGCCACGGCGAATCTGCCTAAGGCATGACAATACGCCCCTGCAACCAAACTAGTGGCAAATATATGTCCTTCACTTACCTGGGAAAGTAAACTCCCCGCTCTTTCCCCCTGCCTTCTTTACTAGATGTACGTCAGAAATGACCATGGCCCTATCCACGGCCTTGCACATGTCATAGATGGTGAGTGCGGCCACGCTGGCCGCTACCAGTGCCTCCATCTCCACACCGGTTGGGGCAACAATCTTTGTCTCAGACCGTATTTCAACCGTGTCAACCCCGTTATTGGAAAAGTCTATCTTTACAGAGGCAAGGTTTAGTGGGTGACAGAGTGGGATAAGCTCCCCGGTCCGTTTGGCCGCCATGATGCCTGCGATACGGGCCACCTCAAAGACGTCCCCCTTGGCCACCTTTTTGTCCAGTATGAGACTCAGGGTCTCCGGCTTCATGGTCACACTGGCCCGTGCAATGGCCAGTCGCTCTGTGGCCTCCTTCCTGGAGACGTCTACCATCCTGGAGGCCCCTGATTCATCAAAGTGGGTGAGTTTGGCCAAGCGACTCTCCTTCCCTTCGTCATACTCAGGACATAAATCGCCCAAACTCTATCACTAAAAAGAACCCAGGTCAAGTTACTTAACCGGGCCTATTTTTTGACCGAGACTTGTAAACGGACAGTATCTCCTTTGCCACCTCCGCAGGGCTAATGGCGGTGGTATTAATGCGATGGTCTGCCGCCTTCTCGTAATAGGGGCGGCGGTATTCCAGGAGGTGGATAATCTCATTGAGGCTGTCCAGGTTAGTAAGATTGGGCCTCTGGGTGTGACTCTTGGGGTCTCTCTGCAGTCTATCGTGTATAGTACGGGCATCGGCCTCCAGTAGGATTACCAGTCCATTTTGTCTCATATTCCTCACGTTTTCTTCCCGCAATACCGCTCCACCCCCGGTGGCCACTATCTTATCTTCCATCCCGGAAAGCTCCCGGATTACCTCCCCCTCCACGTCCCTGAAGAGGCCCTCGCCACCTTCCTGGAAAATTTGCTTTATAGTCTTGCCTATCTTTTTTTCAAGATAATCATCGGCGTCAATAAACTCCCAGCCCAGGTCCTTGGCCAATAGCCTCCCTGCCGAGGTCTTACCCGTCCCACGGAAACCTATGAGGTAGATGTTCATTTTGCCTTCAACCTCTCCCTTATCACCCCTTCCATGAGTTCCAGCGGTGCGGGACGGCCCGTCCAGAGTTCAAACTGCTGTGCCGCCTGGTATAGAAACATCTTGAGCCCATCCAGGGTACGGCCACCCCTCCTCTCTGCCTCCTTGAGGAGACAGGTCTGGAGGGGATTATATACGATATCAAAGACCCACATCCCTGGCCTGATGGCCTCAGGGGGTACTGGCGAAACATCTGTCTTTGGATACATCCCTACGGAGGTGGTGTTTATCAGCACCTCTCCATCTATCCTGGTTACGTCTTCAAACCTCCTGTAGTGGCATCCCAGTTCCTGTGCCAGCCTCCTGGCCCTATCTTCCGTGCGGTTTACGAGGGTGATGTCCGCCCCCTTCTTTTTTAGTCCAAAGGCTATGGCCCTGGCCGCACCCCCTGCCCCTATCAGGGTGGCCTTTTTGCCCTTGAGGTCTCCCATTGCCTCTTCTAACTCCCTCAGGGCGGCAGTGGAGTCGGTGTTGTATCCTGTGAGATTCCCTGCCTTATTTACCACCGTGTTCACGGCGCCAATCTCCCTGGCCAGTGGGTCAAGCCCGTCCAGGAGGGGCACGATGGCCTCCTTGTGGGGGATGGTCACGCTGTACCCCTGAACCTCTAAACCCTTAAACCCTTGAACAAATTCTCTGAGGTTTTCCACCTTGAAGGGCAGGTACACGGCATTGATGCCCAACTCCCGGAAGGCCGCATTATGGATGTATGGGCCGAGGCTGTGGCCTACCGGATTACCAATGAGACCGTACAAGGCAGTCTCCCGATTAATCTTGTCAACACGATAAATCCCCAGCATCTCCCTGGCGGTTAGCTGGCCTGGGGCGGATTCCTTTCCAACGTCCAGAGAACCAAAGGTGAGATAACTGCCATATTTTGGTGCAAGTATGCGGCTTATCTGTCCTAATTCTCCCATACAGAAGGCGATGAGGGGCTTTCCTTTGCCCTGTAGGGGCACGTTGCAACGTGCCCCTACCGCCTCAAGGAGTTGGAAGATTTTCAGGTTGTCTGTGATGTCATTGGCTGTTGTTACTATCTTGACAATGTCAGCCGTAGAATTAGAGAGCCTCGCATAGATTTCTTTTAAGTTGGCGGGGGTTTCCTTAAAGTTATGGTAAGAAATTATTACCTTTGCTCTCCCTTTTTTGTGTAGTTGCTGGATACTGTCGTGTTCAATATCCACGAACTCGGCCCCCAATTCTACGGCTTGTTCCAATAGTTTTATGCGTACTTCCTCTGGCCCGTCAAACCTTCCCCCCTCTCTAGTGGGACGGCAGGTGGCAATAATGGGCCTGGGGTGGTGCTGCAAAAGCTTTTCTAAATCGGGATTAGGTATGCAGTCCAGCCTGATTTCAATAACATCCGCAAGTTCGGCCGCCTCGTAGATGTCCCGGAGGGCCTTTTCGGTGGTATCGGCAGTTATGGGGATGCAGAGCATACTTTTAATCCCTCCTAAAAAGGAGGGTTAGGGTATTTTTCCCTCCTAATAAGGAGGGTAGGGAGGTGTTTCCCTCCTAGAAAGGAGGGCTAGGGAGGTGTACACACCCCTAACCCCTCTTTCTAGAGGGGAACAAACACACCCCCTACCCCTCTTTCTAGAGGGGAGAGTCAGTTACGTGGATACAGAACACGATTAAGATTAAAGCCCCAGCAAAATCCAAAAATTGCCTAAACGCTACCTGTCATTCTGAGCGAAGCGAAGAATCTAGATTCTTTCCGCCTAAGGCGGATTTCACTCCCTCAGACGCCGTCCTGAGCGAAGCCGAAGGAATGACACTTATGCAGTGTTTTTCAGAGTTCTCAATAGACTAGCCAATATTAGCTGATTTTTCTCTATTGCACTTCTCGCACAGTAGCTCAATGTTTCTGGCCGTATTGCTACCACCCTTTGTCACGGGAATTATGTGGTCGTATTCAAGTTTTTCCCTACTACTACATTTTTTGCACTCGCCTTCATCTCTTCTCCAGACATATATCTTTACATCTTCAGGTATTTTTCTATCATCTTCTTCACAAGGCTTTCCAGTTTTTGAACCAGGCAGGTATTCTCTCTTTAAACTTTCAAATTTTCTGCGCTCCTTATCTATTTTTCTGCGCTTCTTATCTATATGTTCCAGTATCAGTAGAGTTATTAACTCGTCAGCGTAATGTTCTTTATTAAGGACAACATATATCTTATCTCTAAAAAGCCACACCTCTTCTGAACTACCTATTCTCAGAACTGTGTCGGTATAGGGGTCCTTATCTTTTTTGAGTCTCTCCGGCTTCTCGTAAGAAGACCTAATTTCATCGGGTGAGTAATTACCAATGTGCCAGTCACCAGCTTTAATTCCAATATCTCCTGAAGTACATTTTCTTGGGTTATCTAGTTTTTTCCCAGGCCTGGTCCCCCAAAACCAACCAGGTTCTAACGTATAATACGTAGCGTCACACTCTAATATTTTCATATGAAATTACTAAGATAGTTTCTTCAGCTCTTTTTCTATCCGCACCTTGTAAAGTGTTTCCAGTGGCAATCGCCTGCTTGCATCAAAGATTTCCATGCCGACTATCTCGTCTTTCTCCGTAGTATCAAGCACTACCCCCTCCTCAATCTCAATTGCCCCTTCTGGCTTCGTGGTGGAGAACTGGATGTAGGCGATGTCGTGTTCTTTATCGTAACGTACCTTCATGGGGGTTTCCTCCCCTCTAAAAAGAGGGGATTAAGGGGTGTGTATCTTTTCCTTCCTTTCAAATTCCTCTATAAAGTATTGAATTGCCCTCAAGACGTTGTCAATGTCATTCATTACTTCATTATCTTGAAACCTCAAAACACTTATCCCTAACCGCCTCAATCTTTCTTCTTTCAATTTGTCCTTTTCAACTACATTTTCAAAGCTGTGTGTATAACCATCCGATTCTATAACTACCTTTAATTTATTACAAAAGAAATCTACTATAAACCCTTCTATTGGTTTTTGCCTGTGGAAATCGTAGCCCATCATCTGTTTGCCCTTCAGATACCCCCACAACTTTATTTCAGCTTTAGTGCTGTTATTTCTTAAGTTTCTTGCGAATTCTTTGAGTTTTGGATTGTAGGTTATTTTCATCTTTCCAATCCCTCCTAATAAGGAGGGTGGGGAGGTGTTCTTACACACCCCTGGCCCCTCTTATTAGAGGGGAACAACCACACACACCCCTAACCCCTCTTGCTAGAGGGGAACAAACACACACACACCTGCCCCTCTTTCTAGAGG
>Ga0105164_10000876_pt1 | contig 19727 bp, 19 predicted proteins | sample VDWuncwatermetaG_FD_89674 | JGI IMG/M metagenome (GOLD analysis project Ga0105164, IMG submission 89674) | Wastewater microbial communities from Netherlands to study Microbial Dark Matter (Phase II) - VDW unchlorinated drinking water | ecosystem: Environmental > Aquatic > Freshwater > Drinking...
GACTCAACCACCGTCCACGAAAAGTGCTGGGTTTTAGAACACCTCATGAGGTATTCTTCGGCGTGGAAGTTCTTTACACCAAGCAACCGCAAGCGGTTGCACTTCTAAATTGAATCTGCGATTAAATTCACGCGCCGCCCGTCACAAAAAAATCATCCTAGCGTCATTAAAAATTGTTATTCGCTGGCGACACTGCACGGCATGAAAGCATTATTAAAAAATTGGCGTTGGCTGCTGCCCTTGTTGTTGTGGAGTGCGGATGCGCATGCTTGGGGCTTGTACACGCACGTCTATTTTGCGCAACTGTTGTTGTGGGCGATTCCGCTCTCTGATCCGCGTTATCAGCGCGCCATCAAAGCCTTTCCGCGCTTGGTGTTGGCGGGGGCATGTCTGCCTGATTTAGCCTTGCTAAGTGAACATTCTTGGGGCGCGCCTTTTTCCAGTACGCATCAATGGCAGCGCGCACGCAAACTATTGGACGAGGCAAACAGTGATGAGGAATATGCCTTGTCGCTGGGCTTTGCCAGCCATTTATTGGTCGATGTGATTGCGCATAATCACTTTGTGCCTGCGCACGAAAAACTGTGGGGCAACGTGCCAGGCTTGACTCATGCGGCATGTGAGTGGGCGATGGACACGCATATTCGTCCGCATTTGTACGCTGAACCCGCCGACTTGATGCGCGCCCATCGCGGCGAATTAGCTGAGTATGTCAGCCAACATTTTGCGTGTAGCCGTGGCATGGCGCAGCGCGGTATTGGCATTTTGGCGGGGGCGGAAAGTCTGCTGCGGAATAGTCGCTTGGCAAATTTTTGCTATCGCGGCGGGCGTAATTTTGATGAGGGAATGCAGCGGCGTTTTAATTTTTATCTCAAGCAAACCAGCGTACATCTAAGCCATATCGAGCGCGTGGCGCAAGGCGAACAACCATTGTGGGATGCCAATCCTGCTAGCAGTGATGCCAGCGTGCAATCTCGTCTCGCGCTCATCACGCCGCTGCAATTACGCCATCGTATGCCGCTGCCACAGGATGTGTTTAGCCCGAATCGCTAACAGCCTATGGGCTGCTAGCGACAGCAAGTTGGTCGAGCAATGTTTTTTTGCTGCCGCAATCGCGACCATCCTGACTAAAATTGCAACGAAGCCAATGCCAGCAAGCCGCCTAACGCCGCCCCTGCTAACACGTCGCTGGGGTAATGCAGACCCAAGATCGGACGCGATAACGCCACTAGCAGCGCAAATGGCGCGACTAGCCAAATGAGCGTGGGGAAGTAGGACAGCACCACGATGCTGAATGCCACGGCGTGCATCGTGTGTCCCGATGGGAAGCTGAATTGATCTAGCGTTTTGCCCATGCAGACAATCGCGGGATAAACATTAAACGGGCGCGGGCGCAGCGTTTTGCCTTTAATGAATTTGTAAATCAGCGTGCCGATGGTGGCGACCGCCAACATGTGTAACACCGCAGGCAAGGCAGCAGTTTGATAGCGCAGTAGCAAACCTGCCATCAGCGCGTACCAAAAGATGCCATCGCCTAAGCGGCTCACACAGCGAAATAAATAGCGCAGCGTGAGGTTGCGGCTGCGGCGATTGCAGAACACGCATAACTCCATGTCCCAACGGTTAATCTGCTGTAGCGGATGCAATGAGCTTTTGAGATGAAACATGTTTTTCTCCTTGCGTGCGCACGGTGTCGAATAACACCGCTTCCATTTCGCCCATGATGTGTTGCCAAGTCAGTGCCGCCACTGTGTCGCGCGCCGCTTGCCCCAAACTTGTTACGCGCGCCGCATCCGTCATTAGCCCTTGTGCCTGCCTGATAAACGAGGCGGTATCGGCATACGGAGCAAGCAAGCCGTTAATGTTGTGGCGAATGTGCTGATGCGCGGCAGCGTAATCGTAAGCCAAGGTTGCCAAGCCGCTCGCCATCGCTTCAATCGTGACGTTGCCGTAGGTTTCAGTGAGGCTGGGGTATAAGAAAATATCGCCCGACGCGTAATGCTTGGCTAACTCTTCGCCTGTTTGCATCCCCACAAAAATCACGTTCGGATGCTGAGCTTGTAACTCGGCACGCGCAGGACCATCGCCGACAATGACTAATTGCGCGCGCGTATTGATGAGCTGCATTTTTGCAAACGCCTCGAACACCACGGGCAGATTTTTTTCAGCCGCGATGCGGCTCACCAACATCACTACAGGCGTGTTTTCGTCCGCACCCCACGCGCTGCGTAAAGCGGCATCGCGCTTAGTAGGATTAAATAATGCGGTGTCCACGCCACGCGCCACCACGCGCACATTTTGATAGCCGTCTTGCGTCAATTCGTGATGCAGCGCGCGGGTTGGCACCAAGGTGCAAGCGGCTTTGTTATGAAAATAGCGCAAGTACGCCGCCATCGGTTTGCGCAACCAAGCGATGCCGTAATGCCCCGTGTAATTTTGAAAATTGGTATGAAAGTCGCTGCTAATCGGCAACTTCAATTTGCGCGCCGCCGCTAATGCCGACCAGCCCAACGGCCCTTCCGTGGCGATATGCACAATGTCGGGGCGTTGCGCTGTCCACAGTTTGACCAAGCGCGCCTTGGCGGGCAGACCAATGTTGAGCGTGGCATAGCCAGGTATCGGCATCCCGCTAAACAGCGTCTCCTCATAACCATCGTGTTGCGCTGCCACATCGTGCGCATGTTGGCGCGGGCGCAGCAGATGAATGTGATGACCGCGCGCCAGCAAGCCTTCGACCATGCGGGCGACGGTGATGGCAACGCCATTCACTTCGGGTAAATAGGTTTCCGTAACCAGCGCGATGTTCAGTTGCGCCGAGCTTTTTGGGGTGGGGTTTAGAGTATTCATAAGCGCATCGTGAGCTGCGCTTATGAACTTTTAATGAAGCATTTTTGAATCATTCGTGACCGCACTCACACAAAAATGGCGACAAAAAAAACGCGCACCAAACCGCGTGCGCGCCAAAGGGGGAAAGCGGTTTTGTTTAACGTGTGGCGGGCATAAAACGCTGCGCGTATTTAGAATTCATGCGCGCCACGGGCAACAAAATAAACACATCGGCGCAATTAAAATCAGGATCCCAAGCAGGCTCGCCCGCGATATACGCACCTAAGCGCAGATAGCCTTTAATCAACGGCGGGATGCTCACTTCCAAGTCTTGATTCAATGCAGCCAAAGGCAGCGGGCAATGCGGAAAGACGCGATATTCAGCGGGAGCTTGATGCAATTTATAAATTTTATTGAACACGCTGGCAGCGTAATGACCGCCATCCGCCATGCTAATCGACGCGCAACCTATCATGTAATCGTGACCATGTTGCGTGATGTAATTCGCCAAGCCGCTCCACAATTGCATGATGGTTGCGCCGTCGCGAAAGTCCTCGTGTACACAAGAACGCCCAACTTCTGCCATGCGACTACGCAGATGTTCTAGGCGGCTCATGTCGAACTCGGTTTCGGAATAATAGCCGCCTGCGGTGACCGCTTTTTCGGGCGGCAAGATACGATAAGTCCCGACTACTTTTTGACTTTCACCATCGCGTACCAGCAAGTGATCGCAATGCTGGTCGAAGCGGTCGATGTCCAAACCGATTTGTGCATTGGGCAACTTCGCGCCCATTTCTTCCGCGAACACCTTGAAGCGGATGCGTTGCGCTTCTTGTACCTCGGCAGCGTTACGCGCGATGCTGTAGCCTAATTTACTGGCTACAACAGGACTGGTAGGACGATTTAAGTTCAGCATGGGCTGACTCCTAGTGTTGGGATGTGCGCAGATTAAGCAAGACTTATTGCATCGCTGTGACAACGAGGTGAAAGTTTGGTGACGGGTGCGGCGGCTTCCATTTGTTGCAAAGCGTGCGCGATGCTTTGCTGCGCGGTCTGCGCGAGGGCACGACGATCTGTGCGATGTTCGGCAATCACGGCGGTAGCATGGACACGCACGCGCAAGCTGTCGCTACACAAAATTTGCCAAAGCGATGCGCCAAACGACAGTTCGTCTATGTAAGCGGCAACCGTACTACGCTGCCCATCCGCCATTTCATAACGCAATGCAAACGGATGTAGCGGCACGTCTGCATCAATGGCGGGCTGCAACAGCGACGCATGGAAATGTGCTAACTGCGCACCATCGGTGGTCGTGCCTTCAGGAAACACGGCGAGACATTCGCCGCACTTGAGTAACGCCGTCATTTGCACACTCATGCGCGCCGCTGCGCGAGCATTACCCCGTTCGATAAACAGCGTTTGCGCCCGCGCGCATAACCAACCAAACACTGGCCATCCACGTACCTCCGCTTTTGCCACAAAGCGCATCGGTACTAAGGCATTCAGCACAAACACATCCAGCCAAGAAATATGATTGCTGACGATTAAGCCTTGCGCGACTTGGTTAAGCGGGCTGTCGGCGTGAATGCGTACCGCCAAAATATCCAGCAACTGAGCTGACCACACCCGCAAAATGCGTTGCCGAAACGATAAACGCAAATAGGGATAGCTCACCGCCAAACATAAGCCGTACAGCAAGTGCAGTACAAAGCGCAGCCCACGCCACAAGGCGACACCACGGCGCAAAAAATAATCGCCGCGCATCATTGTGCAGACAAAAATGAGAAGGCAGCGATGCTACAAAAATAATTCAGCGTGGGCGAAAAGCCCTGTGCCATCAAGCGTTGCAAGATGCTGCTTGGTGATGTGCGGGGTTTGTTAAGGTGGGCGATGTGGTACATGGCGGCTGTCCTTTGAGGTCTAGGGAGGCTCACCTTAATGCGGCAATGTTACTAATCAATGACGGGGTTAATCTGCCTTAAATTGCCGCACAACTTTTAGCAAAGCGGCGGCTTTGTCCCACGTCTCTTGATACTCTGCCGCACAGTTTGAATCTGCCACGATGCCCCCGCCTACATGCGCCTGAATCACGCCGTCGTGATAGACCAAAGTACGAATGATGATATTGCTATCCATGTTGCCATCAAAGCCGATGTAGCCGATTACGCCGCAATACACGCCGCGCGGATTTGGTTCAAGCTCATCAATAATTTGCATGGCGCGTTGTTTGGGCGCACCAGTAATCGAGCCGCCAGGGAAGCTATCGCGTAACACATCCAGCGCGTCATGTCCCGCTGCCAGCTTGCCTTGCACGGTGCTCACTAAGTGATGCACATTGGCATAACTTTCCAGTGCGAAAAGTTTCGGTACGCTGACGCTGCCAGGCGCGCAATGCTTGCCTAAATCATTGCGCAGCAAATCCACAATCATCAAATTTTCGGCGCGATCTTTAGGGTGATGTAGCAACTCATCGGCGAGCGCAGCATCTCGCGTTTTGTCGGCATGACGCGGGCGCGTGCCTTTGATGGGTTTGGTTTCTACCCAGCCATTTTTGACGCTTAAAAAGCGTTCGGGCGAGGCGCATAAAATTTGTAAATTAGGCAAATTCATAAACGCTGAAAATGGCGCGGGACTTAATTCACGCAAGGCTAAATACGCACAGTAAGCATTGCCTGTGGCAGGCGCACTCAAGCGTTGCGCAAGATTGATTTGATAGCAGTCACCCGCTTGCAAGTACGCTTGTACTTGCGCAAATGCAGCGCGGTAACTATCGGAAGAGAAGTTACTGCTTAGCTCGCCCTGCACCGCGAAATCGTTGCGCAATTCAGGCACATCGCCGCGCAAACGCTGTTCAATTTCTACCAGTAATGGCTGCGTGGCGGCATAACGCAAATGCGACACTAAACGACAACGTTTTAATTCATGGTCGATAACCAATGCCCAGTCGTAAATCGCCACTGATAGCAAGGGCAAATCATACTGCGCGTGCGCGGCTAAGCCAAAATTTTGCCGCGCCAGGTCATAACTCCAATAACCCAACGCGCCGCCCGCAAACGGAATGTCGGCAATGACCGCGAGCTGCTGACCTAATGCGGCGCGCACCTGAGCAAATGACGCGTCGCTATCTAAGCTGTGATGAGGTGCCGCACACACGATGTCATAGCGTGCCAGACCCGCGCTATCGAGCCAAACCGCATATGGCAAGGCTTGCAACCGCGCAAAATAATGCCCCGCTGCGTTGCTCAGGTAAGGTAACTCAACAGCATACAAACTCATCGCGAATACTTTCTAATGGCGGATTAGGAGGATTTTTAAGTGCAGCGGCATTATGGTTAAAAATGTTACCCATAAAAAACAAAAAACTCCCAAACATAATTTGCGAGTTTAATCGTTACCACTTGTCATCCAGAGAGCCCCTAAAGCCTAAACATTAGGGGCTGACACCACAGCCGTAGTTAGTTTGGCTTACCAATCCCTGGTGTCGGAAAAGGCCAAGTTGCGGCTGGTCGCACTGGCGCTGGTGACGACGGCGCAACAATTGACGGCTTGCTAATTACGCTTGCCGCTTTGGTGGTTGCGGGTTTTGCCGCTGGCTTCGCGGCGGGTTTAGTAGCAGCTACTTTTTTAACCGCTGGCTTTGCGGCAACTGCTTTCTTCGCAGCCACAACTTTCTTCACTGCGGGTTTAGCTACGACAGGTTTTTTAACAGCGACGACTTTCTTCGCTACTGGTTTTTTCGCCGCTACTGCTTTTTTAGCAACAGGTTTTTTAGCAGCGACCGCTTTCTTCGCTACTGGTTTTTTCGCTGCTACTGCTTTTTTAGCGACAGGTTTTTTAGCAGCGACGACTTTCTTCGCTACTGGTTTTTTCGCTGCTACTACTTTTTTAGCGACAGGTTTTTTAGCAGCGACGACTTTCTTCACTGCTGGCTTTTTTGCGGCGACCACTTTCTTCGCTGCTGGTTTAGCTTTCTTTACTGCTGCCATTTCGTTCTCCTTCTGATGAGATTAAAAAAATACAACACCTACGATTACTACCCCCTCAGCTCGTGCGTTATGAAATCACGATCTAAAGCCTAAACCTAAAATCTAAAGCCTCTTAACTAAGGCGATAGGTAAGCGTTAATCAAGCAACACTGGTTAAAATTTTAAGAGCTCTATCAGTCCCACGATAAGGCACCACCTGTTTGATATTCAGTGACACGGGTCTCGAAGAAATTCTTTTCTTTTTTCAGGTCTATCATTTCCGCCATCCAAGGAAAAGGATTGGTCGCACCTTGATACAAAATATCCCGCCGATTTGTTGGCAACGACGATTGGCGATAAAACGTAAATACTCTTTGAACATCCCCGCGTTCAAACCCAGCACGCCGCGCGGCATAGTGTCTTCAGCGTAGGCATATTCCAGCTCTACGCCTTTTTGAAACAGCGCGCGAATTTCTTCACGGAATTCTGCTGTCCACAGATGAGGGTTTTCCATTTTGATTTGGTTAATCACATCGACACCAAAATTCAAATGCATCGATTCGTCGCGCAAAATATATTGATATTGCTCGGCCGCACCAGTCATTTTATTTTGCCGACCGAGTGCCAAAATTTGCACGAAACCAACATAGAAAAATAGGCCTTCCATGATGCAAGCAAACACAATCAAGCTGCGTAGTAAGTCTTGGTCAGCTTTAGGTGTGCCTGTTTTAAAAGCTGGGTTAGTCAATACATCAATGAAGGGCAGCAGGAATTCATCCTTGGCGCGAATGCTTTCAACCTCGTGATACATGTTGAAAATTTCACCGTCATCCAAGCCCAAACTTTCCACAATGTATTGGTAAGCGTGGGTATGAATTGCCTCTTCAAAGGCTTGACGCAACAGATATTGGCGACACTCTGGATTGCTGATATGACGGTAAGTGCCGAGCACAATGTTGTTCGCAGCGAGACTGTCGGCGGTGCTAAAGAAACCTAAATTGCGTTTAATTAAACGGCGTTCGTCATCGCTGAGCTTGTCGCTTTTCCACAAAGCAATGTCAGCCGTCATATTGACTTCTTGCGGCATCCAATGATTTGCGCAAGCTGCCAAATACTTTTCCCACGCCCATTTATATTTGAAAGGAACAAGCTGATTTACGTCAGCATTGCAATTGATAATGCGCTTGTCTTCAACACGGATACGACCTGATGGCACTTTATTCGCGAGTGCCGATGAGGACGAAAGTGGAGTCATTTTTACTGCTTGCAAGTGCATTGAAGTTGTGCCATCTAAGTTCGATGCGCGCATCATACCTAAAGCATTTTCATTGCCTAGCGTTTTCTCTTCAAAAGTCAACATTATTTTTTTCCTCCTAAATTTTTCATTACTGACATGCCTCGCATTCGGGATTATCAATCGAACAAAATTGCGTTTCAGGTAGCGCGTCTGAACCACTGGAAACGGCGTTTAATGCGCCCGCTTTGCCCGTCGATTTTTCTGCCGAAGTCGCGCCCAAAGTACGCAAATAATAAGTGGTCTTCAAGCCACGCAACCACGCCAGCTTATAGGTTTCATCGAGTTTTCGTCCCGACACACCCGACATATAAATGTTCAACGATTGCGCTTGGTCGATCCATTTTTGACGACGCGATGCGGCTTCAATAATCCAGCTGGGTTCAACTTCAAATGCGGTCGAATATAGACTGCGCAATTCAGCAGGAATGCGATCAATTTTTGCCAAGCTGCCATCGAAGTATTTCAGATCCGCAATCATCACCTCGTCCCACAAGCCTAAAGACTTTAGGTCGGCAACTAAGTAGTCATTCATCACGGTGAATTCACCTGACAGATTCGATTTCACAAAAATGTTTTGATAAGTCGGCTCGATACATGCCGATACGCCAATGATGTTAGAGATGGTCGCGGTCGGCGCAATCGCCACGCAATTTGAGTTGCGCATCCCGTGCTGTTTAATGCGTGCACGTAATGCGTTCCAATCCATACTCACCGAAGTATCCACTTCCACATAGCCGCCGCGCTCTTCGCGCAGCATGTCTAGCGTGTCTTGCGGCAAGATGCCGCGATCCCACAAACTGCCGCGATACGTTGCATAACGACCACGCTGCTCAGCTAATTCGGTCGAGGCCAAATAAGCGAAATAACATACCGCTTCCATTGAACGATCCGCAAATTCCACCGCCGCTGGCGACGCATAGGGAATGCGCAAACTATGCAAGCAATCTTGGAAACCCATGATGCCCAAACCCACGGGACGATGTTTCATATTAGAGTTACGCGCTTTGTCCACCGCGTAGTAATTGATGTCGATAACGTTATCCAACATACGCATGGCAGTACTGATAGTGCGCTGCAATTTCTCGTGATCGAGCTGACCAAATTTCTCATGACCGCGCGGATATAAATGTGCGGCTAAATTCACCGAACCTAAATTGCATACCGCGATTTCGCTGTCATTGGTGTTGAGGGTAATTTCGGTACACAAATTCGAGCTATGCACCACACCGACGTGCTGCTGCGGGCTGCGGATGTTGCAAGGATCTTTGAAAGTAATCCACGGATGGCCTGTTTCAAACAACATGGTCAACATCTTGCGCCACAGGCTCGCTGCTTGAACGGTCTTGTGCACTTTGAGTTTACCGCTCGCGGCGAGGGCTTCATAAGCGGTGTAAGCAAGTTCGAATTCGTGACCAAATTTGTCGTGCAAATCAACCGTGTCATTCGGCGAGAACAGCGTCCAATCGCCGCCTTCCATGACGCGTTTCATAAACAAATCAGGAATCCAGTTAGCGGTATTCATGTCGTGGGTGCGACGACGATCATCGCCGGTGTTTTTGCGTAAATCCAAAAACTCTTCGATGTCTAAATGCCATGTTTCCAAATAAGCGCACACCGCGCCTTTACGTTTGCCGCCTTGGTTCACCGCAACCGCAGTGTCGTTAACCACTTTAAGGAACGGCACCACACCTTGCGACTGACCATTGGTGCCTTTGATGCGCGCGCCTAGTGCGCGTACTGGCGTCCAATCATTACCCAAACCGCCTGCGAACTTTGACAGCAAAGCGTTTTCTTTAATCGCGTCGTAGATGCCTTCTAAGTCATCTGCAACGGTCGTCAAATAGCAGGAAGATAGTTGCGAACGACGCGTGCCCGCGTTAAACAAAGTCGGGGTCGAACTCATAAAATCAAAGCTCGACAACAGACGATAAAACTCAATCGCACGTTCGTTTGGATTAGCTTCATTGAGCGACAAACCCATCGCCACGCGCATAAAAAAGGCTTGTGGCAACTCGATACGCTTTTCGTTGATGTGCAAGAAATAGCGGTCGAACAAAGTTTGCAAACCTAAATAACCAAATTGCAAATCACGATTGGCATCCAGCTCTTTACCCAAACGCGGCAAGTCGAATTGCGCCATTTTCACGTCCAGCAATTCCGCTTCTATCGCTTGTTTGATATAGCCTGGGAAGTAATCGGCATAACGCGTTGCCATGTCCGCTTGCGTGACTTCTACACCTAATACCAAGCTGCAAAAATCATTTAGCAACAAGCGCGCGGTGACAAAGTTATAAGCAGGATCGGTTTCAATTAAGGCGCGCGCTGAGAGCACCAAACATTTGCTGACCTCATGTTGCGGCACACCGTCGTACAAATCTTTCAACGTCGCTTTAATAATCAATTCGGGATTAACCGCATCACCCAAGCCCACGCAAGCCGACACCACCAAGGCATTGAGGCGCATCAAGTCCAGCGGGTGCAACACGCCGTTCAAGCCAAGCACGTTAATCGCCACCGCAGGTTCAATCGCCTTCAGTGCAGCGCGGCTACGCGAGCGTTCTTCGCGATACAACACATAGGCGCGTGCCACATCGTGTTCGCCTGAGCGCATCAATCCCAGCTCAACTTGATCTTGAATATCTTCGATATGCAGCGTGCCACCATGCGGCATACGACGCGTCATTGCGCCAACTAAATTTTGTGTGAGCTGCTCTACCATATCGCGCACGCGTGCCGATGCGGCAGCTTGCGCACCGCCGACCGCGATAAAGGCTTTGCTTAAAGCGATGGCAATTTTGCCCGGCTCAAATGCCACCACTGAACCATTGCGGCGGATGACTTTGTATTGATCGAAATTAGCTGAATTAGCGGAGGTGTTAGGCATATTAAATTGGCTAGAAACAGAGGGGACAGCATTGGTGGCGAGTGCTTGCGGCATGAACTTCTCCCTGATGAACGAAAAACGAAAGGAATCTTGATACCACTACATCTAGTATTTTTCAGCAGCGGATTCACTAATTGTAGTATCTGAATACAAAATTACCAAGCAATAAAACAAAAAAAACGGCCTAGATAATTAGGCCGTGCCGCGCTGCCTTGCCACGACAATAGATTAGTTTTTGCTAATGCTTGTGAGGTAGCGCAACCAGTCAAAAAATTCGCCCGGATCGGTTTTACGCTGCGGGGCAATATCGCAATGTCCAGCGATGCCCGCGAAGTGATAGTGCGCGCGCAAGGTTTGCGTGAGCTGTTGCAAAGCCGCATATTGGGCATCTGTAAACGGCGTGGTGTCCGAGCCTTCTAACTCCACGCCTAGCGAGTTGTCGTTACAACGCGCCGCACCTTGCCAAGACGATGCGCCCGCGTGCCAAGCACGATCTAAGCAGGACACAAACTGAATAATTTGCCCATCGCGGCGAATAAAAAAATGCGCCGAGACTTTCAGTTCGGCGATGGTTTGGTAATACGGATGTGCATCGACATCTAAGCTATTGGTGAACAATCGCTGCACGCCATCGCCGCCAAACTCATTGGGCGGCAAGCTAATGTTGTGTATCACTAACAAGTTAATTGCCGCGTCAGGGCGCGCGTCGCAATTCGGTGAAACGATCTGTTGGCAGCCGCTCAACCAGCCTCGTTCATCAACTTTCATCATCCGTCCCTTCTGGTGCGTTGATGCCCAAGCGTTCCATGCGGTAGCGGATTGTGCGTAAATTTAAGCCCAATAATTTTGCCGCAGCGGTGCGATTGAAATAGGTTTGCGTCAAGGTCGCCAACAAAGCGCGCCGCTCCACCTCATCCAAATAATCTTGCAACACATATTTTCCCGTAGGCAGATCGGCCGCCACAGCTAATGGCAGCGGCTGAGCAGCGGCGTGGATTTGCAAATCCTCTGGTGTGATGATGCCGTCGCTGCACAACGCCAAAGCGCGTTCGATAATGTTTTCCAGCTCGCGCACGTTGCCCGGAAAATCGTAGCTTTGTAGCGTGCGTAAGGCGACCTCCGAAAAAACCACCTGCGCCCCCATGCTCAAGCGTGTCAGGGTGTGTTGCGCGATGTCCGCGACATCCTCGCGCAGCTCACGCAAAGCGGGCATTTGTATCGGAATGACATTCAAACGGTAATACAAATCTTGGCGAAACTTGCCTTGTTTAACACGCTCGGCAAGATCGTTATGCGTGGCACTAATGATGCGCACATCAATCGCCTCCTCAACGGTTGCACCCACTTTGCGCACGCGCTTTTCTTGTATCACGCGCAACAATTTCACTTGCATCGCCAATGGCAAATCGGCGACCTCATCTAAAAATAATGTCCCACCATGCGCCGCTTGAAAAAATCCATCGCGGTCTTTATCTGCGCCTGTGAACGCGCCTTTTTTGTAACCAAAAAATTCGCTTTCCATTAAATTTTCAGGAATCGCACCACAGTTCACGGCGATTAAAGCGGCATCAGCGCGCGCGCCTTGCAACACAATCAAGCGCGAAGCGAGCTCTTTGCCACTGCCCGATTCTCCCGTGATATGGACAGGTGCTTGGCTTTTCGCCACGCGCGCAATCAGGTCGCGCACCTTGTGCATGGCAGGCGCATTGCCTAGCAATAATTGTTCGCTGCTATTTTTTTGCTCAGAGACACGCAGCGCAGATTTCACCAAGCTGCGCAGTTGCTCTAAGGACACGGGCTTGCTCAAATAATCAAATGCACCCGCCTTGAGCACCGTCACGGCGTTGTCCAGATTGCCGTGCGCGGTAATCACTGCGACGGGAATAGCCAGATTTTTTTGCGCGATGTACTCGACAATTTGCAAGCCTTCGCCGTCGGGCATCCGCATATCGGTGAGACATAAGTTGTAATGACGGCTCGCTAGCTTTTGCAAGGCTTGCGCAACATTGCCGGCCTTATCGACTTGCAAACCCATTTTGAGCAAAGCGATTTCGAGCAGCTCTAAAATATCGGCCTCGTCATCAACGATGAGCACGCGCGAATTTTTATTAAGCGAGTTCATTTTCATCCTGACGTGACGCTCCAAAAATAATACCAAACGATGCGCCGGTTTGACTCGCGCGCGGCTGATAAATCAATTGCGCGCCATTTGCGGCACACAGCTCTTTGGCAATATACAAACCTAAGCCAGTGCCTTGCTCAGCGGTGGTGAAAAAGGGTTCAAATAGTTTGGCTTGACTAGCAATTGGCACACCCGTGCCATCATCCTCGACAAACACAGCGAGCTGTTGCGCGGTATTCTCACAACGCAATACCAAACTGCCCGACTCGCAATGCCCGTGCCTTAAACCATTTTTTAGCAAATTCCACAACACCTGGCGTAGCTGTCCACGATCGAACTTCACGGTCAGCGGCGCGTCCATTTCAACCACAAGCACGCCTGCGTCTAGATGTTCGGTTTGCTTAAACTCTTCCGCTAGCTGTGCTAGAAAATCAGCTAACACGATGTCATCACGGCGCACCCGATCACGCCGATTAAGCTGCATCACCTCAGTGACAATTTGATTGATGCGCTGAGTGTTATCCAACACCATTTGCAGCAAGCGTTGCTGCGCGGCGTTCAAATCATCTTCTTGCAACAACTCGGTGGCATAGCTAATTGCCGAGAGTGGATTGCGCACCTCATGCGCGATATTGGCGGTGAGTCTGCCCAATGCCGCCAATTTAATTTGCTGCGCCTGCGCCTGTACACGCTGCATATCTTCTAAAAAAATCACTACACCGTGTTCGGCATCGCGCTCCACCGCTGCTAAACGCAAGCGCACTTGCACACCCGCATCCAGCAACAACGTTTCGTTACTGACTTGTCCGCTATATTTCCACAGCGCGTATTGACCAAACAACATAGGAAACGCCTCCGACAACAGCTCACCTGATGTGCTGCTGCGTTGCAACATGCGCACCGCGTTGGGGTTCATCTGTCCGATTGCCCCTTGCGCATCTATCAGCAACACGCCGTCTTGCATATCGCGCATCACCAACCGACTGGCTTCCGACAAACTGACTAAATCCAAGCCACGGCGTGCCGCCAACTGCTGACTATCCACGGCATGTTTTGCCAAATTTTGCGCCATCCATGCCACAGCAAAATACGCCATGCACAACAAACCCACTTGCACGAATTTGCTTTCATCGGCATTGCTATACAACACACCAAAGGTATGGACAAACAAGGTTGCAAGACTGGCAAGCGCGGCAAAAAATAAAGTGATTTTGCCGCGACTGACCAAGCCCGCTGCCGCCAATGAAATCAACAGTAACAAGCCGATATTGCTTTGGATGCCGCCATATAAATAGGAGAACAGCGACACGGCTAAAATATCGCCGCCGACTTGCCAGCTCAACTGCCAAATAAAGCGATGGCGGTCTAAGCGTAAGAAAATAAACGACAACAATACCGATGCTAAATAGACCAGTGCTACTGAGAAAAACAGCAGCAGTTGGTCGGGACCGAGGGAAAGTTTGCTGCCGAATGCGCCGCCCAAAATAACAAAGAGCAAGGCTTGCAGCAGACGATAAAAATTGTAGTAGCGCAGCGAACGCCAAAAATCTAAGGGGAGTTTTTCGGGTGGATAAGCAAACTTCATCAACAGCTACTGGGCTGAAATTTAGGCGCGGTAGGCATCGCGATGAGCCGCGCAGCAAAAGTTTTCGCCTTGCGCGGTCACGGCTTCACTACTCGGAATATGCACGCCGCATTGTTTGCAGCGCAACATGATTTGCGGCTCAACTGGCGGCGTTGCAGCTTGATTCAGCGAGTTGTTACGGTAGCGGCGCAGCAGCACATAAATCACGCCGACAATCGCGAGGATCAAAATTAAACGGCTCATGGCAATCTCCTGATTAGAACTCGCGATTCGCGGCGAACTGGGCTAAATCCAACAAACAGTGTTTATATTGGCTGTCAGGCAATACCGCTAATGCCGCACACGCCGCCGCCGTTTCCGCTTGCGCCACGCTACGCGTATAAGCCAACGCCCCCGTGGCGTGAATAATCGCCAACACCTCGGCAAACTTCTCTACGTCACCGTTTTCAATCGCCGTGCGCACCACTGCCGCTTGTTCGGCAGTGCCGTGCTGCATGGCATAAATCAGCGGTAAGGTCGGCTTACCTTCCGCCAAATCATCACCTAAATGTTTGCCTGTTTTAGCTTCTTCAGCGGAATAATCCAACACATCATCGACTAACTGAAACGCCGTGCCTAGGTGCATTCCATAAGCTGCCACCGCTGCTTCTTGCGCCGCATCCGCGCCGCCTAAAATCGCACCGAGGCGCATCGCCGCTTCAAATAATTTCGCGGTTTTGCAATGAATCACGCGCATGTAATTAGCGACATCGACATCGGCATCGTGGCAATTTAACAGTTGCAACACTTCGCCTTCGGCAATCAAGTTAGTCGCATCCGCCAAGGTCTGCATCACACGCATTTCGCCTACTTCGACCATCATTTGAAACGCGCGCGAATATAAAAAATCGCCCACCAACACGCTAGGGGCGTTGCCAAACAAGGCACTTGCGGTGGCTTGCCCGCGCCGTAAATCCGACTCATCCACCACGTCGTCATGCAGCAAAGTTGCGGTATGAATAAATTCCACCACCGCCGCCAAATCGTGATGCTGCGAGCCTTGATAGCCAAACGCCTGCGCCGACACCACCACTAACGCGGGACGTAAACGCTTGCCGCCGCCAGTAACAATGTAATTGCCGATTTGATTCACCAGCGCAACTTCAGAATGCAGTCGTGTGCGAATCACCGCGTCCACCGCTGCCATATCACTGGCGAGTAATTTTTTGAAAGTAGCTAGAAACACATTTTTTCCTGAATAAATACGCCTGCTACACACAGCAAGGGCTAATTTTGCGGCGCGCATTGTCGCATAAATTATTTAGGCAACAAGCTCGGTGTCGCTTCAAAATTTTGACCGATGACATCAGCCTCAGCCCAAAGCCCGCTATCCACTCTAAATTACTCACTTCCTTTATAATCACGCCTCTTTTTTAGTCTCAATAGTGGAGCGAACGATGATTTTAGTAACAGGTGGCGCAGGGTTTATCGGCGGGAATTTTGTGTTGGATTGGTGCGCGCAGCATGATGAAACCGTCATTAACCTAGACAATCTCACCTACGCGGGCAATCTCGAAACGCTTGCCAGTTTGCACAATAATCCGCGCCACATCTTCGTTAAAGGCGACATCGGCGATGCCAAGTTGCTTGCCGAATTACTCGCTAAATATCAGCCGCGCGCGGTGATTAACTTCGCTGCTGAAAGCCATGTGGATCGCTCTATCCACGGCCCTGAAGATTTCATTCAAACCAACATTGTCGGCACCTTCCATCTGCTCGAAGCAGCGCGCGCCTATTGGGGCGGCTTGGCTGCTGAGGCAAAAACTGCGTTTCGCTTTTTGCACGTCTCTACTGATGAAGTATATGGCTCGCTGGCAAAAGGTGAAGCTGCGTTTACCGAAACGCACCGTTACGAACCCAATAGTCCGTACTCGGCGAGCAAGGCCGCCAGCGACCATTTAGTACGCGCGTATCACCACACTTACGGCTTGCCTGTTTTGACCACTAATTGCTCGAACAACTACGGTCCGTATCACTTCCCCGAAAAATTAATTCCACTGATGATCGTCAATGCGTTGGCAGGCAAAGCTCTGCCTGTGTATGGCGATGGTCAGCAAATTCGCGACTGGTTGTACGTTAAAGATCATTGCAGCGCGATACGTCGCGTGTTGGAAAAAGGTCGCTTAGGCGAGGTTTACAACGTCGGTGGTTGGAACGAAAAAGCCAATTTGGAAATCGTACATACGGTTTGCAGCTTGTTGGATGAATTACGCCCGAAAGCCGATGGCGCGTCGTATTCCAAACAAATTTCTTTCGTCACCGATCGCCCTGGCCACGACCGCCGCTATGCGATTGATGCGCGCAAATTAGAGCGCGAATTGGGCTGGAAACCTGCGGAAACCTTCGAGACTGGCATCCGCAAAACTGTGCAGTGGTATTTAGATAACCAGCCTTGGGCGAACAATGTTTTGTCGGGCGAATATCGCCAGTGGGTGGACAAGAACTACGCCGCGCGCGCCTAAATGAAAATCCTCCTACTCGGTAAAAATGGTCAAGTCGGCTGGGAATTGCAGCGCAGCTTGGCTCCATTAGGCGAAGTCATCGCACTGGATCGACATAACGGTGGCGACTTAAGCGATTTAAGTGCTTTGGCGGAAACCGTGCAGCACATCGCACCCGCTGTCATCGTCAATGCCGCCGCGCACACCGCCGTCGATAAAGCCGAAAGCGAAGTGGAGTTGGCGATGACGCTGAATGCCAATGCGCCGCAACTATTGGCGCAGCAGGCAAAAAAGCTCAACGCCACGCTGATTCACTATTCGACCGATTACGTTTTCGATGGCAGTGGCGATGCAGCCTGGCGCGAAGACGATGCTCCCGCGCCGTTAAATGTGTACGGAAAAAGCAAGTTAGCGGGCGAGCAATTCATCCAGCAATCAGGCTGCCGACATTTAATTTTTCGCACCAGTTGGGTGTATGGCGCGCGCGGCGGTAACTTCGCTAAAACCATGCTGCGACTGGCGGGCGAGCGCGCTAGCTTAAGCGTGATTAACGACCAATGCGGCGCACCGACGGGCGCAGATTTAATCGCCGATGTCACCGCGCACGCGCTACGCACCCTGCAAACACGCCATGAGCTGTCTGGGCTGTATCACTTGGTCGCCAATGGCGTGACCACTTGGTATGACTACGCCAGCTTGGTGATTGCTGTTGCGCGTGAGCGCGGCATCAATTTGCAAGTGGCGCAAGACGCGATTCATGCTGTGCCCAGCAGCGCGTTTGCAACGCCCGCACAACGTCCGCTCAACTCGCGTTTGAATACGCAAAAATTGCAAGATACTTTCAACTTAACCCTACCTGATTGGCAGCTAGGCGTGCAACGCATGCTCAGCGAAACTTTGGAGAAATAGCATGACAAAACGTAAAGGCATTATTTTGGCGGGCGGTTCAGGTACACGTTTGCATCCCGTGACGCTGGCGGTGTCTAAGCAACTGTTGCCTGTCTATGACAAGCCGATGATTTACTACCCACTTGCGACTTTGATGTTGGCGGGCCTCCAAGACATTTTGATTATTTCTACCCCGCAAGACACGCCACGTTTTCAGCAACTGTTAGGCGACGGCAGCGCGTGGGGTTTGAATTTGCAATACGCGATTCAGCCCTCACCCGATGGTCTCGCGCAGGCATTTATTATCGGCAAAGATTTTGTTGGTAACGACCCCTCAGCGTTAGTGTTAGGCGACAATCTTTTTTACGGACACGGCTTCCAAGAGCAGTTGCGCAACGCCTCTAAACAGCCTACGGGCGCGTCGGTTTTTGCGTATCACGTCAGCGACCCTGAACGCTTTGGCGTGGTCGAATTCGACAACACAGGCAAAGCTATTTCCTTGGAAGAAAAACCGCTCAAACCGAAATCGAATTACGCCGTCACGGGTTTATATTTTTACGACAATCAAGTCATCGACATTGCGCGCGACCTCAAGCCTTCACCACGCGGCGAATTAGAAATCACCGATGTAAACCGCGTGTACTTAGAGCGCGGACAGTTGTCAGTCGAGATGATGGGGCGCGGCTACGCTTGGCTGGATACAGGCACACACGAATCACTGTTAGAAGCGGGGCAATTTATCCAAACCGTGGAACGTCGCCAAGGCTTGAAAATCGCCTGCCCAGAAGAAATCGCTTTTCACAATGGCTTCATCGACGCAGCGCAATTAGAAAAACTTGCGCAACCATTAATCAAAAGCGGTTACGGCGCATATTTGATGCGTGTGCTAAAAGAAGCGGGGCAATAATATGCAAGCGATTACCACCAAAATTGCCGATGTACTGATTATCGAACCTAAAGTGTTTGGCGATGCGCGCGGCTTTTTTTACGAGAGTTTTAATCAGCAAAAATTTAATCAGCTACTCGGTTACGAAGTGAACTTTGTGCAAGACAATCACTCGCGCTCGGTCAAAAATGTGCTGCGTGGCTTGCATTATCAAATCCAACATCCGCAAGGAAAATTAGTGCGCGCCACACAGGGCGCGGTGCTAGATGTGGTGGTGGATATGCGTAAAAGTTCGGCTACGTTTGGACAACATGTCAGCGTGGAATTATCGGCAGACAATAAACGTATGTTGTGGATTCCGCCTGGTTTTGCGCATGGCTTTGTGGTGCTGTCCGAGAGTGCCGAGTTCCTCTACAAAACCACCGACTATTGGTATCCCGAACACGAGCGCAGCTTGTTGTGGAACGATGCCACGGTGGCGATAGACTGGGCTTTACAAGCCGAACCTACTGTATCGACTAAGGACGCACTGGGTAAGGTTTGGGCTGAAGCTGAATGCTTTGCCTGATGCGCTTGTGGTGTTTCTCTTAGTGCCTACGCAATAAATAGTAGTAGCAAGAAAAAAGAGTGATAAAGCTGCCTAATATCACCACGGTCGGAGCATCTAGTACATGGCGGATTCAAATCTGAAGTGCAACTTTTGTAATCGAATTTAAGTGGCGAGCTGCGTTAACATCGAGCCACTTAAACGACAAAGTAAAAGGAACACAGATGAAGCACTATAAGCAGCTCGA
>Ga0105164_10000877_pt1 | contig 19725 bp, 17 predicted proteins | sample VDWuncwatermetaG_FD_89674 | JGI IMG/M metagenome (GOLD analysis project Ga0105164, IMG submission 89674) | Wastewater microbial communities from Netherlands to study Microbial Dark Matter (Phase II) - VDW unchlorinated drinking water | ecosystem: Environmental > Aquatic > Freshwater > Drinking...
AAAGAACCTTCATCTCTTCTATTTTTAAACATCCATTTGGACCCCCATGATGAAAAACATGTACAATGTTTTTTTTATCATTGTCCGGATTAAAATCCAGAAAACCATCAATTCCTCTTAATAGTTTTTCTAAATCAAAAGGATTTTTAGCAAAATGAATAGCATTTGTACCTAGACATGCAGAAAATCTTAGCTTAGGATCTCTATGAAACTTTTCTAATTCAAAAAAATCAGTACAAATTGTACTCACTGGCTTGTGTTTACTGATAAGAGTATCTAAAAAATGTTGATGTTTATCAACAGGGACAATTTTAGGTATTTTTTCCTGTGGATAGTAATCTAAAGAATCCCCCACACCAGCACCCAGTTCAAGAACATAATGATTGTGAGGCATTTCACCTATCATTTCCCAGATTTCACCATATAATGCTTTTAATGCATTTGGTGTTATTAAGGCTTTACTGGTAATTGAATCTCCTTGAAGAGGATTTTTTAAATGATCCAGTGTCCTTCCCATCCAGCATAAAATGCCTCTTTCCCCAGCATTAAGATCTCTGACTGCAAGTTTGGCAGTATTTATTGAAAACAATTTCATAGGTTAAAAAGATATTATCATCTCTTCCTTTTCAATTCTGAATTCATTTATTTTCTTCTTATAATTTGCCAAGGTCAAGGAACCCATCTTTACGCAATCAGTCTTATATTCTACGACCCGTTGCACCTCCTCCTTTGACCCTTGCGGGGGCTTGGTAAACAAGCCCCTTTTTGGGTTTCTCACCACTGTTTTTTCATTTTAAAAGTTATAAAGAATCAAAAACTGGGTATAAAACCTCTATCAAGTTTTTAAAGGATCAACCTTTATATAAATAAGAGAGTATAAATATGTCAGCAAAAGTAGAAAAAGTTTTTAGCACATTAGGATTACATGGAATTATTGTAATTATGGCTGTTGTTATTGGTTTTATTAGAGTCCATTAGTTCTCTCCTCCGTCCTACTCCTTCAAAAAGAAAAGACACCTTGCGCGGTGTCTTTTTTATTTTATGGGGACGCATCTAGACCTGTCCCCAATTAAGTCTTACATTTTTTCAATGCTAATATTTTCTATGAGGATTTAGCAATGAACGAACAAGATGTAAAAAAAGCACTATCAAAAGTTAATGACCCAGAACTACTAAAAGACTTAGTTTCTTTAAATATGATTAAAGATATTAAAGTTTGTGGAGACACTGTTTCACTAACTGTAGTTTTAACAACTCCAGCATGTCCGCTTAAAGCCATCATTGAAGAAGATTGTAAAAAAGCATTAACTGAAGTGGGCTTTAAAACCATTACTATAAACATGACTGGTGAAGTTCGCCAGCACGGAATGCAAGGAAAAGAAAATTTAAAAGGAATCAGCCAAATCATTGCTATTAGCTCAGGAAAAGGTGGCGTAGGAAAAACTACTGTCTCCGTAAACACGGCTATTGCACTTTCTCAAATGGGAGCAAAAGTAGGATTACTCGATGCTGATATAACTGGTCCGAATGTGCCGATTATGATGGGTGACCAAGAACCACCTGAAAGTAAAGATGGAAAAATATTACCTAAAGAAATGCATGGAATTAAATATATCTCCATGGGAGTTTTAGTACCACCAGATCAACCAGTTGTTTGGCGTGGTCCTATGCTAGACGGTGTAATCAGACAATTTTTAAGGGATGTTGTTTGGGGTGAATTAGATTATTTACTCGTAGATCTTCCACCTGGAACAGGCGATGCTCAGTTAACTATCTGTCAGGCAGTACCACTGGCTGGCGGAGTAATAGTTACCACACCTCAGGATGTAGCATTGTTAGATTCTAAAAAATCAGTAAACATGTTCAAACAAATGAGAGTTCCTATTTTAGGCATAGTAGAAAACATGAGCTTTTTTATCTGTCCTAAATGTAATGAACGCTCAGAAATATTTAGTCACGGTGGTGGAGAAAAAGCTGCTGGCACATTAAGTGTTCCGTTTTTAGGAAGAGTACCGATCGAATTAGATGTAAGAGTAGGTGGTGATTCTGGAAAACCAATCACAATGAGTAATCCAAATCATCCTATTTCAAAAACATTTAAAGAAGTAGCTAGTAAAATTGCAGCAAGTGCTTCAGTTACTACGATTAATGCTAAGCAACCGCTGATTGCTGTTTAATAAGTGCTAAAATAGAAATATATGGAAAATCCAAATCTTAATCAATTAGTTAATCAAGTAAATAAACTGACTCCTACAGAGCAGCATTTTATTATTGAAACAATTATTAAAAGCAATAAAAGTCCATTAAAAGATAGCGAAAAAATGTTTTTAGAAAAATCAAAGGAATATATTACTGAGCTACAAAATGTCAACTCCTTATTAAAAGGAGTAATTGCATCATAGTGATACATTGGGAGATTGCCACGTCTCACTTCGTTCGACTCGCAATGACGCCTTTTAGGTTACGCTAAACAACCGTTAATCGCTGTTTAATAAGTGGTAGAATGGATATATATGGAAAATCTAAACGTTAATCAAATAATAGAACAAGTAAATAAGCTAACACATACAGAACAAAGTTTAATAATTCAAACAATCGTTAGAAATAATAAAAGACCGTCAATTTCTAATGATTTAAATGAAAAAATACTTAAAGAATAATGTTAAGCAACGACTGCTTTCCGTCTATCTGTTAATCGCTGATCTTCTAAAGCCGTAGTTAAAGCTTTACTTAAAGTTTTAGCTCCAATAATAAATTTATCAATATTATAAGATTCGCCTTCTAAGCGAGACCCTTCATCTGTAGCATATTGAACAGTACCATTAGCATGGATTACTAGCCGTGCTTTAACATTGTCAAATCCTTCAAAAACAATAATTGTAGAGTCCTTAGGTAATTTATCTGGAATTGATAGTTCTTTTCCTCGAATGGCTTTTACATCATATATTTTTATAAACTTGTAATCTTTGTCTAGCCCTTCCTCAAGTCTAAACTTTTCATTCATCAAGCCAACTAGAGTATCTATTTTTTGATTTAATTCTTGCTGTGCTACCCTCTTTGCTTTAAGCATACTAGGGAGTGCTAACATTCTATTTACCGTTGCTCCTATAAACAAACTCATAATTACTCCTTAAAAGACAGAAAGCTAATTTAAACATAAAATGATTTACATAGAGGAGGATTTTAGAATTTATTTAGTATTCGGCTCTTTATGCTAATATATTTCCCATGACACAAATACAAAATACAGAAGAAAAAGAAGTTTTAGATCAAGGTGAAAACCTCCTGGCAAAGTTAGCTCTTGAAGCTGAACTTGCAGATTATTCCCCAGTTAAAGGTTGTATGGTCATTCGTCCATACGGCTATGCTGCTTGGGAACAGGTTCGTGATGCCCTCGATAAAATGATTAAAGATACTGGTCATCAAAATGCATACTTTCCACTTTTTATTCCTGAGAGTTTTTTAAAGAAAGAAGCAGAACATGTAGAAGGTTTTGCACCTGAATGTGCTGTAGTTACTTATGGTGGGGGAAAAGAACTTGAAGAAAAATTAGTAGTAAGACCTACATCTGAAACTATCATTAATTATATGTTTTCTAAATGGGTTCAATCTTACAGAGATTTACCACTTCTACTAAATCAATGGGCAAATGTAGTTCGTTGGGAAATGAGAACAAGATTATTTTTAAGAACTACTGAATTTTTATGGCAAGAAGGTCACACATGTCATGCCACTAAGGAAGAAGCAGAAGAAGAAACTATTAAGATGCTTGGTGTTTATAAAAAACTAAGTGAAGAATATTTAGCTATTCCCATAGTAGACGGACTTAAAACTGAAAGCCAAAGATTTGCTGGAGCAGTTACTACGTACTGCATAGAAGGATTAATGAAAGATGGCAAAGCTCTTCAAATGGGCACGTCACATTATCTTGGTCAGAATTTTGCAAAAGCATTTGAAACAAAATTTCAGGATCAAAATGGTGAACTTCAATTTGTTCATCAAACAAGCTGGGGAGTTTCTACACGTTTAATTGGTGCTTTAATCATGACACACCATGATGAAAAAGGGTTAAAGTTTCCACCAAAAATTGCACCGATTCAAATTGTAATTGTACCTATTTATAAAACCGATGTTGAAAAAGAAACAGTTCTTAAGAAATGTAAAGAACTTGAAGAAAGTTTAAAAGAAAATTTCAGAATAAAAATTGATGACAGAGATCAGTACAGTCCTGGATGGAAATTTAACCATTGGGAATTCAAAGGAGTGCCTATTCGCTTGAATTTAGGGCCAAAAGACATTTCTAACAATGTTGTAGAAATTGTTAGAAGAGATACGTTAGAAAAACTTAGGGGTATACCACAAGAAGGTTTACTACAATACTTAATTAAGTTGTCAACAGAAATACAAGAAAACTTGTTTAGACAAGCAAATGACTTTAAAAACAAAAACACTGAATTTGTAGCATCTGAAAAAGAATTTGTTGAGAAAATTGCAACAACTCCTGGCTTTTTAGTAAGCTTCTGGTGTGGAAATAGTAATTGCGAAGATCACATTAAAGAAAAGACAAAAGCAACAATTAGATGCATACCTTTTAACACTCCAGATTGCCAAAATATCCCTGTTGACCAAATGAAAAAAGAGGGTTATTGTATCGTATGTAATAAGGATGCAAAACAGAAAGTTATTTTTGCAAAAGCATATTAATCTAGTTAATCAATCTGCAAGAAATAATTGTTTTGCAAAAAAATATTCAAGAAATAAAATAAATTCAATTTAAAAGGAGAGAAGCCATATGATTACAGCAACTCAATCCACACCAGTTTCAACAGTCCCACCAAAACAACAAGATGAATTACCTTGGAAGGTTTTAGTAGTAGATGATGAAGCTTCAATTAGAAGGATAGTTGCATTTAGGCTTCAGCAAAAAGGTTACAACGTTTTAAGTGCTACAAATGGAGTTGAAGCACTTGAAATATTTAATCAAAATTTGCCTGATTTAGTAATCGTAGATTTAATGCTTCCAGAAATGTCAGGATTTGAATTGGTAGAACATATAAGAAAAAAATCTTATGTTCCATTAGTTATTCTTTCTGCTGCAAATGATGAAGCAAGTATAGTAAAAGGTCTTGAATTGGGAGCTGATGATTTTATTAAGAAGCCATTCAGTCCAATGGAATTAGAAATTAGGATTAAGGGGCTTTTAGACAGAATTGGAAGAGTTCATTCAGTTACAGAAGTTGCTCAAAATCAAAGCAATCATGTTGGTCAAATAATTTCAATTGAAGATGTGAAAATTGATATTTCAAAACGACAAGTATTCAGAAAAGGACAAAGAGTCCACCTTACTGAAAAAGAGTTTGCACTTTTAGAAACCCTTATTAAGTACTCAGGTGAACCAATGACACATGAACACTTACTTGAAGAAGCATGGGGATTCCCAGTAAGAACACAGTCAGATGTATATATAGTTAGAACACATGTTAGCAGATTAAGAAGTAAGCTTGAAGACAATCCAGATGAACCTACCCTTATACAAACTGTTAGAGGAATAGGCTATAAACTTCCTAAAGTGACCTAATTTGTCATTGCGAGGGAGTGAAACGACCGAAGCAATCTCACAATCTTAATAGGCAAGAACATCACCTATATAGTTCTGTTATTCTATAGAACTTAACGATCAAATTTCCGTCAAAATCTTAGTAATGGCTTTTTCAAAAAAAAATCTTTTATTTTTAGCATTAATAGCTGGATTTGCACTTATAACTGCATCTTGCTCAAACAATATTCCTGGATATAAATTTCCTGACAAAAAACTTGTAAAAATAGCCTTGGTTTTACCTGGATCAATAAATGACTCCTCCTGGAATGCAAGTGCATATAATGGTTTAAAAAGATTTGAATCAGATTATAAGATTGAAATTGCAGTAGTTGAAAAAGTAAGCTTAAAAGATGCTCAAAAAGTTTTTCCTAGACTTGTTGAGAGGGGTTTTAACCTCATTATTGGTCATAACTACCAATATACAAAGCTAGTAAAAAAATTAGCCAGGTTCTATCCACAAACTTTTTTCTGCGTCATAGGTGGAGAAACAAATCAATATCCAAACCTATGTTCTTTTAATTTCAAGGATGAGCAATATGGATACCTAATTGGAATAGTTGCTGGTTTAAACACCTCTACAAATAAAATTGGAATAGTTGTCGGTGAAAAGATTCCTTCTATTGAAAAAATTATTGTTGGTTTAAGAAAAGGGTTGAAATCTGTAAACCCCAAAGCCGACCTTATAGTTTCATACATTAATGACTGGAATGACATTGCAAAAGGTAGAGAAGCAGCAATTGAGCAGATTAATACTGGCGTCGATGTAATAACTCACTTTGCTGATGCTGCTGGTATAGGTGTTATTAAAGCTGCTGAAGAATCAGACATTTCTGCCATCGGTGCTGTTGTAGATCAGCATGAACTCGCACCGACCACTGTAGTTTCTAGTGGGATTCAAGACATTTCTCAATTAATTTTTCTTGCATGCGAACATTACTATAATCATTCTCTAGAACCAACTTCTTACCATTTTGGATTAAAAGACCAGGTAATAGATATTACCTCTGGATATGGAAATATTGACCCCACAACTGAAACAAGAATAAATAGAATCAAAGTAATGCTTGCTGATCTTGAAGTGATAAATCAAAAAGAAAGTGATGAGCTAAGTAAAAATAAGCTGATTAATTAGATCTCAAGTTTTGATAACACGGCTTTAGTATGATAATAACTTAATCCACCTTGCCAATATAAAGTAAATGGCTCTCTTATGGGTGCATCACAAGAAAGTTCTATAGTAGAGCCTTCTATAAATGTCCCACCAGCCATAATAACTTCATCTTCATAGCCAGGTAAATTACATGAAATAGGAGTAAGGTGACTATTTACAGGGCTATTTGCCTGGACCATCTTACAAACTTTTTCTACATATTCTTTTTTTCCTAAATTAATAGCTACAACAATGTCTGATTTTATTTCAGTAGCTTTTGGATTTACTTGAAAACCTTTTTTTTCAAAATAATAAGCCGTCAATGAAATGCCTTTTAAAACCTCTACTACTGCTTTAGGTGCATGAAATAATCCCTGAAGAATAACTCTACTTAAATCAAACATACAGCCACCAGCATCACCAATTCCTGGTGCAGTTAATCTAGTAGCTGACATTAGAACAAGATCTTTTTTTCCTGCTATGTAACCACCTGCAGGCACTATTCCTCCACCCAAATTTTTAATTAAAGAACCACATGTCAAATCTGCTCCTACATCTGTAGGTTCGAGCTTTTCAGTAAACTCACCAAAACAATTATCGACAAAACAAATAATATTTTTATTTATCTTTTTTACTATTGAAATAACTTTTTCAATATCTGCAATAGAAAGGCATTTTCTATTTTCATAACCTTTAGACCTTTGAATAAAGACCATTTTTGTTTTAGATGAAACATATTTCGGAATAGCATCTAAATCTACCGCAGACTCATTGTTCAAAGGGATCTCTTTATAAGTAATTCCAAAATCCTTCAGAGAACCATTGTTTTTCTCACCTATACCAATCACTTCATGCAAAGTATCATATGGTGTTCCTACTATAGAAACGAGTTCATCTCCAGGTCTTAAACATCCAAAGAAGCAACAAGAAATGGCATGCGTACCAGAAACAAAATGTGGTCTCACTATAGCTGCTTCTGTATTAAAAATTCTTGCATAGACTTCATCAATTTTTTCTCTACCCATATCATCATGACCATATCCACTCACCCAGGAAAAATGTTCTTCACCTACTTTACACTGGGTAAGGGCATTTAAAACCTTGTTAAAGTTATGTTCTTCAATTTCTGCAAGAGATTTAAAATAAACAGAAAGTTGATCTTCTGCTTCTTCAAGGATTGAGACGCCCCGCTGGGGCGTCTTTACAGGGGATTCGTTATTCATAAGATATTTCTCCGTCCAAAGACCAGGGTTTTGCTTCTTTGATTTTTACATTTACTAAACTACCGATCAGATTTTTATCTCCATCAAAATTTACAAGAACATTTGTACGCGTTCTACCTGAGAGTCTTTCTTCATTTCTCTGACTATTTCCTTCTACCAATATTTCTTGGGTAGTATTTAAACGCTTTTTATTTTTCTCTTCTGAGACATCATTAATAACTGAATTTAAATATCTAAGTCTTTCATTTTTTACATCTTCTGAAACTTGATTTTCCCAAATAGCTGCTGGTGTATCTGGTCTGGGAGAATAAGCTGCTGTATTACATCCATCAAAGTCAATATCTTTAACGATCTTTACTGTATTTAAAAATTGTTCATCTGTTTCACCAGGGAAACCTACTATAAAATCACTGGTAATAGAGGCATCAGGCATTTTTTCTCTAATCTTATCTGCCATTGTTTTATATTTTTCTGCACTATAAACTCTAGCCATTCTACGAAGAACAGTATCATCACCAGATTGCATAGGAATATGAAAATATTCACAGGCTTTAGGTAATTCAGCCACCGTTTCTATGAGCTCATCAGTTACATGAAATGGATGCCCAGTTAAAAATCTAATTCTTTCAATTCCATTTACATCATGAACATATCTAATAAGCTTTGCCAGAGAGTATTCTGGATCATCAGGAATGTGTCCAAAAACTGCTTTTTCCTTCGAATAGTTCAATGCGAGATCATAGCCATATGCTGTAACATTCTGACCCAACAATGTAATTTCTTTAAATCCTTCTTTTGCCAAGATCTCTATTTCTTTTTTTATATCTTCTGGTTTTCTGCTTCTCTCACGACCACGAACTGAAGGAACGATGCAATAAGTACAATTAAAATTACAGCCAAGAATTACATTTACCCATGCTGTAACTTTCGTCTGGCGAATAACAGGAAGCTCAGGAAGTTCAAATGGGAGCTCATTAACAATTTCACAAACTCTTTCACCTTTTTCTGCCTGCTTAACAAACTCTGGCAAACTCTGAATGTTATTTGTCCCAAATACAATATCAACGTATGGAAAGTTTTTCATCAACCAATCTTTTTTATCCTGAGCTGCACAACCACCGACACCGATTATGAGGGGCAAGGTAACGATGCCCCTACATTTTTTTAATTTTCCAGCAATTCCTAGCTGACTATAAAACTTATGGTTTGCAGATTCGCGAATGGTACATGTATTAAATAAAACAAGATCTGCATTTTCAATACTTTCTGTGGGCTTATAGTTAATCTCATCTAATAAACCAAGCATATGCTCTGAATCTGCTTTATTCATCTGACAACCAAAGGTTTCTATGTAGACTTGTTTCATTTTTTATAGGAAAATTTTATCATGCTGTTCTAAGTGGTTATGTTCTATTGTTCTATCCGAGGCTACATTTTAAATCCAAAAGGGGGCGTGGGGGGCGAGGACCTGTTTGAAATAGCTTTTCCTTACGAGTAGAATCTGCATTTTCCCTGAGTTCCGCAGCCCCCCACGCTGGAAGGGATTTTTAAGGGAAACCAGAAGATGGTTTCCCTTAAAGAGATTCTGTATTGTTAGAGGGATTTAATTTTGTATTTCAGCTAAGTAAATTTTATGATTAAGCTAATTTTATGAGAATACAACCATTAGATCCTTTAAAACTAGGTCAAATATTTAGAGATTTTGCAGGTAGGTTTGCACCATCTAATCAAGAGACAGGATTTTCTCATAATTTAGCTGGACAAGTAGAAGAAACTTTTCATAAATTATCCCCACATGGACAAAGAGTTAGATTTCAAAATCCGGCTTGGCTTTCAATAAGACAAAATGTAAATTCACTAATACCAAGAGATGGAAGAAACCCTCCAGACAAAGTACAAGGTAAAACTTATCCTATAGTCCCTGGATTCAAAGAAGGGATTGATGCCGTTCTAAAAATCGTTTCAGATAGAGAAAATGTAAGCATTCCTGAAATAGGCATTTCAAAAGGAGGATTAGCTTCAACTCTGGTAGAAGCTCTTTCATTATTTGATACTCCTGCATTTATGCCTTCTTTGCATGGAAATCTAGAGGATCCATTATCTAACCTTCATTTAGCATTAATGGAGTCTGCTGGCATAGACACTTCATTATTAATTCACACGGAACATGGTGCATATCTACATACTTGTTTTTATGTAATAGAAGACGGTAATCCTAAAGAGTTTTGGATGGCTCCAAAAAGAGAACCATTTAATGAACAAGAATTAGCTAGATTTACCGATAAAATTAGAATTACATGTGAAGGTAATAAAAAAGAATCTTTAGTTCTTTCATCTCATCCACCTACAGGTTCTGGAAATGATTATTTTTCAAGACTTGTAGAAATAGGACTAAGTAATGAAAATGTAATTGTATTTAATCCTAAAGAGTATGATTTACTCCCACATAAACACCCTGATTTCCTTTATCCATTATTTCTACAGGGTAAAATTAATTTATTGAAACCAAATTTAAATGAGTTTGTTCAGCTTTTAAGATATTCATTTTGTATTAGTGAAAGTGAGGAAAAAGTTGTAAAGGAACAACTTTATCAAGATATAGAAAAAGGAAGACTTGATAATCTTTTTGATCTTGGTAAAAAACTACTTACAAAACTAGATAAAGACTGTGGAATATTAATAATATCTTTAGGTAAACATGGTGCTGTAATTATGAATGAAAAATATGGACTGTACTCAAGAGCTCCTGTAATTAATTTTGAGAAAGGGTGCCCTTCTGGAGCTGGTGATAGTGGACTAGCTGCATCTATCATTGAAGCAAGAGATAGAAATATAACCTTCAAAAGCCGTTTAAATGATGCTGATTTAAGAGCTCTACTACATGCTTTTATATATGGAGCTTCTGCTACAGCTAGCCTACCTGGAAATGAAATTGCTGGACCTGAAATAGTAGGTTTTTTAAAACAACAAGATTTATGGATGACAACTAAGCAATTTCACCGTTATTAGCTAACCTACAAAATGAATAGTTCTTCTGAGTTCTGGTGCATTTGCCATAGGGTCAAAACAAACTTCTCGTCCTCCTAGTCCAGGACCTAAGACATCATTTGTAGGATATGAATTTCCATTAAGTCTGAGCTTTAATTTACCATCTTCAATGAAATATAAACCAGGCATAGTTCTTTCTGCCTGTCTCATTTCTTCTTCTGTAGAAAGTCCACATTCAGTATTGAAAAATCCGTTGAACTCAGGATTTACGCTGGCTTTTAATCTGCTGAAAAAATCTAATGCTGCTGGAAAATCAGTAGGTTCTCTAAGAGTTAAATCTTCAGGTGAATTAAAGCATACTTCACCACCAGCTTTTCTATTATATGTCACTGCAATGGCTCTATCTCGCATTGCTTTTAATATACCTTTGCAGGTTTTATATCCACCACCATAAATCCCGTTTTCTATAGCACGTCTGTAGGAATCGTGTTCATCTCCTGATTCATCTATAAGTATTTTTATGCCAAACATTTGATTTAATTTTATTATAGCTTTTCTTCCGGTATCATCAATATTTTTTAGTAAATCTCTATGAAAAGGTTGTTCGAGATATTTCGTATTCCTTGCCATGTCAGCTAATTCTGGAGTGGCTTTAAATCTTTCTACAAATTTAATTAAATCATCCCAATTGCTAAAAGCTTCATTTCCATCTAAGGTGAAAACATAATCAGTTCCGATATCTCTTTTAAATAGAGCAGCCATTTTTTTAAGTCTATCTATATTCTCATCTGTATTAGAATTAACTTTAACTTTAAATTCTTTAATCCCATGAATCCTTATAATACTTTCTAAAGATCTTTCAGTTACTTCTGTTCTGTCTGAATCTAGAATATGATCTTTTAAGCCTACTGTATGTCTGAAAGAAAGATTTTCTGGTGCTATATCATTAAATATTTCATTTGTACCTACTCCATTTAAGTCATCATCCATATTACGCAGATCAAAGCAATCATTTTGTACTAAAAAATCTACTGCATTTATTCCTAAAGCTCTGGATACTGCATCTAGAATAGCCATCTCTTCTAATGCCCCTACCATTTGAGTTCCTAATAGCACACTGTCATGTTCACTAGCTTTACCACGAAACATTTCTGCTCTTTCAAAACCAGTAGCAAAAGGAGTATAAGGTTTATTAGAGTAATCTTTTTGTATAGTGCTAACAGCATGACGTGCTGTTTTTTCTATGGCACCTAAAAACTGTGTTTCATTAGCACCATTTCTTTTATCAAACCATTGAAACATTGGAAATTGAGAAGCTACACCCTGGGCTTTTTTGCCATTTACTTCTGCTTCTACGCAGTAAATTAATTTTCTTACAGCCATTGGAGGAGCATCTACATAACCTAAATAAAATGGAATGTGTCTAGAAAGATGGGTGCTGGCTTGAGTGATTTTTATGGGACCTGTCATAGTGTTTTTACTTTTATGCTTTTTCTAAAATCTTTAAATTGTTTCCTATAGCATCTTCTACTTTATTAGGAGGAATAGCACCCGATAAGAATTGCCATGCTAAAAATCTTCCATTAATATGTTTTTGTGAGTTTGTTCCATCTAATAAGCTTCTTCTATGAGGAAGCGGTCTCCCATCTTTATCGATTATTACACTAGAAAATCTATTTGCTAACTCTACATATCCTGTATAAGCTGGGGTGTGATTATACTTACTAAAGAATGCATCAATAGACATTCCCATAGCAGGCATCATAATTTCAAGATAGTTGCTAAGATGCTTATTTGCTGTTGGATCGTGGCACTGTTTCCCTTTTATTTTTTCATGGTACCACTTGCTTAGTTCTATTATCGCTGCAATGGTTTGCTTAGGATTTAAACCAATGTAACCTAAAAGTGCATTTGCATTTTTATCTTTTATAAAATGAAATCCATTTCTTTCATGCGTAGGAGGGGTAGGATTGTTTTCTATTACTTGATTAATAGCACCCATTAGCCATACAAGAGCAAAGTTTCTATCATCTCCTGTATACATGGAACCTTTTCCAGCCATTATTGCATTATAGTCATCGACTTGATTTGCAAATATTGGTGCTGATGTTTTAACTCCTTTGCCAAGTCCTGCAATTCTTTCTAAAAGAGAATGAGTAAACCAATCAGTTTCTTTAACAAAGGGTGTGCCTAACTTATGTAAAATTACCTGACCTTCTTTTCCAGCTAATATTGCTCTAATTATTTCTTCATTGGCATCATCACCTAATCCATGGTGCATAATATCTGGAAATAATATTGGAGTTTGTCCAAGGCTTTGAACAAGCTCTAATTGTTCTCTTCTAGCTGCTATATATCTATCTCTATCTGCTCTTCCATTACTTAAAGCAGCTAATCTTTCACCGGGTGGTATTAGATAATTTTCAGAACCAGCTCCTATCCATAGACTTGCTCCTTCACCATTTTCTGCATACCATCTTTGAGCTTTTTCTATGAAATCAGGTGTCATTATGCTAGGTGTTCTAGAAGCTGTATCCATCATTACAGCTTGCCCAAGAAAATCTTTAGCTTCTGGATCTTCCACTCCGCCTGATCTAATGTAATCTAAAATTCTTTGACTTCCTGCTTCTCTAAAATGACACCATTCGACTTTCTCCATATTCCCAATGCTTGGATCATATAGTGCAAGAGCAGCAGCATATGGATCTACTATTAATGGATGCTCTTTGCTATTAGCTAGGTAATCATAATCAATATAGAAATCTGGAGCTGCGTGAAATTTTTGAACACCTTCAGCCTTTAATTCTTCACCAGCTTTTCTAAGATCCAGTGTTCCATCACTAAACATAGTTACTGTGTATAAATCACTTGGATCAACAGTAGGTTTGTCAGTCGGTCCACTTTTTATAAATGGTGCATATGGCATGGGATTTGGATCAGGATTATGACCATGCAATTCTAATTTGTCAGCAGGTGTTTTTTTGTCACCATCTTTTCTACAAAAATAAGCTACGTCAACTGGACTTAATGCTGCTACTATTTTTCCTACTATGTATGGCATTTTAAATTTTTATCTCTTGTGGGGGGATATAGAAAGTATCTGGAGCTGAATTATGTACTCTTGCAAGTTCATGTGAAAGTTCCATCACTCTGTATAAAGGGATCTCTTCTATGGAATCACCACCTACTTTTGCGGCATCTTTTAAAAGAAGATCCATCATCTCAGGAGCCCAGCCAAAGCTTTTTTCATCTCTCCATTTAGATCCAACAAGAGCAAGACCTGGACCACCAGGTCCACCAAACCTAAGAGTTTGAAATAAAGATTGTCCTGCATCACCCATTACTCCATGAGGTAATCCACATGCAATATTGAATACAGCAGTTTGATCACTTCCTGTAGTAGAAACTCTATAAATTCTCCCGCCAAACATTGCAAATCCTTCATGTCCACTATCTTTAAATTCGTAATGTTCTGGAGTTATACCGTCAAATAATCTTCCTTGATCATTCCCATGTACATGAAAGGGTGAAACTCCAATTAATAAATCTGCATCAATGGCCGTTGTGTCCCCTTGAATACTGTCATTCCAATTAGCACTTGAAAAATTAGTGGTTCCAAATAAGTGAAATTTTTTGCCGCCACAATGGCTTACTGGAAAGCTTCCAGTATCTGGATTAACATTTGTTCTGTAAAAAGCTTGTGTTGGATCTAATTGTTGCCTATCAGCATTTAAATATCCAGTGGTTTTCCATATAACATCAGTAGGTAAAGTTCTAGAATCTCTAACAGCAATTTTAAATTTATCTCTTGGTAATTGATTTGGACCTTGAGTACCAGTTTCAATTTCTCTTCTTGCATTATCTATTGCTACTCTTAATTGAGGTGGTGGACTTTTTAAGTTAACTGGAATCAGTGCTATTGGCATTTCTAACCTCTCTTAAATTATGTCAATTAATACCTTGGTTGAATTGTAAACTATAAAACAGACTTTTAGCTGTATAGAATATGCAATTACATAAAAAATTAATCTATATTTTTAATATTGGTCTCAATATTAAATTTTTATAATCTTCATAGTAGTCGCAAATAAGCATTTATTTGTTATTATTTCTCTAATTATGTTTCTCTTATTCCAAATATTTCCAGCAGCTATAGCCACACCTAATGGTTTAAGAACTCGAGGCTTTGAAGATCCTAGAGGATTTAAAAATGTAGGTCAGTTCAGAGATTATTTAGGTGAGTATGAAATCCCTCTTAAGTTAGCTGACCAAGTTACTTTAGCTGATAGTGGACCTTACTCTATGAGTGGTGGAGCTCTTGCTAAGCCTTATATTTTAAGAGCTTCACACAGAGCACCTAAGCTTATTATTCCAAATAGACTTGCTATTCATCCAATGGAAGGATGGGATGCTAATCCAGATGGTTCAGTTTCAGAACAAGTAAAAAGAAGATGGCTGAACTTTGCAAAAAGTGGTGCAGGTCTTGTGTGGTTTGAAGCTATGGCTGTAAGGCATGATGGCAGAGCAAATCCTAATCAATTAGTTTTAAACCAAGATAATTTTGAAGGAATTAAAAAACTTATTGATGAGTTTAAACATGAGTTTAGTTTATATAACATTGGAGTACAACAAAGACCCGTAATAGGATTTCAGTTAACACATTCAGGAAGATTTGCTTCTCCCGATGAGCATAATTCACTAAAGCAGACCATACTTTATGACAGTAAAGTCCTTCGCCAAACGGATAAGGCAAAAATAATGGAAGATGCTGATATTGATAAGCTAATAGATGATTTTGTGGCATCAGCTAAGCTGGCACAAAAAGCAGGTGTAGATTTTGTTGATATTAAACATTGTCATGGTTATTTAGGACATGAGTTTTTAAGTGCTGTAAGCAGACCTAACAGTAAATATGGTGGTCCAAGTTTTGAAAATAGAACTAGATTCTTGCGTGAAGTTGTAAGAAGAATTAGAGAGGAAGCACCTGGATTGCACATAGCTGTTAGATTAAGTGCATTTGATTTTGCTCCATTTGCAGATAATGGTGCACTTTTAGGAAAGCCAGTAGATTTAAAAGGACAATTTTTATTTGGAAATGATGGAAAAACAGCTCAAGGAATTGATTTAACTGAAACCATTCAATTTTTAGATCTATTAGAAAAGCTAGACATACAGTTGGTGAATGTTACTGCTGGAAGTCCTTACTATAACTCTTTCATGCAAAGACCCACACATACTCCACCTAAAGGTGCAGTTTATACTCCTGTAGATCCTATTGCTATGATGGCACTTCACATACAGGTTACGGCAGCTCTTAAAAAAGCTAAACCAAATATGTGTTTTATAGGTTCAGGTTATTCTTATGCTCAAGAATTTTTCGCACAGATGGCTGCATATGCTGTAGAAAATGGATTAGCAGATTTGGTAGGTTATGGAAGATTAGCTATTCCTTATCCTACTGCAGCTGCAGATGTTTTAAATGGAATGTATGGAGAACTAATAGACCCTGCTAGCTACACTGATGCTGAGTCTGGTGTAGGTGTAAACGGCTATTATAAAATGATAGAACAAGCTTTAGAAGATGGAAATGTTGATAGAGGAATATGCAGAGCAATAGGAATCTGTACAAATAATCCAAGAAATGGAAAAGGGTCAGTCTGTCCTATACAAACAGCACTTAAAGATTCAGCATCATTTTTAGCTATGCATGAAATTAGAAGAAATGGTGGACAAATGCCAAAAGACTTAGGTAAGGTTCTTGACTATGCAAAACTTGAAAAATTGCTTTTAAAACAGAGTCCTCAAGTATTTCTTAATCCAGCAGCATTTAGTGCATTAGGTTTAGACTATATACCAGGATTAATAACTGTTTAATTAGGAAATTAAATGAACATATTATCCGCCACAAATGCTTTTAAAGGATCTCCTAGAAATGTAATCCATTTAAATGATGCAATTGCTGAAGAATTAAGAAATGGTGGACACACTGTAGAAACCTTTCCTATAGCTGATGGTGGAGACGGTACCCTTACTGCTTTTCAGGCAAACTTAGGTAATGCTAGAGTGGTAATGGAGTCGACAATTTTAGACCCATTAGGTAGATCTATCGATGCAGAGTGGTTATATATTCCTAAAAATTCAGGAATAGTCAGTGAAGATACTGCACTTATAGAACTGGCTAGAGCATCTGGTTTAGCATTATTAAAAACTGAAGAAAGAAACCCCTTAGTAGCAAATACTAGAGGTACAGGTCAATTAATTGTTGATGCTATATGTCATGATTGCAAAAAAATCGAATTAAGTGTAGGTGGCAGTGGAACAGTAGATGCAGGAATGGGATTAATGGTAGCTTTAGGTGTAAAATTCTATGATGAAGAAGGTCGAGAACTTTTACCCAATGGAGCTAACTTAGAAAAAATAAGAAGTATAGATATTTCAATAGCAGAAGGTTGGTTGAAAGGAAGAAAAATTGAGTTTCTGTCAGATGTAAAAACCCCTCTTCGAAATCCTGATCCACATGGAAATAATGTTATGCTCTATACTACTCAGAAATTCTCTAACCCTAATGGAAACAATAATGTGGGAAAAGAAATCTTAAATCGTGGAATGGATAATATAGCAAGGATAGTAGATGGTATAGCTGGAAGACCTGCTTCTACTGAAAAAAGTACTGGTGCTGCAGGTGGTGCACCATATATGCCTATAGCATTACTTAGAGCAAGTGTGGTTTCTGGAATTGATAGAATGGCTAAAATGTTTAATTTAGAAGATAGAGTAGAAAGAGCCGATATAGTTATTACTGGCGAAGGATTTTTAGATGAACAAACCCTTGAAGGAAAAGGTCCAGCAAAATTAATAGAGTTAGGTAGAAAACATAATAAAAAAGTAGTAGTAGTTTGTGGTGGTGCAGACGATAATATAACCTGGAAAAATCATGGAGTAGATTTAGTTATTAAAATAAATCCTCCTGATACAGACCTTCAAACCTCTATAGCAAATACTGAGCCTTTTCTTAGAGAGGCTATTAGAGCAAACATGGCTAAGATAGAAGCATTATAAAACTTAATACCTAACTCTTCTAAATAAATCACTAGCTGGATTTGAAATCTTATCCATGAATAAAACACCATCTAAATGATCCATTTCATGCTGAATAGCATGAGCTTCAAAGTCTTTAGTAGAAAGTGTTTTAGTTTCACCTTTTACATCCTGGTAAACAACAGTAATATCCATTGCTCTTTTTACATTTGCAGTAAAATCAGGAATACTTAAACAGCCTTCTCTAACTATTTTAAAGTTTGATGAGTCTACAATTACAGGATTAATTAAAATAAGTAATCCATTATTAGGAAGTGGTTTTCTGGCACGGGAAATATCCACAGCCACTATTCTTTGGAGATTACCGATCTGTGGAGATGCAAGACCTACACAAAATTGATTACTGTTTAAAGTTTCTATTAAATCATTTATAAATTTTTCAAACTCAATGTCAAAGATTTCTACTTTTGCACAAACCTTTTTAAGTATGGGATCAGGATATTCATGGACTTTTAGAATTGGCATAAAATTAATTTAACATAACCTCTATTGTCATTGCTGTAATGACGTGACTAGTTTAATATAACTTTCTTCTCAAAAATAACATCTTCTTCAAACTTTAACCTTTTTAATTTTGCAAGTCCAGGCCAAGCATTACGCCACAGTAAGGTTGAGGTTACCTCAACCTTATCATATGGTTTAGTCTCAAACTCATAAATAGACACATCACTTTCACCTGCTTTTATTCTGGTATCTGAGGTTATAAAAACATTCCACCAATCCTGAGCTGGTATACCAAGATCATTTGCAATTTTTCTAAAAAGTATTCCTGCTTTACTATGTTTTGAAGCATACATATTATCTGTTTCAGCAAGTATTTTTGCAAAAAGTTTTCCTGGCTTACCTTTTAAGTTGGCTGCGTAATTTGGTAGTATCGGACCTTTAAGCAGGGGCACGGTTACCGTGCCCTTACGATTTACACTTATAAGTAAAATAGCATTTCTCATAGTAGATCCAGTAGGGAAGCTATGACCAGCATTATTGTTTGAAATCTGAGCAGTGACAATTACTTTCCCATTTATTTTTTTTGCATGTAGTTGAAGATCAAGATATTTTTTTCTAAACTCATGTGGATTCTCAGACAAAAAACTATGACTGTGAATTTCATAATACGGTCTTAGCTTACGCTTTATTTCAGGATTATCTACTATGTATCCTTTATCACCGGGTCTTGGCTGCATGTGACAACTCTGACACTGAACACCTTTTTTTGCAGCGGGGCTATTTACCCATTCAGTAAAAGTAGAATAGGTTTGAACATTTCCACTGTTTCCATCATGACATTTTGCACAGGCTAAACTTGTTTTATAAATTGAATTGTATTTAAGTTCTTCATGTTTGCCCGGTTGGATTGGATCTTTCAACTGTCCAAACCTTATATCATTTGCACCTTTGCAAATCCTTTTAATATTTAATCCATCTATTCCTTTTTTTAAAGGGTTTTGATCGATACTCTCTATCTTATGACAAAAATCACATGAGACACCATTGGTATTTTTTGTTTTTCTAATGTCAAATTGTTTGTCTAATGCTGCTTCAGGATTATGGCATAGAGCACAGTTACCATTTTTATCAGGATTATCTTCTTTGAATTGTTCATAGATAGATAAAAATAAAGGGTTATTATGAGACATGGAATGCTTGTCTTTTTTCCATTCATCATAATA
>Ga0105164_10000879_pt1 | contig 19695 bp, 19 predicted proteins | sample VDWuncwatermetaG_FD_89674 | JGI IMG/M metagenome (GOLD analysis project Ga0105164, IMG submission 89674) | Wastewater microbial communities from Netherlands to study Microbial Dark Matter (Phase II) - VDW unchlorinated drinking water | ecosystem: Environmental > Aquatic > Freshwater > Drinking...
CATATAAGGCGGCTGTTGCCTAAAGAATTTTCATTAAATAAAGTATCCGCGGACATAGTCTCCGGCGGAGAAGCGAAATGATCTTAGAGACCCTTTGCCTCGGCCCGCTTGAGACTAATTGTTATATTCTGGCCGCGGCCGATAATTCACCTGCTCTTATCATCGATCCGGGTGACCAGGTGCGCAAGATTAATGCTGTTTTGGAGCGGCATCATCTTAAACCCGCTGCGGTAATCAACACGCACGGCCATTACGACCATATCGGATGCGACGATAAATTCGGCGTTGTGGTCTACGTTCATATCGATGACCTGGCTTTGTTGATTGATCCCAGCCAGAATCTCTCTTCGGTGTTTTCGCTTGGGTATACGGTTAAGTCCGAGATCAAAACCGTGAAAGAGGGCGATGTGATTAAAGTTGCAGGTCTCGCTTTAAAAGTGATACATCTTCCCGGGCATACGCCCGGAGGAATGGGTTTACTTTTAGAGGGGAGCACGGAGAAGATCCTTTTTACCGGCGACGCCTTGTTTTGCGGCGGCATCGGCAGGTCGGACCTGGTTGGAGGCGACGGCGAATTGTTGATCCGTTCCATAAAAGAAAAATTACTGGTTTTAGACCCGGATACGGTTATATATCCGGGGCACGGGCCCAGTTCTACTATCGGCCAGGAAAAAGAGCACAACCAGTTTTTGCAATAACGTAGGGGCGGGTTTTAAACCCGCCCCTACAGATACGGACGACGTAATACGAACGACGAATATATGAAAGAATTGATCGAGCCATTCCTGGATTACCTTTCCGTTGAGCGCGGCCTATCCAAAAACACCGTGGTCTCTTACCGGCGCGACCTGGTTTCCTACCTGGATTTTTTGGGCAATAGCCGTATTGAGGCATTGTCCCGGGCGACCAGGAATGATATCGGGAATTTTATGCTCCGGGAGAAAGATAGGGGCATTGCCGCTAACTCCATCGCAAGGCGCCTGGCTGCGGTAAGGATGTTTCATCGTTTTCTGCTTAGCGAGAGGATATTAAAGGATGACCCCACTAGCCTGATTGAATCTCCCAAACTATCCAAAAAAATTCCCGAGGCGCTTTCGGTCAATGAAGTTGAGGCGCTGCTTTCTGCGCCCAGCGGCCGGGACAAGCAGGGCATCAGGGATAAAGCCATACTGGAATTATTTTATGCTACGGGTATGCGCGTGTCAGAAGTCGTTGAGCTTAAAGCTGATTCGATAAACCTGGATGTGGGTTTTTTACGCTGCATCGGCAAGGGCAATAAAGAGCGTGTAGTGCCTGTAGGCAGGAAGGCCATAGAGAGCGTTAAAAAATACCTGCAGTCAAGCCGCAGTGTTTTCCTGGGCAAGAAAGAATCGGAATATTTATTTGTCAGCCGGTTGGGCAGGAAAATTTCGCGGCAGTCCCTCTGGAAGTTGATCAAGCGTTACGCCCGCGATGCGGGGATCAAAAAGCCGATGCGGCCGCACATTTTGAGGCATTCCTTTGCTACCCACCTCTTGGAGAGGGGGGCGGACCTGCGTTCGGTTCAAGAGATGCTCGGCCACGCTAATATTTCCACGACACAAATTTACACGCACATAAACAAGGACAGGTTGAAGTCAATACATCGGATGTTTCATCCTAGGCCGTAATTCGTCGTCCGTCATTCGTATTTCGTCGTTCGCAGATAAGAAGGAAAGCAGGATGAAAAAATATTTAGAGAAGCTGCCGCAGGAGATGCGGGGACTGATAAAACTAGCCGGTGATATTGCCGCCAAACGCAATATGCGGGTGTATCTTGTGGGTGGTTTTGTGCGCGACCTGCTCTTGGGTGTCACGAATCTTGACCTGGATATCGTAGTGGAGGGGGACGGGATCAGCTTTGCCGAAGATGTTGCCGCTGAATTGGGCTCAAAGCTTATCCGGCACCACGCCTTTGGTACTGCCACGATCCTCTCCGGGCGTCATCTAAAGATCGACGTGGCCACAGCCAGGAAAGAATCTTATGCCGGCCCCGCCCAACTGCCTGTAGTGCGGCCGGGCAGCCTCAAGGACGATCTGTTCAGGCGCGATTTTAGCATCAACGCCATGGCTGCGGACATAAATCACGGCGATTTCGGCAGGCTCATTGATCTCTACGGCGGAGTAAGCGACTTAAAAAACAAAAAGGTGCGCGTATTGCATGCCTTTAGTTTTATCGATGACCCCACGCGCATCCTGCGGGCGGTCCGTTTTGAGCAAAGATATGGTTTTCATATTGAACTCCGCACGCTTAAATATCTTAAAAGCGCGGCAGCAGGCGGCATGCTGGAAGCCGTGGAGCCGCAAAGGATGCGCGATGAATTGATCCTGATGTTAAAAGAAAAAGAACCGGTCAAAGCTTTGGAACGCCTGCATGCGCTCGGCAGTTTAGCTTTTATAAAAAAAGGCCTGAAACTTTCGAAAAAGGCGCGCGCGTTGCTGGCAGCAGTCAATAAAGAGATCCTTTGGTTTGAAAAAAAATTCCCGCACCGCAGGCGTCTGGATAAGTGGCTGATGTATTTTATGGCCCTGATAGATGCGTTGAGTGTTAAGGATACCGGAAATATTTGCGCCAGATTCGCTTTTTGTAAAGGTGAAACCAAGCGGATGGTTTGTTTTAAACGGCTCAGGCCGGTTTTTATCCGGGCGCTTTCAAAGGCGGGCCTAAAGCCGTCTAAAATATTCTCTTTGCTTGAGCCTCTGCCTTATGAAGTCATCCTTTTGGCCAAGGCGAAATTTAAAGCCCCCGCGCTCCAGCTGCATACAAGTGATTTTTTTCGTATTTATAACGGCACAAGGATCCAGGTCGCAGGAGGCGATCTGCAGAAAATGGGCTGTCCGCCCGGGCCGCGTTACCAGGAGATCCTCAAAGAAATCCTGCGCGCCAAGCTTGACGGCCGGGCAGTCAACCGCCAGGAAGAATTATCTTTGGCCTGCAAGATCATACATAGGCAACGGTCATAATCGTTCCCTGTGTAGGGGCGGGTTTAAAACCCGCCCCTACAGAATATGGAGAAGCAATATGTCCAGACAGGAAAGAATAAGTGAGGCAATCAGAAAAGAAGTGAGCCTGATCGTGCACGATAAATTAAAGGACCCGCGGGTCGGCTTTGTGACGATCACCAGCGTTGAAGTAACCAAGGACCTGCGCAACGCCAAAGTTTTTTTTAGTGTCCTGGGTGGGCCCGAAGACGTGAAAAAGACGCAGGATGCCCTGGATTCCGCATTGGGCCTCGTTCGCAGCCTTGTCGCTCAGAGGCTGGCCATGAGGTTTGCCCCGGAGATAATCTTCAGGCAGGACCGCTCCAGTGAATACAGTGTACGAATTGAAGAAGTCTTAAATGAAATAAAAGTGCTTGAGAATGCAGCGCCGGAAGAAATTGGCCCCGGTAATAAAATTAAAAAAAGAAAGGACAAGCGGGATGAGCCTAAAAAGAATAGCCGCCGCCCTAAGAGAAAAAAATAATTTTCTGATCTCCTGTCACACCAGCCCCGAAGGAGACGCCTTGGGTGCGGAACTGGCCCTAAGTATTGCCCTGAAAAAAATGGGCAAGCGCGTATTAATCGTAAACGATGATCCAGTGCCGCCGGAATACAGTTTTATGCCCGGAGTGGAAAATATTTTGCGCTATAGGCCTAAGGGCCCGGAATTTGATTGTTTCGTTGTCGTTGACTGCTCGGATTTAAAACGCACGGGCGAGGTGTACCGGCTTATTGATACACAGCCGGTCATCAACATTGACCACCATATCTCTAACGATAAATTCGGCAGTATAAACTGGGTGGAGCCGCATTCATCTTCGACCTGTGAAATGATCTGGCATTTGTATAAGAGGTTGTCCATTCCCATTGATAAGGACGCGGCAGTTTGTTTATATGCCGGGATAATGTCTGATACCGGCTCATTCCGTTACGCCAATACTACCGTGGCCGCGCACGTTGCCGCGGCTGATTTGATCCGGCGGGGCGCCTCGGTGACACAGGCCTACCGCGGCATATACGAAAATATACCCTGCCGCGACGCCAAGTTCCTGGCCCGGGTGTTGTCGGATATGCATTGCGAGGAAAAAGGCAAAGTTATCTGGTTTCAATTGAAGCACGACGCTTTGAAGAATAAAAAATTATCTTTTGACCTAAGCGAGGAACTATTGAGTTTCGGCCGCGCGGTTAAAGGCGCTGAGGTAGCACTCTTATTCAAGGAAAACCTCGGCGAGAAAAACGAGGTGCGCATCAATTTCCGTTCGCAGGGCAAGGTTGACGTAAACGCGATCGCCGCGTTCTTTGGCGGCGGGGGGCATAAGAACGCCAGCGGCGCCACGGTCCACGGCAAGATAAATGTCATCCGTAAAAAGGTCCTCGCCAAAGTCCGCCAGGCGCTGCGATAGTATAACCTGCCTCTGGCGAGTTGCTCGCTCAAGACGAGAGGGGGGGGACGTTCCCCGAAGTACCACCCTTTGTAATCCTAAGTCATTGAGAATCAAATAGATAAAATAGGGATTTGTAAAAATACCTACTGCATAACATATTGCAAATTAAATGCTTAGAGCATGAAAGGGTGGTACCTGGGGGAACGTCCCCCTTGCATAATAATATGATCATCATTCACGGAATAAATAAGATCAGGAAGTTTCGTAAGCCGGTGGTGGCGATCGGGGTGTTTGACGGCGTGCATCGCGGCCATGTCAAAATATTGCGCTCTGTCGCCAAAAAGGCGGCGAGTGTCGGCGGCACGGCCATGGCTATGACTTTTTGGCCGCATCCGCAGGACGCAGGCCATCTCTATTCTCTTAAACACCGATTCAGATTAATCGCAGAATGCGGCATTAAAGTCTGCGTTGTCGTAGGCTTTAACAAGCACTTTGCCGCAACCAGCGCCGAGGATTTTATTAAGCGCATCCTGGTTGATAAAATCCATCCGGCATACGTTTATGTCGGAGGCAACTTTAATTTTGGCAGGGGAGGAAGGGGTGATTGCCGGATGCTTGAGGTTTTAGCCGCCGCATATCACTTCGGCGTAAAAGTATTCGATGTGCTTAAAGTAAACGGCAGGCCGGTAAGCAGCACGCATATCCGCGCTTTGATTAGAGGCGGAAAACTCTTTGCCGCAAGTTCCTTGCTTGGACGGCCGGTGAGCGTTTTGGGGAGTGTCGTGCGGGGCAGGGCGCTGGGTTCAAAATTAGGATTCCCTACCGCCAACATCAATCCCCATCATGAAATAATCCCGCCGTCGGGAGTATACGCAGCGCGGGTGCGTATCGGCGCCAAAATTTATCTTGGCGTCTGCAACATCGGCAAAAAACCGACATTTGGGGCGCAGGAAAATTATCGCAGCCTTCAGCAATCCCGCGAAGACATAGAAGTGAACATATTTGATTTTAACAGGGATATTTATGGCAGATATATAGAGGTCCTTTTCATAAAAAAAATCCGCAACGAAAAAAAATACGGTTCCATCCCGCAATTAGCCGCCCGGATAAAAAGAGACGTAATTACTGCCCGCCGCCTGTTTTGCCGCCACTAGCAGACCACAATATATAGTTATTCCCCCTTTTTAAGCCACTACTAATTGATTTAAATCAGGTTAGAAAAATATTTTTCTTGACAAAATAGCCCATTTTCACTATACTCAGGATACTCTGTGGGTCAAAGTGGAGTGAAGTGGGAGGATGCTAAACTGTGTTTTACGGTGAATTTTCACATTCCATAGATCGTAAGGGCCGTTTGATCATGCCGGCCAAATTCAGGGAAGCGGCTAAGGCGAATTTTATAGAAAAGTTCTTTCTTACTCGCGGCCTGGATAAATGCCTTTTTATGTTCTCGGAAGAAGAGTGGCGCTCGCAGGAAAATAAATTTAAAGCGCTGTCTTTTACCAAGCAGCAGGCGCGCACCTTTAACCGTCTTTATTTCTCGGGTGCGATGGACTCTACACCCGACAGGCAGGGTAGGATACTCCTGCCTCAGTATCTCAAGGATTTCGCCGGAATAAAAAAAGACGTAGTTATCGTCGGCGTTTCCAACAGGATCGAGATCTGGGCCAAGGACCAATGGCTCGAGTTTTACGGAAATTCCCGGCAGTCTTACGAAGAGATCGCCGAGAAAATGATACAAGAGGTATAGATAACTATTATTGACCGTAGGGACAGGTTTAAAACCTGTCCCTACATAAGAGATTCTTGAAAAGTTGGCAAGAAAATTTCATATACCGGTGATGATGGAAGAAGTTTTGGATTATCTGAATTTAAGCCCTGGTAAAGTAATCGTTGACGCGACAGCCGGAACAGGCGGCCACTCTAAGGCAATACTGGAGAGGATAACTCCGGGCGGAAGGCTCGTTGCCATTGACCGCGACGAAGAATCGCTGGAGGTCTGCCGCGACAGGTTGAAGGATTTTGAAGCCTCCTGCGATTTTGTCCACGGTAATTTCGCGGACCTGGATGTCCTTTTAAAAAGGCTGGGCAGAAAAAAAATAGACGGTATACTCTTTGACCTGGGTATTTCTTCGTTCCAGATGGAGGATGCCGATAGGGGGTTCAGTTTTCAGAAAGAAGGGCCGTTGGATATGCGCATGGACCGCGCGGCAAGGATCTCGGCTTATGACCTGGTAAATAATCTTAACGAAGAGGAGATATCCGCGCTCCTCTGGAATTTCGGCCAGGAAAGATGGCACAACCGCATAGCCCATCTCTTGGTGCAAGAGAGAGAAAAAGAGCCGGTGTCTACGACGCGGCAGCTGGCCGATATCGTCGCCAGGTCCGTTCCTTACCGTTATCGCTACCGGCATCAGCGGATACACCCGGCGACACGGACCTTCCAGGCAGTGCGTATTGCCGTAAACGCTGAAATTGAGATCCTGGATGCGGCGGTAAGAAAAGGCGCTCTGTCCCTAAATATTGGGGGCAGGATCTGCGTTATCTCTTTTCATTCGCTTGAGGATCGCGCCATAAAATTCGCTTTTCGTAAGCTCTCCGCCGAGGGGGCCGTGGATATAATCACGGCCAAGCCCCAGATTCCCCGTTGGCTGGAAATTAAAGATAATGCTAAGAGCCGCAGCAGTAAATTAAGGGTCGCAGAGAGGCTATAGATTATGAAGATGTCTAAATTTTTATCCCTGGTTTTTTGCGTTACCTGCGTATCTCTGCTTTATGTCTACCAGCAGACCGAGATCTTTCGTTTTGCTTACCTGGGCCAGAAAAAACAGTGCCTTTTTGAGGATTTGCTTGATAAAAATACCGTCTTGCGGTACAATATAAAAAGAAACGGATCTCTGGTTTATATCGGCAGCAAGATCGCCAAGTCCAATGATTTTCAGATGCCGGAAAGTTACCGGCTAGTGAGGCTCGCTCCTGATAAAGAGGGCGCCCTGGCTAAGTCAAAGGCTCAGCCGATCGCGGCACTTGCGGCAAGGATCTTCAGTGTTAAGAGCGAAGTCCAGGCAAAGACGATCAATCCCTAAAGTTAATCACATCTTGGGGGCAGGAAATTTAGCGGCCCTTAAATTTAAGTAACCCCGGATAATTGTGTATATAAGCAACTATCGCCGCAGAAGCGACGCGGTATTTCTATTCTTTATATTATTTTTTATCTTCTGTATTGCCCGCCTGCTTTTCATTCAGTTCTTCCGCTCAAGCTACTTGGACAGTATCGCCAAAAAACAGCACAATCTTTTTGTAGAGCTGGAGCCTTTGAGGGGTACTATCTATGATTCCAGCCTCCGCCAGGAAGCGGTGAACATCCCGGCGGATTCACTCTATGCCTCCCCCAACGAGATGTCGGATAAAGATAAGGGAACTGTTATCCGGAAGCTTTCTTCCATATTGGATTTAAGCTCAACCTACCTGGCCGAGAGGCTCTCCCGAAAAAAATCATTTATCTGGCTGGCGCGCAAGATCCCCGCCGATAAAGCGCAGGAAATAAAAAGCCTCAACGCCAAAGGCCTGGGCTTTATAAAAGAAAGCCGGCGTTCCTATCCTGATAATTATCTTGCGGCTCATGTTATCGGTTTTGCCGGGTTGGACAACAGCGGCCTGGCCGGACTTGAGGCTGATTACGACAAATACCTCAAAGGCGAATCCGGCTGGGCGGTTTTTTTAAGGGACGCACGTCAGAATAAATTGGACATTTGGGAGAAGATGGTCCTGCCCAAAAACGGCTATGACCTGGTCCTGACTATTGACAGTACCATCCAATATATAGCGGAAAGAGAACTGGAAAAGGCCTATATTTCCTCCCACTCTAAAGGTGCCTGTATTATAGTCATGGATCCGCATACCGGAGCAATCCTGGCTATGGCCAGCCGTCCGACCTATGACCCGAATTCCGCTGCCACCGCCGACAAAGACCATATGCGCAATCGCGCGATCTGCGACCTATTTGAGCCGGGATCGGTGTTTAAGATCGTCACCGCCTCCGCCGCCATAGAAGAAAAAAAGGTCGCTGAGACAGACAGGTTTTTCTGCGAAAACGGCAGCTGGCGCGTGGCCGGCCACGTATTACACGATCACCAGCCGCACGGCTGGCTGACTTTTAAAGAGGTTATCGAAGAATCCAGTAATATCGGAACGACAAAGGTCGCAATAAAGCTTGGCCCGGAAATCGTGTATAAATATGTGCGGCTTTTTGGTTTCGGCTCAAAGACCGGGATAGACCTGACCGGTGAGATACCGGGTATGTTGAAGGAACCTAAGTATTGGTCAAAGCTATCCATTACCGCTATCCCCATCGGCCAGGAGGTGGGGGTCACGGCGCTGCAATTAGCCAGCGCCATTTCAGTTATCGCTAACGGCGGCCAGTTGATGCGGCCGTATGTTTTGAAGGAAGTACGCGACCGCGCCGGTGAAACAATCAAAAAAAATTCCCCCCAGATGCTGCGTAAAGTGATATCATTAGATACGGCGGAACGGGTAAAAAAAATACTTGTCGGCGTCATTGAGGAGGGTACCGGGAAGATGGCCAAGGTGCCCGGTATCAGCGCTGCCGGAAAAACCGGGACCGCGCAAAAACTTGAACCCAACGGCGCCTATTCGCATAACAAATTCGTCGGTTCTTTTATCGGTTTTGCTCCGAGCGATGACCCGCTGGTGGCCATAGTAGTGACTCTTGACGAGCCGCATCCGTATTACGGCGGTGTGGTGGCCGCACCGGTATTTAAAAACGTGGCCGCTGATGCCATCAGGTACCTGCAGTCAAGGCAATTATCGAGCGGCCTCAAAGATGAAAAGACCTTGTAGGGACAGGTTCCTGCCTGCCGGCAGGCAGGAACCTGTCCCTACAAAATCAAAATGAAGTTAAAAGATTTAATTAATACGCTGCATCGTTATTGCGGCATCACCGCCAATTCCAAAGAAGTGAAGAATAATTTTATCTTTGTGGCGGTCAATGGGGCAACTGTAGACGGCCGCGAATTTATCCCGGAAGCCGTTAAGAGAGGCGCTAAGGCCGTTATATCCAGCGGCAAGAAGGGCAGGGTACCGGCACGGGGTGTCCGTTTCATTACCGTAAAAGACGCGCGCAGGGCGCTGGCAAAGTTGGCCGCGGAGTTTTACGGTAATCCTTCGCGAAAAATAAAGGTTGTGGGTGTTACCGGCACAAACGGTAAGACTACTGTTACTTACCTTATTGAAGCGATCTTAATTGAGGCGGGCAAGACTCCCGCCGTAGCGGGCACGATCAATTGCCGTTTTAAAGACAGGGTCATCCCTGCCATTAATACCACCCCGGGGCCCACAGAGCTGCAGTCTCTTCTGTACGGGATGCAAAAAGAATGCGTTGATTACGCCCTGATGGAAGTTTCTTCGCATGCCCTGGACCAGCAGAGGACAGGCGGGATAGATTTCCATTCGGCGATCTTTACCAATCTGACCCAGGACCACCTGGATTATCATTTGGACCTGGAGAATTATTTTTTGGCCAAGGCGCGTCTTTTTAAAAATCTTGGGCCGGGAAGTTTCGCGGTGATCAATTCCGACGATGAGTGTTCCGCCAGGCTCACGCGTATGTGTAAGGCCCCGGTTGTTTCCTATGGAATAAAGCGTAAAGCGCAAGTCAGGGCCAGAGATATTGATTTTGGGCTTAAAGGGTCGTGTTTTTTGCTTTGCGCCGGGACACAAAAGTTGACGCTCAGGTCCAACTTGATCGGTATGCACAACATTTATAATATCCTGGCAGCTGCTGCCTGGGCGATAAGAGAGGGCATTGCACCTTCTGTTATAGAATCGGCCATAAAAAAATTCCAGGCTGTTCCGGGCAGGCTTGAGCGCATAGAGTGCCGGAGAGGTTTTTCGGTGTTTGTGGATTACGCGCATACCGAGGACGCCCTGAAAAATATTCTGGAATCGCTGAGAAGGCTAAGTGCCAAGAGGGTCATCGTAGTTTTTGGATGCGGCGGCCAGCGCGATAAGACAAAAAGGCCCAAGATGGGATCAGTCGTATCCCGGATGGCCGATTTTGCTATTATTACAAATGATAACCCGCGCCAGGAAGATCCCTCCGGGATTATAGAAGATATACGCCGCGGCATAAGCAAAAAAAATTATTGCGTTATCCCGGAGCGGGCGGAAGCGATAAAGAAATCACTGGAATTGGCAAGGCGCGGAGATATCGTGCTTGTGGCAGGCAAAGGGCACGAAGATTATCAGATCATACGGGGCCAGAAATTGCATTTTGACGACCGGGAGGTAGTCAGAGAGTGCTTGAGTTCAATGAATTAATAAAAGCTGTTTCAGGTAAGCTTGTCGGTAGTTATAAAGGCAAACGCGTATTAGGCCTTTCCATTGACACGAGGTCGCTGACACCAGGCCAGGCCTTTATTGCCGTAAAAGGCAAAAATTTTGACGGCCATTGTTTTATTAACGAGGCAATAAAGAAAGGCGCATCCTGTCTTATCGTAAAAAAAGCTCCGGATTGCCGCAGGGCGCGCTTTTCGCCTGCCTGTTTTATAGAAGTGGCCGATACCATTAAAGCGCTGGGTGATATTGCGCGTTCCCTGCGCGAAAAATTCAACACTCCGGTGATCGCGGTCACCGGTTCAAACGGCAAGACCACCGCTAAGGAGATGATTGCCTGGGTGTTGTCCGCAAGTTTTAAGGTCCTTAAGAACGAAGGGACAAAAAATAACCATATCGGTTTGCCTTTGGCCTTACTTGGCCTTGACTCTAGCTATGATTTTGCCGTGTTGGAATTGGGGACCAACCATCCCGGAGAAATAGCAAATCTCGCCCGGATATGCTCGCCGAATATGAGTATCATTACTAATGTCGGACAGTCTCATCTTGAGGCGTTTAAAAATTTAAGGGGCGTATTTACCGAAAAGATCTCGTTATTGAGGCATCTTAAGAGCCCGGGCATCGCGGTTTTAAACGGCGATAACGCGTTTTTAAGCAGGGCCGCCGTTATCCGCGCCCGCAAATCGGCCATATTCACTTACGGCATGGATCACCCGGCTGATTTTTCTGTCAGCAACCTTGCATTTAAAGGTTTACGCCTGAACTTCCTGGTAAATAAAAAATACAGATTCAGTCTAAATTCTCCGGGCCTGTTCAATGCCTATAATGCCCTGGCGGCAATAGCGGTTGGCCGCTTAGCAGGGTTAAAATACAGGGATATCGCCGGGCGGCTCGCTAGTTTTGTTTTTCCGCGGGGCAGGTTGAACCTGATAGAACGCGGCTCGGTGAAATTTATTGATGATACCTATAATTCCAATCCCAATTCGCTGGAACAGGCCTTGCGTACGCTCTCGGCTATCCGCGTAAAGGGCAGGAAGATATTTGTGATGGGCGACATGCTGGAGTTGGGCCTTCGCCGGGAACTATTTCACCGCCGGGCCGGGGTTGTGATCGCGCGTTCCTGTGACGCTTTAATAGGCGTCGGGAAATTGTCAATTGAGGCAGCGGCCCAAGCCCGCAAATCCGGCTTAGAGCGCGCCAATATGTTTACCTGTGACAATGCCGCCGAAGCGCGTGATATTTTATTTAACAGGATTTGCGCCGGCTCTGACGATATCGTGCTGGTCAAGGGTTCGCGTTCAATGAAGATGGAAGAAGTCTTCCGCTAAGGAACAAGACAGATGTTATATTACCTGCTTTACCCGTTACATACTACGTTTTCAGCCCTGAATATATTTCGTTATATCACCTTCCGTTCGGCAATGGCGGCATTGACCGCATTTTTAATCAGCCTGATCCTCGGGCCGATCCTGATAAGGAAACTCAAAAAATTAAAAGTCGGAGAAAACATAAGAATAGAGGACAGCCGGCGCCTGCATGAGTTGCAGCGCGACAAGCAGGACACGCCTACGATGGGCGGCCTTTTGATACTGGCGGCAATTTTTGCCTCGACTTTACTGTGGGCGGACCTTTTTAACCGGCAGATTATTATTGTGCTCTTTAGCACTTTCTGGCTGGGTGGGACGGGTTTTATAGATGACTATTTGAAGCAGGTGAAGAAGGGGTCCAAGGGCCTGACTGCTACCGCCAAGCTCACCAGCCAGATCGTGCTGGGCCTTATACTGGGAATAATCCTGTTATTGGGGCCGCAGCAGAATAACCTCAGGCTGGATATACCTTTTTTAAAAGAAGTTTCCCTGAACCTGGACGGTTTATTCATCATCTTTGTGATCCTGGTCATTGCCGGAAGTTCCAATGCCGTAAACCTTACCGACGGCCTGGATGGACTGGCCATCGGTATTGTGGTGATGGTGGCGATCGCCTTTGCGGTGTTAAGTTATGTTTCGGGAAATTTAAGATTCAGCGATTATTTGTTTATTCCTTACATTAAAGGCAGCGGAGAGCTGACCGTGTTTTGTTCCGCCATATTCGGAGCCGGCCTTGGTTTCCTATGGTTTAATTGTTATCCTGCCTCTATTTTTATGGGTGACGTAGGTTCGCTTGCCCTGGGTGGCGCCCTCGGCACCGTGGCACTCTTGATCAAGAAAGAAATGCTCCTGGTGATCGCCGGGGGGATATTTGTGCTTGAGGCAATATCGGTCATTCTACAGGTTGCTTCTTTCAAATTTCTTAAAAAACGAATCTTTCGGATAGCACCCGTCCATCATCATTTCCAGTTTTTAGGCTGGCAGGAAAATAAGGTCATTGTGCGTTTTTGGATTGTAGCCGGCCTTCTGGCACTTTTGACGATAGTCACGTTGAAGATAAGGTAAGCCCATGCGCAACACGGAATATTTCAAGAATAAATCTATCACAATCGTCGGCCTGGGTAAAAGCGGCGCATCCTGCGCGGATCTCTTGAGTGGTCTGGGTGCCAGGGTGAGTGTAACCGAAAACAGGGATAACCAAGATGTGCGCAGGTATGCGGCAGGCTTAAAATCCAAAAAAATCCGGCTGGAGTTGGGGCGGCACAGCCTTAAGTTCATTCGCGGACAGGACCTGGTGGTTGTTTCTCCGGGAGTCGGCAGTGGGGCAATGCCCGTGGTATGGGCCGAAGAATTAAAAGTACCGGTAGTAAGCGAAATAGAAGTGGCCTGGTTATTGTGCCCCGGCACGGTGGTCGCGGTGACCGGCTCAAGCGGTAAGACCACGGTGATCACCCTTATCAGCAGGATGCTTGAGGCCGCGGGAAGAAAAACTTTTCTCCTGGGAAATATCGGAGAAGCGTTTTGCGGGCAAGTGGAAAATATGTCGGCGCAGGATTACGTCTGTCTTGAGGTGAGCTCGTTTCAGCTGGAGAGGATAAAGGACTTTAAACCTCATGTCGCCCTCATCCTTAACATCGGCCGCAACCACCTGGACCGGCATAAAGATATGGAAGAGTATATAACGGCAAAAAAACGGATATTTATGAACCAGGATAAGTCAGATTTCCTGGTCTATAATCACGACGACGAAGCAGTGAGGCTGGCGGTTGCCGGCTCCGGGGCAGGCCTTGTGCCTTTTTCAGCCGCCGCCGGCCTTAATCCCAATGAAGAAGCGCTCATCGGTGTGGGAAAGGTTTTGGGAATAGATAAAAAAATTATACACGAGGTATTTAAAAATTTTACCGGTTTAGCGCATCGCATGGAACGTGTCGCAGACTTAGAGGGAATCAGGTTCATCAATGATTCTAAAGCCACTACCGCTGAATCCACGATCTGGGCCCTGAACAATATTAATGCGCCGGTCATCCTGATAGCCGGAGGCAAAGACAAGGGTGTGGATTACGGCCTGATAAGACAGGCGGCTTGCGGTAAAGTAAAGCTTGCCGTGCTTATCGGCGAAGCCGCAGGGATGATCAACTCGGCTCTTGGCAGTCTGTTTCCGATTGAATATGCCGTTAGTCTTGTTGATGCGGTGGAAAAGGCCCATGCCGCTGCCTCTTGCGGAGATTGTGTCCTGCTGTCACCTATGTGCGCAAGTTTTGATATGTTTTCCGGGTATGCTGAAAGAGGGGAATGTTTTAAGAAGGCTGTCGCATCCCTGCATAAACTTGGGTTCTAAAAAATGATCCGCAATATCCGCATCAACCTCTTTACGATTTCCGTGATCCTGGTCTGCGTGGGTGTGGTGATGATCTACAGCGCTTCGAGCATCTACGCCTGGGAGAGGTATAAGGACAGTTTATTTTTTTTAAAGCGGCATCTTGTCTTCCTGGCCATCGGAGCGCTATTTACCATCGCCATGATGGTCATTGATTACAAAAATCTCCGGCGCATCGCCAAGCCTCTTTTGCTATGTTCTTTATTTCTGCTGGTCTTGGTGCTTATTCCCGGTATCGGCAGGGAGGTCTCGGGCGCTCGCCGCTGGTTCAGGTTCAAGTTTATCAGTTTCCAGCCCTCGGAACTTGCCAGCCTTGCCGTGATCATCTATGCCGCGGATTTTATCGCGCGTAAAGAGGAGACGATCAAGCGGTTTTTTAAGGGTTTTCTGCCGCCGCTCTGCGTTTTAGGAGTTTGCGCATTGTTAATCTTGATGCAGCCGGACCTGGGTACGACCATGGCCCTGGGGGCGGTGGTTTTTATCATGCTCTATGTCGCCGGCGTGCGTTTTTCTTATTTGTTATCTTTGCTCCTGGCCGGGATGCCCGTGCTTTATTTTCTGATCTTTAGTGTCCCGTACCGGCGCACGCGCATAATGGCTTTTTTAAATCCGTGGCTCGACCCCAAAGGCAGCGGTTTCCAGATCATCCAGTCGCAGATCGCGCTGGGTTCAGGCGGGATTTTCGGCGTGGGCCTGGGCCATTCCAAGCAGAAATTATTTTATCTCCCCGCGGCACACACGGATTTTATTTTTTCTATTATCGGAGAAGAGCTGGGATTGTTGGGGACGCTGGCGGTAATAGTATTATTGATGATGTTTGTCCAGCAGGGCGTCAAGGTGATCAAGAATTGTTCCGACAAATTCGGTTATTTCCTGGCGTTGGGCCTTGTGTCAATGATCTCTCTTAGGGCAGTGATCAATATCGGCGTTTCATGCGGCCTCTTGCCCACCAAGGGGCTGCCGCTTCCTTTTATCAGTTACGGCGGTTCGTCTTTTATTTTTGATATGTGCAGCGTCGGTATACTCGTCAATATAGCGCGCACCGGAGACTATCCATAAAATGCGTATCCTGGCGGTTGCCGGCTCAAGCGGCGGGCACATTTATCCGGCCCAGGCTTTTTTATCGGCCTTAAAAGGTCTGCGGCCTGAGGCTAAGGTTTTACTGGTATTGCCCGAAAAACATATCCCGATAGATACGTGTGATCCGGCATTGGCGGTAAGGCACGTATCTGTTTCTTCGTTTACGGCCGGGACTGCCTTTGGTTTTTTACGCTGGGGGTTAAATTTTTTTAAAGGCATCTTTGAAAGCTTACGCTTAGTAATTGAATTTAAGCCTGATCTTGCGGTGGGTTTCGGCAGCATTGCCGGCGTCCCTGTGATAATTTTCGCCCGATGCATGGGGATAAGAACGTTGATCCATGAGCAGAACGTTGCGCCCGGAAAAGCAAATCAGCTGCTTGCGGCATTTGCGGACCGGATTGCCGTATCATTTTGCGAATCAAAAGCGTTTTTCAAGAATTACGAAAAAAAAGTCACGCTTACCGGAAATCCTCTGCGCAAAGAAATATTTAAAATTCCAAGAAAAGAGGCGCTTGATTTTTTTGGCCTGGGCGCGGATAAGTTCACGATCCTGGTAACCGGGGGCAGCCAGGGAGCCGAAAGCATAAATGCGGGTTTTCTAAACGCCTGCCTGCGCCTTGAAGATAAGAATAATTTCCAGGTGATCCATTTATGCGGCGGCAGGGCCCGGGAAGAATTAGTTAAACGCTATCAGCAGGCGGGTATTAAGGCATTGGTCTTTAGTTTTTTAAAAGAGATGCGTTACGCCTATAGCGCCTCCAGCCTTGTGGTCTCGCGGGGCGGGGCAATAGCGGTTTCTGAGATCGCCTTTTTTGGCATACCCGCGGTGATCATCCCTTATCCTTACGCGCGCGAGCACCAAGCGTTAAATGCCGGGGTTTTAGTAAAACGCGGGATGGCATCAGTTATGCTGGATGATGAATTGGGGACTGCCAAGCTTTTCGGCATTTTAAAAAGCGCGATCGCAGGCAATCAAAAGGCGGCTAAAGCACCCTTAGGCGGCCCAGGATGCTTTTTCCCGGATGCCGCCCAGCGCCTTGCAACGGAGGCCATTAGGCTGGTGGCCGAATGAAAAAATCTTTTCTTATTTGTTGCGTATTGGTGTTGTTTGCTACGGCGCATGCGCGCGACCAGCAGAACTGGCAGGAGTTAAGGAGCACGCATTTTATTGTTTATTATAAATCGGCATCCGTAGATTTTGTAAGCCAAGTCTCCAGCCGCGCCGAAGATTATTATAACAGTATCGCAAGCGCGTTAGGTTTTATCCGTTTTGATTTCTGGCTCTGGGATAACCGCGCCAAAATCTATGTCTATGATACGCCTGAGCAATACCAGAAGGAGAGTGGCGCGCCGGCATGGTCCGCGGGCCAGGCGCTGGTAAAAGCAAAAACAATTTATACGTTTTCAGGGTCCGGGGAGTTTTGCGATACGGTGCTGCCGCATGAACTGGGGCATATCATATTCCGGGAATTTGTGGGTTTTGAAAACTATGCTGTACCGACGTGGCTTGATGAGGGGGTAGCGACTTTTCAGCAAAACCTGCGCAACCCCACTGCCCGTCCATTTGTCAAAGCGGCAATGGCTGCCGGTAAAATTATACCGTTAGAAAAGCTCTCCAGGATGGATCCGGGCTCTTTTAACGGTAATGCCGCAGCGATCAGGCTTTTTTACGATGAGTCCGTAACGGTCGTAGATTATTTGATCAGCGAGTTCGGAAAGAATAAATTCGTGTCTTTTTGCCAGAACCTCAGGGATAAAAGAAACCTAGAACTTGCGGTAAGCGCTGTTTACCCGTTTAATAACTTAAAGGAATTGGATGCGGCATGGCAGAATTACCTGAAAGTTTAATTGAGCGGTATCATTTTATCGGCATCGGCGGTATCGGAATGAGCGGCATCGCGCGATTATTGCTGCACCGCGGCTTTTCTGTGAGCGGCTCGGACCTTAAAAATACGCCGATTACCGATGAACTTGCGAGTGCCGGAGCCAGGATCTTTATCGGGCATAACGCGGAGAATGTTTCGGGTGCCTCGCAGGTCGTGTATTCCTCGGCGATCGGCCCGGATAACCCGGAGATCGCACAAGCAAAAGTTTCAGGCATCCCTTTAATCAAAAGGGCAGAGGCGCTCTCTCTGTTGATGAAAGATAAGACCGTGATCACTGTAAGCGGCAGCCACGGCAAGACTACGACAACGTCGTTGGTGTCCTGTCTTTTGCTGGAAGCAGGGTTAGAGCCGACTGTTGCCGTTGGCGGGATCATCAAAAACATAGGTGTTAATGCCCGCTTTGGCCGGGGAGATTTTTTTGTCGCTGAGGCCGACGAGTCAGACGGGTCGTTTTTATATTACCGGCCCGACTATTCCATAATCACCAACATTGACCGGGAACACCTGGATTATTACGGGAGCTTTGAAAAAGAACTGGAGGCCTTTGCCGAATTTATGCAGAGGACGCCTGCGCGGGGGTGCCTGATCTGCTGCGGCGATGATCCGAATCTAAGATTGCTGCTTAAGGATTCTAAATTAAAGCACATCTTTTTTGGGCTAGGCAGGGATAACGATATTTATGCCGGACAGGTTGTTTTTAAGGGCCTGAGTTCTGAATTTGATTGTTTTTACAGGGATTTGCTCATAGGCAGGTTTGAGCTGGCCCTGGGAGGCGAGCATAATATTTCCAATGCGTTGAGTGTCGTCGCCCTGGGCCTGGAATTGGGCATAGATATTGCGGTGATGAAAATTACCTTGAGTAGTTATAAAGGAGCGGGCCGCAGGCTGGAAGTAAAATTTCAAGGTGGAGGGGTCACGGTTGTTGACGATTACGCGCACCATCCTTCCGAGATCAGGGCTACGCTGGAGGCGGCAAAAAAATTGTCGCCTAAGAGGATGATCGTTGTGTTCCAGCCTCACCGCTATAGCCGGACAAAGCTGCTCCTGGATGATTTCGCAGGGGCCTTTGACGCCGCGGATCACCTGGTCATCACGGATATCTATCCGGCCGGAGAGATCCCTTTAGAAGGGGTGAGCGCCAAAAGTATATTTGATAAAATTAAAGTCCGCTCGGCGCAAAAAAATATTTTTTATCTAACCATTGACAAGATCGAGCCGCATATCCTGGCAATGCTTGAACCCGGAGACCTGGTGATGACTTTGGGGGCCGGCGATATTACAAAGGTGGGCGATGAACTGGCGGAAAATCTTAAAAGGCAGGGTCCTGGCGGGCGAGCCGCTTAAAAAACATACCAGTTTTAAAATCGGCGGTCCGGCGCGTTTTTTTATTGAGCCAAGTGACATTGATGATTTAAGACTCTTGCTTGTTCAGGCTAAAAGGTATAAAATACCCGTTACGGTCATCGGTTCCGGTACTAATATACTCGTTAGCGATCGAGGCCTTAAATCGATAGTCCTGCATCTTAACGCGCGATGTTTTAAGAAGATTTCACGCCAGGGCAGTTCGCTTATCTCGGGCAGCGGCGCAAGCCTCGCTCAGGTAGTTTCAACTGCCTGCCGGCACGGCTTAGGCGGATTAGAATTTCTGGCCGGTATACCCGGCACTTTGGGTGGCGCACTGGCGGGGAATGCCGGAGCATGGGGCAGGGATATCGGCGCACGAGTTAAAGAAATAACCGTTATGGACTACTCCGGTTCGATAAAGAAGCTGGAGAGAAAACAAATAAAGTTTGCTTACCGCAGTTCAAGCTTGGAAAAATATGTTATACTGGGGGCGGTCTTTAGTTTGCGTAAAAATGACCGGCCGCGGATGAGAAAAAAAATATCAGCGTATCTGGCCGCGCGCCGTAATAACCAGGAACATTCGTTTCCCAGTGCCGGATGTGTGTTCAAAAATCCATCCGCGGGCGGCTCCGCGGGCTCGCTCATAGACCTATGCGGTTTAAAAGGAGTATCTGCCGGGGGCGCCCAGGTTAGCCTGCGCCACGCTAATTTTATCGTCAACACCGGTTCCGCGTCTGCCGTTAGCGTGCTGGTTTTAATGCGCGAGGCTGCAAAAAAAGTAAAAGAGAGGTTCGGCGTAGATCTGCAGCCGGAAATAAAATTATGGTTTTAAAACCACGGGTTCAAAAATTTATCAACCCGCGCTCTAAGAGGATGTTCGGTAAGATCGGTGTGTTCATGGG
>Ga0105164_10000880_pt1 | contig 19685 bp, 10 predicted proteins | sample VDWuncwatermetaG_FD_89674 | JGI IMG/M metagenome (GOLD analysis project Ga0105164, IMG submission 89674) | Wastewater microbial communities from Netherlands to study Microbial Dark Matter (Phase II) - VDW unchlorinated drinking water | ecosystem: Environmental > Aquatic > Freshwater > Drinking...
AAGCAGTCATCCAGAAGAGCCCTTTGGGGGGCGATTAAGGATCTTGTTCTTCTAAAGAAGACTCTTCCCCCTTCCGAAAAAAACGGAAGAACTCTGAATGACTGGATAATTTAATACTGGAGCCAGTATTTTGATACGTCAGCCCACCTATTCGCACTATTTTTATTTTATATTTTTGTTTGTATATTAAAATACTATCTTTGCAACCCTAAAAATAAAATTTATCGGATTAATTATTTGATTTTAAATAGTTTATAGCAGCATGACAAAAGCAGACATCATCAACGACATTGCAGAAAAGACAGGAATTGAAAAGCTTTCCGTACAAGCAAGTGTAGAGGCATTTATGAAATCGGTGAAAACCGCGATGGAAAAAGGTGAAAACGTTTATTTAAGAGGTTTTGGTAGTTTTATCGTTAAAAAACGTGCCGAAAAAACAGGAAGAAACATTTCTAAAAACACAACAATTATTATTCCTGCACATTATATTCCGGCATTTAAACCGGCTAAAGAATTTACCGAAGAAGTTAAAAAAAGTGTTAAAAAACCAGCAATGGTTTAATAGTTTCAAATTTTAAGTTTTAGGTTTGTTTTACAACAGAATTTGAAACTTGAAACTTTTCAAACTTGAAACCCTAATAAAAATGAAGTCTGTAACAAAAGCGCAAATAGCAGTACTTGCAGGCTCAGTAATAGTGATCGTTCTTTTATTATTTGCAAATACCACACTTCCGAAAAAAGAAGGGAAACCGGAAATGTCGGATCATGCAGGTGCAAAAAGTACCGGCACTACCGACATAAATAAATTGGTGGATGGCGCTAAAATTGCCTTAAATGCTGATCAAAAGCAAACTTTTGAAAAGCTGGAAGAAGCTTTAAAAACTTCATCCGACAAAAAGGGAATTTTTGGTAACATTATCCATTTATGGGACAGCTTAAGGCAACCTGCCATTGCTGCTTATTATACCGAGCAGCGGTCAATTGCATATCCAACTGAACAAAGCTGGAATGAAGCAGGCAACAGGTATTATGCAGCTACACGTTTTGCAAAAGAACCTGAAAAACCAGTGCTTTATCACAAAGCAATGGAATGTTTTGAAAAAACACTGGAGCTTAACCCTAAAAACATTGAAGCAAAAATTAATCTGGCTGCTTGTTATGTTGAAGGAAGCGAAGATCCAATGAAAGGGATCGGATTGTTACGCGAGGTAGAGAAAACAGATTCCAATAATGTGAATTTGCAACTCAATTTTGCTTTCTTTTCCGAAAAATCCGGACAGTGGGACAAAGCAATAGCGCGTTTCAATAAAGTATTGAAAATACAGCCCGATTTTATTGAAGCGTATGTACACCTTGCCGATGCTTATGAACAAAAAGGGGATAAAGCAAAGGCCATTGAAAACTTAAGAAAATACAGCTCTTTTATAGATGATGTTACAATCAAAACAGAGATCGAAGAGTATATAAAAAAATTATCCCAGGGGTAATTCCTTGAAAAAAACAATAATAAATTATTTTTAAACATTTTAAAACCTTTACAGTTATGCCAAGCGGAAAAAAAAGAAAAAGACATAAAATGGCTACCCACAAACGTAAAAAACGTTTGAGAAAAAACAGACATAAGAAAAAATAGATCTGGTTAACAGATCTGTTTTAAACGTGTTGTTATACCATTAACGCCCTTAAACAGGATGGAATTCATTTTCCATTCTGTTTATTGACGCACGTTTGTTTTTTATTGCGGATATCAGGTAGAAAAACAAATGTGTTTTTTTGTGTTTTTAACACACGAATTCTTATGTTCGTAGCTTTCGTTATCCATACCATCAATTCTATTTTATTATTCCACCATGTCCCGTAAAAAACGGGTGTTGGGATAATTGTATTTACTTAAAAATCTTTAGAGTGAACAACGAATTAATTATTGATTCTACACCCTCCGAAGTTGTTATTGCACTATTAAGCGACAAGCGCCTGGTAGAATTAAATCGAGAAAAAAGTAATAACAACTTTTCTGTTGGCGATATTTATTTAGGCCGCGTTAAAAAAGTGATGCCTGGCCTTAATGCCGCTTTTGTGGATGTAGGGTATGAAAAAGATGCCTTCCTGCATTACCTGGACCTGGGTTCACAAGCAGCATCGCTTAATAAGTATACCCAGCTTGTACAAACCGGGAAACAGCCATCTTCGGACCTTACCAATTTTAAGTTGGAGAAAGAGATCCAAAAAGATGGTAAAATTGGCAACGTAATAAATTCTAATCAGCAAATACTGATTCAGATAGCGAAAGAGCCTATTTCCACAAAAGGCCCACGTATCACTACCGAAATTTCTCTTGCAGGCCGTTACCTTGTATTGATCCCCTTTTCGGATAAGATATCGGTATCGCAAAAAATAAAAACCAATGACGAAAAAATTCGTCTTAAACGGTTAATAGCAAGTATTAAACCCAAAAATTTTGGTGTGATCATACGTACTGTTGCCGAAGGGAAAAGCGTTGCTGACCTTGATGGTGACCTGAACGACCTGGTAAGTAAATGGAACATCTGTTTTGAGGCTTTAAAAACAGCACAGCCCCCACAAAAGGTGTTGGGTGAAATTGATCGTACCTCCGTTATATTGCGCGACCTGTTAAATGCGAGTTTCAACAGTATTCATATCAACGATGAAAAGTTATATGAAGAAACCAAAACGTATTTGCAGACCATTGCACCTGATAAAGAAAAGATCCTAAAACTATATAAAGGTACCGTTCCTATTTTCGATAATTTCGGTGTTGATCGTCAGATAAAAGCATTGTTCGGAAAAACCGTAACCATGAAAAGTGGCGGCTATCTTATTGTTGAACATACCGAGGCCTTGCATGTTATTGATGTAAACAGCGGTAACCGTGCCAAATCAGACAAAAATCAAGAAACCAACGCCTTTGAAGTAAACCTGGAAGCAGCCATAGAAGTGGCGCGTCAATTACGTTTACGCGATATGGGCGGGATCATTGTTGTTGATTTTATCGACCTTCATTCTGCCGAAAACCGCAAGCTTCTTTTTGAAAAGATGCGCGATGAAATGGCGAAAGACCGCGCTAAACATAATATTCTACCTCCAAGTAAATTTGGTTTGATTCAGATCACACGCCAGCGTGTGCGTCCGGAAATGAATATTGTGACTGTAGAAAAATGCCCTACCTGTGGTGGTAGCGGTGAAATACAAGCCAGCGTTTTAATAATGGATCAGATCGAAAATAATTTACGATATATTTTGAAAGAACAAAATGAATCTGAAGTTACAATTTGTGTTCACCCATACCTGGAAGCATATATTACCAAAGGCTTTTTCACTTCTTTGAGACGTAAATGGAGCAGTAAATTCGGTAAAAAAATTAAAGTGCGTGCTGTATCTTCTTATACCTTTTTAGAATACCACTTCCTGAATAAAAACGAGGATGAGATAAAGGTTTAATTTAAATTTCTTTAATTATAATAAAAATGCCCCTTGAATATTCAAGGGGTATTTTTTTGATTGTTTTTGACTCTATTTTTATAACGCAAATGGGCTCCAAACCCTTCCGGCAAAAGGGGAATGCAAAACGATAACGCAATTAACCCACTTTAAAAGCGTAAAAAAGTTAAGGAACGTTTGTGTGTATGCATCTTTCCATTATCTTTAACAACATTATGTTTTCAATAAACATTATCAAAGCGAATTTGAGGCATGAGAAAACTGCTATTTGTAATTTTACTTTTCCTTAGCAATTACTGCCACAGCCAGGGTAATATGGTCACTATTACCAGCATAGTGCCCTCCCAGTTAACCATTTGCGGAGCAGCAAAGCCTTTTACTATCAGGATTTACAATCCTACTCCTTTTATAATTACCAATGATACGTTAAAAGTTTCGATGCCTAATGGCATCATATATGTGCCTGCTTCGGTAGTTGGAGCAACACATGTAACCCACCTATTTCCAAACATAGAAGTGTTCCTGCTTCCAAATATTGCTCCTTTAGCCCCCCCTATAACCATAACATTTATGGCGGAGGCTAAATGCAGTGTTCTTTCTTTTATTTCGGGAGGTGGCATAACAAAAAACGACATACGGGTGGATTATACAGCTAACAACATTGTTGGTTACGATACCCATATTACCAGTTCATATCTTGTAAAACAGCCCTACCTGGTTATTACCACAATTACAAATCAATCGTATACAGGGAATATAGGAGATGTATTTACACGTTGTATCACGGTTGTAAATGCCGGTTCCGGTGAACTCAGTGAATTTACATTAACAGATATTCATGGTTCGGGGATACAGGTAAATTCTGTGAATGTTGGAACATTAACAAATGTAACTACCGCATTGGCAAAAGTGATTGTGAATGGTGCCGACTTTGCAACCGTGGGGGATGGCGACAATTTGTTTGAAAATGGGGAGAGTATGGTTATTTGTGAAACAGTAACCATTCTTAATTGTATTTCGGCATCTTCGGCTTTTAAAGCATTCTGGGGCTGCAGTGTAAATGCCTGCCAGTCGTCTGTTTCAAGTGCCAATATTGTTTTTCCGAATTACATACCCAACCTGGTTATGACCCCGACTGCATCAATGAATACATGCATTGGTGCAGGAAATGCCAGCCCTCAGCAATTAAGAATTGTTAATACTGGTTTAGGAACTGCGTTGAATGTAGCATTAGAGATTTTTCAGGCAACAGGAGGGGGGTATAATAGTACGGTTGGGTCCAATATTGATGCAGGAAGTTTCACTATTCAGGTCGGAAGTTCAGGAGCTCCTTCTTTTTTACCCACTACCATATTTCCCACATCCACCTTAAACTGCATGACAGCTCCCATTGGGAAGGTGACCCTTACTATTCCCACAATAAATGCAGGAGATACTGTTTTTTTAAAATGGAATTCGTACAGCTGTTGTTACAATGCATGTACAAATGTTGGCCAGCGCTATACCAACGGCTGGAGGTATCGTGGCACTTATAAAAACATCTGTCAGAACACCTATGTGATCTATGAAAATTGGGGAAGGGTATATTCAAATATTTACGGTGCTTTAGCAAACAACGGTTCACCATCTACTATGAACGATGGGCAAACGGGGACCTTTAATTTTTTATTTTCAAACTACGGCAATTCCTATCCTGCAGGGCCCGGGGTGCACTGGAAATTTGAATTTACGGTACCTTCCTGTTTTAGTTATTCGGGCAATCTTCATATCCTGCGTTCAAATGGAATAAATACCTGGGTTCCCACTTCGGTAAATTCTTCAGGAAATGTGATCACTGCCATTTTTAATGGAACCCCACCCTGGAGCCTTGCACAGGGGGAGTTAAAACTTGATCTGACATTGGATTGTTCCAGCTGCACCGGAACCGACAGCTTAGGTTCAGTAAGCGTTAAATCATTTTTTGTCCCGAACAACACATGCGCCTGTGAAATTGGGGTTTCCTGCCAAAGTACCGCCATTAGTGTCAACTGCCCAAACCCTTGTCCCGAAGGTTTGATCTTTACTTATTTTGATTTAAAGCGTACCAACTATGGCTATCCGGACAATGAGCCAAGTGGAGGGAACGGTGTACCTGATGGATTTGGTCCTGTGGATATGACAAAAGTAAAAACCGCCAGGGCCATGTTTGGCGATACTATTAAAGCATCGTTTAACGGATGGGTAAAAACAAGCATCGCATATCCATCCTGGAAGTATTGTTATGCTATTAGTTCCATCACCAATGGCAATCGTTTAGCATTTGTAGATGCTACATTAAGGATATACCGATCAGGATTATTGTTTGCCACCTGCACTAATTTTACTCCGGTTGTAACCGATACAGCTACCCAAAGAACCTTTAAATATAATTTAAGTGATTCATTGCCGGGAGTTTGCTTTACAGGTCCTTATTTGAATAATGATTCCCTGGTATTTGAACCCCGCTATCGCGTTATTTCCAATATCCGTAACTCGGCTCCATTAAATTGTTACTCTTCCAATGAATTTTACCTTAGTGATCTTGCTGCTTTCCCAATACCACCCACTCCGGCAGAACATAAATTCCAATGCGGAACTTATAACGGCAGTTGTTCGATCATTGGCTACTGGTTCAGGAACTGGGAATCGGAAAGTTACGATACTAAATCCTGTAATAATGTGGTGCTGACACAAGATTACCATTTAAGTATTGGCCCGGGTAACAATAACGATGCCGGAGGGAACTTATTCCCTTACGAATACCGGAACTGGTCACATCTTGAAAACTTAACCGCGATAATTCCTCCCGGATACACCTTGATATCCGCAAGGTTCAGAGAGATAAGAACTGCCGGAACATTAGTTACCAATGCCAGCAGCTGGATAAATTTAACACCGGCTGATCCTAATTCAGATACGCTCAGTTTTCCGGTGGAGCAGTATTATATAAATTTTGGAGGTACAACTATTACCCCAAGTGATGATGGTTTTTACGGAACACTGGAAATAACACTTCAACCCGGATGTGAAGTAACTCCTTCTGTTTACCAGGGAGTGCAGAATGATGTTGATTTTGCAGTTATTCCTCAGTTAACAGGCCCGGGAAGTGATACCACCTTTTTATCCGAAACAGATGATTATGTGGTTTATGATCCGCCTGATCTGTTTATTCAATCAACTCTTCCATCTGTTTTTGCTCTTAATACCACTACAACCTGGGATATCAGTATCTCCAATACCTCTAACGTATCGGATGCTTTAAATACCTGGATAAGCGGCCCTGTAATTTCTGGTGTAGCCATTGTACAGGTTGTTGATCTTGATAATAATATCACGATTCCCCTCACTGGCAATGTTTATCAGGTGGGAACAGTAAGTGCAACTACCTCGCGTAATTTCAGGATAACCGGATCCTATATTTCCTGCTCGGTCGACAGTATTATTGCTTACGTAGGATGGAACTGTTTTGATGGTTATCCGGCAAGTGTAGATACCTACCCATGTACACCTGAAAAAATAACATTAACGTTAACCCCTCTTACTCCTGCGTTCTCTGTGAACAGTACCGGTCCGGCAAGCATAGAACTGTGCGACACGGCCACCTATATTGCCGAAGGAATAAATATTCAGCTGGGGACAGGTTATAATATTATTTTCAGGGCCACGTTACCTTCCGGATCGGCTTTCGTTCCCGGATCTTCCCAGCTTAGTTATCCTGTTACAACTCCTTATCTTACCATTCCTGATCCTACTATTGTTGGAAATACCTTAGAATGGAATATTTCAAATAGTAATAGCCTTATTGATACTGCTGGTTTAAAAGGACTTTTGGAGGATAGTTTAAGTCGGTTCAAACTTACCTTTAAAGTGAATATCCTTCCCGATTGCAGTTATCTTTCAGGAAGCACGATATTTTTTGTTTTGCTTGGAGAAGCTGCCTGCGGGCTTGCAACTGAATTAGATGTATCCATATCGCCTAATTTAGATATTGTAGGAGCAACCGTTCCCTACACCACTGCCATTGTATTAAAAACCACTTACGTTTCGCCTTGCGCAGAAAATTCAATAATGAGGGTAGTGGTTCATAATCAAGGGCCTACAGCTTTTGGAAACTCCGATTCAGTTCGTATTAAACTGCCTGTGGGAGTTACTTTCACAGGTGGCTCCTTTAACGGAATTTATAATGCTCCGGTTAATGGAACTCCACTACAATATACACTTGGAGGAAATGGTTATTTACTCTGGAAACTACCTGCAGGAGTGGCTGCAGGGGACAGTACGATCTTTTCTTTTGATTATAGCGGTGACCCTTTGGTCCTTTCCTGCGGTATTGTATTTTTTGAAGCCAATACCTATACTGTAAGTATTGTGACTTGCAGTGGATCAGGGCTTAGTTGTGTCACAACTATTAATACCGGGGATACCACCCTTGCTGTATTCACTTACAAAGCATACCTGGTACTTGCCAATGGCAGCGCTACATCAATCCCTAATCCCCCTGCTGAAGAAACCGTTACCTTAAATTTTGATATAATAAATACAGGACAAGCCATTTTAACAAATGCTGATTCTATTATTCAATTCTATTATGATACAAATGGCAATGGAATATACAACCCGGGAGATGTGTTTTTAACACAGGATACGGTTGTGGTCCCAAAAGATTCTACTTTGGCATATTCTATTACGTTTAATGTCCCCGGTGGACAGGCATGCGCTATTATCGCTATTGTTGATCCTACTGTTAATCCTTGTGTTTGTAATCCGTCTCAACTTTTGTTAGAGCCTCCATTGCTCAGTTTAAACAACGATAGTACTTTGTGTTCGGGTGAATCCATATCATTTGGTACCGCTCCTGTAACGGGCTATACCTATAGCTGGAGCCCGTCAACGGGGTTAAGCAGTGCCGCTATTGCTAATCCCTTGCTTACCACATCCAATTTAACAGGTGTGCCGGTTTCAACAATGTATATACTTACAACAAACCGGATCGGCTGTATTGTGGAGGACACCATCACCATTACAGTGAATCCTATTCCTGTTTCAAACGCAGGTGCGGATATTGCCATTTGTCCTTACGATCTGGGGCAAATAGGTGCACCTACTGTTTCCGGTTATACTTATCTTTGGCTGCCAGCCTTTGGTTTGAGCGACACCGCGATATCCGATCCCGCTGTTTCAATCATTGTTCCGGGCACAACCACTTACACAGTTACTACCAGGGCCCTGGGTTGCTTTTCATCGGACAGTGCTGTCGTTAAGGTCAACCCTATTCCAGTATCCAATGCAGGTATAGATATTCTTACGTGCGTCACTATTGTTCCCGGGAATATCGGCACAACAGCCACCACAGGTTATACGTATCTTTGGTCACCGGCCACCGGCTTAAGTGATAGTACCCTGTCAAACCCTGCTGTGATATTGACCAACCCTGGCACCATCAGCTATACAGTAACCACTACAGCACTTGATTGTTTTTCATTGGATACTGTTGTAATAACTGTAAACCCTTTGCCAACTGCAACAATAAGCGGTACAATAGCTATATGTCATAACGATTCGGCACAACGTGTCACTTTCAAAGGAGCTAACGGTATACCTCCTTATACATTCACCTACACACTCAACAGTGGACCCGATCAGACACTAACCTCAGGCATAGGCGACAGTACCACTATATTGGCCCCTTCAACAGTGGTGGGTACATTTACCTATAATTTGATAAGTGTGCAGGACTCAAGTTCAACAGCTTGTTCACAGGCACAAAACGGGATTGCCATCGTAACCGTAAACCCATTGCCAACCGCAACTTTAACAGGTACAACAGTTGTTTGTCAACAAGTTGCAGCACCCAATGTTACCTTTACAGGAGCGAACGATACCCCTCCTTATACTTTTACTTACACCATCAATGGCGGAGCAAACCAAACAATAACCACAATAAGCGGAAACAGTGTTGATATAGCTGTTTCGACCGGTACGGCCGGAACATTTATATATGCTTTGATAAGTGTACAGGATGCAAGCTCAACAACCTGTTCACAAGCACAACCCGACACCGCCACTGTAACAGTGAACCCGCTGCCGGTTGCTAATTTCGGGGCGGAAAATATTTGTTTGAACAGGGATATGGTTTTCACTGATTCTTCTACCGTTTCGAGCGGAACCATTGATGCCTGGCTTTGGGATTTTGGAACTGACGGGGCTTTCGCTACCGTACAAAACCCTGATTACCTGTATAATACTGCCGGAACATATTCGGTTTCTTTGATTTCCACAACAAACAAAGGATGTAAAGACACATTAACCCGAAGCGTTACTGTACATCCTTTACCGGATGTACAGTTCAATACAACACCTGTTGCTCTTGGTATTTGTGATGGAACAAGTGTGCAGTTCATTGATGCAACCAGTATTGCTGCACCTGATGTTATACAAGCCTGGGCCTGGAATTTTGGAGATGCCGGCCCAGTGGATATCAACCAAAACACATCTCATTTGTATGCAGCTCCTGGTCCTTATGCTGTGCAGTTGCAGGCAACCTCTAATTTCGGTTGCACCGATTCAATTACAAAACCAATTACCATAAACCCAAATCCGGTAGTGAATTTTACAGGAAATCCGATAATAGGCTGCGAACCATTATGTATTTCTTTTACTGATTCATCATTTATTTCTACTGGTAGCAATATCTCCTATACATGGGATCTTGGAGACGGCAGCCCAATAAGTAATTCTCAAATCTTTGAGCATTGTTACGTGAATGATTCTGTTTCACCGGCTTCTTTTAACATTTCTTTAACTGTTACTTCAGATAGCGGATGCTTTGGTACCTTATCAAAAGGCAGTTACATTACCGTTTATCCAAACCCGGTAGCTGATTTTTCTGTCGATCCACTGATAACCACTGTTACCGACCCTGTTTTTTCATTGGTAAATTTAGCCACGGGAACTGATTTTTGGAATTGGAATTTTGGTGACAATACCTCTTCAGGCCTTCCAAATCCTCCTCCGCATAAATACCCTGCGGATACAGGCAGGTATGTAATAACATTAATTACTTCTTCTCAATACGGCTGTACAGATACTGCCTATAAAACGGTGATTATTGAAGGTGATTTTGTATTTTATATCCCTAACGCCTTTACACCCAACGAAGATGGTGTTAATGATTACTTTTTTGGTACCGGCATTGGTATTATAAAATACGACCTGTGGATATTTGACAGATGGGGAAACATGATTTTTCATGGAGATCAGATCCCTTCGGAAAATGCTAAATGGAACGGAAGATCGAATGGCGGCAAGGAGGAGGCCCAGATAGATGTATACGTTTGGAAAGTCAAGCTGACCGACATGTTTAATAAGGAGCACAAATATATTGGAACGGTAACTTTGGTGAAGTAATGAAATAAGGCGTAAATGGCATAAAAAGGAAAGCCTTAGCGAATTAGCTTCACAAATCCCTTCTCTTCATACTTTTTAGCACATGTAATATACGCCCTCAGAACGAAAAACAAAAGAGGCTGCCTCGCTTTTGAGACAGCCTCTTTTGTTGTATAAACAATTGTGTGAGATAAATTTCCGCATTTTAGTTGGACTCCTTCGGGTCCTATATTTATAGGCAATCGTTATGCTATAAACATCCGACCCTGGAGGGGTCGAACAGTTCTTATGAGGGGCTTTATTATTGTTTGCTATGTGATAATATGGATTTAAACCAAAAGAACCGTTGACTCAAATTATAAACTGCATGCCTCTTATTAGTGTGAACTCTTTTCGATAACCGAAACTGGCGGTTCCATAACATGTCCACATTTTTTGCAAGTACGCAAATCCACATTTCCGTAAAACTCTTTGAAGGTTTCCTGAAACTGCGTCATAATATTGGTTAATGAAAAATATTTTTCATACAGCTTGTTATTGCACTTTTCACAGAACCACAACAAACCATCCTTCTCATTGTCTCTGCGCCTGCGTTCCATCACCAAACCAATGGTATTCGCGCCTCTTCTTGGGTTGTGTGGCACTTTGGGAGGTAATAAAAATATATCCCCCTCCTTAATTGGAACAATTACGGCCTTCCCTTCTTCCTGAATCTGTACTTCGATGTCGCCTTCCAACTGATAAAAAAACTCTTCACTTTCGTTATAGTGATAATCTTTACGTGAGTTTGGGCCACCAACTACCATTACAATAAATTCGGTGTTTTCATACACTACTTTATTGCCAATAGGTGGCTTTAATAAATGGCGATTTTCATCGATCCACTTTTTAAAATTTAAAGGATGTTGTATTGACATAATTATTGATGTTGAATGCTAAGTGTTGTAGGTTGAATGTTTTCATTCAAAATTTACCATTCAACATTTAAAATAAATCTACAGTTTAACTGACAATTGTAAAACAAAAACACGTGGTGGCAAAAGATCTGCCGGACGTCCCATCACTTCGCGATTAAATATATTATTGACTACGAATGCGATCTTAGACGTTTTATGCACCTGGTATGATATTCTAAAATCAAATATTCCATCACCTTTATTATGCTCGGAACGGTATTTTTTCATCCCCGGGAAATTACCTTCGTTATCTCCAAAAACACGGTCAATATTCTCCATATAACTATTGGCACGCAAACTAACCCCTGTACTCCATTTTTTGTATCCAAACTGAATATCAGCTTTTCCACTATGCTGATAACGGTATTTCAACAGATCAGTATTTGAAGTATTTCGTGCGGTATCAATGGCCGGGTCAAAATCTGTCTGACGAGGATCAATATAAGTATATCCCAATAAGGTGGTAACATCAACAGGCCCCATTTTCCCTTCTCCCATAACAGATAATTCAACTCCACGGATACGGGTATTACCAATGTTTTGCGATTGGAAACCTAAACCCAGTAATTGCGGAGTGTTCGCAGGTAAAACAGTAGGGCCATATTTTCCAAAAGTAAACTCCATCATGTTTCTGTACTCTGTCCAAAATGCAGCCACATCTATAAACCCTTTCCATTGACCAATTCTAACCCCCTGTTTTAAGGCAATTTCAGCACTCCAACCGCTTTCTGGTTTTAAACTGTCGTTAGGATAGATATCCAACCCACTGGCACTGGTGCGAATAAAACGTTCAGCAACCGAAGGGAAACGAAAACCTTGTCCGAAAGAAGTTCTAAGATACGTATACTCCATCACCTTGTAGTTTGCACCTGCACGCATAACCGGCTTTACCGGAGAATTTTTTGCTATTGGTCTCGCTGCATCTCCTAACCAATTAATATTTTCTCTTGTTTCAACGGTATCGGTTTTAAAATATTCGCCACGTATTCCAAAAGACAAGGACAAACGTTTGAATTTTTTATCGAATTGTGTAAATATGGAAGCATTGGTGCTGTAGTGATTCCCATACATTTGAGCATGAACTTCGCCATAATTAAACACTGTTCCGGCTGTCCAGGAAAGTCCGCCTGTAAACTTCTTTTGATATTGATATTCTGAATAGTATATATCACCTCTTGATTGCTGATTGGTATTATTTAAATTTTCTGTTCTGAAAAAACGGGTTCTTAAAGAGTGGCGGCCATTCTTTTTTGTAACATAATTAACGAACGGATCAACATTGGTACGGAAAGTAGTATAGTTACTAACATCGCCACCTTGCGGATATAAAGCAGAATCCGGATGCGCCCACAATATGAACAAACCTCCTTTTGTACTCACTCTGTTTGCATTTACACCAACTTGTAAACCTTGTATTTTTTTGAAGCGGTAACGTAAATTGGTGTTGAAACGGTAGCGTTGTTCAGTATTAAGATAACGGAATCCATCATCGTCAAATAAATTAGCTCCTACCACAAGGTCAAGATTTCCTATCTTTTGCAAATGGGTAACATTTACACTGCTATAAGTTGGATTACCGTCAGGCCACCAAACAAGCTCTCTGCGTTTTGGTTTATCATAAATACCTGACATAAAATTTATTTTAGTTTCAGGATCCTCTTTTGCATAAGCGGTACGGAAATTAATTACACCATTCATTGCTGCCGATCCAAACAATGCTGAAGATGCACCTTTGATAACTTCTATCTGTTCGCAATTTTCAATAGGCAATGACGACCATTTCACATCACCCGCATCTGCTGCAAGCATTGGCATTTCATCAACTAATAAAAGCACCCTGCTGCCGGCACCATAGCTAAAACCACTACCGCCACGTATGTTTGCCTGCCCGTCAATTACATTTACTCCGGGTACCTGATCAACAGCTTTATCAATAGACACAAGTGCTTTGCTTTCAATTAATGCAGGCTTTAAAACCTCCATAGAAACAGTAACCTCTTTCAGGTTTTGTTCAAATCTTCCTGCAGAAACAACCACAATATCTAATGTTTTAGAGTCCGGCTCCAAAATAATATTCATCTGAATAGTATCATTATCCTTTGCATCGATGTTCTTTATCTGTGATTTATACCCTACATATTTAAATTCGACTTTGTGTTTGCCAGATGGCATTTTAAAAAAATAAGAACCACTAATATCGGTAGCTGTTCCGGTGGTTTCATCTACCACCACACTGCCGCCAACAATAGTTTCTTTGGTTTTTGAATCGGCAATTGTTCCTTTAATAAATGCTTCTTGTGCAAAAACACTGCCCGCAACCGGAATAAAAAATAATAGCGTAAAAATTTTTTTCATAGATTTTTTTTTGAAACCCACATACCTAAAAGCTTTTGAACCCCAGTTAAAATTATGGGGAGAAACGCGCGCACATGGATTAAAATTTAATACTAAAATATTTGTTTCTTAATTTTTTTACTTTAGTTTAAAACAATAGTGCAATATACAAATTATTGCATTTCAAAAAAACATGCTTGATAATTTAAAATATAAAATTGCACTTACACTTATTCCCAATATCGGGGATATATTGGCCAAACGTCTTGTTGCCTATTGTGGAAGTGTGCAAGCTGTTTTTGAAGAAAAAAAATCATCACTCGAAAAAATCCCGGGAATAGGAAGTATGCATTCCAATGCAGTTGTAAATCACACCATTTTTGAACTTGCCGAAGAAGAAATAAAGTTCATTGAAAAAAACAATATCCAACCACTTTTTTACTTAGACAGCGATTACCCAAAACGATTGACCTATTGTGAAGACAGCCCTGTAATGCTATATTACAAGGGGAATGTGAACCTTAATTCGGAAAAGATCATTAGCATTGTCGGAACACGTGAGGCTACCGAATATGGAAAAAAAATGTGTGAAAAATTGATTGCCGACCTCGCTATTCACAATGTTTTGATTGTAAGCGGACTGGCATATGGAATTGATATTTGTGCACACAAGGCGGCACTTGATAATGGACTGCCAACCGTTTGTACATTAGCACATGGCCTTGACAGGATCTACCCTGCAATACATAAATTAACGGCTCAGAAAATGCTGGAGAATGGTGGCTGGCTTACTGATTTCACAAGTAAAACAGCACCTGACCGGGAAAACTTTCCTCGCAGAAACAGAATTGTAGCCGGCATTTCAGATGCAACAATAGTAATAGAATCAAAAAAAAGCGGAGGCTCTCTAATTACTGCTGATATCGCCAACAGCTATAACCGCGATGTATTTGCCTTTCCTGGAAGGGTTGATGATGTATGTTCAGAAGGATGTAATACTCTTATTAAACAGAATAAAGCAGCATTAATTCAATCAGCTGCCGACTTGGTTTATATTCTGGGATGGGAACAAACTAAAAATATTAAAGCACCTCAACAAAAGAAATTATTTTTGGAGCTAAGTGCGGATGAAGAAGTATTAGTAAATGTTTTAAAAGAAAAAGATTCGGTAACAATTGATGATCTGTGCTTTGCTAGTAAGCTACCAATGAGTAAGGTGTCAGGCTTGTTGCTTACGCTGGAATTTTCCGGGATCGTGAAGTCTCTTCCGGGGAAGGCTTATCGGTTGAATTAGAAAAAGTAATTTAGTAAATATTACAATTATAAATTGGGGGGCGTTTCCTTTCTAAAAAGAAAGGACCGGGCTTTCCGCTTCAATCTTTTCTAAACAGAAAAGGATTTACGCTGCAATCCCTAACGCAGGATCACAGTTAAACAGCATCAGATGTATCAAGCAGAATTCAAAAAAATAAAAGTACATTATACTGATACCGGTAAAGGCCGCGTAATCGTATTATTACATGGTTTTTTGGGTTCACATGAGATATGGAGCGAGTTTGTAAAAAAGCTATCAAAAAAATTTCGTGTTATTGCCATTGATCTTCCGGGCCATGGTAAAACACCTTCTATTGGGTATTATCACAGCATGGAACTGTTAGCGCAAAGTGTAAAAGCGGTTCTTGATAAAATTGGAGTGAGGCGTTATGTAATTGCCGGGCACTCAATGGGGGGCTATGCATCATTGGCTTTTGCTGAACTTTATCCCGAAAATGTAAGTGGATTATGCCTGTTTCATTCCACATCCACTTCTGATACAGAACAAAAGAAAAAAGACAGGGAACGTATAATTCGCCTCGTTAAAAAAGAGCACAAACATTACATTAATGAAGTGGTAACATCATTATTTGCTCCCGAAAATTTAAACAAAATTATACCCGAAGTAGAAAAAGTAAAACGTATTGCCGCTGCCATTTCCAAACAGTCCATCATCAATAGCCTGGAAGGTATGAAGGAACGCAAAAGCCGGGATATGATCTTAAAGTTTGCAGATTATCCTGTGCTGTTTATTATTGGTAAAAAAGACACTGTAATTAATTACGAAGCCATGTATCCGCAAATAGGATTATGTATGTATCCATCCGTTTTGATGCTTGAAGACGTTGGACACATGGGCTTTTACGAAGCTCCAAAAGAAACTGTAAACGAACTGGAAGCGTTTGCGATGCGTTGTTTTAGAAATCAGTTTTAAGAATTTCTTTGTGGAAGACTAAACCATGGAGACACGAAGAACACAGAGAACCATGGAAAAGATTATATTAAATAAATACAGGTTCAAAAAACTCGACCACCTTGCAACTCCCCATGCTCTCTGTGTCTCTGTGGTAAGTCGTTGGTTTTTATTCTTTTTTTGGTGAAACAATAAACGCATCAGGAAATCCAGATTCACGAATTTTTGACAAAAGCAATTTTGCATCATCATAGGTATCAAATCCACTAATCCGCACTTTAAATACACCTCCTTCATTAACAATTACAACCGGCTGTTTAAAAGCTTTTTTAAGAGATGCTTCAGTTGCCTTAGCTTTTGACAAATGACTATTTACACCCACCTGTATAGCAAAAGCTCCAGTCGTATTAATTACTGGAGTTATAACAGGAGCAACAATTACAGAATCGATACGTTTTGGAGCGATGACCTCTTGTTTGACAGTATCCGGAGGTGTATTAAGTGTTTCCGTTTTTAAATCTTTTTTCGAAGAAACTGTTGAAACGGCAATAATTTGAATTTTGCGTTCAATGGCTGCAGCAGGATTAAAAATAGAATTTTTAGTATCATAATAATCATCACTCACATTTGGGCGGGCTTTTAATTCACCAATATCTTCATTAAAAAAAGCGATGCTGGCTTCGTTCTCATTGGTATTATTAACATAAGGCACAAATATTCCGTTTTCGTATTCCATAAAATAGTTGCGAAGACTTGATATCCTTCGTTTTGCTAGATTTACATTGTAATCAGTTGAAGCAAGCGGACTGCAATATCCTTTCATGGTGATGCTTACTTTTTCACCATCTTTTAAAACTTTTAACATCAGGCGTGCAAATTTTTCGAGGTCCTGCATTCCTGCATCAACAGAGTCTTCAAACAATACATCAATATCATTGTTTGCACGGTCCAGATCTGTGCCTTTTGCACCTTTCGAATATTCTTTTTTATATAGGTCGCGCATCGCAGAATAATCTTCATAGGTTTTTTTATAATTCTTTGTTGTGGTTATTGCTAACGTTTTTTTGTCAGGCTCATCATTATGGAAATACAAGGTAAGCGGAACAAGTAATTTCATCTCGGCCACAAAAATTTGTGTACTATCCACCTTTTTAGGCGGTTCTTCAATGCCAGGAACTCCTGGAATTTTAAACATATAAATATCATTACAACAACTTTCTTTTTCTTCAAAGAAAGAGCCGGGTCGGTTAGACGATAAAAAAGCTTCGGTTCTTTTTGAACTGATCGAAAAATAAATATCGTTGTAACTGCTATTGACCGGAATACCTACATTTTGTGGTTCTCCCAGTTCATTGTTCTTATAATAGCTTTTAAAAATATCAAAACCTCCTAAGCCTTTATGCCAGGTGGAACTGAAAAATAATTCCTGGCAAGGTTTACAATAAAAGGGTGTGATCTCATCATCAAGAGTGTTTACTTTTTTACCTGCATTTATCGCTTTTCCATAACTGCCATCCGCATTTACTTTGCTATACCAAATATCCATTTTCCCTTCCCCACCAGGCCTGTTAGAGGAGAAAAACAAGACTTCTTCGTCTCCCAAAAAACCAATTGCTGGCTGGGTATTCGTATAACCTTGTGCATTTACTTCAGGCGGCAATTTTTGCAAGGCTCCCCAATGGCCTGTTTTAATTTCGGAAAAATAAATTTCACAATTAAAATCCGTTGCGTTTTTCTGATCACAACGGGTAATATAAACTTTTGTATTATCCGCATTAAAAGCAGTGTTTGCATTGTGAACACCTTCTTTATTAAAAAGTGTGTCTAACTCTTTTGCTTTTTGCCATTTGATACTATCCTGAGTTGCGGTGTAAATTTTATTGTAATTAAGATTGTTTTTTTTATCGCGGTCAGTTGCATTCCGCAAGGATGAAAAGTATAAAACACTATCGAGCTGAATTGGGGCATACTCCGAAACCTTACTGTTTACGGATGTATCGAGATGAACAATATTGATACTTTTATCGGCACTTGCAATAAGTAAATTGGCATAATCACATGCCGCGACTTCTTGTATTGCTTTTTTTACAAAATAATCGTTTTTCTTTTTTTTGTTTTTCTTGGCGTATTTGTCAAACAATTTTTTGGCATCCTTGTATTTCCCTTTGCTCTTTTTTATGGTTGCCAACCAAAAAGGACATTCGGGATATAACTTCCCTTGTGCATCAGTTTTATATACTTTGTTATACCAATGGTCGGCAATATCAAAATCATAATTGAGCCTGCTTGCTTCTGCGTATTTATATTGTAATGCAATGTCTGTAGAATCCTGTAAAATAGCCTGATTATAATAAATAGCAGCTCCAAAAAAATCATTATCGGCAAAAGCTTTATCACCATTCTCGATCAGCGTTTTTAGTTTTTGGGCATGGAGAGATGACAGGAGACAGGACATGTTAAATAAGATAAGGATGGTAAATGAGAAAAGAAATTTTCTCCTGTTAACACAATTACTTATTTTATTTTTATTACATTCTTTAAAAATCATAAACTACATATAAATTGGACAAACACGTTTTTTGGCAACAAAAGGAACTTCCTTTTTAAAAATATAGATCACCGAAATTTCAAATCCACCGCGATTATTGGTCGCTTCAGTGAGTTTCGAAGTATTTACATCATAACTAATGCCAACATTAAAACTTCTGTATTCCATATTTGCAGCGATAATAAATGCATCTTTTATCCGATAAAAACCTCCAAGAGAAAGAGCCGTTGTCATCCCATTAAAAGGTTGTAAATAGTATTTTCCAAACAAGCCTAAAACTGTTTCTTTGTATTTACCTTGTCGCTGGTACATGATACTTGGCACCAGATCTAATTGGTATGCGACAGGAAATTCTACAATACCATTAAGTGTTGTTTTTACATCCAGTCTGATATCTTTATCATTGAAAAAAGATTGTTTTGGCCTGTTCAAATGAAACGCGGAAGCACCAACACCAGCCTGCATCCGTTGCGATTTTTTCCACAAATAAGCTGCCCCTCCACCCATATCAAGATAGGTGATACGGGTTTTACTAAAGCTTTCGCCACTGCTTAATGCAGCATTATAATTGTCGCCATCGTATTGATTATCAAAAGTGAGTGCATTAATATTAAAACTTTTTGTTGTAAGTCCGGGCTGAATACCAATAGAAACAAAGTGTGTAGAGTCCGCGCCCAGTCTTTTTATATATGCTCCGGAAACACAAATTTGCGTGGTACTAAACTTCGAATCTCCTGCTTTATCTGTATTTATAAGC
>Ga0105164_10000883_pt1 | contig 19663 bp, 19 predicted proteins | sample VDWuncwatermetaG_FD_89674 | JGI IMG/M metagenome (GOLD analysis project Ga0105164, IMG submission 89674) | Wastewater microbial communities from Netherlands to study Microbial Dark Matter (Phase II) - VDW unchlorinated drinking water | ecosystem: Environmental > Aquatic > Freshwater > Drinking...
CCTTAGGACGCCTCACATCTATATCCATTACTCAACAGCCAGTTTAAAAGCTGTCAATTCTGACACCCCTGTCCATTCTCCCCTACATTCCACTGCATATCCGGGCGCGAATAATTCAAGCGGTATTTTAACGCGGTTTGGCCCTTCCAGCCAGGCATCAACTGGAACCTTAATCTTGATCCCACTGATGATAATTTCTCTTTCTACGGAATCTATCGATGCTATCTTACCCTTTATAACTGCGCATTCGGGCTGTTTTCTGTCTATTTTCTTTGCGTTCATTTCTGATGCACCGATAAACTTTCCCTTGCAAAACTTACTCCCATAAATACAAAAAATATAAAAAGTGTAACTACGGCTATTCTCTTCATGCATCACCCTCCCCTTATCTCAACCTATTTATCTACAACTAGTTATCAGCGTCAAGCCTGGCACCTCGGGGAACGTCCCCATATTCCCGGAGGCGTGATCCCATTTTTCCCTTCCATATCGGCAAGAAATTCATACTCCCTTGCCTTAACCTTAAAAGAATAATCTCCTGCATTGGTTATATCAACATGATACATATAAACCTCCTCGCAACAGATTAACGATAATTGCAGAAACTAAGCGGCAGGGAAAAATTCAGGCCTTTAAGATGAACGATAACCGCCTGCAGCTCATCCTTCTTTGCCGAGCTGACTTTGATCTTCTCTCCTTCGATCTGCGTCTGCACTTTCAAACCCAGATTTTTTATTATCCCCGTCAACTCCTTTGCCTTTTCCTTATCAATACCCATGCAGATGTCCACCTTCTGGCGCAAATAACCTTCAAAGGCCTTTTCAGGCGGGTTGAATTTGAGTGACTTTAGGAATATGCCTCTTTTGGCCATGCGCGTCGCCAGGATATCCGTAAGGGCTCGCATTTTAAAGTCATCGTCCGCAATCAAAGTAAGGATCTTTTCTTTCCGGTCAAAAGCAATAGAAGCCTTGCTGTCCTTGAAATCATAGCGCTGGGACAGCTCTTTTGCCGCCTGATTTACCGCATTATCCATTTCCTGAAGGTCAACTTCCGAGACAATATCAAAAGAAAAGATCGCCATCTTTCATTCCTCCATATAAACTGTTGGGGACAGGTTAGGCCCAAGTTATGCATATGTAATGTGCTCTCAACGCTATATTTTACCCCTGTCGAATATCCTGTCAACCGATACTTTGGAGGACGGAAAAATGTTGTTTTTTGTCTAAGCCGTATTATAATAAATACATGCGTGATTATGCTCAATTAATCCATGCCTCTATGGAATGGGCAACAACCGTAAGTTTCCGGCCGTTTAAGATAAAAAAATGGCTGATTATGGGATTTGCCGCTTTTATGGCGGGTTATATTACAACCAACAACCACCTGAACCTGGACTTCCCCTCTGATTTTCTGAAAACGCAGAAAAAAACGCAAGCTACAAGCGCGCAGCAAACCCCTGCAGTTGACACCGCGCAAAGCATAAGCGAGGCCGCCACTACGGCCCCTGATCAACCCGCTCAAGAAACCGAAAAAGAAAAAGTGAATCCGGCGTTTATTGCGCTGATTACGATAGTCGGTGTTTTTCTTATCCTGGGCTTCATGATTTTACTGCTGTGGCTATATTCACGGTTTTCTTTCGTTTTTCTGGATAACGTGGCCGGAAACGACGCCTCCATAAAATTGCCCTTTGCCAAATATAAGACGCAGGGAAATTCGTTCTTTTATTTTAACCTCATCTTAAGCGGAGCCAATCTTCTTGTATTTGGCGTGCTTGCTTTAACGGCTTTTTTGTATTTTAGCCAACCCGCTATTGCCCATAACCCTAATGGACCCTCGATCCTGAATATCATTATCGCGGGCATCTTTTTCGGCCTGCTGTTTTTAGTTCTAATAATTGTCTCGGCGGTTATCCAGGTTCTAATCCGCGATCTCGTTCTGGTCGCCATGTTTAAAGACAACATCAAGGTCATACCGGCCTGGAAAAAAATATTTGCGCTGGTTGATCGGCATAAGCAGGACATAATCGTTTATATTTTTATAAAAATAGGGCTGTCAATCCTGACCTTATTGATCTTTACGGTATTGTGTCTGGCGGCACTTTTCGGGATGTCCCTCGTGCTGATACCAGCGGGCCTTGTCCTGGCGTTTATATACAGCATTCTTGGCGGCGCTCTGCGAATCTTCTACGTGATAATTTTAATAATTACGCTGGTGCCGACAATGGCCTTTTTATTATATTGCTTAATGTGCTCGTATCTGCCCTTTGCCGTTTTCTTACGCACATTCAGCATTAAATTCCTGTCCGGCATTGAGCCGCATTACAATCTTTTTAAAAAGGAGACAGTCATATGAAATGCGTAAACCATATTGAAAAAGATTCCTCGGGCGTCTGTAATCATTGCGGCAAAAGCATTTGTAGCGACTGCATGGTAGAAATTAAAGGCGAAATGTATTGTAAAAACTGCCTGGCGCTTAAGACGGGCCAATTAGCCCAAGAAGAGCGTTCGCCTGCATTGGCTGCGATCCTAAGTTTTATCGTTCCGGGTATGGGCCAGATCTATAACGGGCAGGTCGGAAAAGGGCTGTTGATATTTTTTACCGCGTGGCTGGTTATACCCTGGATCATCGGTATATTTGACGCCTATCGCACTGCCGATAAGATCCGCCAAGGCACCCTCAATATTAAAAGCAAGCCCGGCTGCCTGATCGCTTTTGCAATAGTGGCGGCCATTTCAATCATCAGCGTTTTCATTATAGCGCTGTTAGCCGCCATTGCCATTCCCAATCTTCTCAGGGCAAAGCTTGCTGCCAATATGTCCGGCGCGCAGGCAACGGTAAGATCTATCTCTACTGCGATCGAAACCTATAAAGCTGACAGCAACGGGCAATATCCGGCAGATGAAAACCAGTTGATGCAGGCCAACCCTCCCTACTTAGGGGATTACTATAACAATAAAATCATCCGCGGATACGTTTACTCCATAGGTTTCAAACCCGACGGATACCAGATCATCGCCCGGCCCGAAAACTGCGGGACAACCGGAAATAAAATTTTTACGCTGGAAAATAACGGCGAGATAACAGAGACGCAGTGCACTGCCCCGCAATCCCCATAATCCGCGGGGGCTTTCTAATCCTCTACAATTTTACGAGTTCGTAATCAAGGTTACCTAACCCTATTTCCCGGGCATAGCGCAACTGCTTCATGCCGTCCTGGTCAGGATGCGTCGCCTTAAAGATATCTTTAGCGCAGGCCTTGTTCACCAGGTCGAGACTTGCCTTGTCAATAGCGACCGGGTCCCGCGAGGCAAATATACCGACATCCGGGGCGATACGCGGGTTCTCCATACCCCAGCAATCACACTCTTTATTTATCTTAAGGGCGAAATTCAGGAAAGCGGCCTTGCCTTTCTTATTTTTTAACACTGCCAGGGCGTATTCCGCCATCTTTTCCTGTGTCTTATCGCCGGAAGCAAAATCTATGAACATCGCCATCGTTGGACACGCTGCCATACAGCTGGCGCAGCCGATGCATTTAGGCTTATCGATCACAGATTTAGAATCCACAATACTAATGGCACCCGTCGGACAAACTTTGGCGCATTCACCGCAGCCTATGCAGTTTTCAACATGGACCACAGGCGAGACATCGCAATGCTGTGCCAGTTTTCCCTGCCTGGTGGCACAACCCATTCCTATATTCTTGATCGCTCCGCCGAACCCGGTCAGGATATGCCCTTTGAAATGACTGACCGCGACAAGGCAATCGGCGTCCATAAAAATACGGGCGATTTTTGCGCTCTTGATGAGTTTCTGATCGACCGGAACGTTAATTACATCCTCTTTTTTATCATCATCCGGGATAATAATTTCTGCACCGGCTGCCTCTTTTGTAAAACCGTGTTCATGGGCCAGCTTTAGATGATCCGCTGAGTTTAAACGCCTGCCGCGATAAAGCGTGTTAGTATCCGATAAAAACGGCAGGGCACCTTTGGCGGCTATCGCATCGCAGGCTACGCGCGCCTGGCGCGGGTCAATAAAACCGGTATTACCTTCTTCGCCGAAATGTATTTTTACCGCGACTTGGCTGTCCTTAGAGATAAAATCAAAAAGCGAGCTTTCATCAACCAGCCTTTCCAGCTTGATATTTATGTTATTGATCGCCTCGGAATTATTTACCGCTATAAAATATACCTTACTTTTCATCATAAACTCCCGATAGCATGCGGAGACAGATCAACTATTTCTTCTACCTCTACCTGAATCATATATTCGGGTTTAGGCAGGAGTATTTCCGGATGATGGCCGCGGCCTTTTTCTTCGTGGATATTCTTCAACAGCCGCCGCGTCAGGCGGCTGGTAATCTTATCCTCCCAGGCCCTGATGATTTCGTCATTCAAACTGTCCTTTGGTAGAGCCTTAGCCCTGCCCTTCAGGCAATAACCGCGGAACTTGTGCTCGTCCACCGCGGTAATGCTTACGCGCGGGTCACGCGCCAGGTTTTCCAGGGTCCGGCCCCTGTAGACATCCATAAGATATACCCTGCCGCTATCTTGAATCTCAATTATCCCTTTACAGGAGTTATGCACAAACCCATCCTTATCCATGGTAGAGATGATCACAAACCCTTGCTCCTGAAAAAAACTTGCGATATTATGGTCAATGTTTTTCATTCGATTTATTGTAGGGACAGCATATTATGCTGTCCCTACAGGTAAAGATTTTGGCGCGAAAGTATAAAAAAGGGAGCAGTCCTTTTTCAAGAACTGCCCCCTTGCGTTAATCACTAACTACGCACTACGAACTACGGACGACGGGTTTAATACATCCCTCCGCCCATGCCGCCCATTCCACCCATACCGCCCCCTGGCATAGCCGGCATCCTGTCCTCTTTCTCCGGTTTATCAGCGATAATGGTCTCGGTGGTCAACAACAATGCCGCGATGCTGGCGGCGTTCTGCAGGGCAGAACGGGTGACCTTGGTCGGGTCAATTACCCCGGCCTCGATCATATCCACGTAAGCATCCTGGTTGACGTCGTAGCCGATGTTGGTCTTTTCCTGCTTAATACGCTGCACCACGACAGAGCCCTCAAGGCCGGCATTAGCCGCGATCATCCTCAAAGGTTCCTCAATGGCGCGTTTGACGATGGCAACACCGATCTTTTCGTCGCCTTCGTATTTATGTTTTTCCAGCACAGACAGTGCCCTGATCAGTGCCACTCCGCCGCCCGGGACTATGCCTTCCTGGGAAGCCGCGCGGGTCGCATGCAACGCATCTTCTACCCTGGCCTTCTTTTCTTTCATTTCTGTTTCCGTGGCAGCACCGACATTGATCACCGCCACACCGCCGGCTAATTTTGCCAGGCGTTCCTGCAGTTTCTCTTTGTCGTAATCGGAATCAGTGTCTTCAACCTGTCTTTTGAGCTGGGCGATACGGGCATTGATGGCCGTATTCTTGCCTGCGCCTTCGACAATAGTAGTGTTTTCTTTGTCAATCTTGACCTTTTTGGCGCGGCCAAGGTCTTCAATGTCGATATTTTCCAGTTTTAATCCCAGGTCCTCGGTAATGGCTTTGCCACCGGTGAGGACAGCGATATCTTCAAGCATCGCCTTACGCCTGTCACCGTAGCCGGGCGCCTTTACGGCGCAAGCCACAAACGTGCCGCGGATCTTGTTGACCACTAAAGTCGCCAATGCCTCGCCTTCTACTTCTTCGGCGATGATCAAAAGCGGCTTTGCGGCACGGGCTATTTTTTCCAATAAAGGCAATATATCCTTTATGGAAGAGATTTTTTTCTCGTAGATCAGGATATAAGGATCCTCCAGCATCACTTCCATCCTCTCGGCGTCAGTGACGAAATAAGGGGAGAGATATCCCTGGTCAAACTGCATACCTTCCACTACATCCAGTGTCGTCGCGGTAGACTTTGCTTCTTCCACGGTGATGACACCGTCTTTTCCGACTTTATCCATTGCCTCGGCAATGAGCTGGCCGATGGCGGTATCGGAATTTGCGGCTATAGTGGCGACTTGAGCGATCTCTTTCTTATCCTTAATGGGAGTAGACAGCCTGCCCAATTCTTCCACAATCTTTTCCACCGCTTTCTCAATGCCGCGCTTTAGGGCCATCGGGTTTGCTCCGGCAGTGACGTTCTTTAAACCTTCGCGATAGATGGCTTCCGCCAGAATTGTCGCGGTGGTGGTGCCGTCACCGGCAATGTCCGAGGTCTTTTCTGCCACTTCTTTGACCATCTGCGCGCCCATATTTTCATAGGGGTCTTCGAGGTCAATTTCCTTTGCTACAGTAACTCCATCCTTGGTGATAGTCGGTGAACCGAATTTTTTGTCGATGACTACGTTGCGGCCCTTTGGCCCCAAGGTCACCTTGACCGCCGCGGCTAATTGCGTCACTCCGCTTAAGATCTTCCGGCGAGCCTCATCACCGTATAAAAGTTGCTTAGCCATAACTTTCTCTCCTTTTATTATACGAATTTCCTGTAGGGGCGTGTTTCAAACCCGCCCCTACACTTCTTCACCTATTTGATAATCGCCAAAATATCGTCTTCACGCATGATCAAAAGCTCTTCGCCTTCTTTTGTGGTGATCTCGTTGCCGGAATATTTTCCGTAGAGCACTTTGTCACCGGCTTTTACTTCCGGCGCACTTACAGAGCCGTTATCCAGGGTCTTACCCTTTCCAACAGCTATGACCTTACCCTCTTGCGGCTTCTCTTTTGCCGTATCAGGCAGTAAGATCCCGCCTTTGGTTTTGTTTTCCGCCTCCAGTGGTTTGATCACCACGCGATCACCTAATGGTTTTATTTCCATCTTTTGTCCTCCTCCTTGTTAATTGTTGTTATACGACGGGTTTAAGCCGGGGGCTTCTTTATTTAGCACTCGTTGCCCCGAAGTGCTAATTATAGGAGAAAAAAAATATTTGTCAAGATTTTTTTTAAACCTCCCCTACCTGTACGCGTCAAAACGCTCGATGTCGGATTCTTCCACCCTCGGCCCGATCTGTACCTCGATGATCTTTACTGTCTTCTTGCCGGGATTGGATATTTTATGTTTAAGGTTACGGGGCACAAAAATGCTTTCGTTCCTGCGCGCGCTTATCTTACGGCTGCCGACTACCGCATCCAAACGGCCCTCCACCACATTCCAATGCTCACTGCGATACTTATGCCTCTGCAGGGACAGGGATTTTCCGGCAAAGACCGCGATCTCCTTGACCTTATAATCCTTTTCCTCGTGAAGAATGGTGTAATGGCCCCACGGCCGGCTCACCGTCAGCCCGTCCTTGGAGTGGCTTAAACCCTTTTTCTCAATAAGGGCCACCAGGTCCCTGACCTTATCCGAATAGCCCTTCCTGATCAAAAGCACTGAATCCGATGAATCAATAGCCATGACATCTTTTAGCCCGACCATACACATCAGGCGTTTTCCCGAATAGCTGAAGCAATCGCTGGAATCCAGGAATTCGGCTTTTCCGATGTTAAAATTGCTGACTTTCCCGGCATAATACTGCAGTATGCTGTCCCAGCTGCCCAGGTCGGACCAGCGCAGGTCAAATTTTACCAGCGCCGCTTTTTTTGTATTCTGCATGATCCCGTAGTCTATGGAAACCTTAGGCATAGAACCAAACTCACGCTGAAAATCCTTATAAGGCAGGCCATAATATTTGTAGATCTGCGGCTGACACGCTTTCAATTCAGAGAGAAAACCGTTTTTACTGAAACAGAATATGCCCGCGTTCCAGAATGCGCCGGCCGCTAAAAGTTTTTGGGCAGCAGCCAGAGACGGTTTCTCCACATATTTATCAATACTAAAATAAGGGCCTAAGTTTCTTTTTACTATGATGTATCCGTAACCTTCTTTGGGATGGGTTGGCTTAACGCCAAAAATTACCAGGCGTCCCTGGTGTGCCGGGCCCTGTGCCTTGCGCATAGCCTGAATGAATTTATCCGCAGGCTCGATCATATGGTCCGAAGGAAAAACATAGACCAGGTCTTCTGCGGACATGCCGAATTTTTGTTCCATATATTTAAGGGAAAAAATAATCGCGGGCAGTGTATTTTTCGGCTCCGGCTCCAGGATGACATTCTCTTTCAGGGAGGTTTTAGCCGCGGCGCTAAGCTCTCTTATCTGATCGATCTGATTATAAGCCGTGAATTTATAATTTTCCTGGGTGATAATAAAAATATCCTTGCATAAAAACAGCGGCAGAAGGCGGATAATAGCCATCTGAAACAATGATTTAGAGTCTTTAAATTCCACGAACTGCTTAGGAAAATTTTCCCGCGACAACGGCCAGAGCCGCGTCCCCTTTCCTCCGGCCAAAATCAATGCCGTCTTTTTCATTTTCTCTCCCAGATTAAATTTATTCCCTTTAGTGTCAGGTCAGGGTCTATCCGCTGTATCTTGCGGCAATACTTAGCGATAAATTTAATATTTCCCCCGGTGCCGACAGTCAAAGCCCGGCGGCCGATCTTCTTGCGGAGCCTCAAGATCAATTCATCAACGGACGCGGCAGCTCCGAAGACAACCCCGCTTAAAATGCTGTTCTTGGTATCTCGTCCGATAATTCCCGATGGTTTGCCCAATTGGACTCTTGGCAATAATGCCGCGCGCTCTGCCAGGGCATCCAGGGAGATCTGCAGGCCCGGCAGGATCAAACCACCCAGATATTCTTTACGGCCGGAGACAACGTCTAAAGTAAGGCCGGTTCCAAAATCCACTGCGATAAGCGGTGCGCCATAAAACTCCACTGCGGCATAGGCATTGACCAGGCGGTCCTGGCCAACCTGTGTTGGTTTGCGGTAGAGGTTTTTTATGGGCACCTTGATGCCCTTACCTATTATATATGGCTTCCTGCGTAATATTCGAGTTAGAGAGAGCGCCAGGAGCCGCTGTGCCTCAGGGACGACGCCGGCAATACAAACATCTTCTATCCTATAGGCAGTACAAACCTTTTTTAGGCATGAGGAATAATTTGTACCTCCGGTGGCAATAACAAATTTCTTTATCAGGCGCCGCCCATGAAAGATGCCGAAATTGATATTTGTGTTGCCGATGTCAATGGCTAATAGCATATACTTAGGCCGTATCCTTTTTGCCGCTTATTGGCAGCGCAATTTCTTTGATTTTATCTCTGATCCGGGCTGCCCTTTCAAACTGCAGGTTGCGCGCCGCCAGCTCCATTTCATATTCAAGCTCGGAAATATATTTTCTCAACTCGTATTCATCCTTGTTTTCGCCGGTCAGGGCAAAAGTAAATTCGTCGGCCTCATGCATATCCTCAATGCCAACTTTAATCGCCTTCTCTATACCGCGCGGGGTGATACCATGCTTTAAATTATACTCCAGCTGTGTCTTTCGCCTTCTATTGCATTCCAGGATCGCCTTTTTCATTGAACCGGTAATGGTGTCGGCGTACATGATCACCGTGCCGTGGATATTGCGCGCCGCCCGGCCCGCTACCTGGATCAGGCTGGTCGCCGAACGCAAAAAACCTTCCTTATCCGCATCTAGTATAGCCACAAGCGAAACTTCAGGCAGATCCAGGCCTTCGCGCAGGAGGTTAATGCCGACAAGGCAATCAAACTTCCGCAGGCGCAGATCTTTGAGGATTTTCGAACGTTCAATGGTATGGATCTCTGAATGTAAATATTTTACTCTTAATCCCTTCTCTTGTAAATAGACAGTCAGGTCCTCGGACATCCGCTTTGTAAGTGTAGTGACCAATACGCGTTCATTAATTTTGGCGCGATTTCTTACCTCTTCCACCAGGTCTTCCACTTGATTTGCGGCAGGTTTAATAATGATCTCGGGGTCGATTAATCCTGTCGGCCGTATTATCTGCTCAATGACACAACCCTCGCTCTTTTTGATCTCATATTCATCGGGCGTTGCCGATACAAAGACCATTCTTTTGACCATGGAATTAAATTCCTCAAACTTCAGCGGACGGTTATCCAGGCAGGAGGGCAGGCGGAAACCATAGTCCACCAGGACCTCTTTTCTGGCGCGGTCGCCTTCATACATCCCGCGTATCTGGGGGACACTGACATGAGATTCATCTATTATGGTCAAAAAATCGCCCTGGAAATAATCGATCATCGCGTAGGGCCGGGAACCCGGCGGCCTGCCGGACAAATGACGTGAATAATTTTCAATACCATGGCAATAACCAATTTCCCTGAGCATCTCCATATCGTAATTCGTGCGGCTCTCAAGACGCTGGGCCTCAAGGAGCTTATTATTTTCTCTTAAGAATTTCAGGTGCTCCGCGAGCTCCTGCATAATAGATCTTATCGCTCCCTCAACCTTGTCAGCTGAGACGATAAAATGTTTAGCCGGATAAATTGCCGCCTTATCCAGGCTGCTTAAGACCTTTGCCGAGACCGGGTCTATCTCGGATATCTTCTCTACCCGGTCGCCGTTTAGCTCAATTCGCAGGGCCTTTTGCTGATACGACGGATAAACATCCAGGCAATCGCCGCGCGCGCGCAGCCGGCCGCGGACGAACTCATAATCATTGCGTTCGTATTGGATGCTGATAAGCGCTGCGACGAGGTCCTGGCGCGAAATATTCTGTCCGGCTTCCACAAAAACCAGGTTTTTCCGGTAATCTTCAGGCGAACCCAGGTTGTAGATACAGGAAACCGAGGCTACGATAATAACGTCATTGCGGCTCATTAACGACGTGGTCGACGACAAACGCAGGCGGTCGAGCCGGTCATTAATGGCTGAATCCTTCTCGATATATGTGTCGGTGGAAGGAATATACGCTTCAGGCTGGTAATAATCGTAGTAGCTGACGAAATATTCCACCGCGTTCCGCGGGAAAAATTCCTTGAATTCCGAATAAAGCTGGGCGGCCAGCGTCTTGTTGTGGGAAATGACCAGTGTCGGAAGCCCCACATGCTTGATCACATTGGCCAGTGTAAATGTCTTGCCGGAGCCGGTGGCGCCCAAAAGGGTCGAAGAGCGCCTGCCGGAGAGGATAGATTCGGTTAACAGAGATATCGCCTTTGGCTGGTCTCCCCGGGGCCTGAATTTTGAGACTAATTTAAAATCCATAACGGATTACCGTAGGGGCGGGTTTCAAACCCGCCCCTACCCTACAATGTCCAGGCTTATGTCGGCTGCCTTAACCGAATGTGTCAACTCGCCCACAGAGATGATGTCCACGCCGGTTGCGGCGACTTTCTTTACGCTTTCCAGGGTGACGCCGCCGGAGGCCTCTAACTTGGTCGGAAGATGGTGGCTCTTAAATTCGGTGTTATTACGGATCTCAACCGCCTCTTTGATATCATCAACGCTCATATTATCCAGCATGATCACGTTAGGCTTGAAATACAAGGCGTGCTTAAATTCCTGAAGGTTCTGCACCTCTATCTCTATCTTAAAGCCCTTTGGCACGCTGGGAAGTTTTTCATAGCCCTCGGTGACCTGGATATGGTTATCTTTGATCAGGATCATTTCATCCAGGCCCATCCTGTGATTAAAACCGCCCCCTACCCTGACCGCGTATTTCTGCAGCTCCCGCAGGCCCGGGAAAGTCTTGCGCGTATCGGTGATCTTGGTTTTAAGAGGTTCTATTTCTTTTACGAATTCGCGGGTGCGGCTGGCTATACCGCAAAGCATGCTCAAAAGATTCAATGCCGTGCGCTCGGCAGTCAGGATGCTGGCGGCATTGCCTTTGATCCTGGCTATAGTTTTACCCTTTTTCACCGGGCGGCCTTCTTTTGCCAATGGTTCAAATTTAACCGAACTATCCACGATCTTGAACACGCGTTCTGCGATCTCCATACCGCAAGCAATAAGGTCCTCCTTGGCCACAAGTACCGCCTCTGTCTCTTTATCCTTGGGTATGGTCAATTGGGTGGTGATGTCGCCCTTGCCGATGTCCTCAATAAGAGCATGGCGGAGCGTCTGGTCAACCTTGCGCATATCCAGTGCCGGTTTTTTTTCAGAAAGAAAATATTTATTGTCCGAAATCATCTCTTAAGCCCTCCAATTTTTTTAAAGTCTCCTCGAGGCCTTTTAATTTCGTTTTCTCTGCCTTCACGATCTCTGCGGGCGCGTTTTTCACAAACGCGGCATTGGCCAGCGTGTTTTTCTTGGCCGCGATCTGCGCCTGGGAGCGCGCGATCTTCTCTATGATCTTTGCTTTATGCTTCTCTAAACCGCCTGAACCCGCCGACTTAATCACTACATGAGCGCCCTCTACAACGCCTGCAAATTCACCCGGTTTTTTGGCATAGCGCTGTTCGACTGTGATGCTCGCTTTGCAGAGGTTTTGCGCCTGTGACACTAATTCCTGCAGGGTCTCGCGTTCTGCCTGGTCAACGCAAGCAATACAAACATCTATTTTATCCTGCAGGGGGATATCCAGGTCAGCGCGCATATTACGCACCGCAGTCACCGCGCAAATTACAAAATCCATCCGCGCATCAACTTTTTTGTCGATCATGTTTGCCTGCAGGTGCGGCCAGGACTGCTGCATGATGCTGCTTGCCGGGTTGATCCTCTGCCAAATATCTTCAGTGATAAATGGCATGAACGGATGCAGCACCCTGATAAACTTCTCTAAAATTTTATACATCACCACCTGGTGCTGGGTATTTTTGATGTCAGACTTGATAATTTCCAGATACCAATCGCAAAATTCATGCCAGAAGAAACTATATAAGAGATTCGCGGCCTCGTTAAACTTGAAACTATCCAGGTCCTTGTTTACCTCTTTAAGTGTGGCGTAAAACCGGCTGAGGATCCAGCGGTCAATAAGATTCAAATCCTTACTTTTAAAGAATACACAAAGGTCCTTTTTTGTATGCTCCTTATCCAGGTTCATCAGGATGAACCTGGAGGCGTTCCAGAGTTTATTGGCAAAATTCCTGCCCTGTTCAAACCTTTCCTTAGAGAGAAACACATCCTGGCCCTGGGCAGTGGTAGAGATCAGGCTGAAACGCAGGGCATCGGCCCCATAAACATTAATGATCTCCAACGGGTCAATGACATTGCCTAAGGACTTGGACATCTTCTTGCCTTCTATATCGCGCACTGTGCCGTGGATATAGACGTCACTAAATGGCTTATCACCCATGAATTTGTATCCGGCCATGATCATTCGCGCCACCCAGAAAAAGATGATTTCGGGGGCAGTGACGAGAACCGAGGTCGGGTAGAAATACTCCAAATCCTTGTCTGGTCGTTCGTCGTTCGTTGTTCGTTGTTCGTGTTCTGGTACGGACGACGGACTACGGACGACGGACGACGAAAATGGCCAGCCGAAAGTAGCAAAAGGCCAGAGCCATGAAGAGAACCAGGTATCCAATACGTCATTATCTTGGATCAAGTTTCCAGAACCGCAATTCGGGCATTTGTCTGGTTTCACACGTGAAACGATAATGCCTTCGTCTTTCGTCGTTCGTCTTTCGTCGTTCGTCGATTTAGTATTTCCTTCAAGACAGTTTTTACAGTAATAGACAGGCAAACGATGCCCCCACCAGATCTGGCGCGACACGCACCAGTCCTGGATATTTTCCATCCAGTTAAGGTACACCTTGGTCCAACGCACTGGATGAAATTTGATCTTGCCTTTTTTTACCGCTTCTATCGCCGGTTTTGCCAGAGGCTTCATTTTCACAAACCACTGTTTTGACAGATACGGCTCAATAATGGTGTGGCAGCGGTAACAATGCCCTGCGGATAAGGCGTGCGGTTCAATCTTCTCCAGCAATTTTTTTTCTTTGAGGTCCTCCAGGACCACTTCCCTGGCTTCAAACCTATCCATTCCGCTGTAATTGCCGGCTGAATCATTCATCCTTGCGTCCGGATGCATCACATTGATAAAATCAAGCTTGTGTTTCTTACCGAGGGCGTAGTCATTGGGGTCATGCGCCGGAGTGACTTTGACCGCTCCGGTGCCGAATTTCATATCCACCATGCTATCCGCGATTATCTTTATTTCTCTGTTAACTAAAGGCAGGATCAGGGTCTTGCCAACAAGCTTTTTATAACGTTTGTCTTTGGGGTTGACCGCCACTGCCGTATCGCCTAACATCGTCTCAGGCCGCGTGGTGGCCACGACCACGAATTCATCCGGATAATCCTTAAGCGGGTATTTGAGATAATAGAGATTGCCCTGCAGGTCGCGGTGCGGGGCTTCCTCATCGGAAAGCGCTGTCTGGCAGCGCGGGCACCAATTGATGATATAGCTTCCGCGATAAATAAGACCAGATTCATAAAGGCGCACAAATACCTCGGTAACCGACTTGGAATAGGCCTCATCCATGGTAAAGCGCTCCCTTGTCCAGTCACAGGAAGCGCCTAACTTTTTCAATTGTTTGATAATGGTAGAGCCGTATTGCTCTTTCCAGGCCCAGACCCGCTGAATAAATTTGTCGCGGCCCAGGTCCTGCCGCTTCAAACCTTCCTTGGCAATGGCTCTCTCCACCACGTTTTGCGTCGCGATACCGGCGTGGTCGGTCCCGGGCATCCAAAGTGCAGCGTCGCCCAGCATCCGGTGATACCTGATCAAAATATCCTGGATGGTATTGTTTAAAGCATGGCCCATATGCAGAATTCCTGTGACATTGGGCGGAGGAATGACTATAGAGAAGGGTTTTTTAGCCGGGTCGCATGTAACGTGGAATGATCCTTGTTCTTCCCAGGACCTGTAGAGCCGGTCTTCAGTGTCCTTGGGGTTATATCGAATTGGCAATTCATCCATAGATTTAATATCTGCCGTAGGGGCGGGTTTCAAACCCGCCCCTGCATAGTTTTATCTTTTAACAACTTGTATTCGACACTATCCACAAGGGCTTGCCAGCTGGCTTCAATGATGTTCTCCGAAACGCCGATCGTGCCCCAGGTATCGGTTTCGTCCTGCGACTGGATCAGCACCCGGACTCTGGCTGCAGTACCCGCTTTTTCATCCAAGACACGCACCTTAAAGTCCGCAAGGCTCATTTTGGACAGAGCCGGATAAAAATCTTTGAGCGCCTTACGCAAAGCGCGGTCCAGCGCGTTGACCGGGCCGTCGCCTTCGGCGGCAGTATGCTCCTGTTGGCCCTTTACCTTAAGTTTGATCACCGCTTCTGTAGTGACCTTTTTATTTGATTTCTTTTCCACCACCACCTTGAAGCCTTCCAGCTCAAAAAACTTTTTATATTTTTTTAGTGCCCTTTTTATTAACAGTTCAAAAGACGCTTCCGCCGCCTCAAAATGATAACCCTTGTTTTCCAAATCCTGGAGAAGTTTCAGGATCTTTTTGGTCTCAGGGCTTTCTTTATCAAGGTCGAGCTCCAGGGCCTTTGCCCGCAGCAGGATCCCGGTCTTGCCGCCTAATTCCGAAACCAGCATCCGGCGGTGATTACCGACGCAAACCGGGTCAATGTGCTCATAGGTGCGGGGATTTTTCATCATGGCATTGATATGCACACCGCCCTTATGAGCAAAGGCGCTTGTCCCCGCGTAAGGCTGATCATTTTTCTGGCGCATATTAGAGATCTCGCTGATATAATGCGAAAGGTGTGTCAGATCTTTAAGATTCTCGCCACTCATGCAATCAACGCCCAATTTTAATTTCAGGTTGGCAATGACCGGGATCAGATCTGCATTGCCGCAGCGCTCGCCGTATCCGTTAATGGTGCCCTGAACGACTCTTACGCCGTGTTCTACCGCGGCAATGGAATTTGCCACTGCCACCCCTGAATCATTATGGCAATGAATACCCAATGACACGGAAAGACGCGGCCGGACCTCATCAATAATGGCGCAGAGCTTTGAGGTAAGTGTTCCGCCGTTTGTGTCGCAGAGACAGAGCAGCGCAGCACCCGCATCCTGGGCAGCCAACAGTGTTGCCAGGCTGTATTCTTTATTGGCCTGATAAGCATCAAAAAAATGTTCCGCATCATAAAAAACAGTTTTGCCTTTTGAACGCAAGAAGCTTACAGTATCACGGATCATGTTCAGGTTTTCTTCAGGGGTAGTTTTCAACACGTCACGGACATGCAGGTCCCAGGTCTTGCCGAAAATAGTGACAATATCTGCCTGCGATTTTAAAAGGCCGGCGACATTGGCATCCTCATTTGCCCCCGCATTGGCCCTGCGCGTTGAACCAAACGCCACCAGGCGCGAATTCTTTAGGCCGCACTTGGCCATTTTCAGGAAGAACTCCATATCTTTAGGGTTTGATCCCGGCCAGCCGCCTTCAACATAATGGATTCCGAACTTATCCAGTTCTTCTGCAACGCGGATCTTATCCGCGACCGAATAAGAGATACCTTCCCCCTGCGAACCGTCGCGTAATGTCGTGTCGTATAATTTTACCTCTGGCATGGTAAACTCCTTATGACATGTTCCGTGGGATGTCCGCTCGCTTCGCTCGCTAGAACGTAGGATGTAGGACGTTTCGAATTTACGTCCCACGTCCTACGTCCCACGTCCTACGGAAACGGTTAATCTGGTTACTGTTTACTGGTTTCTGGTTACTCTCCCTATTTTCCAAGTCCAAACCTCTCATGAAGCGAGCGGACCGCGCTTTCTGCGGGTTTCTTTTTTATAATACAGGAAATACTGATGTCGGAAGTAGAGATCATCTCAATGTTTATCTTTTCCTTGGCCAAGGTATCAAACATCTTTGCCGCCACCCCGGGGTGTGATTTCATCCCCACGCCCACAACCGAGATCCGGGCGACGTCATCGTCAACGATCACTTCTCCGGCTTTGATCTTAGAAGACGCGCGCCTGGTGATCCTCCTGGCTTTGGATAGGTCCGCCCCGGGCACGGTAAAAGATATATCGGTCTTGCGGGTATGGCTGACATTCTGCACGATCATATCCACGTTAACTCCGCCCCCTGATAATTCCTTGAATATGCCTGCCGCGGCACCCGGATGGTCAGGTACATCGCAGACGGTGATCTTGATCTCGTTCTTATTCAGGGTAACGCCGCTAATCACGACATCTTCCATCTTTCTTGCCTCCTTAATTATCATAGTCCCGGGTTTCTCGGAAAATGACGAACGCACATGTATGGGTACGTCAAATTTTTTGGCCACTTCTATGGAACGCGCCTGCATTACTTGCGCGCCGAGTGAAGCCATCTCCAGCATCTCATCGTAGGTGATTTCTTCGAGTTTTTTTGCCTTGGGTTCAATGCGCGGGTCAGTGGTGTAAATTCCTTCCACGTCGGTATAGATCTCGCATTCGTCTGCCGCTAATTCTTTTGCCAGGGCGACAGCGGTAAGGTCTGAGCCGCCGCGTCCTAGGGTGGTGATATCCTGGTCCGGAGTCATACCCTGAAACCCGGCGACAATGACGATCTTGCCGGCTTTTAAGGCCTGCCTGATCTTATCCGCGCCGATCTTGACGATCCTGGCGCGGGTGTGGCTGGTATCGGTAATAATACCGACCTGCGAGCCGGTAAAGGATATGGCTTCGTATTTAAGTTTATCTATGGCCATGGCCAGGAGTGCCGCGGATATCTGTTCACCGGTAGATAAAAGCATGTCCATTTCGCGTTCCGGCGGGTGGGTATTGATCTTATCGGCAAGCTCGATCAATTCGTCGGTTGTATCCCCGAGGGCGGAAACCACGACCACCAGGTCATAACCCTTCTTGCGATAAGCTACTACTCTCTTGGCGACATTCTGGATACGTTCCACATTCGCGACCGATGAGCCGCCGTATTTCTGGACGATCAAACCCTTGCGCATGCTGATTTTCCTCCTGACCTGCAATCAAAAAAAATTTAGATGTAGGGACAGGTTTTAAACCTGTCCCTACAGGGATGTTACGGGCTATCGGATAAAAAAAGACATTAACTCGTGCCCCTTGTCAAAATAAAGTTCGGAATTTTGCGCTTCTTTTTCAGAGTATTTCAAAAATCCTTTTTTAGGCAGGCCCGCGCCGAATATGCCGAAAAGTACCGGTTCGGCAGTATGCGTCTTTACCGCGATGGGTATAGCGTGGTCAGGCAGAACGAGGACGCGAAAATCGTCTCTATCCTTAAACGCGCTCAATATCCCACCGACGATATATTGATCAAAACGCTCTATCGCGGCAAGTTTCTCTCTGAGGTCGCCGTTATGGCCGGCCTCATCCGGGGCCTCCACGTGGACAAAAACAAAATCCTTATCCTTTAATGACGCCAGTGCAGCAGCCGCCTTGCCTTCGTAATTGGTATCGTAATAACCGGTGGCACCGGGCACGTTTATTGCCTCAAGCCCCAGTATCTTAGCCAGGCCTTTTAAGAGGTCAACAGCCGAGATCATGCTTCCGGTTAAACCGAACTTATCGGCAAATGCCGGCATGGCCGGTTTCCTGCCCTGGCCCCACAGCCAGATCATATTCGCCGGGTTCTCCTTCAGGTCCACCCGGACCAGATTTATTTCATGCTTTTCCAGGAGCTTGCGCGAAGCCGCCATCAATTCCCTGATAATATCCTCGCCCTGGCCCTTGGGAAGATTCCGGGATATGCTTTGGCCTGTTATGTCATGCGGGGGCCTGCATTTTAAATCATGCAGGAGCTCTTCCGTCCCTCTTTTTATGACCATCAAATGGCGATAGCTTATTCCGGGATAAAAACGGATCCGGTTGGTCCCTAAATGATGATTGACGAAATTTATCAGGATCGCCGCTTCCTCGGACTTAATATGCCCGCCGCTGTAATCCATGAGCGTGTCACCCGTGGCAGTGATGAGGTTGCAGCGGAAAGCCACGTCATCACTCTCCAGTTCAACGCCCAGGTTTGCCGCCTCCAGCGGCCCGCGGCCGGTATAATATTTCTGGGGATCATAACCCAGTATAGAAAGATTGGCTACGTCTGATGCCGGGCTCATATTATCAGGAATAGTCTTTACCCGGCCAAGGGTGCCGTTCCGGGCAATAAAGTCCATATTCGGCGTGCGCGCCGCATCCAATGGCGTGCGCTCATCAAGCTGTGCCAGCGGCTGATCCGCCATTCCATCGCCTACTAAAATAATATATTTCATATATTCGTCGTCCGTCGTTCGTATTCCGTCATCCGTCTGTAGGGACAGGTTTAAAACCTGTCCCTACATCGACAGAAATATTATCAAAATTTCACTTCGGGTACAGTTCTTGCTTTTTCTTCGGCCTTGAAATATTCAGTGGCCGGCTTATAACCCGACATTGCCGCGATCACGTTACCCGGAAACACCCTGACTGCGATGTTGTAATCCTTGACCGCGTCGTTATAACGCATCCTTTCTACGGCAATGCGGTTTTCCGTACCGCTTAACTCATCCATCAACCGCAAAAAGGTCTGATCGGCTTTCAGGGTTGGATAATTTTCCGCGACCATCAGCAATCTACCTAATGCCGCGTCCACCGCACCTGCCGCTTTCACTTTTTCATCCGGGTTGCGCGCTTCGGCCCACTGTGAACGCGCGCGGGTTACATCTTCAAAAACGGTTTTCTCATGTTCGGCATAACCTTTAACCGTGTTCACTAAATTCGGAATAAGATCATTACGCCGCTGTAATTGATTTTCCACCTGCGCCCACTTAGCGGTGATGGTCTCGTGTTTTGCCACAATTCCGTTGTAAACAGAGATGAAACCGATAACTGTTATCACTAATACCGCCGCAACTACTATTAAGATTTTTTTCATTTAGAACCCTCCTCC
>Ga0105164_10000886_pt1 | contig 19638 bp, 19 predicted proteins | sample VDWuncwatermetaG_FD_89674 | JGI IMG/M metagenome (GOLD analysis project Ga0105164, IMG submission 89674) | Wastewater microbial communities from Netherlands to study Microbial Dark Matter (Phase II) - VDW unchlorinated drinking water | ecosystem: Environmental > Aquatic > Freshwater > Drinking...
GAAGACGCGCATCGTCCACAGGACAGCCCACAGTAAAATGATAGAGGCTCTGAAAAGTATTATCCCCAAGTCCCATGATCTGATGCACGGGATCATCAAAAAAGCATCCTATCCCTGTGCTCCGGACGCCATGTGCTTCAGCCTCGAGGTAAAGCACCTGCCCGATCATTCCGCTTTCCCAGAAAAGATGGCGGTAAAGAAATGACCCCTCTTCGATCACGCAGCGGAACTTTGCTATCATACCCAAGGAAAAACTGCTGTCTCCGGCAATATCTTGGTGACAGCTTGCAGCCGTTGCCTCTGACATCAAAAATCCCTCTCTAAGTAAATAAAGAGGCAAATCACTGTTGATTTTCCTCCACAGGAACTCAGGCCGGGATGAAAATTTGAGCAGCTCTAAATCCCTCTCATCACGGACAAACATGTACAGGCCAGGTGTCAATCCTGTCACACGATGAACGAAAAGAAGCAAATGAATACGGACAGGCCCTAATTCAAAGTCAAAAGGCGCGCAATCCTTGCGTGGTAATGTCTTATCCAACATGGCCAGAAACTGGTCTTCAGAAACGCTCGTTACGCCGTCAAATGCCAAAGCGCTCCGCCTTTGGCGGATGATCCGTGCAGCCGTGAGTTCTGATTTGGCCTTGTCCATAAAAAATTTTTGGGCATAAGGTATCTTTTCTTGATGGGTCACTGGTTTGCGGGTTGCTTTTGCGGCTTTGGCTATGATCTCCCAATTCACATGATCCACACTCAGGCGGTTGGGATTACCCTGGAAGGAATCAGGCATTCCAGATGCAAATCCACTTGGAAGATTTCTCGCAATTCCCCCGTCTCCGAGAAGATGGACATAGCAAAGGGCCTCCGGATGTTCTTCTTCATGCTCAATCCAGCACGTCTTGTGAAATCCAAGCAGATGCTTGATATCCTCATCAGAAACTTCGCTTAAATACGAAACCTTCCATCCAAGCAGATTCGCTGCAAAACTTGCCGAGGCAATCGCATGCCCCATATCATGGTTGCAATAGCGAAAAGCTCTTTCCCCGTATTTCCAGGCCTCACGCCAGAAAATACTCGTCAACGCAAGAAGAAAGCCGCCAGAGCCCAAATGCCGCCTTATTTGCCCAGCCAGCTCTCCCGGTAAATCTGCCCGGCATTCCAGCGCATGCAGAAAAGGACTGTAGTGATAAATGCCCGGATCACAGCCGATCTCTTGGGAAAGAATGACATAACTTTCCGTGGGATGAAGATTCCCGCTTGAAGGGTTCATCCGCAGCGCCCACCTTGCATCCGGGATAGATTTCCATGCCGAAATACCAAGGGCAAGTTCCAGAAAAAGGGAAAGATTTTGAAGGCTAAAGCTGCGAACAGGATTCCTTGTTCTTTCATACAAATCCATATAAGTGGCCTCAGGATCTTTCTCACTAAAAGGAAGCTTGAGCAAGCGTGCCCCTTCATAAAAACGGAACGGATTTGGTTGCGTAGCCCAGTCCAGGTATCCAAGCGACCTTGCATAACGGTCAAAATGATGCTTCGTCTCCTCATGATACTGAATGATCATTTGAATAGTCGGATCGTTCTTTATCTTGGAAGATTCGTGATATGGCTTTTTTCGAGGTTCAACTTCGCTTTTCATGTGAAAACAAAAACTTCCCGGGTCGGACAATTTCCTGGTATTGAGGAAACCTCTTCAAGAAATCACCCGCAATAAATGGGCAGCTGGGAACAACCTGAGATCCTTCTGTCTTCGCGTATTCAAAAGCATGAATCAGAAGTTTTCCTGCTATCCCCTGATTCCTGAAAGGATCCGGGACATAGACGTGATAAAAATCCAGGATTTTTTCATGCCTGGCATATAGGAGCACCGCATGATAAGACCCAAGGTCCACGCGAAACTCCTGCCTTTTCGAATCGTGTACGATGTTCATATTAAATTTCGATCAGGACATCGTCTCCTTCCACTTTAACGTTGTATTTTTCCTGGATGACACCGGGAGTTGTCATGCACTCACCGGTTTTGACATCGTATTGCCATCCATGCCACGGGCAAGTTACCTGCACCCCGTCCAATTCCCCCTCGCCCAAGGGCCCTCCTCTATGCTTGCAGGTGTTTTCAATCGCATGAAAAGTACCACCAACGTTAAAAAGGGCGACGGCATTTCCATCGAGAGTTACCGCTTTGCCATGGCCTTCCGTAATATCAGCCTTGCCTGCTGCTTTGATAAAATTTCCCATGGGTTTTCTCCTTTTTTAAAATCTCAGTCACTCCATCATTCATGTCGAAGTCTTGTTAATTAAGTGAATCTTTTCAAAACTATTCTTTCAGCTGTTATCCAGTCTTCAAATTCGTTACCAGCAGCACCATTACGCTCCAAATATAGTTCATACGCTTTCAAACGGATAGCTTCTTGAATTTCTTGATTCTCATTAACAATGGCCAGATCAACAGCTTTTCTTTTTGATGATTTTGTATTAGTATTCCCGTTTCCCATAAGACCTCCTAGTTAATAAAATAATTATCCTCTCTTTGATAAAACTGTCAATCGTTTCCCCCATACAAGAAAGACTATCTAAAAATAATAAAATAAGGATTCCATTGATCCGCGCTCTTAGTGACACCAATTTTTGATTAGGAAGTCGTACAAAAAATAGTTAAGTTACCTTATCTCTCCAGCTGCAGATCTGTAAGTTTATAGAAAACATTTTTGTACGCCATAGAAGTTCTTTCTACAATATCAGCTGGCAAATCTGGACCAGGAGGGTTTTTGTTCCAGCTCAAAGCAGACAAATAATCCCGAACGATCTGCTTGTCCAAACTCGGCTGATCCTGACCAGTACGGTAGGCTTCTGCGGACCAGAATCTGGAACTATCCGGTGTTAGCACCTCATCTATGAGAACAATTTGATCTTTATAGATCCCAAACTCGAATTTGGTATCCGCGATCAGAATTCCCTTTGTTTTTGCAAAATTAACCCCCTCTTTATAAAGCAGTAATGAAAGATCGCGGATTTCTACTGCCATCTCTTTTCCGATTGACCCGGCTACGTCTTCAAAATCAATATTAATATCATGTCCTGCCGTCACTTTAGTCGAGGGCATAAATATAGGCTCCGGAAGTTCATCACATAGTTTGAGCCCTATTGGAAGTTCATGACCACAGACTTTCCCTGTCTTCTTATAATCATTCCAGCCTGAACCCACTAGAAATCCGCGAACAACACATTCAACCGACAATGGCTTTGCACGATAAACAAGCACGGACCGTCCAGATAAAATAGAAGAAAAATCATTGATAAACTTTTCATCATAACCCATATTCTTAACATCAGAAGTAATTAAATGGTTAGAAATCACATGCTCAAATTTCTTGAACCAGAACAGCGAGATTTGATTAAGGACGCGCCCTTTATCGGGAATAGATGTCGGGAGAACAACATCAAAAGCGCTCAAACGATCGGTCGTAACAATAAGAAGCTTGTCGTCGCCTACAGCATAAATATCCCTAACTTTACCTCTATTTACCAAAGGCAGCGGCAGCTTTGTCTCCCTAATAATTTCACCTTGTGTTGATTGTGTATTCATACTTTTATGAACCCCTTTCCCAAACTGTTATCCGCCTTTGAGACGACTTCGACCATCCAAGTGTCATTAATCCACAGCCCCACGATCTCATGCTTAGGCCAATGGCTCATCATCAATATTTACCTATTTGATTCCTATAGATTTTATTTGCAACTCTTCGACCACAATTTTCTTAAAAGGCCGTCACGAAGATCATAAATCAATGCATGGATGCTCAAAAGTTGTTTTCTGTTCCACGCATCCCGAACGATAGTGGTTTGACAAACACTATTGGCCTGTTCAAGCACATTTAGCTCGCATAAGCGATCGAATCGTCTTTCCCTGCCTTTGATCTGTTTGAGTTCATTTATATGTTTTTTTTGAACATCCAGGACATGACCAAGCCAGTTGTCTATCAGGCCTAGCCTCTTTGCGTCAAACGCAGCCTTCACTCCGCCGCAGCGGTAATGACCGCAAACGATAATATTCTTTATTTTAAGAATTTCTACGGCATATTGTAATACTGATAAACAGTTAAGATCACTATGAACGACAATATTGGCCACGTTACGGTGGACAAAAAGCTCTCCGGGCATAAGCCCCGTGATTTCATTGGCTGGAACCCGGCTGTCTGAGCATCCGATCCATAAAAACCGCGGTGATTGCAGGCGTGATAATTTCAGAAAGAATTCAGGATCTCTTTTTTTGATATTTTTAGCCCATTTTCTATTATTATCAAACAGAGCCTGTAATTCCGATTTATTTCTCATCGTCATTTACTTTGAAATTGAAATTAACTTTTCATAATCATCCAGATTACCGTCATGCATGCAGCACTCAATGATTTTTTTACCAAGACTTTCCAGATCAGATTCTTTGAGGTAAGATTCAAGTTCCTTTCTAAAGAAACCTGTTAGAATCTGCGTCCCCTTATCATAGGCCGCATTGCCCACTTCTTCCTGAGTATTGACCTGTAAAAATTCGCGATTGATAAAAAAACCCTCAATTTGCATGGAATGAATAGCATAACCCAACAGATGACACCGGGCAGGCTCAAGTTGGTTGGGCTTAAATCTCGCGCTGCCCCTTCGTGACAAATATTCTCTCGCAATCCACTGGGGCATGAACCCAACCTTCCAAGCTCCGATATGTTGATTGGGAGATAGGCTATATCTTGTTCTTGGTGTGCTTAATATTTGACGAAGCAGTAGATTGGCTTGATCCACACGGCGGCCTGTCGCAAAAGGCCAATACGAGCCGACTCCCTCACTGCTCATTCCGGAGGTTTCGGTAATACTGGGATTATCATGACCTCTTGGAGAAACGAGTCTCCATAGCCAAGCTATGGCCGGCGGTAGAATATGCAGCATACCTATGATCCCGTAGGTCGGCTTTTCTTTCGTGCAAGGTGGTGTTCTGACACCAAAACTTCTGACGTTTACTTCAACCGGTTCATTGATAATATCCGATACTATTCGTCGGGGCAAAATGACACGGGGGTTTGGGCATGGTTGACCCGGTTCATCAAAAGTATGCTCCCAAATCAAACAGGTTGCTTTTGGCACAGAGTAAAGATTCAAGAAAATAAGCGGTTCGGGAGGATTCGTGCACAGTTTTTCCAGGTAACGATCAACCCCGTAATGCCTAATGTGGTTGACACGCACGAACCATCCCTCTTCAGCGTCTTTGACAAGCAACCGGTCGCTTTGATTATGGACAGTGAGATGACACAAAGCCATATCATCGGTTACAGGGCTCAAAGTGCATCCCTGGAACAGGGGAATATATCTTTTCCTTCCAGTTAAAATATTTTCACCGATCAGCAGCCGCCCATCCGGTTCTCGATGAGGGTACTGCAACATTTCACTTTTACCGCCACCACTGGCCCCCTCATGCATGATCACAAATTCATTATCATATGGCGTTGTGACCCGAACTGTTGATCCATGCGCCGTCACCCAGCCTTCTCGTTCACTAAGATTGATCAGAGCCCCATAAATACCTTTTTTAGCGCTTGGCCCAGGGTAAAGATTCAAGGAATATATTTCATGGCATTTTTCCTGCCTGTTATGGACAACGATTTGTTTCCCTTGACAATGGGTGTGTCGAAATGGCGGCGCAAGAAATATTATCACTCGTGGATTAAAATTCTCGGGAATTTCACTTTTGGGTATCATACCCTGTAAATCCGCCAATGCCGCCGCAAAAAAAGATGCATTGAGCGGTCCGATCAGGAGAGCTTGATAATTCAAATCTCGACTCCCCGCATAAAAGGGAAGCAGGATCAAATTTTGTTTTTTAAGCCAGTCAAATATTTCATTTTGTAGCAATGGAAAGGAGGCGTTAAATCGCTCATGGTATTTTGGTTTATCCGATGGGTATTGGTCGGCAACAACTAAGGTGTCTGGGTCTCGCCGCCGCATATAGGATTCTGGATAGTTAACCGCAATGCCATTTTTGCATCGGACAACCGTCGCCTCAAGGAGCGGCCCCTTACCGGGAGTTTCAAATTTTACTTCAAAATAATCATCCCCTTTTCCTCCCAGAGAGAATTCAATTAACTCTGCCTTACTTCCGGGGATCACAACCGATGGACTAGATCTCAGAATTTCTTGAATAGAGTCGGATAGTATAAATTGTTCTATGAAGCCGTTCGTGTTTGCCATAGAATTATTCCCTTATTAAGTGACACTTAGACTGTTACATATTAGAGCATTGAGACAAATTTATTAGTGCTTTAGCAATCTTTTCCATTGTCCATTGTCATCCTATAACGCATCCATACGCCAGCCGTAGGTCTATTTGTGAATATCTTACCCCTAATCAGATAAAAATCAAATTTTATTTCCATTTTCCAAATGTATGATATAGTTATATCATCTAATCACTAAATTGAGCGAAAAGGACAAATATGCAAAAACTATGCGGATTGTATGCCAGAGTTTCAACTGAAATGCAAGCCAATAAACGGGACAGCTCTGTTGACACTCAGATCAGTCAAATGGAGAGCTTCCTCAACTATAAATCCACTTCTGATCCTGCTTGGAAACTCGTCAAAATCTATGCCGAAAAAGGAAAATCCGGCAAAAACATTGACCGCCCTGAATTACAGGCACTTTTTGCTGATATTAAAGGTGGTAAAGTCAACACTGTCATCTGCACAAAAATTGACCGTATAAGCCGGTCCCTTCTTGACTTTTATAAAATGGTCGATTTATTTGAAAAGCACAAAGTCGAATTTGTATCTCTTGATGAAAATTTTGATACCTCTACCCCAATGGGAAAAGCCGCTCTAAAGATTACCCTTGTTTTTGCAGAATTGGAAAGAGAACAAACGTCTAAAAGGACAAAAGAAAAAATGGCTTGGCGAGCTGAACAAGGACTTTGGAATGGCGGTCAACTGCTTGGTTATGATTTGGAAGGCAAAAAGCTTGTTGTCAATGAAAGAGAATCCCAGCTGGTTAAATTGATGTTCGAAAAATATCTTGAACTTGGATCAGTCCGACAAACAGTAATGTGGATTAATAAACAAGGTTACAGGACAAAAGAATTTAATGCCAATCGAAGCAGTATCAGGCATGGTGGCCAGAAATTCAGTTCCACAACTTTAACACAAAAATTAAAAAATCGTGTCTACATTGGAGAGGTTGGAAATAAAGGCAAATTTTATCCTGGCAAGCATGAGCCCATCATTTCTAAAAGTTTATGGAAAAAGGTTAACGATACAATAGACAAACACGCCCCTACCCGAAAGAATCCCAAGCGGATAACCCAGCATATTTTCCTTTTGCAGGGTCTATTGCATTGCGGCTGGTGCAATTCTTTTATGACCACCAAATACGCCATTGGTAAAAATAAAACCAGACATCATTATTATCAATGCACTAAAAATTCTCATGGCGGAAACGATGGTTGTGAAATGAAGTATGTGCCGGCTGCAAAAATTGAACAAATAGTTTTAAACAAAATTAAATCCCTATCCCTTAATAAAGAATTCCTAGATCAGATTGTGGCAAAAGCCAATGAAGGCGTTGATAATCAATTTCAAGAAATTGTCGCTCGTAAGAAAGACTATGAAAACAAACTGATTGGTATAAAAGGACAAATTAGCAATATTATTGATATTTTGGCTGATAAAGGCCTGAAAGATAAATCCCTGGGTGAAAGACTAAACGCCTTGGAAGAACAGCGTACCCAGATTGAAGATACTATACATAAAATTGGTTTTGAATTAGATGAAAAGAAGCAAAAAATCTACAATGCGGAAGTAATGCACAATTCCCTGACCAAGTTCAGCCAAATCTATGATAAGGGCACTCCAATGCAAATAAAGGAACTTCTGCCCTATTTTGTTGATCAAATTACCTTCAAACCGGATGAAATAAAAATAGCCCTTTTCGATCAACCGACCGATAAAGGGCTATTTCTTGTTAACCACTCTAGCCAGAGTTCGCTAGAGTTTAGTGACTGGCTCCCCCGCGAGGGCTCGAACCTCGGACATGCTGGTTACGATCTGACCTGTCTTACGACAGGAGTCGGACTTTCTCTTCGCCCGGTCTAAAAGACCTTAGGGCGGCGGGTGTAAAGTCTCTGCACTTGCCCTCTGCCATATAATTGGCAGATGCTAGCTCAGGATTGCCCATTGGAATAATGGGTTTCCCTGACTTAGCCCGCTTTTCACTCCGGCGTTTCCACCGAAGGCTGCTAACTTTCTTGTAACAGCCAGCTGCTCTACCGACTGAGCTACAGGGGAATAAATTTATATAAAGAACAAAATAAAAAGTATGGTTATTATACTTAAAAAGTCTTAGAAGTCAACCAATCTACGGGAGTTCATGGACATCGCTAATGTGGAAATATCGACATATTCAACCGCGGAACCGACGGGGATACCTAATCCAATACGGGTGATGCGCTTGCTTAAATTTTTTAATTCTTTAGCCAAATATAATGCCGTCATCTCGCCTTCCGCATCAGGGTCAGTGGCGATCACAATTTCAGCAATGCCCTCATCCTTGATGCGGGCAATCAACTTAGGCAAATTCAAATCATCCGGACCGCGGCCTTCCGACGGGGAAATATTACCCAATAACACATAATAAATCCCGCGATAAGAACCGGTACGTTCAATGGCCAATAAATCTTTAGGACTCTCGATGATACAAATAGTCTTCCTATCGCGGTTGGGATCACTACAGATTAAGCATATTTCCTGCTCACTTAAATGATTACATTGTTTACAAAAACGCAAACCCTCTTTTAACTGCTGAATGCTATCTGCCAAAGCCTTAACATCTTGGGGCTCCTGAGCTAACATCCAGTAAACAATGCGTTCCGCACTCCGGCGGCCAACGCCTGGCAGCTTTGTCAGTCTTTCTATTAAATTTTCTATTAGTTTAGGGTACATGAGTTCTATTTCTACGCATTAGGCCATTCTTTGACGACTTTGCCACCGAAGGTTTCCAAAGCGGTCCTGACCACCGGTTCTTCCTGTTTAATACCGGAGCTGACTTTATCAACAATCCTAAAATTGACACTAATAGGAACTTTTAACTTTTCTGAAAACAGTTCTTCGATGAATTTCAAATTCTCTTTGCTGTTCAAACAGTCACGAGCAAAGGTGTTTTCTTTTGAGAAGCCAATCACTAACTTCCCACCCTTAAACTCACAAGGCGTTCCTTCCTGTAAGTAGGTGGCTAAAGCCATTTTCCGACGGGCTACTTCATGCGTCAGCTCATTCCAATGCGCCTTGATATCCTCGAATGAATCAGCTTTAAGAAAGACCTGAGCTTGGGCAGCAGCAACGGGTTTACTACTGGCCGCAGACGAAACAATGGGAGGTATTGTTGGTATAACACCCGTTGCCCCGCCATAAGTTAATTTAGCAAAAGCTACTTCTAAAGGCATGCGCAAGGTCTCCATGACCTTGGCCGTCTCCTGGGCCTCAATAAAAAGTTCAATGGCTTTGAGGATTCCGGCGATGGTAATTTTTTCCGCTTGGGCTGCCAGACGCTGTTTAACACCCGATGGATAATCAATCAAGCCATTTAAACTGACTCCCCCCACCTTCACAATCATCAAATGCCTGAAATGCTCAGTTAAATCTTTGCCTAATTGCTTGATATCTTTGCCGCGTTCAATGATCTGGTTGAAAGTATCCAAAGCCTTAACACAATTGCGCGCGATCAAAGCATCTGTCAGATCAAATAGAAATTCGATTTCCACCATCCCCAACATAGAAAACACATCAGCGGCATCAATGCCCTTATCACTTAACGCGCTTAATTGATCCAGGATACCCAAGGCATCGCGCATACTTCCTTGAGCGGCCTTGGCAATGGCAAAAAGAGCTTCTTCATTGGCCTTCAAGTTTTCTTTAACACAAATACTTTTAATATTGGCCATGATGATCTCAACCTGAATACGCTTGAAATCAAAACGCTGGCAGCGGGAAAGAATGGTGGCAGGAACCTTATGGACTTCAGTGGTGGCAAAAATAAATTTCACATGCTCAGGCGGCTCTTCCAAGGTTTTTAACAGCGCGTTAAAAGCATCCGAGGTGAGCATATGGACTTCATCAACAATATAAATTTTATAACGCCCATAGCTGGGGGCAAATTTGACATTCTCACGAAGGGTACGGATTTCATCAATACCGCGGTTGGAAGCAGCATCGATCTCAATAACGTCAAAACTGTTACCGTTGGCAATTTCCAGACAGGCAGAGCACCCACCACAGGGTTTTAAGGTTGGGCCGTTCTGGCAATTAAGGGACTTGGCTAAAATCCTGGCACAGGATGTTTTACCGATACCGCGCGGCCCGCAAAACAAAAAAGCATGGGCAATGCGGCCGGATTCAATCGACTTTCTTAAAAGACCGGTGATGTGAGCTTGACCCACAAGCTCATCAAAATTTTGAGGACGATATTTGCGCGCTAAAACCAAATAAGACATAAAAGGCCCGACCTCTTAAGATACAACTACGATAGCTGGGAATTATACCACCCTCCGCAATTTTAAGCACGCTTTTTAACTCTCAAAATTATCCCAACATTTATCTGACTAAGTAATAGGGAATATTTGATTTCCCTGGCCTTTTATGGTAACTTAATTACTTCTACCCAGAACAAAAAAATTTTAGGAGCGCAAAATGAAACGTATTGGTATCATTACTTCCGGTGGTGATTGCGGCGGGCTTAACGCTGTTATCAAAGGGGCGGCTACCATGGCCCTTTCCCATGGCGCTGTCTGCTTTATCATCCCCAACGGTTATGCGGGATTATATAATCTGGTTGATTTTGATAAGATTACAGAATTGACCCCGGAGCGTTTAGATAAAATCGATGCCAATCTGGCAGGTTCCGAAGCGGGTCATTCGCGCGTCAAAATCAAAAAAATCGACGACGCTGAAAAATACCAGCGCATCAAAAAAGGCATGGAAAAATTCAAACTCGACGGGCTGATCATCTCCGGCGGGGATGATTCGGGCAATGTCCTGGTCGATTTGACCGAACATGGTATTAAATGCGTCCATGCCCCCAAGACCATGGACATGGACCTGCAGACCTACTCCGTGGGTGCTGATTCCAGCATCAATCGTATCGCTTCCTTTATCGAAGATTTGAAAACCACGGCCAACACTCATCGGCGCATCTTAGTCCTTGAAGTATTCGGCCGTTATGTCGGACATACCGCTTTCCGCGGGGGCGTTGCCGCTGACGCGGACGCCATCCTCATTCCTGAGATCCCCTGCGATTTCGACATCCTTTACAGCCACATGAAAGAACGCTATTTTTCACGCATCATGCGTTCCGATGTGCGGGCAGGCACCTATTTAATCATCGTAGCTGAAGGTATTAAGAACACCTCTGGCGCTGATATTGTGAATGGGAGCACACCCGCGGATGCTTTTGGACACCTACGTTTAGCCGGCGCCGGTGATTATGTCTGCCAGCAGTTAAGCAAACGGCTTAACGCTGACCCATCGATTAAAGATTTAATGAAAAAAACCGGCATGTATGTCAAAGGCATCAATGAAATCCCCGAAGCCCGCTCCATCGCTCCCGGGCATTTGGTGCGTTGCGGACACTCCAGCGCTTACGATGTCAACTTCGGCAAAGAAGTCGGTGCCGGCGCTTTTATCCTCTTAAATCAAGGCATTTCAGGCGTGACGGTTTCCGGCATCAGCAATGGCAAAATCCGCTACCTGGAAACTAAGGAAGCTATCAAGCAGCGTTTGGTGGACACTCATCAAGTAGCGATTTATGAAGCGTTAGGGACCTGCTTTGGCCGTACACCCGAAAAAATCCACACCAAGACTGAAAAATTAGATCATGCCAATGAAAGACATTGGTAAAGGAGCCTTAAGATCCTTCACGGAGCCTGCCCTTGAGCGGAGCGAAGGGTTCAGGATGACGAAAAACGTTATTAACTTTAATTATCCTGAAAGTTTTGTTAGAAAAAATCGTGGTGTGTGGAATCGACGTAAAGCATTTGTCCGTTACTGCCAAAGACAATAAATAATAATCCGGGGCATAAAGGGAATTGTACAGGGCTAGATTTGTACAGTTGAATGATTTTCCCGGAGGCGTTGAAATAAACGGACGATGCAGAAAAAAACCTTGCTGATCTTCATTAGAAGCCACTAAAATCTCTTTAGGCAAATTTTTATCGATCCAATCGTAACTTCCAAGTAAATCTTTGTAATAAGGCCTTTTCCATAAAGGATGTTTCAAAAGATCGGATTTAAATGCAATAAATTTATTTACCTGCGGATATAAAAGACTCAATAATACAAGCCCCCCAATCAATTTTTTCGCTGGAAACTTTAAAAACGATAACCCTTGATATAAACAGTACCAACCCGCCAAACTTATCAAAACATAAGGGATCAAGGAATACCTTAAAGATTCAAAATGATACGGCATCCAATAAAACGTCAATGAATACCCCAAAACAGTAAAAATACTTTGAGAAAAACAAAGTGTTCCCAGCCCCCCATCTTGCCTTTTGTTGGTTGGAAGAAAATAATAAACAAAAGCCGGCCATAAAAAGAACGGCATTTGAAAATAAAGATCCCGAAGATGCCCTCCGATACACAAAAAATTCTTCAAAGAAAAGAAGGGCCCTAAAGAAATCTGTATCCCAACTTTGTCAGGATTATAAATAATTCCATCAGTTAATCGTGCCATCCCGTAACTAACTCCAGGCCGCGCGTATTCAGGGTAAAAAACATGGTATGAAACAAAGCAGAATAATTGATAAAGCCCATACGCCAGGATGAAGCCGCCGACAAAGAAAAAAGCCCGGTCAAACTTCTGGCGTAGAGAATCTTTCCCGATAAAGAGTACCGGCAAAAAGCCCAAAAAATTATACAAATGCGCAACCCTGACCAACATCAAAACGCCGTTTAAGAGACCTAACCAGTAAAGGCACTTAGGGGATTTGGTATATTTTAAAAAAAGAATAAAAGTAATAATAAAACAAAAGAAGTGAAACTGCTCTGTCCAGGGATACAAGGCCGAAATAAAAAAATTAGAAGAAAAAACCAAAAAAAAGATAAATAAAACATTAAAACGCGTGGGGATTAAATTTTGAATAATATAAAAAACTAACACGGCATTTAACGCAAAAAGAAAAATATTAATTTGAATAATTTTTACAATACCTCCATGATTGATAAAAAGAGAAGAAAAAAAAGGATAAAGAGGCTGGTAATAGGGCAAGACAGGATGATAGAGCGTATTAAAAGACTGACAAAGATTATAGCTAACGATAAATCCTTTATGATTAGCAATATTTTCCGCAGTGCTTAAATACAGACTGCTATCAGCGGTATTTAATTTTAAATAGGCAAAATTCAAAAAAAATAAAAAAACACTTAACCCAATGAGTACTGAAATCAAATTTCTATTCATTTTAATCTTTTTCTTATAAGATCCATCACTTCGCCAGGACGTATATCTTCCATACAAGGGGCTTTTCCATGACAAAAATATCCCGCATTTGTCCTATAAACATAAAGGCAAGGACTGCAAAGATACCTTTTATAAATAACATCATGGACCCGCTTTTCACGGCCAAACGGACCATATAGATCGATGGATCCAGGCCCCCATAAAGAAATGGTTTTTGCCCCTACTGCTTTAGCCAAATGAAAAGGTCCGGTATCATTCGTGACAAAAAGAGGCAGCTGGGATAAAAGGGTCAAAAATTGCCTTAAAAAAAGCTTGCCCGTAAGGTCAATGACGCGCTGGTGGTATCCGTGAGGCAAAATCTCCAAAAAATCTTGAGAATACGAAACTTCGCTCTTTGCTCCTGTTAAAATAATGTTCATGTCCCTATTTTCCTTAAAAAATAGCTCTACTAAAGACGCAAAATGTTTTAACGGCCAACGCCTGCATAATGCCAGATCGCTGGCGTGGATATTGATGGCTATGAATTTATTTAGATCAAAAATATTATGATTTTTTAGAACCGCCAAAAGCTCGAGCCTGTCTTGCCCGGTCGTCAATATTTCCTTTGGATAAAAATTTTGATGGTCGATCAATAAAGTATTTGAAAACATGGAATATATTTCAAGTATATGTTTGGTATTATTAAAATAGACAGGGACATTGATCAGCGAATTTCTCCAATATCTGGCTAAATAAAAACCCGCTCTCCATCGTGCTCCGGACAAAAAACACATCATGGTGCTGAATTTAGAATAAAATTCGATATCAAAGGCAATATCAATGTGCTCTTTCCAGCAAAAAAGAAGACTTTGAACAATTGTTTTGATCAGCACCAACGGGTTTCGGGCATCAATGATCATAACCTTGTCTGCTAAAGATAAGATGTCCAAAATTTCCTGGTTTTCTTTAAAAGTGAGAAAATAAATTTTTGTATCTTTATATTTATTTCTTATATTAATGATGATCGAAGATGCTAATGTAATGCTCCCAATGCCGATAAATTTGAGAATCAGTATTTTCTTGGGAGGCAGTTCTTTCGCGGGAATATGCAAATATGTTTTATAAAAAGGATGTGTCAGCCTATACAATAAAACTAAAGCGATGCAGACCGGCCCGCCCACCCAATGATCGATAAATTTCAGAATTGTAATTTTTTCAATACGCATAGAATTTTTTAGTATATCATAAATAACATGTCCACTCCATCATGCCTTGTTTGTTGTGCAAAACAGTCCACTCATTGCCTTACCTTACAGACATCTGCCGAAAAAATTGCTTATTTTCGATGCTCTGAGTGTTCATTGGTATTTCAAGATCCAGGGGTTTCTTTTAAAGAAGAAGAGATCTATAATGCCGATTATATCCAAAAAAGAAGCCAAGACCCCGGAAATCTCAATATCGCCCGGCCACGGGAAAAGACCGCGGAACATTATTATCGTTGGATGGAAAAATTTGTAACCAAAGGAAATTTACTGGAAGTCGGCTGTGCCACAGGCTTGGGCTTGAAGGTCGCCCAAAAACAAGGTTGGAACGTCTGGGGGGTAGAAATTAACGCAAAAGCGGCCCTCATAGCGAACGAAGTATTAAAAGCTGACGCCGTGCGAGTTGGTCCTTTAAATGATGGGATGTTTCCAAATGAATATTTTTCTCTGGTTACGCTATTTGATGTGATAGAACACGTCCCCCACCCTATTGAATTTTTGTCGATTTTGCACAAAAAAATTGCACCGGGGGGAAGTATTTTATTTGTCACTCCTAATGTTGATACTTTGAGTTTTAAAATACTAAAAGAAAAATGGCCGCACTTTGTGCAGGAGCACCTCTTATTGTATTCTCCCAAAAGCATGGATCGATTATTAAAAAAAACCGGATTTATGCCTAAAGCACACGGATGGGCAACAAAATACATCAGTATTGAAATGTTAAGGACTCATGCGAAACATCATCCCAATGCTTTTTTTTATAAACCTATCAGCTGGATATTAGGAAAAACTCCTGCTTGGCCCCACGCAGTTTTTCCCTTCAATCTTGGAGAGATGTTCGTTTTAGCAGAGAAAATTGCTTGATAACGTAAGGAATAGATTCGATAATATCCGAAGCGATCATACCCGTCTTAGACTTGAGCTTTGCCGCATGATCCCCCGCCGCCCCGTGTAAATAAGCTCCCCAGCAAGCAGCCTCATAGGGTGAAACTCCCTGCCCCAAAAAAGCCGTAATCATACCCGTTAACACATCCCCGCTTCCAGCGGTGGCCATCCCCGCGTTACCCGTTTGGTTGACATACGTTTTCCCCTGTGGAGAAGCAACAACAGTCCGATGCCCTTTAAGCAATAATACGCAATTGTACCGATGGGCGAAATCACGGGCAGTTTTCAATCGGCTGGCTTCAATTGCCTTGACGGATTGATTGGTCAATCTGGACATTTCTCCTGAATGCGGCGTCAACACACGTACCGCCTTGGCTTTAAGCAAAATATCCATGTTTCCTGCGAGCAACTGCGAGTGTCCGGTATGAGGACCTAAAGCAAACAAAGCATCCGCATCAATGACCAATGGTTTAGGGCAATGAATGATAACTTCACGCGCCAATTGCTGGGTAGCCAACTCACGGCCAAGTCCCGGGCCAATGGCTATCGCATCAAACTGATCCCATATTTTTTTTACTTGATCATACGCTTTTAGAGAAAAAGACCCTGTCCTGCTTTGGGCCAAAGGCTTTGTCATAACCACATTGGAAATTTTTGCCTGAAGTGTTAAATTTGCATCTTTAGGAACAGCCGCAGTCACCAGGCCCGCGCCGCTGCGCATAGCCGCCAAAGAACTCAAAGCCGCCGCCCCTAACATCGACGGAGACCCGGCAATAATAAGCAGATGGCCAAAATCTTTTTTGGATGATCGAGGATTACCCCTCAACAATGGCGCTGGCAACGGCATAGTCTCTACTGTGTGAGATGGATACAGTCAAGCGATGTTTAAAATCTATATTGGTAAAATGGCAGACAGGCTTACCGTTTGTATCATTGATGATGATAACGTCGTACCAGGATAAATGAGGAATACCCATAGCTTTAAAAATAGCTTCCTTGGCCGCGAAACGGCCTGCGTAATGCTGGTAAGGAAATTTAAATTTTTGGGCATATTCGATTTCCGCGGGCGTAAAAATATGATTTAAAAACCCGTCGCCCCAACGCTCTATTGCCTTCTGAATCCGTTCGATTTCGATAATATCAATACCGGTGCCTAGAATCACAACCTCAACTCCCCCTGACCCCTTCTTTATACAAAAGAGGGGGAACGGATAATGGCGAGCATTTCACGGACAGCTTGTTTTAATCCTACGAAAACAGCCCGGCTCATAATGGCATGGCCGATATTCAATTCTGCTATGCCTTTGACGCGGGCGAGGCAATAGGTATTTTCATAATTCAGGCCGTGACCGGCATTGACCTTCATCCCTAATCGGCGGGCATAAATGGTCATTGCCTTGATCTGGTTAAATTCATCAATACCCAAACGACTAGCAAATGATTGGGCATATGAACCGGTATGCAATTCAATGGTTTTAACCCCTATCTTTGAGGCCGCATCTATTTGCTTTTTATCTGGAGCAATAAAAAGACTGACATCAATCCCCGCCTCCAAAAGCGCGCGGCTGACCTTATGAATCCTCTTTAACTGACGCGCAACGTCTAACCCGCCTTCGGTCGTGATTTCCTGACGGCGTTCCGGTACCAGGGTCGCTTGATCTGGTTTCACTGCTAAAGCTGCTTTGACAATACCAGCGTCTAATGACATTTCCAGATTAAAACGGGTTTTCACTGTTTTACGCAAAAGCACAATATCACGATCCTGTATGTGCCTTCGATCTTCGCGCAAGTGGGCGACAATGCTGTCACAACCAGCCTGCTCGCACAAACGGGCCGCCAAAACCGGATCAGGATCAAATTCCCCCCGGGCCTGGCGCAGTGACGCAACGTGATCAATATTAACACCTAATTTAACCATGCATCCCCTTAACGTAAAACCAGGTGATAATAGCTAGGCCCAAGGCCACTAATTTCAAAACTAAATTTGAACTAAACCAATTTTTCATGTTTCTTTTTATTTGCAGGTGCCAGGATCTGGTTAAGAAGTTTCATAAAATGTTCTTCAGTATGCACCGCTATAAAATGCCCCTCAAAAGCAATACTGATTTCCCCGGTTTCTTCCGAAACCAAGACAATCAAAGCATCCGTATGCTCACTTAAACCCAATGCCGCTCGATGACGAGTACCAACCGTTTTTGCCACACTGGGATTATCTGACAAAGGAAATAAACACGAGCTTGCCGCCACACGCTCACCCCTGATCACCACCCCGCCGTCATGCAAAGGGGTACTTGGCATAAAAATACTCTGTAAAAGCGCTGAAGAAACCTTGCCGTCAATGACAATGCCGCTTTCGATATATAAATCCAGCTTCATTTCGCGTTCAATGGCAATTAAGCATCCATTTTTACGTTGAGACAAACGATACACCGTATCGTAGATCTCATCAACGAGAGCTTTGATCTCCGGCTCTCCTAATGAAATCATAAATAAATGCTGTTGGCCCAAACGGGCCAAGCCCGAACGCAATTCATGTTGGAAAATAACGACAATGACAATGATCCATATGGAAAAAAAATGCCGCAAAAGCCAATTGAGGACTTCAAATCCCAAAACCTGGGAGAGCAAAAGAGCAATGATCAAATACGTGATTCCCCTTAAAACTTGAAAAGCACGCGTACCTTCAAAGAACAATAAAATCCTGTAAAAGACCACCCATAGAATGATTATTTCAATCCCCGCTTTTGCTGTTGTGACAGCTATGTCAGGCGTGTGCGTTAAGTATGGCATCGGTCATTTTCAGTGTTTCTTTGATTGCTTTCACATCATGGACACGGACAATGTGCGCCCCCCGCATGACCCCCGTGGTCACCGTCGCTGCTGTGCCCATCAGACGCTTCCCTACATCATTTTGTAAAATCTGTCCTATAAATGATTTGCGCGAAGTCCCCAGTAAAATAGGACAATGTAAAATATTCAGTTGATTTAAATGATTGATCAGGCACAAACTCTGATCAACCGTTTTGGCAAAACCAATACCCGGGTCAACAATGATCCTGTCTTTCTTTATACCAATTGCCAAACATTTTTCAACCGTTATTTGCAAATCTTCAATCACTTCACTGACTACATTTTTATATTTGGCATGAGCTTGCATCGTTGCCGGTGTGCCCCGCATATGCATGATAACAATAGCAGCCTTATAATCACGCACCATTTTCAAAAAATCCGTGCTTATTTGAGTTCCCCTAATGTTATTCACTATAGAGGCCCCCGCATCCAAAGCACAACGGGCCACCCGCAATTTAGAGGTATCTACCGAAATAGGGGTCTTAATGGTACGGGCTAAAACATCAATCACAGGAATGACACGCTTGATCTCTTCTTTAAGGGGAACACTCAAAGCCCCCGGACGGGTGGATTCACCGCCGATATCAAGGATGTCCGCGCCTTCACGGATGAGTTTACGGGCGTGACGCAGACAAGCGGCGGGCCCAAACTTTCCATCGCCGCTAAAAGAATCAGGGCTGCCATTAACTATGCCCATGATCCGTGTCGCATGCCCCAAGGTCAAATGAGTATCACGGGCACACAGATCATAGTTAATTCTGCTCATGTGTTTTGAGGTGTGTCCGAATGAAGATTAAGCTTATGTTCGGGAAGCATAAGCAAAAGCCTGGCTTCTTCGATGTCTATGGTCTCTTTTTCAATCAGACGCTTGGCCAGAAGATCCAATTTGTCACGGTGATCAAGCAAAAATTTTTTGGCTTTCTCATAAGATTCGTGCACGAGACTGTGTATTTCCTCATCAATCTTACGGGCGGTTTCTTCGCTATAATCTTTTTCATCAAATAAATCACGGCCTAAAAACATTTGATGATTTTGTTTACCGAATGCTAATTTATCAAGTTTATCGCTCATGCCGTATTGGCAGACCATGCTGCGGGCGATCTGGGAGACTTTTTGCAGATCATTGGATACGCCGGTGGTGGTATCATTCATATAGATCTCTTCGCCCACCATGCCCCCCAGC
>Ga0105164_10000888_pt1 | contig 19600 bp, 17 predicted proteins | sample VDWuncwatermetaG_FD_89674 | JGI IMG/M metagenome (GOLD analysis project Ga0105164, IMG submission 89674) | Wastewater microbial communities from Netherlands to study Microbial Dark Matter (Phase II) - VDW unchlorinated drinking water | ecosystem: Environmental > Aquatic > Freshwater > Drinking...
ACAGCCCTTCACGAAATTCACTCGAGGGCTGTTGATTACAGTGATTTTAAAATAGATTACAGCGATTTATCGTCGGGCATTAATCTCCGTAATCTCACTCTTAATCTCTGTAATCAAGGGCGAAACGAATTTTGTGAAGCCCTATTTAAACACACAGTAGTGCAGATTTATCTGTGTATGGAGCGGGAGACGGGTTTCGAACCCGTGACAACAGCGTTGGCAACGCTGCGCTCTACCAACTGAGCTACTCCCGCATATATTAGCTTATCGCTTATAGCTAATTGCTTATTGTTTGATTTCTCTATTTGCAATACGCAATTTGCAATTTGCCAATAGTGCGGACGGAGAGAGTCGAACTCTCAACCCAAAGGGATACGGTCCTAAGCCGTACGCGTATGCCAGTTCCGCCACGTCCGCCCAAGTCACCGGATTAATTTACGAAATCCGCGGAACTACGCGGAATCATACACGGAACAACGCCAAACAGTTTATGCGTAGTTCAGCGTAAAGTTCAGCGAGAATTGGGCCGTGCAGGAATCGAACCTGCGACCTTGGGATTAAGAGTCCCCTGCTCCACCTATTTGAGCTAACGGCCCATTATTCTACCACAAAAAAAATCTCTCTACAACTCTATCTGAAAGCCATAGCCATAGGCTTAGGATTAACTTTCTGTTAGAGTTTCCTAGTGTAATACAGAAGGACAAGCTATATGCGCTGAGTGAAGCTCCACGGTTTGACCCGCCTCGCCTAAAACGACGAGTCGAGGCGGGCAGCCGTGGCATCTTTCCATTCAGGGTTCCATGAAGCGGAATCCTGAGCCAGAAGCCATTCATCCCGTTAGAGAAATTTCTCTAACGGGATTCATCCACCCCGACGATACGTCGGGGTGGCTTTCTGGCGAATGGGTAAACGCGCCTAAAGGGACTTAAACGCCCAACCTACTGTTCTCCCGTAACTCATTGGTGCTCCGAGCAGGAGTTTCCCGAATCTAATCCCGTTACCAGAGTTCCACCCCGATGTTTCATCGGGGTGGGTGAATGGTACAGCGGGACGTCGCCCCAGAAGGGGCGTATTCAGTTTGGGTCCCACAGGTTTTACCGTGGGGCTCCAGAAACTTACAAGTTACACTCCGTACTCCCGAAGTGCAACTAAAGAAATAGCTGTATTCGGGAAAACCTGCAGCCTTTGGGTTCCGCCGTATTTATATTGGCGCGCCCGAGGTGAGTCGAACACCCAACCTACTGGTTCGAAGCCAGCCACTCTGTCCATTTGAGCTACGGGCGCATATTATTATGGCATCCCGATATTATTCTTACGAAGTTTCTACATTCGGGAGAAGCCAGCCACTCTGTTTCCGCCCACCTCGCCAAGCTTTGCTTGGCGGGTGAGGCAAGATTTCGCCATCTTCCTAAGAATTATGGCGGACATTTGAGCTATAGGCGCAAAATCAATCCTGAGCGAAGTCGAAGGATTGTACTTCGGCTTCGCCTCAGTATCCTCGCCGAAAATCCCGAGCGCCAGCGAGGAAATACTGAGCGGCCACGTTCCATCCGCACCCTGCCCTTCGCATTGCTCAGGATGGTTCGCCCTTCGCCTCGCTCAGGACGAATGCTGAACGCAGTCGCATGCATTCGAGGGATGGTGAGCGCCAGCGAACCAAAGGGTGCGGGTTTGTGGCCGCGAACGTATAAATTCTAGAGGGTAAAATTATACTTTAAACTTTAATAGTATTCAAGTTATATCTGTAGGTTATTCTCCGATTAGCTGAACAACCACTTCCCTCTCTCGCGGCCGGTTATCAAATTCTGCCAGTACTACCTGTTGCCAGGTTCCCAGCAATAGTTTTCCTTCTTCAAACGGAACAGACAGAGATGGACCTTGGATTGCGGCCCTTAGGTGGCTGAATCCGTTGGCATCGCCCCATGTATCGTCGTGGTAGTAATGTTTATGAGCGGGAATAAGTTTCTCGTAGAGTTCCTGGGTATCCTTGATTAAGCCGGGTTCATACTCAAAAGTGGTAATGGCGGCGGTGGAACCAATGACGAAAACTATCAAGTTCCCTTTCTTAAGTTTGGAAGAGGCAAGGCTACGCGATATCTGAGGCGTTATATCTAATAAAGAAGGGTTTCCTTGGGTATGTAGTTTTATCCTCTCAGTGATTATCTTCATGGAGTAGTTAACTGCTTACGAATTTCCTCGGGGATTGCCCTGGGTTTGAAATTTTTATCAATGCAGGCCATGACTGTTCTGGCCCGTGATACAACTTTGTCTTTTTGATTTTTTATATCGTATTCAAACTCCAGCCTTACTCCCATAATTTTATTCAGGCGTGCCTCTATTTCGAGAATATCCCCGTAAAAAGCAGGCGACTTATAGTCTATTTCCTGTCGGGAAACCACGAACAACGTTCCCTCTTCGGCCAGTTTCTTTATCTGAATTCCTCTTTCTTCCAGGAATTCCGTCCTTGCCTCTTCTAGAAATTTCAGATATTCGGCGTAATATACTACCCCGCCGCAATCCGTATGATGATAATAAATTCTTACCCGCATCCTATTCCTTTTTTAGGATCATTACCTGAGCCTTGCATAGTTTTTTAAACTCCCGGGCGTCTTTTTCTGAGCCTACTGCCCCTCCCCAGTGCATGGGAATGGCTATTTTAGGATTGATTGCGTTTGCGGCTTGGGCGGCTTCCTTCGCGTTCATAGTATACGTTCCCCCAATGGGAAGGAGCGCAATCTCTGCCTTAATTGTTTTCATTTCGGGAATAAAATCTGTGTCTCCGGCGTGGTATATTCGCGTATTATCTACGGTGATGATGAAACCGGTATTGCCAGCAACCTTGGGGTGGAAAACTTTCCCGATATTGTAGGCAGCAACGGCCTCAATATCTATACCCTTCACGCTAGCTTTTTCACCCGGACTCATAACTTTAACATCTTGGCTCAATTTTTTTTCTACGCCACTCGAACCCACAACTACTGTATCGGTTTTAACAATAATTTTTATATCCTGACTTGAGCAATGGTCAAAATGTTCATGGGTAATCAGGATGATATCTGCCTTCGGCAAGGAACTCCGTATCTCGTAGGGATCAAAGTATATAATTAAGGATGGGCTTTCGATATAGAATCCGGAATGCCCTAACCAGTGGATTCTATCCAACATTTTAATCACTTCCGCCTTTTTTGATAGATTCCGGCATAACCCTGCTTCGTTTCGTTTATCCGCATAAAGACCAACTGGACTATTCTAGCGTTTTGTTTGAGTTTTATACCGTTTTTATTTTTCACTACCAGTATAAATTCGCTCTTTCCGCTAAAACCGGCATCCCAAACACCGGTTTGGGTGAAAGCCCCCATTCTAAGTAAAGAACTGCGCGGGAAGGCAATGCCTAACAAATCCTTCGGCAAGGTGCAGATTTCGTTAGGGGTAATTTTGTAGGAGCCATTTTTGAGATTCCACCAGCCGAATTTATCATCGATGTTTCTTTTAAGGGGTTTGATTATTTTTTCCGGCGCAAGCACCCTTTCTTGATTGGAAAAGTCCAATGCTCCCGAGCCAACAAACTCGGCAATACTGGCTGCCGTCAAATCGAATCCGTTAGGAGTAATCTGCTTTTCTAAATTTATGAAACCTTCAATAAGGTTGTTTTCTTTAATTAATTTTTCTATTTCTTCTCTATTGAGGACCATTGAATTCTTTCCAGACCTCTCTTTCCTCCATGCACAGATAGATAGGGATATTCCCTGCCCTTTTCCGGATCCAATCCTTCATTTTCTTGTATATTATTATACGCAAATCCTGGTAATATCGCAACTTCTTATCGAAGCCGAGTGTTAATTCCGCGTCTAAAATTTTATTCTCAGGGAATCTGTTCTCAATAGTCTTCTTTAGAGATGGGTTAAACCTCAGTGTTCCCAGGCTAATCCAGGCTATTGATTTGTCGGGAATTTTGTCAAAAAGATTATTGATTAAATTCTCGTAGTCAATTTCCCAGTGCGGATAGTAAATAATGGGGTCAAAATGGAATCCTACCTTCAGCCCCGCATTTGCGCATTCCTTAGCCGCAGAAATCCTTTGCGCCAAGCTTGCCGTATAGAATTCATTCTCATCAATAATCTTCTGCGGGTTTAATGACCAGGAAACCGCAATATTACTGACCGGTTTCGTCTTAAGAATATTCTCGATATTATTGCTTTTTGTTTTGAATTCAAAAAAGATATGCGGTTTTTTCCGGAAGAACTCAATAATCTGTCCAGAGAACTCAGTTATTCCATCCAGGGCTAAGGAATCTGCAAATTCGCCGTTACCAACTCTGGGTTGGTTGAAAATCCCGGATTTTATTCCGGAGCGAGCATTAAATCTACTAAAGAAATCTTTGAGATTGGCGGGAATAATTATCCCGGGTGAATTCTTGAGGTATTCCTGAAGATAACAATAACTGCAATCATAAATACAGCCCAGGCCAAGATTAAATATATTGTAACCGCAGAAAATAGCCTTGCTCGTGCAAGGGCAGTCCTTAAAGAAATCATACTTTTCGCGGACAATAAAGAAATTATCGCGTCTTGAATTATAGTCCTTTATGGTAAAAGCCCTGCCCCGAACATAATCTTTAAGCGAATCTATCCTTTTAAAACTTGCCTTAGGAAAGTGTTCTCTGAAACGGCTGACAATATAACTATTGCTTACGGCATCCTCAATAAAAACATTGCTCGGATACAGCTTAAATTTTTTTTCAATTTTTAGCTCCCCACCAGGATATATTTCCAGTTGCGGCAAATACAGCTTCAAGGCCCTTCCTTTCATATGCGCATTTGGGTAACGTCTCTTAATTAGCGTTTTTTTAACTTTCGAGTATTCGCCTTCTTTGATGCTGGGAAGTATATCTCGATAGCCGGTACCTTCTCTTTTGCATATCTCATAAAGCAGCCTGACAGTTTCTCTTTGCTTGTTTACACCGAAATTCTTAAAAATATTTTCAACGCGTCTTTTAATTTTAGCAATATTATTCATTGTTTACTCTAAGAGCACTAGAGAAAACTTGTTTTATCCCGAATTTTGCAATAGAAATTCTGTCGGGATTACCCCGACGAGCACGATTAAATCCATTCGGATTTAATCGGTCGGCCCTTCGGGTTTATTGAACCGGACAAGACTGGGCAGATAAAACACGCAGGATTTGTTATTGAGATTGCTGAAAAATTACATTTTGACGCTAATCACCGCTAATTTACCCCGTTAGAAAAGTTACTCTTTCTAACGGGGTTTACGGCTAATCTCCGCTAATTCACCGACGAGCATTACCTGCCTGCCGTCAGGCCCAGACGATATATAAGAAGATTGTCGGGGCAGGCGGGGCGGTAACTCGCCTCGCTGAGCTCGGCGAAGCGGGTTAGCGAATTGATTAGACCCTTCCTTAATAAGGTATTAGGTAAGGTCTATCCTTTCTGGATTAGCGAAAATTCGCGTTAAAGATGATTTTTTCAGTGCTCTCTTATTAAAATTGATTTCAACGCATAGTGGCAGGCATCCACTTGGCTAAATCCGCCAAATGGCTCCAGCAAGCCATATACCCGGTCCGGGCCCAGATTAGAGCCGCAATTATGAGAGTGATTGATCCCAGTAGACGAAAAAAGCGATTGGCCCGAAAATAAAGGGCTGGCGCAGAGAAAATTCCGCACAGCCCCGTTAGAATAAATCCGATACCTGCAATTAGTGGTTCCTTGGTCATGCCCAGGTTAATAATGCGGCAACCGACTATGGTTGCGGCAAGACCGGAAAAGAAGCCATATGCCGCTACAATAAGCATATCCCAGTCCATCGCCAGACAGAAAGCAGCGCCCAGAAATAAAGCTCCCAGGAGAACAGACATTTCTCCAAAGGCAACATTGTAACTGCCGGGAAGCGGCCAGTGCCAGGTCATGTGACAGCCGTATGATGTTGCAATAAAGCCGGAGATAGCCAAAGCCGGGCTCCATTTTTTCTGTTGTTTGCTCTCTATACCCTTGTACAGATAACCGGCCAAAAGAAATAATCCTGCCGACATATTAATAAGCAACAAGCCGACATAATCTATGAACACGGGCCACCTCCGTATTTAGCAATTAGTTTATTAATCTTTTTCGCTAAGGAGCTTAGTTCGTCTTTCTGACGCACCTGTATAGGACCTTTTTTATCAAAGACGAGGCGTTCATCCAGTTCTTTTTCCAGGCGATAAAGCGGTCCGGCGATTCGGTGGGACAGCTCCAGAGCAATTCTCCAGATAACTAAGAGTGTAATCGGTAGCGCTATTAATATAATCAGATTGACTCTGTGTGCAACGGGTAGAAGGTTGTAAGCCACATTTTCCGGAATACCCAATTGCCAGGCCAGGAGATTAAAGATAAGGTAATACAGGCAGAAGGCAATAATTCCAGCCGGTACTATCATGGCCACGAAAACTAAAAGTAATATTTTTTTCTGGAAAGGCGTCCCGATAAACTTTTTTCTTCTTCTGTTTTCTTTCATTTTTTATACCCCACTTTTATTTCGTCGTAATCCGCCTCGGCAGTGCTTGCGGTATTGTCGGTATCGGTCATAAGGGCAATCGCCCCGGCCTCACCGGGTTCTCTGCCAAAAGCCTTTTTGAAATCTGCATATACATTTCTTTCTTCGTAGACCCACTTACCGAGGTTTTCTTTGCCTGATTCGACAACCATTAGTTTTATATTTTTAAAATAAGGACTGGTTATTATGGTACCCTCCGGAAGCGTTTCATCCCAGATGTATTCCATGGCCTTGGTTAAATTGAAGGCGAGCCTGGGAAAAATCACATAGAATCTTGCGGCATAGTCATCTTTTTCAATTCCGTTGTTTTTATCGGTTACCTTGTTTGTTTTTCCCGGAAACTTCAACACTTTCCACTTCCAGCTTACCATTGGTTCCTTCTTAGGGTTAAAGCTCAATTTATAAAAAATTCCCGAGGCTGTATTCTGGCTGAAAGCGGAAAGATAGCCGTTTTTGCGGTTGACTATAACCGAATACAACACCTTACCTTTAAAAATTTTTTCCTGCCATTCCTTAAGTGCGTCTCCCTTCTCGAAAGGAAATAACTTGGGTAGCTGTTCGGCAGAAATATTCATATAGCCGTTAACAAAAAAAGTTATAAAAAACAACAAAACTTTTAGCTTTTTTGCCATAGGGCTAAATTGTAGCGCTAATTAAGAACTTAGGCAAGAAAAATTATTTACCCCAGACTGATAAGGGATACTGCATAATGAAGGCATAACCCCGTCCGATTGCCGTCAAATCGGCATCCGGGACGCCGCTGGGTTCAGCTACGGTGATAACAGGAAAGGCATTGGGAATAATGCGGACCAGAGTAGCGCCGTGTTGTAAATGGAAAAAGATGGCTGGATCGCGGAAAGGACCCTTAGAAGCTTTGTTTTTCAACCATTCAGCGTACGCTTCTTTTACTTTCTCGGCATATTCTTCGGCTGAAAGTTGCGGATAATTAGGTAATCCCCGCGGATTACTATAGGCGTAGACATATTTAATCGTTGATTTCGGCTCTCCTAGTTCTTTGAGTGCACGCGCCGTCTGGAAAGAAGCCAGTATTGCTGCTTCGGCAAAACCACGGCTGTTGCCGGTAAACCAGAAATCCACATAAGTATTTACTGGAGCACCTGCTCCCCGTTCGCTAGCCTTAGACATTTCTACCGAGGTTGCTGGCAAGTCATCCTTTGTATTGGTCAAGAGCAATGCCGAAAATACAAACCCCGCAATTTTACCTGCAGCATCTCGCACTATAACGCTCCAGGGATTCCTGGCGAGTATGCGTTGTATAGCTTTAGCGAAAGCCTCAAAGTGTTCCCGGTGCATCTGAACCAGTCTGGTTTCAGCTTCTGAAAGCTTACCCGCCTCAATTGATTTTTCTTCACTGGAAAGCAATACATCCGCTACCTCAGTTGCAGTCGCAAGTGAACTATCCGCAAAACTTAATTTGACTAATTGGCCGTCAACCGTAATCGGTTCCCGGAATATCCCGTGTTCGAGTAATTTGTCCTGCAATGCGATATAGCTATCTTCGGCGCTTCTTAATCTGCGGGCAATTAATTGTTCCCGGACACCATTCTGGACAAAGAAAGGATTATCCAAGGAAAGCACAAAAGCAGTCAACAATAGAAATGCGGACTTTCTTCTCATTTTATTCCTTCTTTTGAAAAAGTGATTAAATCCCGCAAAATAACGAGACAAAAAATCTACAACTAAAATATAGCCGATAATTTGCCGATCGTCAAGTCCCGGGAGAAATTTTTATACATTCGCGGCCAGAAAACCTCGGCCTTCAGGCCAAGGATGAACAATGGCCGCTCAGTATTCCGCTTTTAAAGGTTTTAAAGGGACCCCGGGCTTTAGCCCGGGTGGGCTCCATTCCGAGTCTATTTGCACTTCTCCCAGGCTCTTTCCATTTCTCCCAGAGTGCAGTCTTCGATGTACCTACCCTGTTTGGCCAGTGATTTTTCCATTTTCTTAAACCTTACGATAAATTTATTTATGGTCTCATGCAAGGCATTCTCGGGTTCAATTCCTAAGAAACGGGAAAGATTGACCATGGCAAACAATAAATCTCCGATTTCCTCGTTTATCTTGCTGGGTGTATGTTTACCTATGGCTTCTTTTACTTCACATAGTTCCTCTTCCACCTTGGCCAAAACTTCGCGGATATGTTTCCAGCCAAATCCTACTACCGCTACCTTGCGTTGGACCTTGCCTGCCTTATGCAGTGCCGAAAGCGTATTTGGGATATCCGCAAGTATAGAGCCGGAATATTTTTGCCTGGCCTCTTTCATTTTTTGTTTATGCCAGGCCTCAATGACCCTTTCTGCTCCTTTGACTCTTATCTTGCCGAAGACGTGGGGATGCCGGTGCTTAAGTTTTGCGTAGATATCCTTCAAGACATCATCTATGGTGAATCTATGCCTTTCTTGGGCAATCTGAGCGTGAAAGATAACCTGATAAAGCAGGTCTCCTAATTCCTCTTTCAGTTTTCTGGGATTTTTTTTGTCGATACTGTCCAGGACCTCACAGGTTTCCTCAATAAGACAGGCCTTCAGGGACTTATGGGTCTGTTTCTTATCCCAGGGACAGCCATTTTGGGAACGCAGGCGAGACATAAGCCCTACGAGGTCAGAGAAATAAATATCAGTCCTTGCCATATTTGCCTAAGAGTATATTGGGAATAGATACGAGAAAGGAGGGGTTGTGTAAAAGTCTGATGGGTTTAGAAAAGAGGCCGAAATAAATAAAGTCATATATTCAAGAGTTAAACCATAGCGCCCGCATATAAGCAGGAATTAACACAAATTACCTGCCTACCGGAAAGGCAGGCACACAAATTCACAGGAATAACACTAAATAAATTTGTGAATATTCGTGTGCTAATTCGTGATAATTTGTGTAAACAAAACTCTAAGGAGTTACTTTGAACACCTTATCGTGAGGATGAATCTTCTGGCTGACCTTTATGCCGATAATATCTCCGGATTTTGCCTCCCCAACATCGTTATGCTCTACCTGTATCGAGGAAACCGGCTGAGTGAAGTCTGTGCTATGTCCTTTGATGTGAATATTATCTCCAGCCTTAAGGACATCCGAGAGCTGAATTATCCCCACGCTGATATGCCCATAATAATGGGTTATGGTTCCGACTTCTTTTTCCGGCATGGCTCACCTCCTTTAATGTGTGTAGCTAAGTTATCTTGCTTGCAGTCTGAAGTACCTTACGTCCAACGGCTTAATTATACCACTAAGATTTCCAAGGAAAAACAACAAAAATAATCTAAAAACAATACTTAATTTTAATTCCGGGTTACAGAATTTAAATATACCGCTGGCACATCTTTTTTTATTATTGTTTAGATGTCCAAGGCAGAGAAAGGTTTCATTTATTTCCTCTTAGCCTGCTTAATAAATTTACGCAAAATTCGCCCTGGGTTTTAAAAAAACCCCGGTAGTAATTAAGAACTGGTCCGTAACTATAGTCTGGTAAATTTGACCAGAATTTAGCCGGCTGCATTTCTCCCAGTAGAACTAATTCAAAAAAGTTTCCGATCAGCATCACCAGCGAAGGCAAGGCAATCGCTATAACCAGCACCACCAACAGTTTTTTCGAAACATTTCCTTCGTTAATAAGCAACTTTAACCTCCAATCAGAATAAAAGTGGTTAGACGCCTTTTTTCTAGGGGAACGGTTCCGCACCTAATTAAAATTTGCGGTGATTATAACGCCTTTGTCTATAGTTATATTTTACTTGCTTATCCGAAGATTGAGCAAATTGCTCATGATAAATCTCCGGATGCTGTGAGATAGGCAGGGAAGTTCTGATAATCTTCTCGATATCCCTCACATCCCTGTTTTGATCGGGTGTGGCAAAGGAAATAGCATGCCCCTTCTGTCCTGCCCGGCCCGTGCGGCCGATGCGGTGCACATAATTATGGGCGTCGTCGGGGAGATCGTAATTAATGACCAGTTCTATCCCTGTGACGTCAATTCCCCTGGCAGCGATATCGGTAGCTACAAGCACCCTGTACCTGCCGGACTTGAATCCTTTAAGCGCTTCACGGCGCTGGTCCATAGAGCAGTCGGCGTGTATTTCGGCGGCGTTGTGGCCCATATCCCTGAGTGAGCGGGTAATCTTTCTTGCGTTGTGTTTAGTCCGGGAAAATAAAAGAATTGAGCCGTGATATTGCGCAAGCAGTTTATTCAAAAGTTTCAATTTGGCGTCTTTCCTGACAATAAACAATTCCTGGGTAATGTGCTCGGCAGTAGTACCGGAAGGAGCAATCTCCACGCAGACGGGAAGTTTCATATGTTTGGCGGCAAGCTCCATAATCTCCCGGGGAATGGTTGCGGAAAAAAGCATGGTCTGTTTTTCTTTCGGAATAGCACGCAAAATTTTATCTATCTGAGGGGCAAACCCCATATCAAGCATGCGGTCGGCTTCATCAAGCACCAGTATGACGACCTCCTCCGGTATAAAATTCCATCTCGATATATGGTCAAGCAACCTGCCCGGAGTGGCGATTACCACACGGGGATTTTTACGGAGTGCCTGTACCTGCTCCGGCATTGAAGCACCTCCGATAACGCAGGCCGTTTTCATCCCAAAAGGATGCACAATAGCCTGATAAGTCTCGTTAATCTGCATAGCTAATTCCCGGGTGGGAGCAAGAACCAGGCCTATCCCTTTTCTCTGCTCAAGGCGTTGCACCATGGGAATAGCGAACGAATGGGTCTTGCCGGTTCCGGTCTGGGCGATACCCACAATATCCTTGCCCTGGATTGCCAGAGGAATTGCCTTCAGCTGAATAGGCGTGGGGACCTTAAACCTTATGCGTTCCAGGATATCCAGGATCTTGGGTGCAATGCCCAGGCCGTAAAAACCCTGTCCGGTCGGGCTAAACCCCTGAAGGGAACTGTTTGTGTTGAATGTTTTATTGGTCATAGTGCTTTTTGAAGTTTTAGTTTGCATTCCGGAGATAACTGTCCGAGATGAATATAGCAATACTTTTCAGGGTTATAGATGCTCAAAATATTCATACAGTGCGAATGTTTACATCTTCTACCCGCCGGGCTCCATTCTATTTTGAAATTAGCCGGGCAAAATCTTTTAAGTCGAACTTAAAGCCCTGAGGCTGTCCCCCGCTTTGCGAACTCTCAACCCTCACCCAGATTTGATATAGTTTAGCGGGCATTATTTTATCGGCGGTTATTTTAAATTCGACCATTTCTTTGGTAACTGTTCCAGTCGCCTTTTCAGTTTTCGTCCTGGTGCCGAAGCTAATAAATGCGCCCCGTTTGCTCGTCGGATAAGGCTCTTCCTCTTGCGTTGAGGAAGCAACCGTCTTTTTTGTTAGCGGACTTAATCTTCCGATTCCCGGGCCCACTAAAATTATGTTGCTGATTCTTGGCTTGGTAGCGTACATCTTTGCGGTCACTTTAACTTCCAGGATATCGCCTGTAAGATAGGCGTCTATGGCCACCGTGGTTTTTCCGTCCTGTTTGGCTTCCCGAAGCACAAGAGTCCGTTCCTGCGCCTTTCCTTCTTGCGCATAAGAAGAAGACAAAAAAGAAAACAGGCCGCTAATGGCCATCCCGCAGATAAGCATTCTTTTCATCAAAATACCTCCCTTTTCACTTTAACTTCTAGAATATGTGGGTTGCCCCCCTACATCTCTAAGCATCTACTGCCACAATGTTATTATAGCGCTCAAAATGGCAGGTATCAAGGCTGAAATCGGCAATCTCTATTTGCACAAAGCCGAGAAAGCGCAATGCTGGCAGATGCGCGCGTCAGTCTTATCCGGGTAAAAATCCATTTCGGGGTTGGTTATTTCGGCCACGGTTGCTTCAAGTGCGCCCAGACAGCGCTCCATTACTTTACCTGCGGTATCCAGTTTATCCGGTTTGATAAAATAGGAAAACTCCAAACTGCGCAGGTTGTAAAGCGCGGCGTTTAACGGCTGGTCTTTAAATTTATCGCAGCTAAAGTAGTAATAAATCGGCAACTGGAAGGAATGGATGTTTTTCTGGATATCCTCGCGCACAAGCTCCATTGCCTCCAGTTTATCGGATGCCTCGGGCTCTTTGGCGCTGTAGCCGGTTTTATAATCGAGTACCAGGATGCTCTCATCATCGAGCAAATCAATGCGGTCGATACGGTATTTGAACTTGAAATTCTTCCCGCAAAGCCGGATAAGTCCGGCGGGCTGCCTTTCTTCGAGGGAAAGAATGCTTTTGGGCTTGCGCCGGCGCTCATGAGCCAGGAATTTCTTAAGCCGGTAATGCATAATCTCTTTGACCATAAAGGCCTCGGAACCCATCCTTTTCTGGATATCATCGGCAAAGCGGGCCTCGAATGTCTCGAAGAACAAATCCTCAAATTTATTATTCAGGACCGGCGGGCTGTTTAAAAAGCCCCGGAACATGTGGTCAAGAAATTCATGGAGAAAAGTGCCCACATCTTTTCCTTCCGGCTCATTAAGCAGGTCTTCTTTCTCCCGCAGGCGTAAAACGTCCTGGTAATAGAATTTAAGCGGGCAGGCCAGGTAATCGTCAACGCTTGAAGCGGAATATTCAAAATCATTAGTTAGAAAATCGATAATCTTTTTCGTCTTTTTTACCGGCTCTTCCTGCCTGCTTAAGGCGGAGACATTAAAACAACCGTCAAGGGACAGGGGCATTACCTTCAATGTCTTTTTCTCCTTCTGCCTTTGCCAGATAATTTCTTCCAGGAAACGGCTCCTCTCCTTCTGGGGGTTATCATCGTAGACAAAATATGCTCTCTTAGCGCCCAGGACTAAACGCATGAAATGGTAGCGCTGGATTTCTTCTTCCTGCTTAAGCCGCTCCAGGCCTAATCCTTCCATGATTTGCCTGGGAATAAGGGGCGCATAGACCGAGATATGGGGTAAAACAGTTTCATTGGCATCCATGATAATTACGTTCTCAAAGGTTAAAGCGCGGGTCTCCAGAAGGCCGAGAATCTGCAGGCCCTTAAGGGGCGAGCCGTGAAAGGAAACTTTTTCGTCTTTAAGCTTTCCCTCAAGTATTTTAAAAATATCCTCTTTGGGGAAAGGCAGGTCTTTAAACTCGACGTTTTTCAATTCATCGCTAATCCCGTAAAGCCTTTCCAGAACTTTCAGGTTTAAAGGATGGGAACCGACGAAGCTTCTGGCTAAAAGAGTTGAGCTGAACTGCTCAAGGGCACTGACCAACCGGGCGAAGGTCGAAACATCCTCCCAGATGCCGAAAACCAACCGGTGGATTTCGGAAACGATATTTTTCAAGTCCGGGATGCCAGTCTCTTTCTCCATCCCGGATATGGCCTCAAGACTGAAGCGGTATAAGTCCTTGCAGTTTTCGATATCGCTCAATTTAACAAAAAGGCTCCCGCTTAAAGAAGTCTTGGACATACCTAGGAGCATCTCTTCTATCTTATGCGCAAGGACCCTAGTCAGGGTCGGGTTTTTTGTGACCATTAGATTCTTTACCAAAGGATGCAGAAGCAGGCGCAAATAATCCCGGGTATAATATTCATTCTCCCGGCGCCTGGACTGGGCGGTGAAAATATACTGCAGGAGATTGTAAAGCGAGCTTCTTTTCAAGGGATAACCCATGGAAACGTTGAATTCATCCACCTCCCCAGCTATCTCGGAAAGAAGCGGTATAAGATTATCCGGTTCGGGAATAAGGACCAGGGTATTATCCAGGGCTTTAGTTTTTTTAAGGATTTCTTCCTTAAGGATAGTACGCACCAGGCCTACCTGCGAGTGGGTATCGAAACCCTTATAGATTTTCACTTCGCAGCCGGGTTTATCTTCGGTTTGCGGCTCGATTTTTTCGCCGAATACCCGGGCCAGGCGCTCGAGCACCGGCCAGGGTCTTGCGTCCTTCTGGAAGAACAGCACCGCCTTATCCGCGTCAAAAAGGTGCTGGATTATTTTCTCCTCGGTTTTGTGCAGGTAGTAGAAATTACAGAAAAGCACCTGGTCGAATTCAGAGAAGCTCGCTTTAGAAATATAGTCGGCAGCCCGCTTATAAAGCAGGCCGCGGGAATAAAGATTGCGCTGGGCCAGGCCTTCGTGATAGACCCCGATAATGCTTTTGATATGCAGGAGCAGTTTATTGATGCTTTCGGGAATTTCGTAGCCTATTCCTGCGCTGGCCTGAATATCCTTGAGTTTATCGTCAGAGACGTCTTCCAAATCCAGCTCGTTGATAAAAGAGCTTATTTCTCCTGCCCAAGGGAGAAACTGGGCAAACTCCTCTCTCGCCCGCAATACTTCAGGTGCTTTCTGCCGGGAGGCACTGTAGATTAAATAAGCCGCGTCCAAGTCAGAACACAGGCGCAGATATTTATCTTTCGAAACAATGTATTTTATGAACTCATCCATGGAGAAAAACTGCGGCGGGAAAAAGCCGGATTTAATCCGGCGGGCAAGTTCTCTTTTTAGAAACAGGGCCGGCCGCTTACCGCCGAAGACAATAGCGATGCGGCTGAAGTCCTTTTTTACCCCGGGAAAATTTTCCTTGAGGTAATCTGCAAGGCAGACAATAAAATCCTGTCCGAAATTGTAGGTGATAATTTTAGCCATCGACTTCTTCAGCTCTCAATTCATCCAGATAAATAATAAATCCCCTTACGATAAGTCGGGGATAAAGTTCCTTGATGATAGCTTTGTAGGTTTCAATCTGCTGGCGGTAATCGAGCTGGGGTTCCTGCCTGGTCTTGTAATCCACGACCCAGGCTTCCTTCTTGCCGATAATCAAGCGGTCGATTCTTTTGGTTCGGCCCTGATTATCGACCACTTCTTTTTCCTGATAGACCTCGACATCGGTCAGATAAAAAAATGGCCTGAGCTCTTTTGCCTCAAGCACTTTTCTGGCCATATTTTCATGCTCCGAGAAACCGTTCGCCAGGGGAAATAAATCCTTTGCCCGGCTTAAACCCTCCTGCAGGGATTTTTCCCTATCGTCTTTAGCGAGATTCCCGACCGCGGCCAGTATTTCATGCACAACCTTCCCGGCAAGGAGATTTTCCCGTTTTTCCAGGAGAGTCTGTTCGCTGAACTCCTCTTTCAGGAATTCGTTCCACTTCCAGTATTGTGAGGCCTTGATCGGCAGAGTCGAGGATTCCTTTTTTGCCGGCTTCCTGAAGGTTGTAGGTTCGCCCAGCTGGATAGTGCCCTGCGGGAGGAGAAAACGCGCCACGTTATTCGCTGCCTTTATGCCGTGAGGGAGGAAAGCATAAAGCTCGGATTTTGGCCGGGTAAGGGCGACGTAAATGACATTGAGCTCGTCGATAAACTCTTTCCTGTATTCCTCGCGGTATTTACTTAAGATTTGCGGGGAGAGTCGGGCATATTTTTTATCTAAGCGCAGCAGCGAGAGGCTGTCTTTCTCTTCTTCCACCACGTAAGAGACTTTTCTTTTCTTGGCCTGAGAGCCGAGTTCGTTGATATCAAGGTATAAAAACGGGATAATCACTACCTCGAAACCCAGGCCTTTGGCTTTATGGATAGTCATTACCCTGACTGCATCCGCGCCCGAGGAATTGACAAAAAGCTTGGTCTCAGCGATTTCCTCAAAGTAATCCAGGAAATCGGCTATTCCCGGGTGCTCCTCTTCGCTGTCGGTAATCACCTGCAGGAAATGCATGAAGAAGCCCTGTTGGTCGGGAAAATTCTCAAATGCCTGTAGCCGGTTCAGGCTATCGACCAGAAGTTCGTACAGTCCGATATAGCCGACCTCGCGGAAAGATTCTTCTAAAAATTGCGCCCAGAGCTCGGGATAGTTCCTGCGGAATTCCCGGTAGATATAAAAACCTTCTTCCCCGGATAGTTTCTGCCTCAGACCGAAAAGGAATTCCTCCATCTTCTGTTTGTCTAATTTCGCGGCTTTCAGAAAAATATCTCCCAGAATGAACGCGGCAAAGGAAAGATTGTCGATAGGCGAATTCAGGAAACGCAGTAAGGCGAGGAGCTCTTTGATGAATTTATTGTTTTTGATATTCAGGGTCTTCTCGGACTCCACGGGGATATTTTTCCCGATTAACCAGGTGCTTATCCGCTCAACGTCTTTATTGCCCCGGCCAAGGATGGTAATTTCCTTTTTAGCGAAACGGTCCGTTTCGGTGAGCGCATCTAATAGCGCCAGGGTCTTTTCCTTAATCCGCTCATCTCGCTCGGCAAGACCCGGGCATGCAACCATCTCTACTCTCACTACGCCGTGCCTTTCGCTATCCGAGCACTCCTGCGCGGGCCCGGAGAAAACCTCCAGAATCTCATCCATATCCTCGGGGCTGAAATATTTTAAATCGTCTTTGACCGCCTCCTGCTGTTCGTTCAGGAAACGGCGCAGGTTAGCGGGGCTGAAAATCGCATTATTGAATTCCACAATTTCCTTTGCGCTGCGGAAATTTTGCTTCAGGAATTCCGAAGAGCCGTACTGCCGGAAATCCCGCCGGATTTTTTCAAATAAGGCCACTTCTCCTCCGCGGAAGCGGAAGATGGCCTGCTTCTTGTCGCCCACGTAAAAGAGGGTGCCTCCGGTGGAAATCGCCTCCTCGACCATGGGGAAAAGATTAAGCCATTGCAGGAGGCTGGTATCCTGGAACTCATCAATTAGATAATGACGTAGCCGCGTGGCCAAGTGGTAATAAAGCTCCGGCACTGTGACGCCGTTTTCGCGGATGAGAGAATTCGCCTGCTGGTTGAGCTCCTCCAAAAATAAAACGTCGTCTTTACGGGCATAATTGCGGAACGCGGCGTAAACCAGCTCAAAGATAGCGATGTAGCAGTTAAAATAAGCCCGGGCTTCTTTTTCCGAAAGCTCGGTTATCCGGGAGCGGATTTCATCCCAGAGCTTCTTAAGCCCGGCAGGAACGGGTTCACCCTTTTTCATGGGGATATCGGCTTTGAGGAAATTCTCCCGGCGGCTGATTTCTTCGAAATCAAATAATTCCGGGTTATCATCTACGAATTTAGCCAGGGAGTTGCGGAAAGTGCCGTTTAGACCATCGGGCGCATCTTTGAGCAGTTTCTGATAAAACTTAAGCAACCCCTGCTTTTCTTGGTAAAGATTTGTTCCGGCTAAATCAAATTTGCTGAAGAATGAGCCGTAGGCATTGGCGTGATAAAGCATAGAACTCAAGATTGACAGGATATCTTTTTTGGGAAACCAGCTGTTTTTACCCTCCAGGTAAATATACTGCTGGAGGAAATCATCGAAAATCCTGCGCATGCCCTTATCGCGGTTTGCCCGTTCGATGCAGTCATCGAGGCTCAAAGTGAGGTAGTCATCGCGGTCGTCCCGGATTTCGAAGTTGGCGGAAAGCCCGAGTTGATAGGCGCAACCCAGAAGAATCATATTGATGAAGCTGTCGATAGTTTTGACCTGGAAGAAATTGTAGTTGGTAATGATGTAGTCCATCAGCCGGGCCGCTTTTGTCCTGGCCTCCTGTTTGCCCAGCTCAAGACCGGAAAGTATATCCTTTTCCTGGAGAGCATCGGGGAATTCATCGAGGGCGATTTCCTTGAGAAAATCCAGGATGCGCTCCTTCATCTCGCGGCAGGCCTTGTTGGTGAAGGTTATGGCCAGTATTTGCTCGATTTGCCGGGGGCGAGCATCTTTTTTCAGAAGGAGGCCGAGGTAGTATTTGGCCAGGCAATAGGTTTTTCCCGAGCCGGCCGAGGCATCGACGATAAGAACCTGCGGGGATTTCTTCATGCGTGATTGTTTATGTCAGCGAACGTATTAAGATTATCGCGGAAAAATGTGGGGGTTGTCCCCGGCTATTCTACTTCAATAATTTTTGAGCCAGACTATGTAATTCCGTATTAGCCAATGCCAGGACTTTCTTTTTTACCACTCTTGAGAAATACTCATTTTCTGTTTTGGTTAATTTTTCATTCTTAAGTTTTTTAAACAATAGCTCCTTCTGTTTAGGGGAAAAGAGCTGGGATAGGGCGTATTCAAGGCTGAGTTCATCTTTTACGGAAAGAAATTCATTGAGATCAGTTTTAGATTTAACGAAATAATTGTTAAATACGTTTTTTAACCTCTGAGTAGACATCTCGTAGCCGGAAACTTTAAGGTCGGCGCTATTTTTGAGATTTGCTAAAAATCCTTTAAGCTCTTTGTGCCTTTCTTGGGTAAGCGATTTGGAAAGCTTATCCGCCCAGGGAAAATTCAGATTAAAGAATTTATATAGCGCAAGAGACAAGACCACAAGCGAGGCAAAATGCGACCGCTCGCGCGGATTATTTAAATAGCGGTTAACTTTTTCGCTGCTGAATAATCCCTTCTCGGCGCTATTGGCCAATACCACGGGAAAACCTTCCCTAAGGCGTAAATCTTTGGATTTAGCCACATCAGCCAGGGTTAAATTCGCATTTTTGTCTTCCTCAACTTCAAAAAGCGAAAAACCCAAAGCCGAAACTCTTTTAAGAAGACTATCGCTTTTCATAGCCTAAACCCTCCTTTTTGAGTAATCGCAAGAAATTTGTTAAATTTTTATTTGCCTTATCTTCGGAAATGTCATACGAAGCTGTTTCCTTAAAGCGTTCTTCTAACTTCCTTAGATTTATATCCTCTTTTTTGATTTTCACCAGGAGGACGCAATCTTCTATATCCACAGCTGTAGCCCTGAATAATTTGCTTATAATAATGTCGTAATAATTCAGCACTCCCAGATAAATCCTGTTAAACTCTTTCACCAGAGTATGGTTATCTTTGTTTAGCGGCGACTCCAACAATTCGGTAGTGTGGACAGACTTATCCTTGAATAAATCAAATACATAACCATCTTCTCTTTTCCACCCCCATCCGCTTGCTGATTTATAACCAAGCTGCTTCAGAATACCAATAAGATAATCATACTCATCCGGTTCCGGAACTATCAAGTCTATATCCTTAGTAGAAGCCTTCACTCCTAAAAGTGTCAATGCAGTTCCTCCGCAGGCAATCAAATGCACTTTTCTTCTTAAGAAACCGTCCCAGACGCTAATGCCGTCCAACAGGCTCTGTTTATCTACTCTATATTCCATACAATAA
>Ga0105164_10000889_pt1 | contig 19557 bp, 19 predicted proteins | sample VDWuncwatermetaG_FD_89674 | JGI IMG/M metagenome (GOLD analysis project Ga0105164, IMG submission 89674) | Wastewater microbial communities from Netherlands to study Microbial Dark Matter (Phase II) - VDW unchlorinated drinking water | ecosystem: Environmental > Aquatic > Freshwater > Drinking...
ACATGGTCAATGGCAAAAATATTTAAAGGATCTGCCATAGCCAAGGTTAAGGTATCCCCCATTGTTGAAACAGGGATTATTTGATAGTGGCGGGCTACTGCCAGGGGGATAATCTTTGCTATATCGTAGTCTATTTTAAAACGTTTTAAATCTATCAACGGCAAACCCAGCCCCTCGCTAAGGGCTGAGATAAGTTCGTTTTCCTTAATAAATTTTAAAGCAACGATAATATCGCTTAAGCGGCCGCCTTTTTCCTTCTGTGCCTCTATCGCCTTTAACAGTTGCTGGGAAGTAATAAGCTTATTCTTGATTAATATCTCGGTAAGGCGGTCTTTAAGGGAAATCATTGTTTAGTCGATAGCCGATAGCCGATAGTCCAAAAACTATAGGCCATTGACTATAAATCCTTATCCGTATAATGTTTTTCTATTGCGCGTTTTATGTCTGATGAAGTAGAGACAAATGTTTGCACGTTACAGCCGGAAATAAACCTCACGTCTTCTACGGCATGGACATTAAGCGGGTTAGACATGGCTATGCTAAGGTTATTTCCGATTTTATCTATAGGTATAAGAAGGTATTGCCGCGCAACGCGGCCGGGGATGATGCTTGCAACCTCAGGGTTAATATCATAGTTACTTAAAGGAAGGTAGGGAAACCCGTATTGCGCAGTTAAGGCCTGGGCAATATCCTCCTCTTTTGCGAATCCCAATTCCACCAGAATTTCTCCGATAAGGCCTCCCTTTTCACGCTGGGCTGCCAATCCCTTTTCCAATTGGCTCTGATTTATAAGGCCCCGTTGAATAAGCAACTCGCCTAATTGTTCGTTAATAAGTCTTCTCATATGCGCATATTATCTGGTTTAAATTTAAACCTGCGTGCTGTTTTTGCATTGTCCTTTATAGATACCGAGCATTTCTCTTGCCTTATCCATAAGCTCCTGCGCAGTTATACCATCCAGGGGGTTCTCGCTTACGCCAGCGCTTACTGTAATCTTTCTCCTGGAATCAGGCTCTTCGCCATAACTAAAAGATACCTTCTTACTTATATCTCCCGCTATCTCTTGCGCCTGCCGCTTGTTTCTTTCAGGCAGCACTATTGCAAACTGGTCATCGCATGTTCTTCCTACGCGGTCTACCTCTGTTACCGAATCCTTGATTAACACAGCTATCTTTTTTAATGCCGCCTCTGCCTGCACGGACCCAAAGGACTGACGGAATTCTTTAAAATTATCCAGATTAAAAAGTACGAACGCGCATGGCCGCCGATAAGTAATCGCTCTTTTTATCTCCTCCTGCAATCTGGTCGCGATAAAGGCCTCGTTGTATAAACCGGTAAGCGCGTCCTTTATCTCCAGTTTTTCTACTTGATGCATTAAAATATCATTTTCTTCTACAATAGCTACCTGCTTTGCAAAAATATCCAGCAATTCAGCGTCCTCTTTAGCATAGAGGAACTCCTCTTTGTTATTGCCGATACCCAGAATCGCCATTACCTGCCCCCTTAAGAATACAGGCATGGCCAAAGTATTTTTAATCCTGAACTTCTCATAAAAGGGCGCGGTCAGGATATCAGCGAGAATATTGCGCCTATCCAATATTAAAGGCTTATTTTGATTGATTACTTTATTAAACAAATTATCTTTCGCGCTGATACCTGCCTGCAAAAGATAGCCTGAATTAATACCTTCGGCTGCCTTCATAGTGAAATTACCCTGGCGCTCATCCCTAGAGAGTAAAAAAGCAATGTCTGAGTTTGCCAAAAGCAGTGATTTTTCTGTGATGAGTTTTAAGGTTTCGTCTGATTTTGTGGACATCGCAATAAGCGAACTTATCTGCAGCAGGCTTGAAAGAACCAGTACGCGTTTTTGGATCTCCAGATTTATTTCTGTGGTCTTTTCACCGAAATTCTTTAATTCATCCATATTGTTACGGATACGCGAACTGAGCTGATTTAAGGCTTCCCCTAAAACACCCACTTCATCTTCATACTCCACTCCCAGGGGATGGGCGATATCGCCTTCGCAAATCTATTTCGCTTCAGAACTTACCGATACAATACGGTCAAAGACCTCTTTAATGACATAGAAGCCTGCTCCGGATATAAATACACTGACCGCTACGGCCACTGCAACATCTATCCTTAAGCCGGCTTGTGGGACTATGTAATTAAAAACAAGATAGGCGCACACCAATAGAGGCAGGATGGACATCAGGTAAAAGGATATCTTTAATTTATATTTGAGCCCGCGGGATACTAAAGAAAGGCGACTTAAATTTTTAGCCATATTGACCTCCTCAATTTCCTTCTCTTTCTACCATGAAATTGATTTCCCTCTTTTTCTGCTCGGAAATTAATCCCGAGCTAAGAAGAAGGAACAAATAACCATTAAATTATACATCTTAGTTCATAAAGTATCAATAATTTTATTAAATTCTTCGAGCATGAGCTTTTTATCTATTCCCGTATCAATAAAATCCCAGGGGAAAATATCATCCCGGGCTCTTTCCTTTAAATAAAAGTTAGGGTCTAAGCCGGATTCCTTAAAGGCATCGGACCAGAACTCAAAATTAAAATAATTCCCCCAGGCGTCAAACCGCGCGCCCTTCTCAAAGGCTAAAGATACCACCCGCGCCAGTCTCCTGTCTCCGCGCGATAGCACGGCTTCTAAAAAACTCATATTGGGATTGTGAAAATTTAATTTTAGCCGCCTATTCCTTGCTTTGTCTTTAAGGTAACCCTGTTTTTTTCTTATATTTTCCTCAGCCTCCATGGCAAACCATTGAAATGAAGTATGCGGTTTTGGTATTAAAGCATTGACGCTTATATTCACCTGAGCTGAAATATTTTTTACTTTTTTTCTTAATTCAGATACTTGGAGAGATAAATTAATAATGCCGTCTAAGTCTTCCCGATTCTCGGAAGGTATTCCGATCATAAAATAAAGTTTTACATGCTGATAACCGCAGCCGTATGAACCTGCCAACATCTGAAAGAATTCCGTTTCATCAAAGTCTTTGCGCAGAATATTGCGCAGGCGCTGGGAGCCTGCCTCAGGGGCAAAGGTCAAGCCTGTTTTTTTGATTTGGCTGAGCATAGCGGAAAGCTCGCCGATTTGCGCTTTTGCTTTTATCGAAGGCAAAGATAGGCTTACGCAATTTGCCTTGAATGCAGCTATAAGTTCCCGTATAAGGTTTTCTACTTTCGGGTAATCGCTTACGGATAATCCGGACAAAGATACCTCTTCGTAACCGGTGCGCTCAAGGGAAGTTTTAGCGAGGGACAATATATTTTCTATGCTTCTGACCCTTAACGGATAATACTGCGATCTTGCCTGACAGAAACTGCAGCTATTAGGGCAACCGCGCATAATCTCAATAGTTACCCGGTCATGTATGGTCTGTATATACGGAACCAGCCAGTCTTTTGGAAAGAAGCTTGAATCAAAATTTTTTACAAAACGCTTCTTAATTTTTGGAGGCGCGCCTTCTTTTTTTACCCTGAACTCACTAATCTTGCCCTCAAGATCATAGCTTACTTCATAAAGTTGAGGCACATATACGCCTTCTAGCTTAGAAAATGAGAATAATAAATCCTGTTTGCTTATTTTAAAAGTTCTGTAATCTGTTTTTTGCGTTCTGTAGGCTTCGATAAATTCCAAAAGAAAATCTTCGGCTTCGCCTATTAAGAAAAGATCAAAGAATTCATGCATTGGTTCCGGATTCAATGCACATGGCCCACCCGCGATAACCAAAGGGTAGGCATTATCCCTGCCTTCAGAGCGCAAAGGTATATTTCCCAAATCCAGGATATTTAATACATTTGTATAGTCGAGCTCGGAACCCAAAGAAAATCCGATGATATCAAAATCCTTAAGCGCTTTTTTTGACTCCAAAGAAAGAATCTCAACTGAATTACTGCGCAATATTTTTTCCAGATCAGGCCCGCAGGAAAAAAATCTCTCGCAGGTTATATCCGGCATACTGTTCAATACGCCGTAAATTATCCTTATGCCTAAATTACTCATGCCCACTTCATAAAGGTCAGGAAAACAAAGTGCGAATTTAATGCCTGCGCCTTGAAAGTCTTTGCGCGAGACATTCCACTCTTCTCCTATATATCGCGCTGGTTTATTTACTTGTAATAAAATATCTTCCATTGATAAACCTCTATCCCGCGCCTAAGCACTCGAAAATTTCGAAGAAATTTTCTTCGCAGGCCCGGGATAAATTCGCAGACGTCCGCCACAAACCATGGCGGACTATAATTTACATCGCTCCTTCGGAGCTCCGTAAATTATCTGCTCATTTAAAATACCGACCTTGTCTTATCAATATTAACCAATATCCCTAAAGCGATAAAAGTGGTAAGTACGGATGAGCCTCCATAACTCATTAGCGGCAAAGGCAGCCCCACAACCGGGGCAAGGCCTAAATTCATTGCGATATTGACGAATACCTGCGTCCCGAGCATTAAAGAGATACCGAAGGCCAGTAACCTGCCGAATGCATCCTGCGTCCTTTGGGCAATTAAAATCCCCTGCCGGATTAAAAAATAATATAAGCCTATCAAAATAAAGCTGCCTAAGAAACCCCACTGCTCGCTGAAGGTAGCAAAGATAAAATCAGTATGGGATTCGGGCAAAAAACGCAGCTGGCTTTGCGTTCCGGAAAGCCAGCCCTTGCCAAAGAAACCTCCTGAGCCGATTGCGATTTTGGATTGAATTATAGTGTAACCTGCGCCAAGCGGGTCGATATTAGGATTCAAAAATACCAACAGCCTCTCTTTCTGGTAATCATGTAAAAAATGCCACAAAAAAGGCGATGCCAGGGCAATAACTAACAAAAATATAAAAATATACCTTAGCCTGATATTTGTCAGATAAAGCATAACTATGAACGAGGTAAGAATAAGCAAGCCGCTGCCTAAATCAGGCTGCTCTATAATCAACCCCATCGGAATAGCCGTAAATATAAACGGTAAAACCAGCCCTCTAAATACCCCGAATCTAGAGGAAGGCAGGTTAATATCGTCTACGGACTTACGGCTGAAATACCTGGCTAAGAATATTACAAGTATTAATTTTGCAATATCGGAAGGCTGAAAATTAAACCAGGCGATTTTTAACCAGCGCTGGGCGCCTGAGCGCACGACGCCAAGCGCAAGCACAAAAAATAAAAAACAGAGCGCCAAAAAATACAAAAGATAAGTCCAATCCCAGATCCTGCGATAATTCAGATTGGAGATTAAATAAAAACACACAAGGCCAAAGATTACCCATGATATCTGGCGCTGAAAAAGCTCTTGCCAGAATTTGCCTTCTTTAGCAAATGTGCTGCTGTAAATGCTCAAGATGCCTATAAGAGCAATTAAAACAGCGATGGCCAGTATTAAAAATGGCGAATTTTTCATATCGCGCCGATGTTAACCATCGCCTCAATGATCTGCTTGGCCAATACACAGGAGGCGTAACCCGGGCCTCCCCGCTCTAAAAAAACGCAGATAACATACTTTGGATTTTTAAAAGGGAAAAAACCCGCGAACCATGCGTGCGAAAGCCCGGGAGGGGCCTGAGCGGTTCCTGTCTTTCCAGCGACAGAAACCGGTAAACCCGATAACACATTTCCAGTGCCGGTAGCATCGGATACAACCTCTTTTAATCCAAGCCTTATATTCTCAATAGTACTATCCTTCAGGCCAAGATACGAGATTTTCTTCTGGTAAACAGAGACATCTTTACCGTCTATTCGCTGGACTATGTAAGGAGTAACCAAATAACCCTTGTTAGCGAATACAGCCATCATCCTCGTCACCTGTAAAGGCGTGACTAAACAATCTCCCTGGCCTATCACCAAATTTGCGGTATCTCCTTCGTACCAGTTTTGAAACCTGTTAACCTTTTTCCATAAGGATGAGGGGATAAACCCTGCGGCTTCATAAGGCAATTCGAAAGAGGTAGATTTTGACAGGCCAAATTTTAACGCATAATCATGGATGACTAAAGGCCCAAGGAGTAATCCTGTTTTATAGAAAAATGAGTCGCAGGAGTGCGCAATCGCCTGTATTAAATTTTCTTCTCCATGCTTGCTCCAGCAGTTAAACTCCCTTCTGCCAATAAACGTGCTTCCGGTGCACACAAATGTTTTAGATAAGGAGATTTTTTTTGTCTCTAATCCTGCTACTGCCGAGATTACCTTAAATACAGAGGCAGGAGGAAATGTGCCGCTTATGGCACGGTTTATTAAAGGCGCGTCGCGGTTATTAAAAATATCTGAGATTGAAGAACCGTTCCTGTCAACGAATACTGCAGGATTAAAAACAGGAGAACTAGCCATTGCTAAAATTTCTCCGGTGTAAGGGTCCATAATGATAACTGAGCCTTTTCTATCGGCAAGATAATCCTCAACTATTCTTTGTATTTTTAAGCTCAAAGTAAGCTGAATATCTTTTCCATTTTTAGGCGGCTTAAAACCCAAAACGCGCACAGACCTTCCGCGGTGATCTACCTCAACCGATAACCCGCCCTGCTCCTGCCTCAGGTAATAGTCATATTTTTCTTCCACCCCGCCGAAACCGACATAATCCCTCGTCTTGTAGCCATAGTCAGCTAAACTGGTCAGCCGCCAGCGGTCAATCTCGTTTAAATACCCGATAACATGCGCGGCGAGTGAGTTATAGGGATAGCGCCTTTGAGGGTTCGGCTGAATTATTACTCCGGCAAGGTCCGGCTTTAATTCCTCAAGCGCAATCGCTTTTTTTATATCGATATTTTTGGCAATAACAACCGGCACTGACATAGAAATATAATCTTTCTTAATTTTCTCCCTTAAATCATTTTGGCTTATCTTTAAAACACGCGATACCCCCATTAGGGCCTCTTCGCGGCTGCCGGATCTTTGAGGAGAAATCATCACATCGTAAGAAAGTTTGCTATCCACAATTACATTTCCGTCACGGTCAAGTATTTTTCCGCGCGCTCCGGATTGCGGTAATAATCTGATGCTATTTTTATCGCTTAAAGCCCTGAATTTATTGCCTTGAATTACTTCAAGAAAAATTAGCCCGAATATAAGCAATAAAAAGGCGCATGCAACCAGTATGGTTATGATTTTTATCCTGATCATCTTTATTTGGCGTAATAGAGGCTTTTCATTGGCTTAAAAACTAACGGCAGAATAAGTGCCGTATAAATAGGCTGAAGTGTTATTATGCGCAAAAAAATACCTAAGGGAACATAATTGCCGGAATATACATATATTAAACCTACAAATAAATCGTGAAGAAAAACAACGATGAGTACCAATCCGCAGCGCAATACATTATTTTCTATAGAAATTTCCCTGCTTAGCCTTACGATAAGAAAACTCCAGAGCAGGAACAATGCGGTATTTATACCAAAGGCGCCTATACAGAATATATCTTTAAATATACCGGCAAACAAACTGAATATCAGCGCCCACTTTAATTCAAAAGTTAAACTTGCAATCACAACAAAGATTAAAAACAGGCAGGGTTTGATAGTAAGTACCCTAAAATAATTAATGATAGTTACCTGCAGCAGGCCTGCTAAAAAGACAAATAAGAAGAAAATAAATTTTTTCACGGTATAACAATAAAGACCTCTTCTATATCAGACAAGTTAACAACTGGTTTTATTATGGCATAACTGCTTAGCCCGGAAAACTCCCTTCCTACGACGGCTACATAGCCTATAAGCAAACCCTTGGGGTAGGCTGTATTTAAACCGGAGGTTATAATTGTATCGTTAACCTTTATATCCGGCTCCTCAGGCAGGTACCTCATGATTAAATTTGTCCCCAGCGTGCCAGAAACCAGGCCCTCCTGGCGGCTGCGCTGGTTTATGGCTGAAACTCCAATATTGGGGTCGGTAATGAGCATGATTTTACTGGTAAATTCCTGCGCCTCAATAACCTTGCCAACAAGGCCCAAAAAAGTAATTGCAGTCATGCCGCGCCTGATACCGTTAGACTCACCCTTATCAATAATGACGCTTGATGACCAATTGTCCGGCGACTGGCCGATTACTCTTGCTGCTCTTAAACGTAGAGGGGATTTTTGTTTGAAAGAAAGTATCTGTTTTAAGCGGGAATTTTCCAGAATGAGTTCATTGTGCGTATTAAGCTTATTTCTTAAAAAATCAACCTCACCTTTTAGTATTTCATTCTGCCTAAAATTGCGGTGATAAAAAATAAGCGCCCCTGCCTCGCTGCGGATAAAGGTTAGAATATTAAGCGGGAATTTTAAAACGCTCAAGAAGGGGGCTCTTAAAACAGGAATGGCTGATAAGAGAAGTGTAAGAAGGAGAACGGAAACCGCGAGGTTTATTAGATTTTTCTTTTTGATCTTAAACACATTTTTAATGAGCCCGCCACAGTTCTTTGGCGGGCGAATTAATCCAGTTAGAAATTTTGCGTATAAATTTTTGTCAATACGGGATTTCTAACGGGATAAGTTCGGCCATACAACTTATGTTCACTTCGTTCCATAAGTTGTGGTCTCACTTAGGTGTGCATCTCTGACTTAATAGAGACGGTAACTTTCTTGAGATAGCGTATTTCGCTTAAGACCTTACCTGTGCCGTTAGCTACTGCGGTAAGCGGGTCATCTGCGACATGCACAGGCAATCCGGTTTCCTCAGAGATTAATTTATCTAGGCCCTTTAATAAAGACCCTCCGCCCGCCATAACTATTCCATGGTCTATCAAATCAGCGGCTAATTCAGGAGGTGTCCGTTCTAAAGAAATCTTGGTTACTTCAAGGATAGCGCGTATGGGTTCCTGCAATGCCTCCCTTATTTCTTCTGAAGTAACTGTTACGGTTTTAGGCAGGCCAGCAACTAAATCCCTCCCCTTGACTTCAAGGCTCATCTCTTCTTCTAACGGATAAGCCGAACCTATCTTTATTTTGAGGTCTTCTGCCGTGCGCTCACCCACCATAAGATTGTATGTTTTCTTTAAATATTCAATAATGGCTTCATCCATTTCATCTCCGCCTATACGTATGGATTTAGAAAAGACCGTTCCTGAAAGAGAAATAACCGCTAATTCGGTTGTTCCTCCACCGATATCTATTATCATATTTCCTATTGGCTCTTGTATGGGAAGACCAACGCCTATCGCAGCGGCAATCGGCTCCTCTATCAAGAATACTTCCCTGCCACCGGCGCGCTCAGCAGATTCTTTTACAGCGCGCCTCTCAACCTCCGTAATACCGGAAGGTATGGCTATCACAATACGCGGATTAAGCTGAAATCTGCCGCGCCGGACTTTTCTTATGAAATACCTAAGCATAGCTTCGGTTACTTCGAAATCGGTAATTACGCCATCTTTCATAGGCCTTATTGCTATAATATTCCCGGGGGTGCGTCCAAGCATTCTTTTCGCCTCTTCACCTACTGCCAGGACATGGGAAGTCCCCCTTTCAATGGCGACCACTGACGGCTCGCAAAGAACAATCCCTTCCCCCTTTACAAAAACAAGGGTCGTTGCTGTGCCTAAATCAATTCCTATATCGTTGGAAAGTGAATTTTGGATATTATTCAAGATTTTTTTAAAGGTTTCTGTAAACTTCCCCATCTTTTTTCTCCCTCCCTGCTTTATCTATCCTGCCTGCCGGCAGACAGGCTAAAAGTAGGCGTTTAGTCAGGCTTTTATGAATAAACAATACAAGTGTTTAAGATTTTAGCAGAGATTAAACTATATGTCAAATAAAAAGTTAGAAATTCTTGATTACACGGATTTTAAAAGATTACAGCGATTTTTCCCGGCAAGATTTTTCGCCACAATACTTGGCGAATCCGCCATGCTTTGTGGCGGAAATCTGTGTAATCATGAAAAAAAAGGGGTTAGTGTTTTAGGCGATTAAATAAATCGAAAAATCCCGGGAAGGATTTGTTTATACAGGAGATATCGTCAATTTTTGTCTTTCCAGCTGCAAGAGCACCAGCTACAACCATACTCAATGCCGTGCGGTGGTCTTTAAAACTTCTAACTTTTGCTCCCGTAAGCTGTTTTACTCCTTCAATAATAATATTCTCTCCATCCTTAGTCTTTGAGATTGTAATCTTAGCTCCCATCCTAGTTAGGTTTTCCGACATCGACCTGATACGATCGGTCTCTTTGACCCGTAATTCTCCCACCCCTTCAAATACCGACTTTCCTTTAGCTAATGAAGCGGCAACCATTAGAACGGGTAACTCATCTATCAAAAATGGCACCTCTCTTTTTTTAATTTTCGCGGCTTTCAATGAACTCCCCCTTATAATGATATCCCCCACCTGTTCAAAGCCGCTCATATTCCGCCTGCTATGCTTAATCATTAAATCTGCCCCCATCTTTTTTAAAACATTAAGAATACCTGCGCGAGTAGGGTTTAATGTAAGATTTCTTAACTTAATGTTGGAATTTTCAGTTAATGCCGCAAGCACCATAAAAAATGCTGCTGATGAAATATCCCCGGGAACTGTGATTGTACCGGGAGAAACGAGTTCTTTTTTGCCTTTGAGAGTTATGGTATTTTTCTTGACCCTTATATTGGCTTTAAATAACTTCAACATGCGTTCGGTATGATCCCGGGTTTTAAAATCCTCAGTGACTTTTGTTTTACCGTCCGCAAAAAGCGCGGCGAGCAATATAGCTGATTTGACCTGTGCGGATGCAACGGGCATTTTGTAAGTTAACGCTCTTATTTCCCCTCCCTTTATGGTTACCGGAGGATATTCCTCGGTTTCAGAGTTTCTTACTACTTTACGCGCTTGTATCTTTGAACCCATCATGCGCAAAGGCTTAGTAACTCTTGACATCGGCCTTTGCGAAAGAGATTTTCCGCATACAAGCCTTGTTTTAAAATCCTGTCCGGCTAAAACTCCCAGAAGAAGACGCAGGGTTGTTCCGGAATCACCCACAAAAATATCATTCTTGCACTCTTTTAATCCAAAAAAACCGTTACCGTATATTTTTAATGTTGCTGATAAGCCTTTTGGATTATTTTTCCTGATAATTTTGATTCCTAATTTATTAAAAGCATTGAGGGTAAACAGGCAGTCTTTATTTAGTGGAAAGTTTTTAATTACTGTTGCGCCTTTTGAGAGAGCGCTTAGGATTATAGACCGGTGGGATATTGACTTATCGCCTAAAAGAGAAATCTCTCCCTTAAGCGCTGAAACTGGCTTGACTACAAAAGGCCTCATTTAACCTTTTGTGTAACTTTATCGCCTTCGCTGACCTTGTTCTTTATATCGGTATTCACAAATCCTGCCGCTGCCATAGAATCGTGCACTTTTTCTATCCGCACATCGCCAATATATTTGTTATTATGATAAATTTCGAACGCATCCCCTAAGCCAACGCCATCTTTACTCCCTAAACTGATAACTGCAAAATTATAATCTTTATTTACCACGAGCACTTTCCCTTCCAGCCCCTGCGCAACAGGAACAGAAACCTCAGGTCCTACAACAATCTTACCTAACTCTACCCCTTGCGTCTTTGTTTCAAGGTCATTTACTTTTGACTCTAACGTTTCCTTCTGCGATTGCAGATCGGATAATTGCGCCTGGGTCTTCCTTACATCTTCCTGCGCCTGAGTAAATTTCTTCTCTAAATCCGCCCTTAAGGTTTTTTGCTGCTCAAGGTCAGTCCTCAATAATTCTAATTTAGCCGTGGCCTCCTGCCGCGCTGCCTTCTCCTGCTGTAAACCTGCAGACAGGTTATCCATCTGCGATTTGGCATCCATAAGCTTCTGCTGCAAGTCAGCGATGAATTTTTCAGATTCTTTAAGTTTTGTTTCTGTGATTCGCTGTTTCGTGCTTATCTCATCGAGTTTATCATTAAGATCAAAGTTCTTTTTCTGCTCCTGTTTAAACATATAAAAGCCGCCGCCAGCTAAAGCTAAAGTTACTGCTATTACAGCAATTAAAAGAATTGTTAGCCCAATAGCTTTTTTTTCCACCTTCCCTCCCTGCCTGCTTAGTAGACAGGCTTTTAATTTATATTTTTTATGATTTCCTTACCTTTTAATATAGCAGTAGTTACGTAAAAATCAAGTTTTATTTTTAATGAGCCCGCCACAGTTCTTTGGCGGGCGAATTAACCCCCGCACCAATTACAATATAACGAAGGCTAAAACGTAATTGGTGCGGGGGTAAATCCCGAGTCGCTTATCTTTACGTTCATTTCATTCCGTAAATTCAGGCTTCATTTATTTAGAAATTCCTTAAACTCCTTCGGCATCTCGCTTGAAAATTCTATAAATTTCCCTGATACAGGATGTAAAAATCCTAAATATTTAGCATGCAAAGCTAAGCGCGAAAAATTATTATCCCTGCCGTATTTGGTATCCCCTAAAATCGGATGCCCAATAAATGCCAGGTGCACTCTTAGCTGATGCGTCCTGCCGGTAAACGGCTCTAATTCCAACAAACTAAAATCTTTCGCGCGTATTAAAGTGCGGTAGCGCGTCTTAGCTGGCCTTGCGCTATCTTTAAAACTTACCGCCATATTTTTTCTTTTTACCGGGTGCCTGCCGATAGGCAATTCAATTACATTCTCATCAAATTCAACCCTTCCTTTAACAAGGGCGACATATTTCCTAATTATGCTGTGTTTAGCGAATTGCGAGGCTAAAACAAGATGGCTTGAATTATTCCTTGCGATGACTATAAGCCCGGAGGTTCCCTTATCTAACCTATGCACAATGCCAGGCCTTTGAGGGCTTATATCTGATAGGCTCTTAAAATGGTACAGCAGCGCGTTAACAAGAGTATGTTCGTAATTTCCAGGTGCAGGATGAACCACTAACCCGACAGGCTTATTTATAATGGCCAAATCGTCATCTTGATAAACTATATCCAACGGTATATTTTCGGCCTTGAGTTCATTAGGCTTCTTTGCCTCGATAATTACCTTGAATTCATCGCCTGCCTTTGCTTTGTAATGAGGTTTAAGCTTTTTTTCTCCTGTTAAAGTTACCAAGCCTTGCGAAATAAGTTTTTGTATGCCGGCGCGCGAAAATCCCAGGGTGTGGGTTTTAGAAAACTCAAGTAAAAATAAATCAATACGCTCACCTGCCTGCTCTGGACTTACCTTGATGGCGTATTCCATTATTCTTTTGATTTTGCTATTACGGCCAGCCCGTAAATGGAAAAAGCGAATATTGCAATACTGATAAGCTGAAATAAAGTTAAACCAAGCAGGACGATTTCATTATCAGCGCGCCAGAATTCTATGGAAAACCTTTTGAGCGAATATAGCAACAGGTAGATGAAAAATATACTGCCTGCCTTATGCGGCCTATCCTGCAGAAATCTTAAGATCACAAAAATAAAAATTAGAAGTACTGATGAGTAGGCCTGAACCGGGATAAGGATACGGCCGTGTGTAGTAAAATAAATTCCGAATGAAGATTCCTTCCCAAAACAACATCCATTAAGTAAACAACCCGCCCTGCCGATTGCCTGAGCAAGTGCGAGGAAGGGAGCGATTAAATCCAAAACTTTATAAACTTTAAGTTTTTTATTCTTCAAGAAAATTATTCCTGAGGCAGAGCCTAATATAAGGCCGCCAAACCACGAGAGCCCCCCGCGCTGAAACATAATTACTTCTATGGGGTTTCTTATATAATCGCCTATGTGCTCGATTACATAAAATACTCTTGCGCCGATTACGCCGGAAATAAAAGATATAAACAAAAGGTTGAAGATTATATCCGGATTAAAATTTTCTTTTCTTGCCCTGACAGATGCCAATGCGGCTGAAACCATGAAGGCCACAACCAACATTAGCCCATATGAATAAATTGTGAAAGGGCCTAATTTACATATTTCAGGAAACATCGTTTTCAATAAAATCGCTTCGCGATAAGGCCCTTCCTCTATGTGATTTAGGAAGGCCTATCCTTTTTAGGATAACTTACTGCGATTTTCGCAGTGGGTGATTTTTATACTTTCCTACCCTAAAAAATATCTCCCATCCAAGCAATATTGCTCCGACAGTAATTGCGCTATCGGCTATATTAAATACAGGCCAGACGCGTAAATCCAAAAAGTCGATTACGTAGCCAAAAATTAAACGGTCAATAAGATTTCCCAGTGCGCCGGCCAAAATAAGGCTTAAGGAAATACTATATAACTTCCTGTGCTTATTTTTTTTAAGATTAAAGTAAATTAAGATTATCGCAAATAACGATGTGGATATAAATAAGGGGGCCTGGTTTCTTAAAATCCCGAAGGCGGCTCCTTTATTATGGATCAATGTAAGGTAAAACCAACCCTTAATGAGTGGTATGCTCTGATGCGCAGTTAAATATCTGGTTAGGATGAATTTTGATAACTGGTCTAAAAAAAGGATGGCTGTTACGATGATAAAAATCATCACGAAGGGTTAAATTTATCTTTTCTCCCTTTTTTCCTGGCATTTAACACAGAGGCGCGCATGAAGGACTGCCTTAATCCTGTTCTTTGCGATAAGGCCTTTGCAATCTTCGCAAATACCAAATATGCCCTCTTCAATCTTTTTTAGGGCATCGTCAAGTTCGTAGATAAACTTTCTTTCGTTAGAGGCGAGGCTCAAAGAAAACTCCCGGTCATAATTATCCGTTGCCACATCAGCCATATGGTAAGTGTAACCTGATATATCTCCCGAGGCTTCTTTTTGAGATTGCTTTAAGATGTCATCCGATATATGTTTTATATCCGCAAGGACCTCATCCTTCCTCTTCAAGAGCAATGTCTTAAATTCGGCTAACTCTTTTTTGCTGAGTTTATTTTTTCCAGAGCGTTCTGCCGTTTTTGCAGTTTTTCGATTACGAAGTATTTTTTTCTTGCTCTTTATTTTTCCGGACAATTTATCGCTCCTCTCTCTTTAGTAATAGCCGTCAGGCATTTTTCGCAAAGCAAAGGATGTTCGCTGGATATGCCAACTTTCTCGCTGTAATTCCAACAGCGGACACATTTTTCACCCGAGGCCTTCTCTGCTTCTACGCCGATATCAGGGTGCTTTTTGCTCACCGTCCCAGTATCTAGGCTATCCCTTTTGATAATCTCAACCTGAGAAACCTTAAAAATCTCCGGAAGCTCATCCTTTAAACTTCCTAAATATTTATAACGAATTTCATCTTTTGTCAACAGTTTTATTTTAGCGTCAAAGGAACTGCCGATTACGCCTACGGTACGTTTCTCCTCTAATGCCTTGGCAACATCGGGAATTAATTCCATAACTGCCTTTAAACCAATCGCTGCCTGCTCAAAGGCAGGGTTTGGCTTCGGCCAATCTAGCAGATGGATACTGGAAATTAAATAATCGGTTTTCTCATGAGGCATATGCTGCCAGGTTTCTTCAGCTGTAAATACCAGCAATGGAGCCATAATCCTAACCAAACAATTCAGCACCTCAAAAATAGCTGTCTGGGCGCTCTTTCTATCATTAGAATCAGCGGCATAGGTGTAGAGCCTGCCCTTTATCATATCAAGATAATACATGGATAAATCCTCATTGCAAAAATCATAGATGATTTTATACGCTTTGTAAAACTCAAAAGCCTCGTATGCAGCATCAGCTGCAAGCATTACCAGTCCTAATCTCACCAGTATCCATTTATCAATACTTTTTAAACCCTCATAATCTATCTTATTCCTGCAGGGATCAAAATCATTGAGGTTGCTTAAGATAAATTTTATAGTATTTCTTATCTTACGGTATGCCTCTGAAAGCCGCGAGAGTATCTCAGGTGAAATACGGATATCCTCGCTATAATCACTCGATGCAACCCAGAGCCGCAAAATATCGGCGCCATAATCCTTGATAATGTCAAAGGGCGAGATTACGTTGCCAAGGGATTTTGACATCTTCCTTCCTTCGCCATCCACTACAAACCCATGAGTAAGCACCGCTTTAAAAGGCGGCTGCGCATCAATGCACATAGCGCTGATCAGGGAAGACTGAAACCAACCCCTGTGCTGATCAGAGCCCTCCAGATACAATGCGCTAGGGAACTCAAGTTCCTTTCTTTTTTTTAACACCGCCTGGCTGCTTACTCCGGAATCAAACCAGACATCAAGGATATCAGTTCCCCTGGAGAAATCGCCCCCTTGGCAATACGGGCATTTTACATTTGGATTTAAGAAATCTTTTAAGTCTCTTTTAAACCAGGAATCAGACCCATCCTTCTGACCAAACTCTATTAATTTTTCAATTATATCGGGTGAAAGAAATTCATCATTACATTTATTGCAGATTAATGCAGGAATAGGAACGCCCCAGTATCTTTGGCGCGAAAGGCACCAATCAGGCCGTAGCTTGACCATTGCAGAAATTCTTTCCCTGCCTGATTCCGGCACCCAACGGACATTATTTGTTATAGCATCAAGCAGTTTTTTTCTTAGATCTTTGTGCTCAAGGGAAAGAAACCACTGCTTCGTAGCCCTGAATATAATCGGACTTCTACAGCGCCAGCAGTGTGGATATGAATGCGAAATTTTTGTTTCAAATAATAGCGCGCTTATATTTGTAAGCTTTTCGATTATAACTTTATTGGCGTCGTAGACATTTAACCCCTTAAATTCTCCAGTGCTAGAATCAAAATTTCCTTTTGAATCCACAGGCATAACCATTTCTAACTTGTATTTTAATCCGGTAAAATAATCCTCATTGCCGTGGCCGGGAGCAGTATGTACAAGGCCGCTGCCTTCTTCTTTAGAAACATAGCCCGCCAAAACAACACGGCCTTTCCTTAAACCAAAGGGATGGGAATAATTTAAACCCTCTAAATCGCTTCCCTTGCATTCCTTAACCACTTCGTATTTTTCTATTCCCGCCTGCTGCAATACATTTGCCGATAAATCCTTCGCTAAGATTAAATTGCCCTTTTCTGTCTTAATATAAGAATAAATAAAATCCGGATGCGCTGCGACAGCCACATTAGCTATTAAAGTCCAAGGTGTGGTTGTCCAAATCAACAAATAAGTATCAGGCCTAAAATCTTTAGAATCATCGAGCTTAAATTTAACGAATATCGAAGGAGAAACACGGTTCTCATATTCTACCTCTGCTTCAGCGAGAGCGGTTTCACATTTAAAACACCAGTTAACGGGTTTCAATCCGCGGTAAATAAAGCCTCCTTTAACCAGAAACTGAAAGGCATTAAGGATATCCGACTCATAACCGGAAGTTAAAGTCAAATAAGGATTCTCCCAGTCTCCGAATACGCCCAATCGTTTAAATTGCTCCTTTTGCTTGGCAACAAATTTTAGCGCGTAATCAAAGGCCTTCTTCCTGAATTCCAGCCGGCTTATTCGATACTTATCGGTTCCCAGTTCTTTAAAGAGTTGGTGCTCTATGGGCAGGCCGTGGCAGTCCCATCCCGGAACATACGCTGAATCAAAACCCTGCATGGTTTTATATTTGATAACTATATCCTTCAGGGTTTTATTCAAGGCATGTCCGATATGGATATCTCCGTTTGCGTAGGGCGGCCCGTCGTGAAGCACATACTTTTTTCTACCCTTAGACTTTTCCCGGATAAGCTGATAAATATTTTTATCCTGCCATTCCTTTAAAAGGCGCGGCTCGCGCTTTGGCAGGTCCGCCTTCATAGGGAATTTTGTCTGCGGCAGATTTAAGGTTGGCTTGTAATCTGTATTATTTGACATACCTTCCTATAATTATCCCCAGATCCTTTTTTATTTTTTCCGGGATAACCTTTTTATCCGTGACAATCGCGTATTTTAACGCATCCTGACAACGGCAATCGCTCTCTTGCGAAATATTTTTTATTGAGTTGGCAATAATTTTCTTGGCGTTCTCGATATTCTTTTGCAGATTACCAAGTATCATCTCGATAGTCACTGCGGCATGATCCGGATGCCAGCAGTCATAATCCGTAACCGCAGCGAGAGTAGCATAGCATATCTCGGCTTCGCGCGCTAACTTCGCTTCTGCAAAATTTGTCATCCCTATCACATCCATCCCCCAGTTACGATAGAGTTTTGATTCGGCAAGCGTAGAAAAAGCCGGGCCCTCCATATTAATGTAAGTCCCGCCGTTGTGCGCGGTAAGATTAAGGCTCGTTGCCGAATTATAAATTATATTCTGCAAATAGCCGCAAACCGGATGGGCAAATTCAATATGCGCTACAATCCCCTCCTCAAAGAAAGACATATCTCTTGCGTAATTAGTCCTATCTACGAACTGGTCTACAACCACAAAATCCATGGGCTTCAATTCTTCCCTCAGGCTTCCGCAGGCTGTAACGGAGATAATCCGCTCAACGCCCAGTTTTTTCATGGCAAAGATATTTGCCCGGTAATTAATGTGGCTCGGAGGAATACGATGGCCCAGATCATGCCGCGGAAGGAAAACTACTTCCTTACCCTCAAGCTCTCCGAGGACAAACTTACCCGATGGAGCACCGAAAGGCGTCTTTACGAAAATACTCTTTATTTTCTTTATTCCTTCTATCTTATATAGCCCGCTGCCACCTATAATCCCTATGCGCCCCATATTACCCCCTTGATAATGCCTTGGCTCTTTCTACCGCTGCCTTAACCGCATCCACCAAAGTGCCACCGCGATGCAAAACTTCTAAAGCAGCCTCTGTAGTCCCGCCCTTAGAAATAACCTGTTTTTTTAATTCTCCCGGCTTCAAACCTGTTTCCTTTAATAGCAAATCGCTATAAACAATGGTCCAATGCGCCAAAAATTGAGCTGTTTTTTCATTAAAACCAACTTCCCTGGCTGCCTTAGCTAAGGAGTTGACGAAATCTTCATGAAATTTTTTATGGTTAGTTTTATACTCCTCAAAATTAAGTTCTATTGCATAAAAATAATACCCTGGCCCGCTTCCAGAGATAGCTGTTGCCGCATTCATCATATCTTCGCTTAACTCCTGTACCTCGCCTATATTATTGAATATTTCTTTGGCTGTCCCTAAATCTTCTTCCGTTGCAAAAAGTCCTTTACATATGCAAGTTACCGACTTGCCTATTTTTGCTCCTATATTTGGCATTGCCCGGATAACCCTCGCATTATCTAATAATTTCTCAATATAACCAGTACTTATTCCAGCGGCAATTGAAATTATCGGTTTCCCTTTTACCTCTGGTTTTATTTTATTTAAAAGCTCTTCCAATTCCTGCGGCTTTACAGCCAGAATAACGGTATCAACTTTACCAACTAAATTTAAACAGCTCTTTTCAATATTTATTCCTTTAAGATTTTCTAATTTGCTTTTATCCTTGTCACAGGCAAAAATTAGATAGTCGGCTTTTAGTTGCTCCCCGATTGCCTGCCCCATATTCCCGAATCCGATTATTCCAATTTTATTTTTCATCGAAAATGGCTCTACCCAACCTGACTATATCGGCGCCTTCTTTTATTGCTACTTCAAAATCATCAGTCATTCCCATGGATAAAACGGTTAAGGGTTCGCGGATAGCAGATGAGGCATTAATCTTATCCCTTAAGTTCCTTAAACTTCTAAAATAGGGCCGGGTTTCTTCCGGATTAACTACAATAGGCGCGATTGTCATAAGGCCCTTGATAT
>Ga0105164_10000891_pt1 | contig 19546 bp, 21 predicted proteins | sample VDWuncwatermetaG_FD_89674 | JGI IMG/M metagenome (GOLD analysis project Ga0105164, IMG submission 89674) | Wastewater microbial communities from Netherlands to study Microbial Dark Matter (Phase II) - VDW unchlorinated drinking water | ecosystem: Environmental > Aquatic > Freshwater > Drinking...
ACATTTACTATCGTAATACCTGTAGTAGAAGGGTTGTTGCCAAAAGAGGAGAATAAAGAGGGTAATATAATTTCTTAGTAACCCTGAAGCACGCGGAGCATTGTCGATGTTAATTTTTAATGTTAATATAAAACTATGTCAGAAGTAAACAAAGGTAGAATTATCATTGTAGAGGATGATGCAATCCTCCGTGATGTATTGGCTGGAAAACTCACAAAGAATGGTTATGTAGTAGATAAAGCTGAAGACGGTGTAATAGCGATTGAAAAAATAAGAGCCACCAGGCCTGATTGCGTGCTTCTGGATATTCTAATGCCTAGAAAAGGCGGCATTGAAGTGCTTGAAGATATGCACAATGACCCCGACCTGCGTGATATTCCGGTTATCATCATTTCCAACTCTGGACAGCCTGTTGAGATAGAACGCGCGCAGGCTCTTGGAGCTAGGGAGTTTTTGATAAAAGCTGTGTTTGACCCAAACGAAGTGTTAGAAAAACTAGAGAGAGTGCTTGGCGGACATCCCACCCCCTCACGTGGAGAGTGGGGTGTGCGTACTCAAAATGTGGCATCATCTGGCGCCGAGGAAAGTCACTCTCAAGCTCAAAGTCCCACTGTGGCAGATGCTGTTCTTAAGGTAGCTAATAGTGATGGAAAGGAAAAGCCATTTATTTTAGTAATTGAGGATGATAAGTTTTTGAGGGAGCTTTTGGTGCGAAAGCTCGGAGGGGAGGGGTTTGATGTGAAGAATGCGATTGAGGCAGAATCTGCTTTTGCAATCCTAGATGAGAGAAAGCCTAAAATGATTTTTTGTGATTTAATTCTTCCAGGAGTTGATGGGTTTGAGATACTTAAGCGCTTGAAGAGTGATACAAAGACAGCTGACATCCCTGTTGTTATTTTGAGTAACCTTGGACAAAAAGAGGATTATGAAAAGGCGATGGCGCTCGGCGCAAAAGATTTTATGGTAAAGGCGAATTTTACACTAGATGAGATTGTAGCAAAGGCAAGGGCTATAGTGGGGTAGAGGCGTAACCTCTCATACATCCCAACCTACTTCGTTGTAAACATATAGTTTTGTTTCACCGTATCAAAAGTACGGCTCAATATAACTGAGTACAATATTAGCTCCTCGGCTCGTATCTGAGAAAGATTACATTCTGTTTTGTCTTCGTCCAAGACGCGGCTCTGCTGACCCGTCTACGTCGCTAATAAAACTATATGTTTATGCCTCGTATCTCGGGCGTCTGAGAGGTTACTTGGTGGATTCGGGGATGTTTCGCGATTGCGAAACATCCCCGAATCTGGTATTGTCTATGATGTTGTAAAGTCGCGGGTGTAGTTTAATGGTAGAATAGGAGTTTTCCAAACTCTTGGCGGGAGTCCGATTCTCCCCACCCGCACAAATACAGAAAATCCCTCGAATGAGGGATTTTCTGTATTTGTGCGGGTGGGCGAAGACGATAACCTAGCCGTTTTTAGATTTTTCCACAGAGGTGTGAATAGGCACGCTGTTTTCGTTTGCCAAAAGGTACTGGGTGGGGCTATACTGTATATATGTCTAATGGAGTTGAATTTGATTTTGATAATGAGCCACGAGCGGTGGTACAAACTAAAACACCAGCAATGGTTAAGTTGGTTATTAAACTCTCTGGTGGCTTGATTAAGGATAGCACTCAGGCAAACTTGGCCCTTCTGGCTCTTTCATTTTTAATGCTTGCACTTTCGTACTTTCTGATTTTTACGGATGGGAATGAGCCATACAGACCTACTCAAGAAGAAATCAACCGAATGATGAATATGAATGTTCCTAATGTAGCTCCTCCTGTTAAGTAATATGAAAATCAGAAATAAGGGTTTTACGTTGATAGAGCTATTGGTCGTCATTGCTATTATTAGTTTGTTATCAAGTGTTGTGCTTGCGAGCCTAAATAGCGCAAGAGCAAAGGCACGCACGACAGCAATCAAGATGGAGCTCAGTCAGCTCGCAGTTCTTGCCAATCTTTCATATAACGAATATAGCACATATTCTCATTTGCAAGCTGGTGTGTGGGTTAACGGAGGAACTGTTCTAGATTGCTCCGCTATGTTTAGTGGAATTTATGGAGAAAGAGCAAGAGAAATATGTGCTAAAATTGTTAAAGATACGATACTTCACCCTAACACTTTTCATAGTGGAGTATTTTCAGGTCCATACAGTACTAATAATAATTTCGCGTTTATGGCCATTCTTCCTAGTGGTGAGTATGCCTGCGCAGGAAGTAGTGGGGGAAGATATGTGGGGCCGAGTGACCCTGGAGGCGGGTCCTGGACGGGTAAAGGGTGCTGGGCAAATCCATAAAAGGAGCAATACAAAAAGCGCGTGCCGTAAGGCACGCGCTTTTTGTATTCTTAAAAACAGTCTTATTTTGCTACTGCGTCCTTTAGAGCCTTTGCTGCGCGAAACTTTGGAACTGTTGTCGCCTTTACCTGAATAGCCTCACCAGTCTTTGGGTTTCGAGCTGTACGAGCTGCGCGTGCCTTTGTTGAAAAGATACCAAGTCCTGCAATTGATACTTCATCACCCTTCTTAAGAGTCTTTACTATTTCCTCAAGAATAGTATCAAGTGTCTGTTCTGCTGATACTTTTGTTCCTCCCATTTTCTCGTGGATGATTTCTGCGATAGCTGCTTTATTCATATAATATTTTTTCTAATTAACTATTAACTTTCCATTACTAAAACTTATGGATATTCGGGCTATGTGGTTTGCCCGACGTCCCTTGTAAATAAGCATACCCCACATAGTTTTATTATGCAATAGGCGCAAGGACTTTCTGTGGAAAGCCACAAAACAGCTACCTTGCGTACTCTATCGCCCGTGATTCGCGAATTACGGCAACTTTAATCTCCCCTGGGTACTTAAGTTCCTTTTCTATTCTAACGGCAATATCGCGAGCCAGTTTTTTTGCCTCAAGGTCAGTAATTTCTTCAGGTTTAACAAAGACGCGGAGTTCTCTTCCGGCTTGTATTGCATAGGTTTTTTCGACAACTGCGAAGGATTTTGCTATGCTCTCCAGGTCTTCGAGACGTTTTATGTAGTTTTCAGCGGAGTCCCTGCGTGCGCCTGGGCGCCCCCCAGAAATAGAATCCGCTGTCTGCACGATAATGGACTCTAGTGTTTCATACGGGTATTCCTCGTGGTGCGATTGCATTGCCTGTATTATGCGATTATCTACTCCAAACTTTTGCAAAATTTTTCGCCCTATTTCCACGTGAGTACCTTGAACTTCGTGGTCAACCGCCTTCCCTAGATCGTGGAGAAGTGCCCCAGCCTTTGTTACAGCAACGTTTCCACCAATTTCTTCAGCAATCATTCCTCCTATGTGCGCCATCTCTATCGAGTGTTGCAGAACATTTTGTCCATAGCTCGTGCGAAAGTGAAGTCGCCCAAGTATTGCTATTATGCGTGGATCAAGGTTGAAGACTCCGCATTCATAAGCCGCCTGCTCCCCCTTTTCTTTTGTTATTTTGTTGACTTCCTCTTTAGCTTTTAGAACAGCTTCCTCGATCTTTGCAGGCTGAATACGGCCGTCCGCTATTAGCCATTCTAAAGCGACGCGAGCGATTTGCCTCCGTAGTGGGTCAAAAGATGCTATGAGGATAGAGCCGGGAGTGTCGTCTACTATTAGCTCCACACCAGCCGCCCGCTCAAAGGCGCGAATATTTCGGCCCTCCTTACCGATAATTTTTCCCTTTATTTCGTCAGAGGCAATTGGAACAGATGTTGCCATCATTTCCACCGCGGTAGATGTTGCTAGACGTTGAATTGATGTAGCCAAAATGCTCCTTGCTTTTTGGGCAAGTCTTTCTTCACCATCTTTTTCTAGCTTGTTCACCCTAAGTAAAAGGTCCTCCTCATAGAGTTTTTCTGTGCGCTTGATTAACTCCTCTTTCGCCTCTTCGCTCACAAGGTTTGCTACACGCTCAAGCTCGTGCTTAATAAGGTCATTCTTTTTGTTTAGCTCTACTTCGGCTAGCTTAAGTTCGTCTATTTTTTCTTTTATAATTGTCGCCTCACTATCAACGTCTGTCTGCCTCCTGTCTAAAAATTCCTCTTTTTTTATAAGTCGCTCCTCTGTCTTTTTGAAACGCTCGTTTTGTTCGCGCTCTTCCTCATGAAGCTCCCGTCCATATATTTCAGCCCTTCTGTCAGCTTCCTCAAGGATTTTTTGAGCTTCTTCTTTTGCAGAAAGAAGAACCTGTTTTACTTCGATCTCAACCGAGCCACGCTTGCTTATAGAAATAAGATAGCGTAAAAGATAGCCAAGAGTCGCTCCTACCAGAATTGCCATCACGCCGCCAAGCGTGAGCGCAATGTTTATGTCCATAAATTATCTCAGAAACCCTTGAAATACTTGATTTTTATGATCTCTTCGGGGCGCTGAGCATTATCGCTACTGAATTAAAGTGTCAAATTAAATTACAAATTGGGTACAGTTTCATACTACCGCTTGTGAGAAGCACAAGCAAGTCAAAAGTCCTTAAAGTCAGGCCCCAGAAACCGTACGGTTTCTGGGGCTACTTTCGACTTTATAAACTTTCAGCCTTTAGACTCGCGTGGCTAGCCACGTGGATTCTTCGGTTTGTAGATTTCGTCTACTATGCCGTACTTTCTTGCATCCTCGGCGGACATAAAAAAGTCGCGGTCAGTGTCTTTTTCTATCTGCGAGAGTGGTTTTCCGGTATTTTTTGACAAAATTTTGTTGAGATTTTCTTTAATCTTAAGTATATGCTTTGCTGTGATAGCAATGTCGGAAGCTTGCCCCTCTGTGCCACCAAGTGGCTGGTGAATCATCACCTCAGCATTGGGAAGTATAAAACGCTTACCCTTTGCGCCAGCAGAGAGAAGCACTGCGCCCATTGAGGCCGCCATACCAACACAAATAGTAGAAACATCTGGCTTCACGTGTTGCATTGTGTCGTAAAGCGCCATACCCGCGGTTACTGAGCCACCAGGGGAGTTTATATATAGGTAAATATCCTTTTTTGGATCTTCTGACTCAAGAAAAAGTAACTGAGCGATAGCGATGTTTGCGCTGTCGTCGTCAATAGCGCCCGTGAGGAAAACAATACGCTCTTTGAGTAGACGCGAATAAATATCGTAGGCGCGCTCGCCCTGAGGGGACTTTTCAATAACTGTGGGGATTAAGTAGGACATAGTGGTATACTAGCATAATTATATAGAGAGGCAAGTGCACTACACTCGTATAATATACTATAGTATATTATACGAGTGTAGTGACAATGTATTGACAGCGGATTTTGTGTAGTGTATGATTGGGAGATGAATACAACAATACAGATTCGGATTGATAAAAAGTTGAAAATTGAAGCGAGTAAAGTTTTTAAATCAATGGGACTTAGTCTCTCTAGCGGGCTCAAATTGTATTTAGCGTATGTAGCAAATACTGGGAGGATACCCTTTGAAATAACTACTGTAGATAATGTCTCAAAACCTAAAAAGAAGGTGACAAAATAAAACCATGAAACTACACAGATTTTTTGTTGAAGAGAAGATTCCTGCGAGCGGCTTGCCCGCCACTGCCAATAGCTCAAAAGAAGAAGTCGAGCGGTGGCAGGCGGAGGAGTTTTTTGTTACAAATGAAACGTTGCTCAATCAGTGGCGAAATGTTTTGCGTATGGAGGAGGGGAGTCGCGTTATCTTGTTTAGTGGTGATGGCAGTGAGGTCCTCTGTGAATTTGTTTCACTCACAAAAAAGAATGCGTTACTCAAGGTGATTGAAATAAAAAAAGGGCTTGCACTTAATAGGGAAGTTACTCTTTATATCGCACTCATCAAGAAAGATAATTTTGAGCTTGCTCTTGAGAAGGCAACTGAGCTTGGTGTGTCACACATTGTACCTGTGCAGGCAGATAGAAGTGAAAAGAAGGGTGTGAACTACGAGCGAGCGCAAAAGATTCTTCGCGAGGCCTCAGAACAGTCAGGACGCGCAACAGTACCAACGATTAGTGAAATTATTTCCGTAGAGAAACTTCCATCTGATGTGATTGTATTTGACCCACGAGGAAAAATTTCAGCACGGGAGTATTTCACAAAGAACACCACAGCCACTACCTCGCTCTTCGTGGGTCCCGAGGGGGGCTTCACAGATGCTGAGATGGAACTGTTTCACACACGCAACATCACAGTCGTAAGCACCGGCACCCAAATCCTCCGCGCGGAAACAGCAGCTATCGTGGCGCTGACGTTGGCACTCGTGAAATAACTAAAATAAAAAATTCTCAGCCCTCCTATGGGAGCTGAGAATTTTTTATTTTAGTTATTTTTGTTCCTCCAGAAACTGGAAGACTTTTTCATTGGTGAGCATCATTTCAAGGTGAAGGCGGATGCGTGATGGGTCGGCATCGGCATACTTTTCGGCAAAAATCTTTGATTCGCGGTCAAGGTCTTCGGGAAGTACCTCAATTTTCTCTGAGAGTGAGATTTCATTGAGTGCGATTTGTACTTTTGCGCGCTTCTCTGCGTCAGAAGTCCATTCTTTTCGTAGCTCTTCAATAGTTTTCTTTGTGGTCGCAAGATAGTCCTCAAACTTCATACCCATTTGCTCCACATCGTGTTTGAATTGCCCTATCATTCGCTCTAGCTCGCCGTCTATCAAAACTTGGGGGAGCCTTGTGTTGATACCGTCCGCAATCTTTTCCATCGTTTGCATACGCTTTTTTTCACGGGCGCGGTTTGTTTTGTCGTGCGCTATAGACTCACGAATTTTTGTTTTGAACTCCTCCACGTTTGCGAATGGGCCAAACTTTTGTGCAAGCTCGTCTGTTACTTCAGGAAGCACCTCCTCGCCAGCATCATTTTTTGTCGCAAACTGCTTGCGGAGCTCGTTCATAGCTTTCTCAACCTCTTCATCTGTAACAGATGTTTCGGTCGGAGCAGACATTACACCCTTCGCAATTTCTTTATAGTCGGGGAGTTTTATTTCTGGCATTACTTGAAACGTAAGCGTGAAAATAAATGGGTTAGCCTTAGCTAGTTTGGTAATTTTTACCTCTGGCATCGCGATTGCATGAACTTTGTGACGATTCAAAATCTCGCTGTATGCACGGTCCATAGCGAGGTTCGCCATCTCCTCAAGAATGAACGCATCCCCAAATTTTTGAGAAATCATAGACTCTGGCACGTGTCCCTTGCGGAAGCCTGGCAGAGAAATCTCTTCGCCCACTTTTTTTAGAGCAATTGGACGCTCCTTTTCAAATGAGTCTGCGGAAACCTCGCACGTAATTTCCACGCTACTCTCAGATAATTCTTTTAACTCTGTCTTTAAATTATTGTTGTTATTCATCTGGCGTAATATATCCTTTTCAGCATATTTTGGCAAGAAAAAACTCTGTATCAGTATGAGCCTCAGAGATGAGACAGTCACTAATACAGAGCTTTCCTAGAGAATTTTTAGAGAGTGTTTAGATTGAAACGTTGTTCAAACCCATATCAAGAGTATTGAAGTTTGATGCATCTAGGTCTTTTTGTATGTCTGCAATGTCTGTAGACGCGCTCTGTGTTGTAAGCGCAGAAACAGTCGCGTCTCCTTCTGGAAGTCTCTGTTCATTGGTTATAACAGGAGTTACCGTTGTACCCTCATTTAAAGTCGGTACTTGTTTTAGGAAATAGAAAGCACCAAACGCTAGAACAAGCACGATAACAATAATCCCGATAATTGCCCCTACAGGCTTCTTTTCCTCTTGCATAGGAGCACCCATATTCATATTTGGTTCCATAGTGGTTATTTAGGTTAAGTAGTAATTATTATTGAGTAGTTGTTGCGTTAATCGCTCCAGTAACTGCAGGAGATGTGGTAGCAGATTTGCCTTTGTTAATCCCTGGCTTAATTGAGGAAACAGCAAGAGCTACGTGCTTATGAGCTTCCTTTATCGATTCCGAGACATCTTTTACAGCCTCCTGAACAGTTTTCATAGCATTTTGTGTAGCCTGAGCAGGTGTAGTGCTTGTTGGAGCAGTTATGCTTGTTGTTATACTTGCAAATGCCATTTCAATGGTAAGGCCAACCCCTGCGGCCTTTACATGCGCCTTATCAAGCTCCGCTTTTGCCATTTCAAGGTGTGCTCGCGATGGAGCTACGTCAATACCATTCGCCTCTAGTTTGATAAGTCTTTCTGCCACACGGTCGTGGAGCTTCTGAACACGCTCGATGGCTTTTTTGATGCGTTCGTCAACAATCTCTACTTGTTTTCGAGCTTGTTCAAGGCGCTTCTTTTGTGCCTCATCTTTGATTTTTCCGTGCTGTTTTGAGCTTGAGGCGTTGAGCTCTTTTGCGCGCATCTCCATTTTAATTCGGTTTTCGCTCATCTCAACACGCATATCTTTGCGTTCCCCTGTAGTTTCAACACGCATATCCATCTGTGCTTTTCTAAGTAGGTCAAAATCAGGGTCACCGATAGATGCTCCCGTTCTTACCTTATCCCCAAATGAAGTGCTTTGTGTTTGTCTCTGATTTGCAGCTTTCTCACGTAGGGCCTTTTCGCGCGCCTCCATTTGAATACGTGTTTCCGTTGTGCGTACCTCTGGCTTTTGTGGAACAACTGTAGCGCTTGTTCCGGTGGTTACTATGCCTGTAACATTGGTAGTAGATGTGGATGGAGCCACCCCCGCTGTAGTAGTATCTGTCTGCGCGCTCGCTGAGCCAAATCCGCCAAGTAGAGCGAACATAACTGCGATAGCAATGCTTGTATTTTTCTTCATATTTTTTATTTAAAACTAATAATAAACAATCTCTCTTACAGATTATAGTATATAAAGAATTTTCAATGTCTACAATGCTTCTGTTGTGCATAAAAAAAGCCCCACCATAATATTATGATGGGGCTTTTTTTAAAAGTCTCTCTTTTATGACGTTCTGCTATTTTTGTATAAATCAATACTCTTCAAAACAGCCTTATGTGCTGCGTCTCTCCCCTCAAAACCCGACACCTCCACCACTTTGTTTTGGATTTGCTTGTAGGTTGTGAAAAAATGCTCCATTTCCTTTAGCGTGTGCTTATTGATGTCGCTCAGGTCGTTCACATCAGCCCACCTTGGATCGCCCACAGGTACTGCAATCACTTTGTCGTCGCCCTCTCCTCCGTCTGTCATATGCATAATGGCAATTGGGCGAGCGTTTACAAGGATACCGGGGAAAAGCGGGTATGTGGTGAGAAGCACTACATCTAGCGCATCACCATCGTCCCAAAGAGTCTGTGGCACAAAACCATAGTCAAAGGGGTAGTCTTGAGCTGTGTGCATAGCGCGGTCTAGGGCAATGAGTCCAGTTTTTTTGTCTATTTCATACTTATTTTTGGAGCCTTTTGGAATTTCTACAATTACATTGATTTCTTTTGGTGCATTTTCACCGAGAGAAACATCGTGCCAGAGGTTTGTGGTCATAGGTTTTAGTTTTTAGGTGTTAGGTTTTAGCTAATAAAAAACGATTATTCTTTTGTTGCTGTTTCTGGTGATGGGGTCTCTTCTGGTTTAACTGTAGGCTCTGCTGTTGCCTCCGCGCCCTTTTCTCCAGGAAGTCCAACAATATCAAGCTTCCATCCTGTAAGCTTTGCGGCTAGACGTACGTTCTGTCCTCCACGACCAATTGCAAGTGACTGTTGTTCTGCAGAAACTGTGACCGTAGCCTGATGCTTTTCTTCATCAAGAACTACAGATACCACTTGTGCGGGTGAAAGCGAATCCTCAATAAACTTCTTCGCATCATCTGACCATACAATAAGGTCAATTTTCTCGCCACCAAGCTCGCTCATCACAGTAGAAACACGTACACCACGCTGTCCAACACAAGATCCGATAGGGTCAATGTGTTCATCGCTTGAAGACACAGCTACCTTTGCGCGAGAGCCTGCCTCGCGTGCCACAGCCTTTATTTGCACAGTACCTGTTGCAACCTCGGGCGCTTCTTGTGCAAAAAGTTTCTCAATCATTTTTGGATGCGCTCGTGAAAGGCGTACATCAATGCCACGTGGAGTTTCCTCTACTTTGTAAAGATATGCGCTAATTCTTTCGCCCTGCTTGTACCTCTCGCTCGGGATTTGGTCTTCGTAGGCGAGTAGACCTGTAGTTTTGCCAAGGTCTACGAAAATATTACCACGCTCCATTCTTTGTACAGAACCCTGCACAATATCGCCAATCTTTCCGCCGTATTCGCCAATAATAGAGACCTTTTCAGCCTCACGAATACGCTGAATAATGACCTGCTTTGCAGTCTGGGCGGCAATGCGACCGTAGTCGTCGTGAGCCTCAAGTGGGAAAATAACCTCATCACCAGAAACAGCCTCACGCTTTATTCTGCGAGCGTCTGTAAGCAGAATGTCGTGTTCAGGGCTAAAACGACGGAGTGAAATTTCCTCACCCTCTGCTACACCAGCATTCAGAGCTTTTTCCTTAGCCTCAGCATCTTCATCTGTGTCCTCTGGCATACGCACAGCATTTTCATCAACGACGATTTTTACTTGTGCGAATTCTGCTTTTCCTGAGTTTATGTCAAAAACAGCCCGAACAATCTGACCTTTTTTGCCAAAGTCTTTTTTGTATGCCGCCGCGAGCGCCTGCTCTATGGCTTCTATTATTTTCTCACGCGGAATACCTCGTTCTGATTCTAGTTGTTCCAACGCGGATCCCAATGTTTTTAGGTCTAGCATGATGATTTTCAGGTAATTTCCAGTAATTTTTAACAAAAAAGTCCGCTTTCGAGACGGACATTAACTTTTTTATTATATCAAATTGAATAAGGATGTCAAATTTTGGTTAAATTAAGTAATAATGCATAATAGCGATGGAAATGTGTTTCCACTCAAAACTATTTATAGAAAGGAGAAACTAATGAAACAAGAGATAGCTATTTCACGATTTGAAATAAAATGCTCTAACAAGCCTCGAATTACTTGCATAGTTAGCAGTATTCCTGATCGTTGCCCTATATGTTACCAATTGAAAACAGCTGGTGTTTGTATGACTATCAGGGAATTATCACTAGGATATCGAACGATAGTCAAAAGGCTGCGAGGTGGAAATATTTTGGGGCCATCAAAACCTCGCGATAAGACACTCAAAAATGCGAAAAGAGACCTCGTCGCGCGAAAGAGAAACACAAAACTGCGAATCAATAGGCTTTAATAATTTAGTATCTTATCTTTTAATAGCGGGACGTAGGTCCCGCCATTTTTGTTTTACATTATAAATTTAGCAGAAATTTTTTTAGAACTTTGCTATAATAGGCATAATGAATTTTTGTATTATTCAATATTCTACATTCTATTTTTTATGATCGTTAACAACAAACAGCTAAAAGATTTTATCGCAGACTCTGGTCTTGTGTCGCGTGCGGATCTTGACCTCGCAGAAAAAAAGGCTGAGGAGGAAAAAACATATTTGGGAGATATTTTAGTTTCTGACGGAAATCTTTCAGAGGACGACCTTCGCCGTACCGAGGCGTATCTTCTCGGTATTCCATTTGTAAATTTGAAAGGACAAAAAATTGACTTTGAGGTACTTTCGCTTATTCCAGAGCCTATTGCGCGCAAGCACAATATTATTGCGTTCAAAAAGTCTACAACTTCTCTTGAAGTTGCGATGCTAGACACCGACGACCTCGCGGCAATTGATTTTATAAAAAAGAAAGTTGGGTTAAAGATATTGCCAAGGCTCACGGATAAGGAGTCAATTAAGGGAATATTGCTACAGTATCAAAAAAGTTTGAAGGCGGAGTTCGGTGATATTATTGAAAAGGAATCAAATGCTTTAAAGATGGTGGCGGATGGTGGAGAGGAGGGGCAAAGCGAAGAGGATCTAAAAAAACTCGCTGAAGACCTGCCTGTAGTAAAAATAGTGGATACACTTTTGAACCACGCTATTATTCAAGGCGCATCGGACATTCACATTGAGCCGATGGATTCACAGGTTGTAATTCGCTATCGCATTGATGGTATTCTCCACGATGCTATGGTTCTTCCTAAATCCGCGGCAGCGGGTATTGTGGCTCGTATAAAAGTTCTTTCTAACTTGAAGCTAGACGAGAAGCGACTACCGCAAGACGGGCGTTTCAAAATAGAGTCTGCTGGAGAGAAAGTTGCATTTCGTGTTTCCACACTCCCTGTGTACTACGGAGAAAAGACTGTTATGCGCCTTCTTCGCGAGTCTGTGTCGGGCTTCACATTAGAGGGGCTTGGGTTTCACGGCACAGGGCTTGAACGTATTTATGAAGCTACAAAGCAACGCGTGGGAATGATACTGACCACAGGGCCAACGGGGTCTGGAAAATCCACAACACTTTATACTATTTTGGATCTCGTAAATGAGCCTGGTGTAAATATTTCTACAATTGAAGACCCAATAGAATACCAAATGACGCGTGTGAACCAGACACAAGTAAAGTCGGAGATTGGACTCACTTTTTCTTCCGGACTCCGCTCTCTTATGCGTCAGGACCCGGATATTATTATGGTGGGGGAAATCCGTGACAATGAAACTGCGTCGCTTGCGGTGAACGCCGCCCTCACAGGCCACCTTGTGCTTTCCACTTTGCACACCAACTCCGCCGCTTCCACAATGCCACGACTTATAGATATGGACATTGAGCCGTTCCTCATTGTTTCTACTGTAAATGTGATTATTTCACAGCGCCTTGTCCGAAGGCTTACGAATGCTAGAGAAAAATATACTCTCACTGAGTCGGAGCTTGCTACACTTTCAAAAACAGTGGATATGAAGCACGTGCTAGAGGTTTTGAGAGAGGAAAAAATAGTTGCGGTAGATGCAGAGTGGAAGGACATTCCTTTTTATCACCCAAAAAAATCAGAAGAATCTGAAGACGGATACAAAGGGCGTGTTGGTATACACGAAGTCTTAAAAATGTCACCCGCTATACGCGAGCTTATTATAAAAGGCGAGACTCCAGTAAAGATTGAGGAACAGGCGAAGAGGGAGGGTATGACCACAATGCTAGAGGACGGCATTATAAAAGCCGCGCAGGGGGTGACGACAATAGAGGAGATTTTGCGCGTGGTGTCGGAATGACCCACCACACATCCTTGTCTACTTCGTTGCAGGTACAAAGTTTTCTTTCATCGTATCAAAAGTACGCCTCAAGAAAACTTTGTACCTGCGTCTCGTATACAAGGCGCGTGGCGGGTCATTAGACGACAGGTCTAATGGGAATAACCGTGAAAAACTGTGTTTTAGAGCATTTTTTCACGGTTATGTTGACAAAAACGTGAAAATTCATATACTTTATGTATGGCAAAAATTCTTAATGTTTTCAATAAGGTGAGCACTCTGCGTGAGAGATATTACAAGGCATCCACAGGAAAGGATGCGCTTATTCGCCTTGTCGGTGAGGCGGAAGTTGCTGAGCAGGTATACAACTCAAACGCTATTGAAAACAGCACACTTAGTCTTGAAGAAACTGAAAAGATACTTCTGCAGATCGACCTAGAGCGGTTTGTAACTCCGCGAGAAATATTCGAAGCAAAGAATCTTGCACGAGTTGTGGAATACATAAATAAAAAAGCAAAAGAGCAGGAGCTTACCCTTGAGGTAATATTGTCACTTCATAAAATGTTGATCTCAAACATTAGCGATGATATTGCGGGGAGATTTCGCAAGGATAACGAATATGTTCGAGTGGGAAGTCATATCGCACCTGCTCCAAAAGAGGTCATAGGGTTGCTTGAAAAAATGCTGGCAGAACATAACGCTACAAGTCATGAAAATATCATTAGGCGTATAGCAAAGTTACACCTCACTTTCGAGTATATTCACCCATTCAATGATGGTAATGGTCGTATCGGGCGAGTAATAAATAACTATCTACTTATACGAGAAGGGTTTGTTCCTGTGAATATTAAGTTTATCGACCGTAAAATGTACTATGAGGCATTCAAGGAATTTGACGAGAAAGGTGCGACTAAAATAATGGAGGAGATTGTGGGTAAGTCACTTACAAATAGTTACCACAAGAGGCTTGCATATTTGGAAGGGGCGGAAATAGTTACTCTTGCTGAATATGCGAAAAGAAATAAAATTGCGCATTCAAACCTAATAAACAAAGCAAATAGGCAAACGATAGATGCTTTCCTTGAGAAGGGTGTGTGGAAAATCGGTATACCAAAGTAATTTTGTGTAAGTGAATGAGTATTTTCTTTTGCACGCATAATTTTTTGCTAAAAACTTACTCTGATCGCGTCGTCGCGTTGTGCAAGGCACCAGAAAAGGAAATGGCTCGCTCTGAGAGTGGGGGGCGCAACACTTGACAGATTTGCCATCCTAGTGTTAAGATATGGTTAGTAAAATAGTAATTCTCACTGGCATTGGGCCTTGTGGGATTTTAAAAATGGGAGATTATAAAATGGATGCATTCCATTATTTGGTTGAGAGTGCTTCGGGGGTTACACCAGTAAAAAGAATTGATTCTGAAAATATTGAAGTGACTCTCGGTATACATAGCGCACTAGAGTCTCCGTTATGCGAACTAGCAGTTTCTTTGCATTTAGATGAGAGGGACAGACGGGTTTTAGTCGTTATTGACGGTGAATTGCTTTGGGAGAGTATTCCAAAGAATGCCGATTGTATCTATTCAGAAACCCTCGGTAATCTATATACAAACACACATCATTTGCGGGAACCGCGGTTTGGGGAGCCGTCATATAACATTATTGAAATGGAAGATAGAAAATTAGGTTGTCTCACCATCAAGCGACATTTTCTTTTGATTCCATCAGGGTGCAATTTTCTTTTTCGTCGTGTTCGAGACCTGAGGTCACTTGGACCAACGTATGTGATGGGTGTAGTGCGTAGATCTGACAGTAAGGATAATGTGATGTGGATAAATTCGTCGTATTAATTTTTAGTTAATGATTTCTCTGGCTTTACTTTTACGCGCTCTCGTCGATACTGGCGAGATGCGCGTTTTTTATTGCACTCAGCTCTCTTTTGCGAGATAATGAGAGGAGTAATTACAAATGTCAAAATTTAAATACAAAGTAAGGGAACTCTCGGGGGAGGAGACGGCTGGCGAGATGGAGGCCGCTGACCGTTTTGCTGTGGCACAGGTGCTTCGGGGTGAAGGGAAGTCTGTGGTGTCTGTGGAGGAAGCAGGAGGGAAGTTTAATTTTGATATGGAGGCTATCAACTTGATGCTGTCTAGAGTTAAAACACAAGACCTCATTGTCTTCTCGCACAATCTGAGCTCTATGATGAAGGCGGGGCTCTCGCTTTCTCGCGGGCTTTCAATATTGGCACGACAGACAAAAAATACCTTATTCAAAAAGACAATAAATTCTCTGATAGACGAAATAAGCAAAGGCTCCACACTCTCTGCAGGAATGGCGAAGTTCCCAAAAGTGTTTTCTCCAATTTTTGTTTCTATGGTGCACGCGGGAGAGGAGTCGGGCGGACTTTCAGACTCGCTTCTTGTCGTGGGTGATCAGCTGGAAAAGAGCTACCAGCTCCGCAAAAAGATCAAAGGAGCACTCATATATCCGTCGGTTGTTATTTCAACACTGATAATAATTGGTGTGCTGATGTTTATATATGTGGTACCAACACTTGCGGCGACTTTTAAAGAGCTAAATACAGAACTACCTACCAGTACTAAATTTATTATGTGGCTCTCTGATTTTTTGAGTAATCATTTGCTACTTGGAATTTTAATTCTTGCCATGACTGGAGCCGCAATAGCTATGATACTTCGCACCAAGAAAGGTCATCGCGCTTTTGAATTTTTGCTTTTCCGTATTCCGATTATTGGGGACATTGTTCGGCAGTCCAACTCGGCACAAACTACTCGTACAATGTCCTCGCTCCTATCATCTGGTGTAGATATGCTAGAGGCAATAAATATCACTAGAGACGTTCTTCAGAACTCGTTTTATAAAGACATTATGACTCTTGCCGGAGAGCGTGTGCAAAAAGGTATTCCGCTGTCGTCTGTCTTTGTGGAAAACACACATATTTATCCGCTCCTTGTGGGGGATATGATTGAGGTGGGCGAGGAAACGGGGAGGCTTTCAGATATGCTTCTTAACGTGGCCCAATTTTACGAAAGTGAGGTAGATGACGTAACAAAAAATATGTCTACTATTATTGAGCCTATTCTTATGGTGGTGATTGGTGCATCGGTTGGATTTTTTGCGGTGTCGATGATTTCACCGATGTATTCGGTGATGAATAATATATAAGGTAGAATATTGAATATGGAATATAGAATATTGAATACTCGGTCAAAAAAGAATAGTTTCTTTTTTTCTCTGTTTTCTAACATTCAACATTCATCCCCCCGAGGCTTCACCCTCCTTGAAATAATAATTGCCATCGCAATTATGGCTCTCATACTGGCTACGGTAATACCCTCTCTTATGACTTTTAGGAGGAGTAGTATTTTAAATACAGAGACACAGGAGTTGATTACACTGGCTAACAGGGCGCGACTACTCGCAGTTTCATCAAAAAATGATCAACAGTTTGGTGTGCATTTTGAATCAGGAAAAGCCGTGTTGTTTGTGGGCGCAACATACACTGCTGGGGTGCCAACAAATGAGGAACATATTTTTGACCAGTCTGTTACGGCAAGTACAGTTTTAAGTGGCGGAGGTTCTGAGGTTTTGTTTGCAAAGGTGACTGGTGAAGCAAGCAGAGTCGCGACAACTACGCTTTTGATAAACGGCACAACATCAAGCACCACCGTGCTGATTTTAAAGACGGGTGTCGTTACAATAAATTAAAATGAAAGAAAAACCCCCCATTCAACATTCAACATTCAATATTCAATATTCAGCCCAAAAAGGTTTCGGCCTTGTGGAAATTGTAATTTCCGCGGCGATATTGTCAGTCTCTTTACTCAGTATTTCCGGCTTCTTTCAGTCTATAAATCGCGCTAGCATAGAGACAAAAGCTGCCGTCCAAGGAGACTATTTACTAGAGGAGGGGGTCGAGGCTATAAAGCTTCTTCGCGATGATGACTATACAGATAATATACTTAAAATTTCCACATCAACGCCACATTATTTTTTATGGAATGGAACAAAATGGGCAACAACAACGACAAATACTCTTGTAGATGGGAGGTATGAGAGAAAGTTTACGCTCGCGGACGTAAAGCGTGATGCAAATAGCGACATCGCGTCAATGGGGACATATGATCCAGATATTAAACTCGCTACAGTATCAGTGTCTTGGAATACACCGACAGGCACAACAACACGCAGTATACAGACCTATGTAACGAATATATTTAATAATTAAAAATGAAAGAACAAGAACAGAATATGGAATGTAGAATGTCGAATATTGAATCAAAAACAAAAGGTTCCTTTTCCGCTATATTTCCCCAAATTCAACATTCAACATTCAACAGCGTCCAAGACGCGAACCTGCTGATTCGTCTACATTCAACCCAAAAAGGCTTCACCCTCATTGAAACCATTATTTACATAGCGGCTTTCTCAATGCTCTCATTGGCGGCAATGCAGGCGACTATAGTTATAATGAAGTCCTTTTATACCTTGAGGCTTAATCAAAGTGTTAATGTTTCTGCAACCGTGGCTCTTGAGAGAATGAGTAGAGAAATTCGCAATGCCTACGATGTTGATACTCTTAATAGTATTTTTTCAACAAACCCAGGTAGGCTTGTGTTGATGACAAAGGATGATCTGGGTGCAAATACTACCGTGGATTTTTATGTATCTGGTAGTAATCTAAGTATGAGGGTCGGGGGAGTAGAAAATGGCTCCCTGCTTACAAAAATGGTGACAGTGCCAAATCTTATCTTTAGGCCAATCACTACAACCAACTCAAAGGCGGTGAAAGTCGAAATGACCTTGCATGACTCCAGAGCCACAAGCACACAAAGTACAAATTTTTATGATACGATTGTGCTAAGGGGTTCTGTACACTAAGATGAAAAAAAATCACATCAACCATAAACGAGGTGCCGCAATAATCACTGCCGTTATGTTTTTTGTGTTTATTGGGACAATTATGGCAATGGGGCTTTCGTCGCCAGTTATTCGAGAATACAAAACTTCAAGAGATTTTGAAAAATCAAAAGGCGCGTACTATTTATCTGAGTCGGGAAGTGAGGATGCTCTGTATCGCACAAGGAACAACAAGACAATTGATTCGCAAGAAATTATCACTCTTGGTGGAAATATAGCGACAACAACAATTACAAATGAGGGAACTGGTAAACTCATCCAGTCAATAGGAGATATTTTTACAAATACTCGCAGGGTCAAGTCGCATCTCACCACGTCTTCAGGAGCGTCATTTAGTTACGGCGTGCAGGCAGGTGACGGAGGAGTTTTTTTGGCAAATTCTGCTTCCATAACAGGCAATTTATATTCATCTGGCCCAGTGTGTGGGGCGGGGCAGTCATTGTCTAGCTGTCTTTCTGGGCAAGCAGGAGTAGACAACACAGTTTCTGGGACAGTATATGTTGCCACAACATCCGCAAACGGGGTAATTAACAACATTACAAATCAGGTAAGCGGTACTGGGTCAATGTATGGAAATGCAATCTATAGTTCTTTTATTGCAAGTACTACAGTAACCTGCAATAGCATTTCATCATCAAATAGAGTCTCTTGCACATCACCTTTTTCTTTAGGAGCTCCATCTACTCTTCCAATTCAGCGTCCACAAATAGATTCGTGGGAGCAGGCAGCGCAGGCGGCTGCAGACGCAGGAGTATCTGAGCCACTTCCGGGAGCAATAAATTGTGGCACAGAAAGTGGTCCCCCAACTTATATTATCAGTGATAGTATGAACCTCGGCCCTGCTGTGATACCCTGCGATTTGAGAATTCAGGGTGCTGGTAGTGGGACTGGGCCAACCATAACACTCAAGGGGCCTGTGTGGGTAAAGGGCAATATAAGATTTGTAAATAAAATGACCGTGCGTGTTGACCCAACCCTTTCTGGTCAAGGGCAGAGTATGGTTGTTATTGCGGACAAAACAACAGACCCATTAAATAGTGGTACTATTGAAATAGCAGACAATAATCCTACTTTTGTAGGCGCTGGATTAAATTCGTGGGTAATGCTTCTTTCTGAAAATACTGGAGCGTCACAGGGATCACCCAACGAGGCTATTCATTTGAGAAATGGGGCAGGTGGGGACTTGTTGCTCTATTCTAGGCTTGGAGATATTCTTTTGGAGGGGTCTGCAGACGTAAACGAAGTTACAGGTTACAAAATAACTCTCAGAAATAGCGCGAATATTACATACTCAAGCGGGCTAACAAATTCACTTTTTACTTCAGGGCCAGGGGGTTCGTGGGTGATAAATGATTGGGCGGAGGGGCAGTAGGCTAGTAGAAAGTCTGAAAGTCCTAAAGTCAAAAGTGTGGTGAGAAAAATTCGAGCTTTGCTCGAATTTTTCGCACACGATGCTCTGTGATATAATGCAAATATGAAAATAAAAAAGCTCATTATTGGGAACTGTAAAATGTATCCAAGTAGTGTGAAGGAATCAAAAGCAAAGTTTACTGC
>Ga0105164_10000892_pt1 | contig 19540 bp, 20 predicted proteins | sample VDWuncwatermetaG_FD_89674 | JGI IMG/M metagenome (GOLD analysis project Ga0105164, IMG submission 89674) | Wastewater microbial communities from Netherlands to study Microbial Dark Matter (Phase II) - VDW unchlorinated drinking water | ecosystem: Environmental > Aquatic > Freshwater > Drinking...
ATTTAAAATATTTGTTTAGACGGCTACGGGAGAGGTAGTGAGAGTGCTTGCTTGCTTGCTTGCTTGCTTGCTTGCTTGCTTGCTTAGGGGTAGGATTTCAAGGAAAGGATTTGCCGGCATTGCTCGATGGTTTAAAAAAATAACAGAAGAAATAAAATACATAACCTTATGTATTCCCATGACATTCGTTTATAAATTAAGATACTTAAAATTATAAACAAACAATCGCTGTTTAGCAATCTTTTTCAAAATATTTAGACAAAACTTTGTTCAATAACCTCCCTTCCCTAAGGATTTGTGATGATATATTTTTGCTTTCTGCTTTAAGGATAACTAAAGTATCCTGCTTCTGTACCCGGCTTTGAATACCGTTCAGCGCTCACTATAAAGTATTACATTGATATTAAGATTATTTGGTTTCTAATAAAAATTTTAAATTAGGATAATCTACGGTGAGAACAAAATTACTCAAAAAATTCTTCATTATCGAATATGGATGAGCTGTTTATTCATTGGATTAGATAACACTTTTAACCAAGGAAGGAATGAGTAATTTTAAATCTTCTAATTGATTTCTGACGGGACACATGACAATAACAGTAATTTGATATGTTGGGAGATTCTGCGGTTTTAACATAAGCATGAAGAATTTCTTTCGCAAAACGCCGATCTAAGCATTCGTCGACCAAAATCTTAAGCTTTGGCAAAAAATTGCTCCTTAGCTTGTTCTAAAAAACTTATAACCTGTCGTTTAGAAACGCTTGGAAATCCTTCTAAGAAATCCTCAACGAATGCCCCTGATTCCAAATAATCAATAAGGTTTTGTAGAGGCACCCGAGTTCCTTTAAAGACAGGTGTACCGCCTAATGTTTGTGGATCTGAAGTAATGATATTAGATTTCATACTAAAGATATAACACACCGAATATACTATATCAAGGCTAATTATGAGCTATATAAAGAACAAGGGGTTAGATACTTAAAGCTGATTAATGATTTTTTGGGTGGAGTTGATTTCAGCTTCTACCAGATCCAGGTCATGCTGCAAGATAAGACTTAGGATTTTTGTTTTTGCGGCGGATTGCAGGCGGGTTAATTCTTTTTTGACCTTTTTTAACAAAGTAAATCTGATTTTAAGCCGGCGTTTAGCCATGCTTTTATCTACCAAAGGTAAAAAATAAAAAGCCAAATCAATTTGAAAAAAAGGGCGTTCTATAGACACAAAACTATGCTCAATGAGTTGATCAAACTTCTTTCTGCCTTTAGGGGTGATGCGGTAAACATATTTTTCCGGAAAACGGCCTTCCCTGCGGCCCATTTCTTTCTCAATCAATCCGGTACTTTCCATTTTTTGCAAAGGATAATAAATAGATTTGATCTGAAGACCTATGTTAGGCCCCAAATCTTCTTCCAACTGACGTTTGATTTCATACCCGTGTTTAGGGCCTTCAGCTAATAAACCTAAAAAAAGAAATTCGTTTTCTATCATGGAGTAGGTGTCGTAGGTTCCGGAGGGTCAGGCGGCAGATAACCAAAAGCGATGTCCAACCAATGAAACAAACCTTGGGCCACTTTGCGTTTTGCATTTGTACTCAAAGAAGAAACTTCAATTCGTGTTTGGGTGTCCGACAGCTTTTCAAAAAAAATCCCGACCTCGGTGGTATTAACAGCGCCTTTAACTCCCATCACCACCACATACCCTTTGATCTCATCTTTTTTAAATATCATCCAATGTTGACCTGCAACAGCTACGGCGCTGCGCACGCAATCCCAATAGGGCTTGTCATAGGTCTTGGTAATGGCCCTGTCCCGCGCCTGTTCCAAAGCCCTTGTCGACGATCCCCAGATGGTTTTGGTAATCTCAACAGGGACACCCACCACAAATTTCAAGACTGCACAGGAAGAGCACAAGCAACCCATCACGATGATTAAAATAAAATTTTTCATACCTGCGAGTCCTTCTGATGCGTACGGGCCAAAGGCCTTATTCCTTTGACTTCGTAAGGTTATGTCGAAAGCCGTGCCTTGAGCCCTTCATACTCTCGCTCAAGGCTTACCAGACGCGAACGGTTCTTTTCTAATTCAAATTGGGCCAGTTGGTCTTTTTTGAGCAATTCCTCATTTTGCAATTTAATTTCCTGCACCATTCCCTCCAGCCTGTTTTTAACCTGGGATAAATGGTCATTGCTTACTTGCGCCGCATTGACTTTCTTAAAAAAATCTGCCAGCTGATTTTTATAATTAAAACTGACCCGCTCCAGTCCGCTGGACTGTGCCCTTGCTTTGATCAGTTCATATTTTAAAGATGTCAATTCATGGCGCAGGGCTTCATCGGGACCCGGCTTTGAGGCTGACAATTTGGCACGGCTGATTTCTTCTTCTAAAAGACGCGCCTTGGCATTGGTTGATTCCAGTTGGCTTTTAAGTGATCCATTTTCTTTGGTCAAGGTTTCAATCTCTAAAGAAGATTGCCTCTCTGCGCTTCGCATTTGAAGAGAACTCTGCCCCTCCTTACTTAACAGAAAAAGTAAAACACCTAAGACAACAAAAGTAATTAATACAATCACTCCCAAAATAATAAAAAGAACCAAGATTCCCTCCCTCCTGCTTATACTACGCTATTAAAAGTGCGCCAGGTTTTTTCATTACAAGCACCGCTTGGTTGATAAATAACTGCAATAATCTTTAACTGCATCTTCCAGAGAAGTAAAAACCTTTGTATACCCGGCTTTTCGTAATTTAGTCATGTTGGCTTCTGTAAAATATTGATAACGGCCGCGCAAAACTTCCGGCATCTCTATATATTCAATATTTACAGGAGCATCAACAGCCCCAAACAATGCATGGGCCAAATCATTCCAAGTACGCGCCCGGCCCATGCCTAAATTAAAAATGCCGTTAATAGACGGATACTCCACAAAAAACATGACGACGTCAACCGCATCCTTGACATAAATAAAATCACGCATTTGTTCACCATCTTTGTATTTGGGATTATATGATTTAAAAAGGGACATTTTTCCCTCAGATATGACACGCTCATAAGCTTTGGACACCACACTTTTCATGTCACCCTTATGATACTCATTAGGCCCGAATACATTAAAAAATTTCAATCCGGTCATTTTACTCTGAAACCCCCGCTGCAATACCCACTCATCAAATTTTTGTTTGGATGCCCCATAAAGATTCAAAGGTTTAAGACGAGGGATCAGGGATTCGTCATCACTATATCCCCATTCACCGTTACCATAGGTCGCCGCGGAAGAAGCATAGATCAAACGGGCATTATTTTTTAAAGCCCATTGGGCCACCACACAGGTGTATTCAAAATTATTTTTCTCAAAATAATCAGCATCCTGCAAGGTGGTGGATGAACAAGCGCCCATGTGTAGAATGCATTCCACGTCAAAATCAAACTGGTCAGCTTCAAGCAGTTTTAAATATTCTGCCTTGTCATAATAACGATGATAGCGCCTGTTGGCCAAATTCTTTTTCTTGAGATCAATATTCCCGAACAACATCCCCTCTTCTAAGTGGTCCACCAGAATCAAATCAATATTCCCTGTTGCTTGCTCGGCTCCCCTATTTCCCTTTAAATCGTCCACGAGAATTAAGTCATACCTCCCGCGGCTGTTTAATTCGGCCACCAAACAACTGCCGATAAATCCCGCAGCACCTGTCACTACAATCACGAAGCAGTCCCCCCTCCCTGACCCTCCCCACAAAGGGGGAGGGAATTAAAATCTTCAACCCTCCCATCAAGGGAGGGGAATTACTTTAACTACGCGATCCAATAAAATGAGCAATGGCCACACCAATCCGGTAAGCCACTGCCGTGGGATCTTGAGTTTTAAGATTTATTTTGTTGGAGGTCTGAAACAAAAATATTTTTTCTCCGGTTTCACGAAGCCATATCTCACCGTCAACGGACAGGTGAGCAAAATGCCCACGGCGATCATAATTTTCGATATAACCTTCCAGATAAAAATCTGAGTCTTTTTGATCATCTGCAGGAATAGTAAAATGGGTGTTGTCCTTAAATAAAGTATCTTTAATACCCTTGATCATCATCAAGGACAATTGGTCAGTTTCATCACCAGCTGCAGCACCGGGCCCTGGTTTAAATGAGCCTAAAACCAATGTCCCTCCTTTTTCAAACGCTGATGGATTGACCACAGAACCCGTGATCACAACAGTTGCATCTAAAGAATCGGATATAATTATATTTTTTGACGATGAACAACCGTAAATTAAAAAAATTATAAACAAAAATAAAAGATTTTTGACCACGCAGAAATATTAACACAGCCGGGCTTAGGGCTCAAGATGTTTTAGGAATTTGAAGCAGAACTTTAATCATAAAATAAAATCACAGATGTAAGATATTCCTCTCCCGAAGGTCACTCATGTCCGTTGGACAACACAAATAATACCCCTGCCCCGCATCCACCCCCAACTCAATGAGTGCGTCAAAATCCTGTTTGGTTTCAATCCCTTCGGCTATACAAATAATACCGTTTTCCTTACAAAATGCAATAAACAGTTTAATAATACTACTTTTATAGGCATCGCCACTCACCCCGTTGACAATATGCCTGTCTAATTTGATCGCTTCAGGCCTTATTTCTACAATAGATTCCAGACTCGAATAGCCTGCTCCCATATCATCCACAGCAATTTTAAAACCATCCTGGCGATATTCACGAAGCCGCTCATAAAAGACCTCAAAAGCGATAACAGCAGAACGTTCCGTTATTTCCAGAAAAACTTCATTGCTAGACATTCCATAACCAAAAAACATCTCTTTGGTTTTTTTAAATTTATCACTTTCAACCAGATAAGGTTCGCAATTTAAAAACAATTTCTGCCGGCCATCAAAATTTTCGGATGCTATTTTTAAGGCTTTACGCCAGCCGATCATTTCAACTTCATAATAAACCCCGTATTTTAAAACAGTTTTAAAAAATATTTCCGGATTAAACATAGGAGTGCTGGTCTGTGGACGGCTTAACATTTCAAGACCTAATAAACGCATGGGTTTCAAAAAATAGATTGGCTGAAAACGAACATTAATAGATTCCTCATTAATAATGCGTTTTAATTCACAAATAGTCTCTTGATTTTGCAGGAAAGCCCCTTCATTTGAGCTTACGTTATGGCGGCGCAAAATCACATCCACACGCGCAAATAGTTCTTCTGGTTCGAAAGGCTTCGTTAGATAATCCTCAACTCCTGAATACAAACTTTCGATCCTGTCAGTCTTATTTTGCTTACCGCTGATAGCAATGATGGGAATGTCCTTGCTTTGAGAATTAGATTTAAGCTGCTGGCAAACTTTAATACCTTCAAAATCAGGCAGTACCATGTCCAAGAGAATTAAATCAATATTACTGGATACATTCTCTAATGCTTGTCTGCCGGTAGCCGCCATCCTGGTAGCGTATCCCTGCGAGGTTAAAAGAACTGTCAAAAGCTGGGATATGGCTGGTTCATCATCAACAATAAGGATCGTTTTCCCATTAATCGCCGCCAAGTAACACCTCCTATACAAATCGATTTATGCTTTAAGTATACCTTAAAAATAACTGACAATCTCAACCTAAAGTCAATAAAACGAAAAATATTTAAATTTCAATATTTTTGGATGTAACTGTAGTTAAATAAGTTACAATGAATTTAGGCGATTTCGAAAAAGCGCTTTCTCAAATATGACATATAAACTTACATTAATGACGCAGATAATCGGAAAACTGAAAACTAATGCCTTCTTCCTGATACTGTTCAGAGGCATTAATGGGGAAAAATTGCCGGCTGATAGGTGGGAAAAAGGCGTCACAGCCATATTCGCCTTGTACATGTGTCACATAAAGCTTTTGGCATAAAGGATGTGCAATGGCATGGGCATAAATTTGAGCACCGCCAATAACAAAAATATTCTCAATATTAGAAGAAGACAGCTGGCTTAATGCGTTATCCAGACTTTGAGAGCAAAGAACCTCTGAAGGCAAGCTTAGCTTCCCCTCTTTACTTAAAACCATATTCACGCGCCCGGGTAAAGGCCTAAATTTTTGAGGCAAAGACTCCCAAGTCTTTCGCCCCATGATAACAGCGTTTTTTTTAGCTGGATTAGTCACGGTGGTTGTGATCTCTTTAAAATGCTTTAAATCCGAAGGCAAGCGCCAGGGCAATTGCCCATTTTTGCCGATCCCATATTGAGAATCAAAAGCCACTATTATGGAAAATGGTTTCATATCAAAATTTAACTCCCCCATCCCCCTCTTTATAAAAAAGAGGGGGCTCCTAACCTATTTCCCCTCTTTAACATAAAGAGGGGAGACCTTAAGAATTCCCCTCTTTTTTATAAAGAGGGGTTAGGAGAGTTCATTAAACCGCAATAGGAAATTTGATAAAAGCAGCCGGCTGATAGCCTTTCAGTTTAAAATCTTCAAACTTGTAATCAAGAACTTTTTTCTTTTGAAGTTCCAAACGTGGCAAGGTCAACGGCGCGCGCTCTAATTGAATTTTGAGCCCTTCGATATGATTAAGATAAACATGGGCATCCCCCAGGGTATGAACGAATATACCGGGTGTTAAATTGCATTCCTGAGCCGCCATGGTCATCAACAACGCGTAGCTGGCAATATTAAAAGGGACCCCTAAAGCAACGTCCGCGGAGCGTTGGTAAAGCTGACAATCAAGCCGGCCATTAACCACGTAAAATTGAATAAAGGCATGACAAGGCGGCAAAGCCATTTTGTCAATATCCGCCACATTCCAGGAGCTGATAATAATCCTGCGGGAAGCAGGATTAGTTTTAATCAAATGAAGGGCATTTTGAATTTGATCAATATGCTCTTTACGATAATTTCCCGATTTTTCATCCAAAACAAATTTTTCCCACTTGCGCCATTGATAACCGTAAATCGGACCTAATTCTCCATCAGGAGTGGCCCATGCATTCCAAATGGGCGTATGCTGTTTCAAGTCGTCATTAATGTTGGTTTTCCCTTGCAAAAACCATAATAATTCATAGACCAACGCGTCAAACAAGACCTTCTTGGTCGTCAAAAGCGGAAAGCCCTGGCGTAAATCATATTTGCACTGATAACCAAAAACAGAAATCGTACCCGTACCGGTACGATCCTTCTTTTCTTCGCCATGCTCTAAAATATGCCGGACTAAATCTAAATATTGTTTCATAATCTTTTGGGCAAAAATTCTTTATCCCCTGTCACACCACCTTAACGAGATATCAATTTCTTTGAGATGAACCGCTCTAAGATTTTGGTATATGAAAGTTTTCTAGAATTAGCAATTTTAAGAAGTTTTTGCCATTGATTCTCTTGTAATTCAACAACTACCTTATGTGTGGGTTTTGGGAAAGACAAACTGGCCGCAGTAGTTTGAGAAAGCAATTCAGTCGTATCGTGGGTATCAAAAAAATTAGCAGCTTGCGTATCATTTTCAAAATTTGGAATAGAGATAGATTTTTTCATAGTTATTACCTTTCTTGTCGGTAGTATTTTTGTTCCCTGTCAGTCATGCCTCTGGCAGTGATGGCACATGCAATGTTTAAAGGATTCAGGCGAAGCACAGTCAATAAATACCTTCCTGCATCCGTCTGGCTATAAATTAAATACAGCTTTGATTTAGTTTTTCTACATAAAGGCTGATTAAAACAAGCTTCTTCAACCTCTTGCGGAGTTACTCCATGTCTGGCAATGTGATTAATATTCCGTTCATTCCAGTCGAATCCACGAATACGCAAGCCAAACTCCTTATAGAATAACTAATTCCCTGCAACTTCACGATAAAAATACCATTGATTTTAAATTAAATTATATCACGCACTTTATTTTATAGGGGTAAAAATTCTCCAGATATTTTTTGATTTCAATGTTTGGTCTATACGCCCAAAAATGCCCGCAGATCAGTCATCGGCTGGATATTGATAATCACCGGCACAAACCCTGGGGCGTTTTGCAATTGCTTAAGCATGGCGGGATCCATACTAAATTTAATTGCCCTTCCATTATTTTGTGTCTGTAAATTCATATTAGCGGGAATGACAGTGGTGGGCTACGACCACATTTTGGTCTTGTATTCTTGTACCATGCGCTGGGTATTAAAGAACCCCGCGCGGCCAACGCAATGGATCATCTTGTCGATCCAGGGACTGTGAATGTCGATGGCACCATTTTTATTCGTACGGTAATATAGCCCTGTCACCTCTTTAAGCGAGGAATACAAAGCCTTGGAATCTTCTTCCAACCGCAAATCCCCCTCATCACCTATTTGAGGCCCCTGATGACGGAAACCGAAAATCCAGCCGATATCATCATGCTCTGCTTCAACCACCCAGCCATCCAAGGTTGAAAGCTGAAGCACCCCGTTAAGAATTGCTTTCATCCCGCTGGTACCGGAGGCTTCAAAAGGCGGCAAAGGATTATTTAACCAGACATCTACGGAATTGGTCAGGAGTTTACCGAAATATGTATCATAATTTTCTAAAATTAAAACTTTAACCGATTTAAAATCCTTATTTAACTGGTCAACGTGTTCCATAATATTTTGGATATGGCTTGCCCCCGTCGTGTCCATCGGATGAGATTTACCCGCGAAAATGATCTGCAAAGGGCCTATATGATGAGCAATACTCAAAACTTCCTTGATATGCTGGAACAATAAAGACGGTCTTTTGTAATTAGTGATCCTCCTTGCCCAGCAAATCGTCAAGATGTCTTCCTGCAATTTCCAATACTTGACAACATTTAATAAATGACGTTTATTGACCTGATGCGCTTGAAAAATATCTCTCCTGAAATTTTCATTCTGACCAAGTTGACCCGCTTCTTTTAGTTTGTTCGGATCAGAGCGCCAATCACCGAAGACGCTGGAATATTTGTCAAACAAATGAGCGAAACTCTCCGATACCCAGGTATGCGCATGCACGCCGTTGGTGATGGCATCAATACGTTTAGCAAAGGCCGGAAACTGCAGGCGCATGATCTCGCCATGTTTTTGCGCCACCGCGTTGACGTGCCGGCAAAGTCCCAAGCAAATATAGGTCAAATTAACATCTTTAGAACTTGGGAATTCTTTGCCGAATTTCTCGGCAGCCTCGACATAATCGTCCGTAAAAATCTCTTGAAGATCGGTTATTTGAAAACGATCATGCCCCGCGGCAACAGGCGTATGACAGGTATAAACAAATTTTTTCTTCTCTGTTTCCATGAGGGCCTTATCGGCCAGCTGTATATATTTTTCCACCAAAGCAAAAGCCGCGTGTCCTTCATTCAAATGGTAACAGTCAACCTGTATTTTCAATTCATCAATCGCTTTCATGCCGCCTAACCCAAGAATGGAACGCTGAAAAATACGCCAAGAGACCGCATCGCTGCGGTAAAGCTGATCAGTTAATTTACGAAAATGTTCATTGTTGTCCGGGAGATTAGAATCCATAAGAACAAGCGGGACAACATGTTTTTTATCATAACTATAAACGTAATATTTCCACAGCCGCAAAACTAGATCACCCTGTTTGGTTTTAATGCGTATCCTATTTTTTAAAGGAATCAACCCCGGATAAGAATGCGGGTCCCAGGAAAGCTCTTCGGGGACCTGGCCGTATTTGTACCAAAAATTTTGTTTGAAATAACCCTTGTTCCACAAAACCCCCAAGGCCACAACGGACAATCCTAAATCCGCCATGGTTTTGACCGTGTCCCCGGCCAAAACTCCAAGCCCGCCGCTATAAATAGGGATATCCAACATTTTATGAATGTCGATTTTAAACACATAATCAGAAATCCAATAATTGGAAAATACCTGATGTTTAAAGAATTTATTCTTCTCACTCATCGGATGGTTAAGGTGAAAAGAATTATAAATGCTGGGAGCAAGGCCGTATTCCATGGAAAAATAGGCGATGGATTTTTCCGCATGGGCAGTTAATTTGCCTTCAGCTTCCAGGAGAGGTCCGATAGGAAAAGAAAAATAAGTGGACTCGTTGATGTCTTTGTTGTACTGCCCGTCAAAATTCTCAATCTGGCTGGTAAATTCTTTGTATGTCATTAATTTTTTTATTATAGCAAAAATCCACTAATGTTCTACTGCTATGCGTTAAACAGACGTTGGAATAATTTTTGGAGCCAAAACGCGTGCTTCAGTAAGTAGCAATCATTCCCTGTTGGGGCGATTACGGCGCGCCAAGCAAGCAATAGGGAATATTGGCTGTTTTAGGCATACTTATCACATACGGGAAATATAGATGTCCCACCATAAAATCCAGATGGTTTTTAAAATAGCGTTAATGCTCTTTAAATTAAAGGCCTTGGATTTTTCGTGACGACGGCCGGCATGCTCGAAATAAATAGCGCGCCAGCTAATTCCCTGCTTTAAAAGACGGACAATGCATTCTGCCAGGGCCGCTAAACCGGTAGATTTGATAGGAAGGCTCTTCAGCAAGGACGCGCGGCAGATAAAAGCTCCATTGTAATACTTTAATTTCAGCCCAAAAAGAAGGTTCATGATCATGGTAAATATTTTTGAAACAAATCGTCGGAAAAGTGAACGTTTATTGGTTTTTTGCATATAGGAAATGACCACATCAGCAGAGCCGCGGGCCTCAAGCAAATCTTTTAATGAAAGTGCTGACATATCATTGTCACCCGGGAACACCGTGATAAATTCTTTGCTGGCCATTTTGACACCGCGGGCAAATGAATACCCAAATCCTTCATTGACGGCGTTGGTAGCAACACGGATATTAGGATTATTATAAGCCTTTAATCGCGCTAAATCGCCTGTCTTATCAAGGCTGCCATCATCAACAACAATGATCTCAAGATCCCCTGTTACTTGCTTGGCAACCCTGAGTGCATTGTCAATGGCTGCTTCAATATTACCTTCTTCCCGAAAAGCGGGTATAACAATTGTTACACCATTGCTCATAAGCGAACTCCCCCTAACCCCCTCTTTGAATTAAAGAGGGGGAATTTCCTTTAGAAAGTAAACTACTCCCCTCTTTTTTATAAAGAGGGGTTGGGGGAGTTGAGATACTCATAATTCGCGCGATTTCTTCAGAAGGCAATGGGGGGTTTAAATCCTCAAGGCCTGAACCAAATTTTAGCATGGGCTCGATTTTCTGATTCGGATCAATGCTGATATCGCAGACGATCGGACCCGGAGTGGTCAATACCCTGTTAATGACAGATTCAAGCTCATCGTGGTTGGAGGCGCGCAACGCCGGCAAATGAAAGGCTTGGGCTGTTTTAACAAAATCCGGAAAACTTAGGCCACTCTCCTCATCGACTGCGGCATATTTTGAATTAAGCCATGTGTCTATGGTTTGTTTTTGGATGGAATGACCACCATTATTAAAAATAAACAATTTAACATCCAAATGATAACGCCGTATGGTGGCCAATTCTTCGATGTTCATCATGAGCCCGCCATCCCCCGTCAAACATAAAATTCTATGATTGGCCGCTTTAGCCGCTCCGACAGCAGCGGATAAAGCATAGCCCATGGGCGTATGGTTCCACGCTGAAAAAATACGCTGATCAACTTTCATTTCAATGGCCTGCAAGACCCATGAAATATTCGCCCCGGTATCCGCGATAAAAATATCCCCCGGACGGCTGAGTTTTGAGATCGTTTTAACAAAGACATGACCATCGACGTAATCATGACGCTGATATTTTGGCAAGGGACAAACAGGATACTGCCTCTCCCAGGTTTTTATCTGTGCGCGCCAGGATGCAAAACGGTCTGAATTATTTTCTCCCTTTATGTCATTCCCGCGAAAGCGGGAATCTAATTTAGAAAGACATTGGAAAAACGAAGAGAAATCTGATTCAATGCTTAAATCCAGGTGAAAATCATTGGGTGTAAACTTACTTAACTCATACGGATCAATGTCCACTAAAACTTTTTTGGCGTGAGGCGCAAATAAAATAGTTTTTCCGCCGGTGATCATTTGTGAAAGTCTTGTACCCACCGCGATGATCAAATCCGCATTCTGGGCGGCAAAATTACCCCAGCGCGGGCCCACCACCCCGATACCGCCCATATTCAGCGGATCATCATAAGGCATAATATCTTTTCCGCCCCAAGTCAAAACCGCAGGCAGTCCCCATTGACGTATAAATTTTAAAGCAGGGTCAATAACTCCGGCAATACGTATGCCGGCCCCATAAATCACCAGGGGACGCTTGGCCTCTTCAATCCAGGAAAGTAAGGTTTGAATATCATTCTTATTATCTTTAGGTTTGACCTTGCCAGGAGGTATAAATTCTTTAAGCTTGGCTGTATCAATATCCATACGCTGTAAATCATCCGGAATATCCAAAGCCACTGGTCCCGGACGGCCATCCTGAGCAATATATAAAGCTTTTTGCAACTGGTATTTGATTTCCAGAGGATCCATCACGCGGGTTACATATTTGGTAATAGAGCTGAATAAAGAAATAATATCTGTTTCCTGAAAACCTTTTTGACGTAATTGGGCACTCGGACGAAGACGGGGCGTGGTCACTTGTCCGCAGATGCAAAGCATCGGGATAGAATCGAAATAGGCATTGCAGATACTGGTTGTTAAATTAGTCGCCCCTGGCCCTGAGGTGACCATAACAGTCCCCACCTTGCCGCAGGTCCGCCAATAGGCATCAGCAGCAGCGCCCGCGGCCTGCTCATGCTGTACGCACACATAGTTCATCTGGGGATGGCGGGCAACGGAATCAACGGAATGGATAATGGCCCCGCCTGAAACCACGAAGACATGCTTAATCCCCTGCTCGCTCAAAAACTGGGCTATAAAATCGGATAATTTCATATTATGTGCTAATCATTGCGTTAAACAGACGTTGGGATAATTTTTGAAGCCAAAATGCGTGTTTTTGCTCCTGACTTATCCAGGAATCAGTAAGTAGCAATTAGCATTTTGGCGGAAAAAATTCATCCCAATGGCTGTTTAATGCCAAAAAAATCGTTACCATGACGCCGCAATTTATACATATTAACATCTTTTTTAAGCGCAGTAACAAGACTTTGACGTTTATCCTGACGCCAAGGATCATAAACAACTGAAAAATTACGCCCGCTGGTGAGTCGCTTGGGCTGGCCGCAAACCCATTCAATGCAAGCATCAATATCCTTCAGGCTCGTTGATGGTCTATGCTTCATATCATTTTCAGTCTGAATGCGCTTAAGGTTTGAAACTGTTTTATCATTAAGTATGTCTTCATGGATCTTAGTCAGTGTCCACCCCGGGCCGATAATGCTCACATGCAGATGGGGATATTCAGCATCTATATATTCCGTCATCTTTGTCAGCATGATTTTGGAAATAGCATAAGCAGACATGTGAACAACTGTGCCATTAGCCCCACCTCCGGCAAAAAATACCACTTGTGCCCTGCTGTTTGCAAAGGGATATAGGCCGTGCACCAGACGCAAAGGCCCAATGGCATTAACAAGCAATGAATTCTGCCATTGGTCAAAATCACATTCGAAAAAGTCCTGGGCCGGCAACAGACAGCCCACCAAGCAAATCAAACGGTCCCAACGTACCTGCCGGCGTTTTAAATGTGCGATAAAAGCTTTGATCTGCTTATCTTTGGTGATGTCCAGCTTAAATAGATCCACCTTTTTCCCATCGAGTCCTTTAAGGTTCTTTTTTTGGCGATAAGTACCAATGACTCTCCAACACCGGGCTAAATATTGGTTTGCTAAAAAATTTCCGATATCTGATGAGACGGAGATTATGACAACGGTTTTAGACATGTTTAATAAGGGCCTACAAAGGTGTCTTTGATCTCAAGATCGGGGATGGATATTGGGCTCTTATCTAATATTTCCAGGACCGCACGAATGATATTTTTATGTGTCGGATGAAAAGCATCTTCAAGTGTCTTTGATACGGGAGCCGGACATTCCGGCCAGCCGATGCGTTTGATGGGTGCCTTCAAATCATGAAAAGCCTTATCAGCCACCCGGGCAGCCACTTCAGACGCAAAAGAACAATTAAGCCAATCACCATCCGCGCAAATCAAACGGCCGGTCTTTTGAACAGAATTAAGTATGGCCTGCTCATCCAAAGGTTGTATCGTCACCGGGTCAATGACTTCACATTTTATCCCAAACTCGCTTAAAATGTGCGCAGCCCTTAAAGCTTCAGGTACCATGGAAGAGGTAGCAACCACTGTCACATCCTTGCCCTGACGCCAAACACGGGCCTTGCCAAAGGTAAGACGATAAGGCTCTTGAGGCACGGGCATACTAAAATAATAAAGGCTTCGGTGTTCAACAATGACAACGGGATTTTTGTGGTTCAAGGCTTCTAAAATAATTCCTTTAATGTCATAGGCATTACTAGGAACAGCCACGATCAATCCGGGGAAATGGGCAAAAATCGCCTGTAAATTTTGAGAATGCGTCGGACCCTGGCCCCAACCTTTACCCACGATAGCCCGAATGGTTAAACCCACCGTAGATTTGCCGGCATAGGTGTATTTCCATTTAGCCGCATTGTTGATCATCTGATCTAAGGCCAAAAACATAAAATCATTACGGGCATGCACCAAAATTGGATGCTTACCATTTAAAGCAGCACCTATGGCAATGCCTGTCAAAGCATTCTCACTAGCCGGTACATCAAAAACACGGGCTGTACCAAAGCGCCGAGTCGCCTCAATTGTTGTTGCAAAAATGCCCCTGCAATCATCAACCCCCAGGCCAAATAAAAAGGTGTTCGGATTAGCCTCCATCCCCTGAACCAAAGCTTCCGATATCGCTTGACAGTAATTGATTTGTCTATTCATAGATGTTCTTTTAGAGATCCTTCGCGGAGCCTGCCCTGAGCAACGTCGAAGGGCTCAGGATGACAGTGCTAATACACGTGCTCCTCTAATGCCGCCGCATCCGGCCAAGGAACTTTTAATGCCCTCTCATAGGCTTCGTCAGCTTTTAATTTCCATTTATTTTTCATGGCTTGCGCCTGAGACAAACTCAATAAATTTTCCTTTATAAGCTGTGCCGTTAAAAGCGAAACAGGGCAGCATTTCATCCAGGCTTCCACTTCTTCTTGACTGCGGTAACCCCGGTCATAATCAAACAAAGGCCCCACATGCTCCCGTATACGATACGTCAAACATTCAATAAAAAGCGGGCCCTGAAGTCTACGCACGTGGTCCACCGCAATTTTAAGTTTTTCATAAACCAGGCAAGCATCATTGCCGTCAATTTGTTGGGCTGGCATTTCTGGAATGGAGACGCGCTCAAATATCCTTGAAGCCGGCTGGCGGACAGACAAAGGGGTATGCGTCGAATAAAGGTTATTTTCACATAAAAATAATACAGGCAAGGCATTGGTCACCGCAAAATTAACACTTTCCGCGAAAACTCCTTCTTCAATGGCGGCATCACCAAAAATAGCCACGGCCACTTTGCGATTTAAATCCATTTTAAATGACATGGCCGCGCCTACCGCCACGGGAATCATGGCGCTTAAAATGGGTGATGCATAAACACCGGCGGACGTATCCGTTAAATGGGCCGAACCGGCACGACCCTGACAAATCCCGGTTTTTCTCCCCGCAAGTTCATCAAAAAATCCCTGAAAATCACCACCCTTAGCCAAATAAGCCGCGTGACACCGATGTCCAACGAACAACTGATCTTCTGGACATATTGCCAAACTTAAAGCCGCAGCCACAGCTTCCTGGCCAATAGATAAATGCGTCGGGGTACGCATTTGCTGATCTTTGGCATAAACCTCAACGATCTTCTCCTCGACCATACGGATTTTCAACATCACATCCAAAAGCTGTTTTTTTATTTCAGGACTGGTCATTGTACTTACTTGTTTAGCCAAGCCTGGCGCTTGGCGTGATAAACTCCGCTTGTTCCCCCGCTTTTATACATCAGCCGTATGCCAGTAATCGTCATGTCCTGACTGGAGAATTTCATCATGTCATAGATCGTCAAACAGGCCGCTGACACCGCGCTCAACGCTTCCATCTCAACACCGGTTTTTCCCGAACATGATACCTCAGAGACAACCTTGACAGTATTCCTTGATCTAAAATGTTTAAAAGTAACCGATACTTTTTCTAAAAACAAAGGATGGCATAACGGAATCCAGATCGGTGTATTTTTAGCTGCCATAATGCCTGCAATTTTAGCTGTTTCTAATACATCCCCTTTAGGGGATCCTTGTTTTAATAAAATTCTATATGCTTGGGGGCTAAAAATAATCTTCCCCTCGGCACAAGCCACCCGCTTAGTGATCTGTTTGTCGCTGATATCAATCATAGTTATATGATCATCGGGTCCTGTCCATATTCCCTATTGCTTTGTTTTGCGGTAACAACCGTTCTATACCGAAGCAATAGGGCATATAAGCCTGCGCTCGCTGGGGCAGAAAATGAGGAAGCCCTCATTTTCCCTCCCTCGGCCACCCGATGATACGCTATTCCAATATTATTTTTTTCCGGCTCTGCTTTTTAAAAGCATGTTTCTTCTTGTTTTCTAACATCCGTTCCTTGGCTGACAAAGAGCGCTTGCGGTTTTGGCGCCGCTTTTTTTCGCGCTGGGCTTGACGGAAGAGACGTTCCTGATCCTGCCTTTCTTGCAAAGCTTGACGCAACATTTTCCAGGCTTGCTGGCGGTTAAAAAATTGTGTACGGAATTTTTGACACTTGACTATAATTCCGGTTGGTTTATGGTAGAGCGCCACACAGCTGTTTACCTTATTAACATTTTGCCCCCCCGGACCTGAGGAACGCACAAATGATTCTACAACATCTTCTTTTGATAGTGAAGTCCCAACCATGATCATGATTTAAAACAGATTAAAGAAGGAGCATATTCTTTAGGGGCTTCGAAACCTAAAAGATTTAATAAGGTCGCGGCCACATTGGCCAGTCCTTGACCAGGAAGATGCGTCATTGCGTATTCTCCCTGATAGCCGGAATCGACAATGGCACATGGCACAGGATTTAAGGAATGCGCGGTACTGACTTGTTTTTTACCATTTTTAACCGTGAACATTTCATCGGCATTGCCGTGGTCCGCTAAAACAACGGCTATGCCGTTTAATCCACGAATCACCTGAAGTAATTTAGCCACGCCTGTATCCACGGCTTCAACAGCGATGATGATAGCTTCCGGAATACCGGTATGCCCGACCATGTCCCCGTTAGGATAATTCAAACGTCCGAATTTATACCGGCCGCTTTTGAGAAGATCGATGGTTTTATCGGTGATCTCAGACGCTTTCATTTTAGGCGCCTGATCAAAACGGATCTTATCCGATTGGATTTCCACATAGGTTTCCAACTTTTCATCAATATAACCGGATTTATTGCCGTTCCAAAAATAAGTCACATGGCCGTATTTTTGAGTTTCTGAAATAGCAAAAGAAGAAATGCCATTCGCGCACATATACACGCCGACCGGCGCCTCTATTTGCGGCGGGGACACTAAATAATTTTTAGGGACATGCAAATCACCATCATATTCCATCATACCGGCAAAAAGCACGTCAGGTACGCGGACACGGTCAAATTTATCAAAATCTTGGCCCTCAAAAGCCGTGGATAATTCTATGGCCCGGTCCCCGCGAAAATTAAAAAATACGACTGAATCCCCATCTTCGATGGTCCCCACTGGACTGCCATCGTCTTCAATAACAAAAGAATCCAGATACTGGTCCGTGATCTGGGGGTCTTCCTTATAATAAGTTTCAACAGCCTCACGGGCGCAAGTAAAACGACGGCCGCGGCCTAATACATGGGCCTTCCAGCCGCGCTCAACAATAGACCAATCCGCGTTGTAACGATCCATGGTGGTCACCATGCGCCCTCCGCCGGAAGCGATACGGTATTCATAATTCTTGTGGGAGCCATTGATTTCTTTGAGCGCATTTTCCGTCTTTTCAATATAGCTAAGGGCTGATTTTTCATAAACATCACGACCGTCTAAAAGCACATGGATACAGACCCGGCGTACCCCGGCTTGCGCACAACGCCGCACCAAGGCCAGCAATTGGTCGATATGAGAATGTACATTGCCATCGGATAAAAGACCTATGAAATGAAAAATTTTATTCTGGGCATTGACCCGTTCAACTAATTCTTGCCATATCTGGGTTTCAAAAATAGCACCGCTTTCAATGGAGCGTTGGGCAAGCTTGGCCCCCTGATCAAACACGCGCCCTGCTCCCAAAGCATTGTGCCCCACCTCGGAATTACCCATATCATCATCACTGGGCATACCAACGGCCGTGCCGTGGGCTTTAAGCTGTGTATAGAATTTGGACTTCATTAATTCATCTAAGCAAGGAGTTTTGGCCAAAAACACCCCATCGCTATCATCGTGTTTACCAATACCTACACCATCCATAATGACGAGTAACAAAGGACCAGGCCGGCCGGAGAAATTAAATAATTTTTTTAATTCTAAAGACATTACTCCCCCTCCCTAACCCTCCCCACAAGGGGGAGGGAATCTCATATCTAAAACTTGACCACTGGCGCTTGATTTGCCTGTTCGGGGGCTTTAAAATAAACAGCAGGTTGAGTTAAATGGGTCAATGAGGCAAAAAAACTTCCGAATAAACTTTGCTGATACGTGTTGAATTGCTGGACTGCTTCATTATACCGCATACGCTCAACCGCAATACGATTCTCAGTGCCTTCCAGCTGACTTTGCAATTCCAGAAAACTCTGGTCAGCTTTTAAATTAGGATAATTTTCACTGACCATTAAAAGCCGTGATAAGGCCCCGCCCAAAGAGTTGGCCGCTGCCACCTTATCAGGAATGGATGCTGCCTGACCCCATTGGCTTCGCAAACGTGTCACTTCTTCTAAAATTTCTTTTTCATGAGAAGCGTATCCCTTGACAGTATTTACTAAATTAGGGATCAAATCAAAACGCCGCTGCAATTGATTTTCCACCTGGGCCCAACTGGATTTAACCTGCTGATTAAGACCGATCATCTGATTATAGCCGCTTTGGTACCAGCCAAAAGTCATAAAGGCAATGACCACGATAACACCTAAAGCAATCAAAAATTTGTTCATATTCTTCCTTTCTGCAAGTGTCTAAAAGACGTCGGTATAATTTATGAAGCCAAAATGCGTGTTTTTGTTCCCTACTTTACTTGTTGGGGAATTAGGCTTGCCAAGCAAGCAATAGGGAATATTTAGCATTTTGGCGGAATAAATTCATACCGACGGCTTTTCACGCCTACCATCCTCCGCTGGATCCCCCGCCGCCACTCATGCCGCCGCCAAATCCGCCAAATCCTCCGCCGAACCCTCCACCTCCACCAAATCCCCCTCTGCCATAACCACCGGAGTAAAACAAAATCGGTAAAAACATCCCCCCACGGCTAAAAAAGAAGGATATAAAAATACAAATAATTAAAAATAAAACCCAAAAAGAACCGCTCCCTTGGTCCTGATAAACCGGCTGCGGCACGCCTGTAAGTGTTATATTATACTCTTTAGCAATCAAGGTGACAATAGCTGCTG
>Ga0105164_10000894_pt1 | contig 19482 bp, 18 predicted proteins | sample VDWuncwatermetaG_FD_89674 | JGI IMG/M metagenome (GOLD analysis project Ga0105164, IMG submission 89674) | Wastewater microbial communities from Netherlands to study Microbial Dark Matter (Phase II) - VDW unchlorinated drinking water | ecosystem: Environmental > Aquatic > Freshwater > Drinking...
CAAAACAGTTTACTGTATCAAAAGTAATAGCTCCTGAATCAGAAGCTATTAGATTTACTTCATTTAGTGATCCATAAATATAATATGTTGGGTTAATTCCATAGAAAGAATTTTTAGCGTATTTTTCAGGACCACCAGAGCTATCTACCCAGAATGAGATTTCCGAGTTTTTCAGCATATCCAAAAAATGTTTTTGCTGATCGCTGTCTGCTGATTGCTGATTGCTACTTTGTTCTTTCAATTTCAACTGAAACTTTTCCTTGGAAATCGGGGAATGGAATGTGAGGCTTATGAACTTTAATTTTAGCGCTTTTTACTGAGGGATGCACCATTATAGCCTCAAATACGCTTTCAGCCAGGGTTTCTATAAGAGAATAAGACTTAGCTTTTCCTACTTTTTGAACAGTATTATAAATATCTACATAATTAATAGTATTTGATACGCTATCTGTTTTAACTGCTTTACTAGAATCAATTTCAACCGTAACATCAATTAAAAGCTTTTGTCCCATTTTCTTTTCTTCATCGTGAATACCGATGGATACATAACATGGGATTTGATCTACGTTGATTTTCATAGCTTTTTTATGGGATTTCAGACAAGCTGAAATCTCTTTTGTCTCTTTTCTACATTATCACAGATTTGCCGAATGAATCGGACAAATCTTTTGCTTATCAATAAGCTAATTTAGCATCTCATACATTCTATCGTTTTATAGACTTTCCTGCAAAATAATTTCTTTTTTTACTTGTTTTCCATGATAAATACTAGCTGCAATAACAGCACTTAGTATTACTACGCCTCCTAGTAGTGTTCTTATTGAAGGGATTTCATGCAATACAATTCCAGCTATAACTATGGCATAAACTGGCTCAAGACAAGTAACTATACTAGCGAGTTGAGCTTTTATTGTACTTAAACTTGAAATAAATAAAATATTTGTAAAAGCAGTAAATACCACTCCTAATAAAAGCAATAAAAGAATTTCTCTAGTGTTTAAAATAGGATTTATTTTTATCACAAAGGGTAAAAGAACTAAACTTGCAGTAATGTTTTGATATAAAGAAATTTGATAACTAGAATATTTTTGTATATTTAATCTGTTTGATACAGCCAGAATAGAACAGGTAAACCCTGAGGCCACTCCCCACAAAGCTCCCTGAGTAAAGTTATTTGATAGTTCAAATTTTGGAATTACAAGAGCCACACCAAATAGCGTAACTAATGCAATGACTATATCAAATAACTTAATCTTCTCTTTAGAAAAATAAGGCTCCATAAATGTAACAAATATAGGGAAAGTAGAAAAAGTAAGAACTGCTACAGCTACAGTAGAAACCTGAATAGATTTAAAAAATGCATACCAATGGAGAGCAAACATACATCCTACAAATGCAATGTTTAAATAGTCTTTAAAGGAGTCCAGTTTAAACTTTTTTTTAGTAATAATCATAAATACAGCCATGGCTAGAACTGCAAAAAAGGTTCTTCCAAAAACTATAACTAAAGGGCTAAATGTAAGTAATTTCCCAAACAGTGCAGCAAATCCAAATAAAAAAACAGCAAAGTGTAATTTAATTAGATTTTTTTTATTTTGTGTCATTTTTTGTATTATTTAAACAATTTCTCAAAGAATGACTTTTCAAAAACTTTTCCACTTACATACGATGTAAACATCAATGTAAAGTTATCATCTTCCACTAAACTATTTGTTTGTCTCCACCCAGTCTTCGTTTTTACGTATGATCCTAATACTTTTCTTTCATTCCCATTCAAATCAATAAACTTCATTAAATAAATAATGTAGTCTTTGTACTTTACCTCACCTATTATTTGAGTATCTTTAATGGTCGCTTGGTAGGCTTTATACTTTTCAAACATCTCATTATTATCAATTAATATTTTTATTTGATTTTTTTCTTCCTCAGCAAAATTATTTAATATCCACTCTGCATCACTAGATTTATTAGCAGAAATTGTAGAAACTAAAGCATTAAAAGGGGTGTCATGATTATCTTTTTCTTTCTCCACTAAAACCAGTGTTTTAGGACTTTTATATAAAGTACCATCTACACTAATTTCAACATTATCCGAAGGCTTTTTACCTTTTGTTAGATTAGATTCCTGAAGTAGAGAAACTGGACACTGGAAAGTTACTTTTTCACTTTCTCCTCTTGAACAGCCACAGAATGCAAAACTAAAAACAGTTATTAATATCCAAATACTATATTTCATTTTTCCTCTATCGTTTACATAATAAATTATAACTTTAAACTATAAATAAAGTATAATTTATGAAAGAGGCAAAAAATGGAAAAAGCAATATTTGCATGTGGGTGTTTTTGGGGAGTAGAAGCAACTTTCCAAAAATTAGATGGAGTAATTTCTGCAGTTTCTGGTTATACAGGTGGTCGCACTGAAAATCCTACTTATAAAGAAGTCCGCAATGGAAACACTTATCATGCTGAGGCTGTATTAGTAGAGTTTGATCCCAGTAAAATATCATATGAAAAACTAGTAAATGTTTTCTTTAAAATGCACGATCCTACTACATTAAACAGGCAAGGCCCTGATATAGGCTCTCAGTACAGATCTGCTATTTTCTATAACAGTGAAGAACAAAAAAATATTGCTGAAAAAGTAAAAAGTGAGTTCGAAGAAGCTAAAGCTTATAAAAATAAGATTGTTACTCAAATAGCTCTGGCATCTGCTTTCTATAAAGCAGAAGAATATCATCAGAAATATTACGAGAAACAAGGGATTTCTCCAAGCTGTGGGATAGGATTTTAATTAGAGTTTTCAAAAGTCTCTATATCTGCAGGCGTAAACCATACTGGATTTTCTCTGCAAATGGAATTCCCACTAGGTCTTAAAAAAGCTACTCCCACTCTATATTTAGGATCATTAAGCTCTACGCTATCCACAAAAACTGTTTCTCCATTTTCTAAAGTATCAAAGCCGATTCTTAAATTTCTCATGTTTATAGAAGGTTCTTCACCTATTCTAAATGTGGGGACTAGTTCAAGAGCAGGGATTTGCGTTTCTTCATCAAAAGATAAAATTATAAGATCAAACCCTTCCAACTCTAGAATAAATGTTTTATCTCCAAAAGATATTTTATTTTTTAACACTTCGTTTACTTCTGCAAGAGCATCATCTTTTTGAATAGCTAATTTTTGAACATAACCAGGTCTAAAGTTTCCACTTTGGATAGCACGCTCAGTTCCAACATTAACTAGCTCGTGATATTGATCATAATTTGCTGGATTTGTAATTTGAAAAGATATTACCTTAAATGCATCATCATTACTTAAAACTGACTCTCCTGCTTCTCTAAGTCTTTGAAAGACAGTTTGTATATTATTTCTAGATACAGGAGAACTAGCAGGTGCATATTTTGCATTTGGTATGGAAAATGCCTCTTGTTTTAAATCTGGAATAATTAAGTCAGATGGTTGTACTAGCCTTTCTTCTTTTAAACCTCTTATAGGGGCCATTAAGAATGGTGGAATTGAAGGGGTTAAACTTTGCAATCTGCTAGGCATGGTGAATTAGATTAATTATAGCAAGTCTGCTTAACCTATTCAAAATTAATTTTTTTTATTTTGAAATAGTCCAAAAAATAGAAATTAAACTACTCGAGGTCAAGATCCCGAGATTTTCGCAATACTCTGATTTCAACAACTATAAATGCGGTGTTATTGCTACTATTCTTATAATATTTTGCCCATGATAATGCCAAAATAATCTATATGCGCCTGGTGTATTATTCTCAATATATACCCCAAAGATTTTTACTCCATACCTTTTACTTAAACTTAGGTATTCATGGCTATTTAAGGAATTATGTTTTGGATTTTCTTGGAGGAGTCTAATCTTGTCTTTTATTTTCTTTCTTAAAATTTGTGCTTTATGACTTTTCTTGATTTGCTCAAGATCTTCATAAGCAGAATCTACTATCTCTATCTTATAAGTCATTTATAGAAATCTTTCTGACTTTACCTGTTTTAGAATCAGCCATCCCTTTATCAATCTTTTTTAATATCTCTGGATTTTCATAAATCCAAGCCTCTTCGGCTGGAACTCTAGACATAGGTATAATTTTGATTTCTCCTTCTTCATTTTGTACTAAATCAAAACCATCTTTTAATAATGCAGCGACTCTAGAAGGGAATACAGCACGATTTCTACTATCTAAGTGTTTCACCTCAGCAATTGTTTCCCAATCTTCTTTTTTTCTTAATTTGCCCATTTTGTTACTTACCCATTTTCCCATTCTAATACACATATACCCGATTTAGGTTAAGAAATAATTAATTTAATTACAGTAATGGCGCTACTCATCAAAATTCATCTCTAAATCTGATAAAAGTTCTTTTTCATCTTCTTGCTTAACAAGACTTTCATAAAATTCCATTAATTTATTCACTTCTTTTTTAGAATTTTTCATCCAGTCGCGAGACCATATTCTGTAAATCTTCCAGCTTCTATCCTCTAATATTTCCTGACGAAGTCTATCTCTATCTTTTGCTGAGAAGGTGCCATGATAAGTCTTTCCATCACATTCTATACCAAATAAATATTCATCTGTTTTTTTAGGATTTACTACAGCCATGTCTATTCTATAACCACTGCAACCTAATTGTGTATGAATTTCAAGTCCTAGTTTTTTAAGTTTTTTAAATACCTCTTCTTCAAAAGGAGAATTAAAGGTACTGGTATTCAATTCTACTGGCTTATCTTCAAATAAAACTTCTTTCCCACTCTCAGCAAATCTAAGATATTTAAGTAAAAGCTGTGCTCCTTGCTGAGTACTGGTAGAACTAAAGCTTTTTGGGCTAAATGAGCTAACTATCATGAGGTGATATCTAGCTCTGGTAATGGCTACATTTAATCTTCTGTAACCACCTTCTGAGTTTAATGGACCAAAGTTACTTACCATTTTTCCAGTTTTATCTGGACCATATCCTACTGAAATAATTATGTGATCTCTTTCATCCCCTTGCACTGTTTCAAGATTTTTAACAAAAAATCCCTCACCATCTTTTTCTTCTAATATAGCTTCTATGTCTGGAAGTTCTTTCTTTTTTCTTTGGATGGCATTTAAAATGGCATCTTCTTGAGCTGCACTAAATGCTATAACTCCAAGACTTAAATAGCCTGGATCATTTCTGTCTGTGCCATAACGCGTGTAATGCTCTACCACCAGATCAGCAACTTTTTCTGCTTCTTTTTGATTTGTTCTAGTTTTTCCTCTGTCATAAACACCATCTACTAGTACATGTTTTACCCCAAGAGGTCTGCCATCATCTCTACAACCTTTTGGATTAGGGAAAGTAATAAGCTCTAAATCTGGATAAATATTATGGCTGGCAAATGAGAAAAGATCTTCACTTTTACTTCTGTAATGCCATTTAAGTGGGATTTCTTCAATATCATAAGACTTACTTAAAACTTCATCAATGATACTTTCTTCTGAACTATCTTCATTTTCATCATCGAGCGTACTTCTATCTTCCTGAGCCATTGTCTGGAAAAAGTTTGTAGGAGGAAGCTGACGAGGATCACCAACCACTATAATCTGATCTCCTCTAAAGATAGCTCCTATAGAGTCAGCTGGTCTTACCTGTGAAGCCTCATCAAAAATCACTACATCAAACAATGATGCATCAGGTGGGAGGTATTGGCTGACAGTTAATGGACTCATCATCCAGCATGGTTTTAAAGTAAAAAATAAATCTTGGGTTTCAAGAATAGCTTGCCTAATAGGCTTTTTAGGTCTTTTTTGCTGACCAAGTTTTTTTAATAATCTTGGCTCTTGGTGAAAGATAAGTTTATCTTTTATTTGTTTTGACACCAGCTCAAGTATTCTAACTTGATTTAATTTCAATGCTTGTTTATCAAAAGTTTTAAAATCCGCTTGAAGTTTTTGGTATTTAGTCCCTGTAAACTTAGCAAGCACTGGGCTTTCTCTTTCAGCATTTATTAATATAAGCTCTAGCGTTCTTTTCTCAAAAATCTGAACAATATTGTCGTAATTAAGTCCTAATTTACTAAAAGAATTACTAAAGTCTTCGAGATAATCACTTATATTCAATTCATCTATTTCTTCTTTAATTTCTTTAAATTCAAGATATCTTTCTAAAAGTGATGGCTCTTGATTTATATCTTCTTCTAGTTTCTTAGTCCAAGCTTTAATTTCATCTAAAGTCTTACATCCAAAGTTATTATTATTAAAAGTATATTTAGGGTATGCACTTAATTTAGGGTATGCACTTAATTTATTCTTTTCATCATACTTTTCTTTCTCATATGAAAGAGGAAGAAAATGCATCAAAGAGAGATAAGCTACATCAAACTCATTCATCTTACTTTCAAGCCTACTTAATAATTCTTTTAATTTATCTTTTATGGGACTATATTTTGACTGTAAACATTCATTTAAAGCAGGAGAAACAACATTTTCTAGCTGCTGCATATTTAAAGTTTCACTTAAATGTTTAAACAGAGAATCTGCGTAGTTTAATAAGTATGAAACCTTTTCCCAATCAGTGTTTTCTCCACTATAAGTACTTCCATACCTGATTGAAAATTCTTTAGCATGACTTTCAATATCAAATGCAAGTTTTTTTATCTTTATACCTCTTTCAATCTCATTAAAATAAATATCATCTGAAACATCTTTATCTTTTTTATTAACTTTATCCTGAGATACTTCTTTTTTAACTTTCCAGTAACCAGGTTTTAACCATCTAAGTTTGTCTTCTTTATATTTATCTGAAAAGTTTTCTTTTAATCCTTCAAGATCTTTCTCAAGAAAACTTTCATTGAAGTGATTTGCTAGATTTTTTCTTTCTTCTGTATAAGTTCTGTGAAGGTTAATATCTGTACGAAGCTTTGAAACACTTTCAGAAACTAAATTAGGGTTTAATAAGCTAGATTCAAGCTCTGGAGCCTCAACAATCTCCTTTATGAAGATCATTAAATCTATCAACTTTGAAAGAGAAGGAGTACTATTTAATTGTAAAAGACTATTTATTTCTTCTATAGTTTTACTTAAATCATCTATTAAATCAAATTTAGCTAATGCTTTTAAAATATCCTCTTCTAATTCAATGGTATAAGGACCAGGCAATTGAGTACAAAACCAGTCACTTACAGTCTGTCTTAAGACAATATCCTTATAAGGTATTGTTTTTTCTAGAGACTCTTTTTGAGATTTAAATTTTCTCACATCTAAATCATCTATGTTTATTCTTGTTTTAACTTCTGGAATTCCTTCCAAGCCAAGCAATTTGCCTTGAACGTATTGATTGGTGAGCTCTAGTGTTTTTACTTCATTTCCTATTTTTTCTACTACATGTGTAAGAGAACTATGATTTAGAGATAAAGCTAAAGCATAATCATTTAGTCTCTTTTTTATATTTGAGAGTTCTTCATAAATAATTTCATCTGGATTTGATTTAGGGCTAAATGCAAAAACTTCTTCATACCAGTCATACAAGCTGGAATAAAAGTCTTTTTTCTTTGTTTCCTTGCCATGAATAGAAATACAAAGTTTCCCTAAATTACATTGTTCCAGTTTCTTTTTTACCACCTTAAGTGCAGCGAGCTTTTCACTGACAAATAAAACTTTTTTACCTCTAACTAAACACTCAGCTATTATATTTGCAATGGTTTGAGATTTTCCTGTTCCAGGTGGACCAATAAGAACAAAATTTTTCTTATTTATAGCAGCTTCAATAGCTCTTCTTTGGCTGGAATCAGCATCAAGAACTTCATAGATCTCCAGCGGTTTTTTATTTTCAGCCTGTCTTGAAAGTTCATCTAAGTCTGTTTTATGTTCTATTTCAATTTGAGGTTTTTCACCACAAATATTTTGAATAATCGGATCATTCACAAAAGCATCTATATTTTTTTGAATATCAGTAAGCAAAACAAGTTTTTCAAACCAGAACTTCCCCAGCCAAACTTCATCTTTTACTTTTCCCTGGAGAAGCTTAGTCAATTTTCCTTCTACTAATTCAAAGATTTCTTTTATCCCAGCATTTTCTTCTTTAGGTTCAGCATTATTTAATATGTCACTTATTTCTTTATCTAAATCTATTTGATAATTTTTCTTTAGTAAATATGAAAAAGTAGGATTAAACTCTACTTCTGTTGATTCTGCTATTTGAATGCTGTATCTATCTTTTGTTCTTGTTTTTTGGATGGTAACAGGAATGAATAATATAGGAGTGTTTAGAATCTCATCTGAAATGAGCTGATCTCTCCATTCAAAAAGTCCACATATAATATATAAAACATGTGTGCCGCGCTCTTCTAAAATACTTTCAGTATCCCTTTTTATTCTTGTACATTGAGCTATTACTGAGTTATTATCAATGTCTTCTTCATCTTCCTGAGTAGTACTATCAAATGTTTCATTTTCTAAATCCTGAAGTATTTCTATCTCTTCGGATTCTTCTTCAAGATTTTCTTCATTCTCATCTTCTACTGGTTCTGGCACATCATCTGAAACTGAAATATAGTAGCTTTTTCTTCTACCAAACCCTAATCTAAATCCTTTAGAAAGATCAACAATCCCTGCTTCTGCAAGACTAAGAACTTCTCCTTTATTTACAAGCTTTTCAAAAACTTCTTGTGCAGAAAGTTTTAACTTGAATATATTATTTTTTTTATGCCCTTTATTTTTTCCTCTTTTTACATGTGTTAAAAAGTGTAGAGATGGATTTCTTTTAGTTAAATCAAGTAAGGTATCACACCAACGCTTAAGCTTCGCTTCAATAATAGGGTTTGAAGGTTTGGGATTTTTTATTTCAGTTAATAAAGTTTCTATTTCCATTTTATAAATTATTAGGTTAATTCTTAAATAGCTTCTTTTAGAGACGTTTAGAAGTTCCTTTATATCCCGTATTTCTTTGTTTTATGGCAGATTTAAGCTATTTTTCAACAAATTATTTAGCCTTAAATAAATTTAATCTAAAGCTTAATGGTTTTTTTAGCTTTATGAGCATTAGAGAACTTATAATATTTACGCTCTATCTTAATATGAGTATTTATTGATTGAAATTATTTTAATATGGTTTACGTAAGTCTTACACCTCAGCCTTCACCCATTCCAGCAGGTACAACTGTTGGATCTGTAACTTCTGCTTTTTCCACTTCTTCAGTTGCAGATTTAGCTGACTCTGAAAACCCTCTTTTTATTTCAATAAGTCAAAGTCTCACAATACCTGATTTAATAAACAATTATAAAGATGCTTTAATTCCTTTTATTAAAGAACTAAGTAATGGTGGGCTAACTGAAGAACAATGCAGTCATGTCTTAATTGGTTTAAATGATTTTGTAAGTAAAAGAATTGCGGCTAAACAGAACGTTTCTCTTCTTCCTATCCATTTTAAGACTCTTGAAGGTGCTCTAATTAAACTTGTTGAAGGACAACAAAGCGCTCGTACTGCTGCTCCAAACAATAGCACAGCCCCTGCTACATGCACTTCTGCTAATGTAGTTTATTTCGCAGCGGCGAATGGTCCTACTACACACACTTCTGAGCAAAATTGCTTTATCACTGATGACCAGCTTCGTTGTTTTACTCTTGCTCTGACTTCTGATGAAGTGGGGAATGCTCCTGCCTATAGAAAAGGAGGAAGAGAAAATTTAACTCGAGATTTTAAAAAATTAATTTCTCTAGATTTAAATCTTCTGGAGTGGGAAATTACTAGGAGCTGTATAGAATATCAAGTAGAAAAACGTGGTATGGTAGCACCAGTATTGAATAAACACGAAAGTCCAGGTTCAGGACTTATTCAGGTATTTGAGTCTGGTCGAAAAGTCGGAAACTATGAAAAATTACTTTCTGTATTCGACAAACACTTAAAGGAGCTACAAACTGAAACATATACATGTATACCATTTTTATCTAAGAACTCTACAACATTACAATATTACCTCCCCACTTCTATTGATGGCTTTTGTCAGTTAGTTGAAACAGGAAAAGCTACAGAAGAGTTATCTTCTGCATTTTTATCTAATATAAAATCTCATTCTCAGGGAAATTATGCAGTAGATCATGATATAAACTCTATGATTACTTTTATAAAGCAAATGGGAAGTCTAAAAGATGATCCCCAGCCTACCCCTACTTTACTTAATACACTCTTTAAAAGCGGAGAAAAATTAGCAGATCATAAAAAAGGAGGGAGGATATATTGTTACGAAGAACCAAAACGTACATTAGAAGCTGAACTCTGTAAAGTTATACGTAAGCTTAAACCTCAAGGAATTTCTGAAGAGGGGATTAAAAGTACTTTTTTTGCTTACGTATATGCAACAATTTCACTAGATAAAATTCCAAGGGATTTATTTCCAGAAGAAATGGGAGAACTTTATGCTGTTATGGGAGCAAAAGGAAAAGACCTTAAAATATATTCAAACGTTACAGGTAAATATTCTCATGTTAGAGATACATTACCTGAAGAATTCAAAGTGTTACTTAATGCAAAAGCAGATAAAAGTCTTATACAACTTTACATGGATGCAACTCATTCTTATTCTTCATCTATTAGATTATCTATACTTTCAGAATTTGCCACATTGGTTATGGAAGGGGCAAATAGAGATGAGATTATTAGCTATATGAACTCTACTAGAGATACTGCCCCCAGTGGGGAGACCATCTCTACAGTAATACCTGGAAAAAAACTTGATACTAATATTGCCACTAAGTTTGAGGAAGCCGTAGGGCAAATAAGAGAGAGAACAGGAAGAGCAACTGCTACTAATGCTGTTATTGCTTAAAGTTAACTTGCTTAATATATTTTACAAACTCTAAAATATTTTCTTTTTTTGTATCAAAAGATGTCATTAAACGGACTTCAGATATTTCTGCATCCCAGATATAAAAAGGATATTTTTCTTGGACTTGAGAAATACATTCTTTAGGCATTATTGCAAAAACTACATTCGTTTCTACTTTTTGAGTGATTTTAATTTTAGGAATACTTTTTAATTCATTTTCTAAAATTTTTGCCATTTCATTTGCATGTTTTGCATTTTTTAACCAAAGATCATTAGATAAAAATGCTATAAATTGAGCAGAGATATATCGCATTTTAGAAACCAATTGCATTCCTTGTTTTCTAATAAATTTAAAGTTATAACCAATATCTGGCTTATTAAAAAATATTACTGTCTCTCCACTCATTATGCCGTTTTTTGTCCCACCAAAAGATAAAACATCTACACCTACATCTATGGTTATTTCTCTAAGAGGTACATTTAGTGCTGCTGCTGCATTTGAAAGTCTTGCTCCATCCATATGGAGGTAAAGTCCATTTTCATGGGCATAATCTGCTATTTTTTTTATTTCTTTTGGAGTGTAGACGGTGCCATATTCAGTAGGTTCAGTAATAGAAATTACTTTAGGCTGATTTCTATGATGGTTTCCTATATGATAAAGATATTTTTTAATTTGTTCTATTGTAATTTTTCCATCAGTTGAAGGAATAGCTAAAATCTTACATCCAGTAAATCTTTCAGGAGCTCCACATTCATCACCATTTATATGTGCAGTTTCAGCACAAATAATAGAATGAAAGGGTTCAGTCAATGCTTTCAATCCAAGAACATTTGCTGCTGTGCCATTAAAAACATAATAAACATCAATACTTTCACCAAAATGCTTTTTAAAAATATCATCTGAAAGCTTAGTGTATTCATCTTCACCATAGGCTTTTGCTTGACCAGAGTTTGCTTTAACAATGGCATCCATAACATCTGGATGAACTGGAGAATAGTTATCGCTGGCAAAGCTAATTAGTTTTTTTGAAATATTTGTCTGCACAAAGAATATTGTACAGTAGAGACATCCCATCGGGTTATCTTTAAATTATTTTGGCTCACAGACTATCCAATATATTTAGGTTCGCTAGTTACTACAGCACAAAAATTATTGCATTCTTTCACAACGTTCATTGAAACTGCTTTTAAATTTTCTCTTTCAAGATAATTTTTCACATTATCTAAAAGTTCACCAGGCGTTCTGGCAAAAACTAAATTTAATTTATTATCTAAACTATTTTGCATTTTTTTACCCTCTTTAATTCCCCCTAAAAGTCCCTGTCACCATTTACACACCCTTTGGTTAAGGTTTACCCAAAGTAACAAAAACTTTAAATGTTATATAAAGTTTGCTTAATAAAGATCTGGTTAAGAGTCTTTTTCTAGGAAAGATCCCTGCATATATTTAGGTTAAATCTAAAGACTTAAACTTTAAAAAGAAACAGGGAAAGCTATTGTATTTCCGCCAACAGGGACTGTAACTGGTATCCCTGCAAAATTACACCTTACAATAACCTGTCCGTTGTTTGTTGTTTTAATATCTTCTTCAAGTTTTTGAATTGTTTTAGTAGTATTTGAAAATACAAACTTTACTGAGCCTGCTGCTTGATTACTTTCAAAACTTTTTACAATAACAGTTGCACTTGCACTTGTTTTTTCACCTTCTGCTGTTTCATTGGTAATATTTGTTGTTTTTCCTGATTTTTTATCTGTTTTAGAAATTGAAAGGTCAAATTCATCACTTTCGAAAGTAACTTCACTTCCACTTAATAGTGCTGATGGATCTGATAATGCACTAACTGTTGCAAGAATATCTACAGTAATAGTGTTTTTATCAGTATCAAGTTCTGAATTTATGCCGACTTTTGTACTTCCAGTAAGAGGGTCAGTAACAATATTATTGTTTGAAGCTGTTATTCTATGAAAAGGTACCTTGCTATTAAATACACACTGAGCTACTCCACCCGTTGGAATTTCTACATCTACGGTGTCTGTTTGAGCAAATGCACTGTTAAAACTGAATAAAAACACTCCTAAAACTAAAATCTTTCTTACCATTTTTCCCCCGTACTTACTTTATGATTAATTATTTTTAATCTACTCTAAATTTTACCCATTTTTAACTTTTTTACTCTAATATGCTTTACAAAGGATTATAAATGGAAATTTCAAATAGATACCTCTCTCAACCAGTACAAAACATTAAACAGAGTCAAGCCCCTGAAAACTTTAATCAAACCATAAAAAGAACTGTAAGTAGTGACAATGCTGCACTCCTTGAGTCTATGTTATCTGCATTAGATAGTGCAGTGAGCTCTGGAAATAAAGGTTTAGCTGAAAGACTTCAAAGAACAATTAACAATCTTGGGCTAGGAAGTTACCTTTAAACACGATTTTTGCTTTTCCTGAAAGTTTCACTCTATCACTGATGAGCTCTGTAAGAACTATGCCACCTCGCTTAGATGCCTGATATGCAGTAAATTTTTTCTTTCCTGTTTTATCTGACCAATACTTAGTCAAAACGCAATGGGCAGAACCTGTAACTGGATCTTCATTAATACCAATTTTCGGCACAAAAAATCTAGAGACAAAATTAAATTTATCTTTTCCAGAAGCAGTAATAATCATACCTCTATAAGGGAGATTCATTATTCCATTCAAATCTGGAATAAAGTTTCTAACCTCATCTTCAGAATCTAATTCTACCAATATATCTTCCCTGGTATTGGAGACTTGGATTATGTTTTCTTTTATAAGAGTTTTTATTTCTTTTGTAATTTCAATTTTTTCATATGGTGTGCCTGGAAAATTTAACTCTATATACTCACCTTTATTTTTTGCTTTCAATTCACCGCTTTTTGTATGAAAAATAGCTTCTTCATTTGTGTTTAATGCTTTTGTTTCCCATAGAATCTTTGCACTGGCTAAAGTAGCATGCCCGCAAAGAGGGACTTCATTTAGTGGCGTAAACCATCTCAAATTCCAACCATTTTCTATCTTATAAAGAAAAGCTGTTTCAGATAGATTCATTTCAGCAGCGATATTTTGCATCCATTCATCATCTTTAGGTTTATCCAATACAAAAACTGCAGCAGGATTACCTTCAAAAATATTTTCAGCAAATGCATCTACTTGGTAAAATTCCATTTTTTATATTATTACATAGATACATTGGTTCTAAATGCACTTATATGAGATTTTTTTAATGTTTAAAGAAATGGAGAATTATATAATAGTGTTGTTTTAATAGTATTTAAGAATAAAATATATGAAATTAGTTAATGATATATCTATAGCTAAAGGCTCTAAAGTCATCGATGTTTCTAAGCTGCAAAGGCCTCGTCCACATGCTTTCTGGGAAACGAAACATGAACAACAAAAAACTGTTGCTATTTGGGGATTAGGAAATGTGGCACAATACCATGCTGGACCATTAAAAAAATTAGTAGATGCAAATTTCCCTAATATAAAATTTGTTGTTTTTGACAGAAGACCCAAAGAGCAAAATAAGGTAAACATTCAAGCCCTTAGTGATCATGGAATTGAAATAGCTGATTATTACGTAGTTGATGACAAGTTTTTAGATCGGTTAGGAAAAGATATAAATGTAGATGCGGCTATAATTGGTGCACCAACATTTGCACATTTAGAGATAATGAAAATTTGTGCCAAGAAAGGAATTTATGTTTTTGATGAAAAACCTTTAGTTCTCCCTTGGCAATTAAATGATTTTTCTTCTATACCAGCTGAACAAAAGAAACTTATTCTTCCTGCAGATTTTATGAAAAGCTCTGAAGCATTGAATTTTGGAGTAGATAAAAATAATGGATTTGGATTTTTTAAAGAAATCGGCACTATAACTGGTGTCTATTCTCGCTTTGTTGAAAATCAAACTTTAAAAGCATTAATAAAACAGTTTACTGAAAGAGCTGGTCTATTAAAAGTAAAAACTAGTGGCGGTGGTATTTACTTAGATATGACATGCCATGAAAATATTAAATTAGATACTATCTTAAAAGCTATTTTTGGAAAAGGGTTAAGTGATGCTGATATTAAAAATACTTTTTTAGCAGATGCTAAAGGCTTAAATGAAGCCTTAGATCTTAAGTTAAAAGATCCACATGCAGAAGTTTATGGCTCTGTAGAATATTCTTTAGGTGGTGTGGCTATTTATTCTGATGCAGGAAAAGGATTAGGTCCATCAGCTAATGCTAATTTAAAAGAATGGTCATTTGCTACTCACATACATGGCTTAAAAGGAGATTTAATAATTTCTACTGGTACAGCGGGTGAACATCCAAGAGATGCATTTATCTATTTTAAAAAGAACAGTGAAAAAACTGGAACCCTTTACACAGGGTTTGGAGATAAGTTTGGATATGAACCAGCATTTAAAGATTTTCTTGCTCTTGTATTTGGCGATACAAATGCTATGCAATTTCCTAGAGATAAATGGGAAGAAACTACATTTGGTGCAGTATCTAATGCAAGCAGAGTTTATACACATGCTGGAACTATGGGGGAAAATGGTGAGCCTGGCGATTTAGCTAATATGCACTATTTCAATGCTGGCTCTTTCCCAAGAAATGCTTCAAAAATCTGGATTCCACCCTATTACGATTAAATATAAGATGATTTTGATTAAGATTATTAGTTAAGAAAAAAGATGAGAAGAAATTAATGTAATATCATTGATTTATTAATTTAATTTTTGCAAGGTAGTAATAGAGAGTAACTTTGTATATTTAAGTATAACTATGGATCCATTAAATCCTATTACTAATTTAACACCTAACCCTAGCCTAGGAGATCAGCAAAGATTTTTGGCCATTGCTAGAAGAGTTTTTCTTAAATTACAAGATTGCACAAATAAACTTGCAGAAGGATTTATTTCTGGTAAACAATTTATAGCTATAAAAATCATTACTGCAGATGGTGATCCAAAAAGAATTGGATTGCTTACTGTTACTAGTTTTGAACGTAATACTGGCTCTTTTGATAATTTACCAGCTACACATCCTCTTAAAAATCCAGGTTTTGCAAGTAGTTTATTAGCATTGGGATCTGAAGATACAACTACTAGAGGGATTTCAGGTAAATTATCACAAGATTGTGCTTGTAGATTGAATGGCTATATTTCTTTAGATAAACATTCTAGAAATGGAAAACCTGTACAAGTGCCAGTAGAAATTTTATTTATTGCTACTACTCCTGAACTTACAAAAGACAAAACAACACATTTAGATTGTATGCTTATAAGTGGAGAATTTCCTAACCAAATAATAACAGCAGATAGTGAGATTATCACCCTAGCTAAAGTGAAAAAACCATTAATATTTAAATTAGCTCAGATTAATACAGATGATTTAGCAGATAGACTTAAGAGTCTACAAGCTACATCCTGGCATTATGTTTCATGGAATTTTTTACAAGAAGCTTCTGGACTACGTGGTGAAGTTAGAAAACATAAGCCTTTAGCTTTTAGAATTTTTTCTGGCAAGGATGATTTAGGAGAAGTTTCAGTTAAATCTCTTCTTCAACCAAATTATTGTTTGACTAATGCTGATCTGTTTAATTTATCTTTAAATTCTACATCCTTAACTTATGGTAGCCAAAATCTTGCAGATGATTGGGCTATACGCAGAGCTTTAAAAACTACTATCCCAATAGAACATATAAACACACACCTCATATGTGATGTTAAGTATAGTCCTAATGCTCCTCCAGAAGTTAGAGGTAAAAATGAAGAGCTTGTTGTTTTAATGAATGGAGATTTAGGCACACTTAACGTTGGCTATGATATAGCTACTGATTGCTCTTTATTTTCTGGAAATAGTTTACCTGAAAACTTAATGGGATCTGGGGTAAAGTTAGTCTCATCAAATCATATAAATTTTGCTTTAGAACGCATGCAAGAAGGGAAATTTGACACTGCTTGTTTTGCTCTTATGTCTGAAGATAGAAAGAGTGGCTATGAATTTTCAATAATTCAAAACGGTAAGTCCATTGGCACGATAAAACCTGTAGATATTGAAATGAGTTATAGAGAATTTCCCGATGAAGCAGTATTAGAGATTTTTAGAGGGTTAAATCATGATGAGCTTAACCAAAATTACGGAGGGGCTAAAGTGGCGATTGAAAGAAAATTAAATCGAGAGGGTACATTTAATGAAATGACATCACCAACAGCAAATTTTACTTTTCAGCTAAATGACAATGCTCCAGAGCCTTGGAAAGGGCTCACCTCTGATCATTTGGGTCTCTTAAAATTAAAATTGATTGGTCTAAGTAATAAAACTGATGATTCCATTAGAGATTTTTATAGAAATAAGAATAGATTTAAATTACAATGTGAAATGGCTGATTCTCCTAGAAGTGAAGCTAGCAAACACTTTCATGGGTTACTCGTAGGTAGTAAAGGTTTTTTTGAAATTGAAGTTTCTGATGAGCCAAGAAGACATGGCAAAAGTATGCACATTATAGCACTGCCTCGTTATGATAATGAGACTGGAAGATCGTATTATAAAAACATTGGAAGAACTCGTGACTCCTAATTTTCATCTACTTCACTTTTATCTAATAAAGTCCACAAACCATCACTAGTAAAAACTTTTAATATTTTTCCTTTACGAACTACTTTATTATTTTTAGTTTTACTGGCAGAAGGTTCTACGTGAACTAGTCTCATATTTAACAATTTTTCTTTGCCAAATAGTTTAAGTAAAGCTTTATTAGTGGTGTGACTTTGATGACGCATGTTTTTTATGGGACTTCAGACAAACTGAAGTCTCCTTTTGTTGTGAGTTATGTTTGACCGGATCCACCGAGTAAATCGGACGGATCCTTTTTTTGTCAACTCACCCTCGGAACGCTGAGATTTTCCGCCGGAGGCGGATCAGCCTATGGCTGAATTCGGTAAATCCGATCCACCGTAATGTTTAACCAAAGATAGTCCCAACTTGTTTGGAACTATATGAAAACAAAAGGGCCCTGAGGGATTCGAACCCACGGCACCTCGGTTCGTAGCCGAGTCCTCTATCCAGCTGAGGTAAGGGCCCATGACTGTTTGCACCTTTTAACGGTTCTTCACTTCTGTCCAACTTGTCCAGCTAGAAAGAATGGCTGACATGATTGAAACATTAACACTAGAAGAGGTTGCTAAAGACCTTAGAGTTTCTTCTAGAACAGTCCGCAGACTTGCTAAATCTGGGGATTTACCCGTAATTACTAAACCATTTAAGGGCGGCTTTTATTATACCGTACCTGTTACTTCTTATTTAGAATGGAAAAGCAAACATGCAAATGAGGAAAAAGAAGACAATCTTCTCTCCGATTCTAGCTCTTTAAATATGCTTCAAGAAGAGTGGTTAGACTGGTGTAAAAAAGGGTTATTAACTGGTAAGCCACTTAGTGAAAGAACACTTGAAATATATGAGTACTATTTAAGCTACTACTTTAAGTTAGTCCCAAGAAGATATACAAAAAGTGCATTAATCTCTCTTGATTCACTAAGAAAAGTTTTCAGTGAAATAGATATAAAAAGCTACAGCACAAAGAAAAATATCTATGATGCTTTAAGATCTTTCATTAGGTTTTTAACTAGCAAAGGTTACACAAATCAAAGTTTATTAGATGATATTCAGAAACTTAGACCAAAAAGGTTTTATCCACCTAAAAAAGTTCATTGCACACAAGAACAATTTGAGGTTTTACTAAGTGAAGCCGGTAAAAGATATTCTGGACAGTCAGATTATGATGTAATCCTAAACAGTGCAACGATTGCAACGATAGGTTTTGCAGGTTTAAGGGCAAGTGAACTATGCAACCTTAGACTTCAAGATATAGATTTGATAAATAGAAGGCTCTTTGTTTATCTGGGCAAGGGTAAGAAAAATAGATCTGTAGGTATCTGCAATAAATTATATGATTATCTTACTAAGTATTTAAATGTAAGACCTAAAATAGATTTAGAAAACTTCTTTGTTACTACTAACCAGTTTTCAAATACACCAGTTCCATTAACAAGGAAAACTTTAGCTCAAAAAATAGAAAGGCTTTCAAAACGTACTAGTATTCCTGTTAGTCCTCATGCTTTAAGAAGAACAATGGCTACAATAGCGGCTAACTCAGGGAAGCCTATAAATATAATCTCGTTAGCTCTTGGTCATAGTGATCTAAAGACTACGCAGGGTTATTTAATGACTAGCCAAGAAGAAGTTATTAAGGAGATGCAGGGGTGGTAAACTAAATTTTGTGAAAACTTTAATGGGAAAAAGCATTAGTTATAACCTAACTAATCTAAAAAATATAAGAAGCCCTAAATGCAAAATACAAAACTAAAAAGTAATAGCAATACAACAGTTCTTACCTCTGAAGAAATAGAATTAGATAAAAAATTTGGACAATGGAGAAAATGTTGGGTTACTACTATTGCTAAAGACTGTACCTATGGAAAAGCTGGTGATGTGGTTTACCCAATTCTAACCCACTCTGATAAAAGAAATAATGAAATTAATTATGCAATTCCTAGTCCTGTAGCTTTACATTTAAATATCGCTATAAAATGTTCACAAGAAGCTTCCAAATTATTTAACAAGATAAGTTATGAACATAAATCAGATAAACAAAGAAATATAAC
>Ga0105164_10000895_pt1 | contig 19465 bp, 20 predicted proteins | sample VDWuncwatermetaG_FD_89674 | JGI IMG/M metagenome (GOLD analysis project Ga0105164, IMG submission 89674) | Wastewater microbial communities from Netherlands to study Microbial Dark Matter (Phase II) - VDW unchlorinated drinking water | ecosystem: Environmental > Aquatic > Freshwater > Drinking...
ATCGGGAGAGTCCAATCTTATCGGCGCGAAATTAAGAATACCCTTTACCCCTGCGCTAAACAATATTTGCGCTGCCTGCTGTGCGGCAATATCCGGCACAGTAAGGATGCCGATTCTAATCTGGTTCTCTTTCACGAACGCTTTTAATTCCTCTAACGGCAGGACCGGTATTTCGTTATTTTTTTTCAGCTTGGTGGGGTCAATATCAAATGCAGCAACAATCTTGATCCCTTCCTTTTCAAAACCTTTATATTTCATTAAGGCAGAGGCAATATTACCGGCCCCCACGATGATCACCTTCTGGATTGTATCCTTTCCAAGGATATTATTTAACTTCTCCAGTAAATTATCAATCTGGTAGCCGCCTTTTTTATTCCCAGAAATACCAAAGAGCGAAAAATCTTTCCTTACCTGTGAAGCTGTGGCACCTATGGCATCTGCTAAATTATCCGAAAAGACTTTTACAAAACCTAATGACTGCAGCCTATAAAGAGCGTTTTTGTATTTGGATAACCGGATAATTGAATTGCGGTTTGCCACCATATTGTTCTTTTTTTCACAATAAACAGCTTAAATATAACATAGAGATCTTATTTGTCAAGTTTTTTTGCTACTTTTTTCACAAAAAAGCAAAACAAAAAACTAGGGGACGCTTCTGGGTTTTAGCGTACCCTGGTTTTATTTTATTTTTTAAGAAATTCAATTTAAAAAACGAGAATAACTTATCTTAACACAAAGGTTGCTAATGTTACGAAGTAAACAAAACGCAACCCATATTTTAGAGAATCGCCTTAAAATTTATGGATAATCTTCTGTGCCAAGTGGTGTAAATGGGGTACATCTTACCAGTCTAAAAAGTATTTTCACTAAAGCAATCAACAGATTATACCTCTTTATTGCTAGAATAGCATATTCAGAACAGCTCGGTTGAAATCTACACGCTGGTCTTATAGTCGGTGAAATATATCTTCTGTATTTAACTAATAATTTTACTATTATTTTTTTCATCAAAATACATTTTTACATTTTGGACATATCTTCTTACCTTCTCTAAAGAAATAATATAGTACGGCAGGCAATATCATGAGTAGAGCCAAACAACAACAGGTACTATTGCTATAAGCATCGCTAAATTCATTTGGCGCTGCTTCAAAACCGCATCTTGGGCATTTTAATTTTACCCCACTTGTAGTTTTATCGCTATTTATTTTTTCTATCTCTTGCTCTGCCATAGATAACGATTCTCCGCAATACCTACATTTAACTGCTTCATACTGTGTCTGTTCCGCACAATATGGACATTTTTTTGTAGTGGCATGCTGCTTTTCTTCTGCTGGTATATTAGGAGCCTGTTCTGTTATTCTCTCCTGTACCTCAAGACTGAGTTTTATTTTTTGTTCCACCCTTTCCTGTTCTCGCCCGTCTTCTTTTCTTATAATCTGCCTTAGCTTCAGTAAATATTCTAAGAGAATCTTCCAAGTAGATTTTTTTACCTCTTCCAGAGAAATTTTCTCAAAGTTAAGCTGTTTAAGCTGCTTGATTGCATCATCTCTATCCACCGCATCAAGTTTTAATTCGTGAATCTCGCCGTCTTTTTTTGCTAAACATTTATATATTATCATTTGACCTCCAAACAAAAAAAGCAAAACTAGGGGACGCTTCTAGGTTTTTGGCTTTCTCGGCCTTCCACCTTTAGAACTTGGTTCTTTTATTCCATAATATTGTCGTAATTTATTTATAAAGTCTTTACTTCCGATAAAGGCTTGCTTAGCAAGTCTATCCGAGGTAATTATATCACTGTCTATCGTAAATTCAATATATAGCTCTCTTCTTTTACAAGAATTAGCCGCTAAACCAAGAAAAACAGGGCTGTCGCTAATCAAAGAGTCCGGATGCCCAAGCGCGTAGTGCTTAAAACTGCTAAAAGCATAATCGCTTGGCAAGTTTACAATGCCCGCACGCACAGGATTAAGCTCAATGTATTTACCGCACTGCAATAAATAACTCTCGGTTTCAATAATATTGCTCTTATATCTCCCCTGCCAGACGTGGCCACAGTAACCGTATAGTTTTTTGTAGTAATTAAAATACGAGAGATTCAATTGCTTCATGAATTTTGACAACTTACTCTCACAGAAAAGCCAGACGATCAAATGGATATGATTATTCATAATGCAATAGTGAAAAATATTTATTTGATTTTCTTCTTTCAATTCATTCAACAAGCGCCAGTAATGCAGTTTATCGCTGTCATTGTTAAAAATGTCCTGCTTATTATTACCTCTACACATAATATGCAATGCAGAATCAATCGGTATAAGTCTTCTTGACCTGGGCATAAAAAATTCCTCCTCCTGCTACAATAGACGCAGAAGGAGGGAAAATCTCACATAAAAATTTAAAAACCCAGAAGCGTCCCCTAGTTTTTAGATAGGCTTGCTTTTACCAAATCGCTAACTAACTTTCCATCTGCTTGACCAGCGACTTTGGCTGTAACTTCCTTCATCACCTTGCCCATATCCTTTATCCCTTGCGCGCCTGTGGCAATAATAATTTCTTCAATAATCTTCTTAACCTCTTCTTCGGGGAGCTGAGTAGGTAAATAAAGTTTTAAAATCTCTAACTCTTTCTTTTCTTTATCGGCTAAATCCAAACGAGAGCCTTTAGTAAACTGCTCAATCGAATCCTGCCTGGCTTTAATCTGTTTTCTGATTACCGTAAGGCATTCACTATCATCGCACTTATCTTTTTTCTTGGCAATGGCAGTATTAATAATTTCCGCGCGCAAGAAACTTAAAGTCGATGTTTTTAGCGAATCTTTCTGTTTCATGGCTTCCTTGTAATCACTCAAAATTTTCTCTTCCAACATGAATAAACCTCCTCCATTAAAACGAAATTATCTTTTTAAATTCTTTCACCCGTTGGTTCAAATCCTTTAAGGTAATTCCTGAAGATCTTTCTACGCCAAAATCTTCGATATTAAAAGATGCCGCCATCGTGCCGTAAAGTAGCGCTTTCTTTAAGCTTAAAGCATTAATTTTTTTTACCGAAGCTAAATATCCCATAAATCCTCCGGCAAAGGTATCTCCGGCTCCAGTCGGATCAATCACTTTTTCTGTCGGGAAAGCTGGCAAGGCAAAAATAAAGCTCTTACTATAGAAAAATAATCCGTGCTCTCCTTTTTTGATCAGGACCATCCGCGGCCCTAGAGAATGTAATTTTTTCGCAGCTTTTAAAAGATTGGATTCTCCGGATAACTCCCTTGCCTCCTGGTCATTCGCCACATAGATATCTACTTTTTTTAATACCTTAAAGAGTTCCTGGCGCTTATGCTTAATCCAATAATTCATGCTATCAAGCCCGACAAATACCCCAGGGCGCATCTCTTTCAAAAGATATAACTGAATTTCCGGGTCAACATTAGCTAAAAAAACATCTTTAATTTTCTTCTGGCTGTGTGAAACGCGCGGTTTAAAAGTAGCAAGCACTCCAAGCTCGGTATTAATCGTTAAAGCAGTATTCAGATCCCCCTGATATTCCCCCTCCCATTTAAAAGTCGGCCCCTCTTCTATAATTAGAGAAGACACGACTACACCTTTGCGCTTTAGAAACTCTATAAGGTCAAGCGGAAAATCATTGCCAACTACGGCTACCAAGTTTACCTGGGTAAATAAGCGGCCCGACATCGCAAAATGTACCGCAGAACCGCCTAACATTTTTTCTCTCACACCAGAAGGCGTCTTCACAGTATCCAGTGCCACAGTTCCTAAAACAAGGATGCTCATTTAAAAACCTCCTCAATGGCTAATTTAATCAGTTCAATGTCCCAGTGATGCGCAATCAACTCACGGCTGATCATTTCGGCGCTACTTCCTTGTGCTTTCTTTGCACTAACAAAAGTAATCAGAATAGCTAAATTAAATTTTTGCGCTTCATTTAAAATACCCTTTAGTTCCTTTTCTTTATCCTCTCTATTGACGAAAAAAGCAAAAAGCGCGAATAAAATCGGAATAGAAAGAACGAATATAGAACCGTAAAAAGAAGTATAGTTGCTCTTTCCCAATATATAGGCAGATACCCCCCAGAAAGCATTAAACAGGTAATGCGCGACAATTACCGGAATAATTCCGTATTTTAAGAAAATAAAACCTAAAAACAAACCCAAAATACTTACTTCGATCCCTCTAAACCAAACAGGAAAAACCGCGTATTGGGAATGGCCGAATCCCCAAATTACAGAAGCAAAAAGAACTGCTAAAAAAACATTCTTGAAGTATTTTTTTGCCCAAGTAATCCCAAAGAGCCGGAAAAGAATTTCCTCGTTAATACCGGCAGTAGCAGCAATAACAAAAGCGCTAAAAAAAGGCAGATTTGCCGAAGAGAATTGTGTAAGGTTAAACCATTCCTTCCACACTCCAAAGTACTTCTGGCCTAAATGAAGTATGAGTGATTGCGCTCCGAGCATGACAAAGAATACACAATAGCCAAAAATAACTGCCCTTGCTACATTGCGGCTATAAAAGCAAGCCCTCAGGTAATGCGCAAAAGAACTAAATTGTTTTTGCGGGAATAGTTCACTGCGCAAGACTTCGCCGGCTAAACCTGGTAAAATAATAATCGCGCAAAAAATCGTCAGGTTAATCAGGACTTTTATCAGATAGATAAACAAAAATGAAAGTAATGAAACGCTGGTCGGATATCCATTGATAATATTCTGGATATTGTTAAAAAAAGACAGTAGGCTAATAGTGATAATAAAGACCGCTACATAAGCGTACCATTTCCCGCAGGCGCGGGACAAGATGTCATGCCTTCTTCTTGTTATGACAATAATGCTTTGAGCGATCAAAAAAGCAAACATGATAAAATAAAGGCTAAATAAGTACTCGCCAAAGATCATCTGACGTTCTATATAACGATGAAATTTCTCCGGAATATCAAGGCTCCCTCCGGAAAATTTCCGGATCTCATTTCCAGATACCGTTACACCGATTAAAAGTTTTGCCCCGCCTTCATTTTCTTTCCAAGGGATATAAACGCCTTTTCTTTCCCAAGAGAAGTTATAATCTGTTCTTTGTTCGTAGCGTTGTGTTTTTTCTTCATGAAAATCGTAATCATCGAAATTTACGGAAAAATTTTCCCTTAAAAAGCCCTCGGCATTTATCCGGGCTATTTCTTTCTCAACCGGCTCTCTTGGGGCAATATCCTCAATAAGATGGAGAAAACTAATTACTTTTCCGGAACGTGAGCTAATCTCAACAATATATTCCTCTTTTTGAAATTCTCTAAAAAATCTGATTTGCCAGGAAAATAGTTCATAATCATATTTCTCAATAAAATTCTTCTCTTGGACCTGGCCGATAGTTTTCTGAAGATACCTATCTGCCCAGTCATCGCTGCTAAAAACCACTGCCTTAAGGTATGAATCCGTAGCTACCCCGCGTGCCTGCAGAAAACTTTCTGCTTTAGCAATGGCCTGATGCCTATCAACAGAGAGGTCTACGAAGGAAAATTGAGGATAACTGAATTTAAACCAAAGTGCAAACGAAATACAAACAGAAATGACTAAAACAAACCATTCTTTAAATGATAGCCTATTCATATTATTTTGGATGAGCCTTTAAAAATTCCTCTAGGTCAACAGCCAATTTCGCTTCTATTTTTAGTGTTTTCTTTGTTATTGGATGTAGAAATTCTAAAGATAAAGCATGCAGACAGGTTCTTTTTGCCTTCAGCGCGAAATCTTTTCTGAAAGCAAACCTGGTTTCTCCGACTAGCGGATGGCCGATATTTTTAAAATGGATCCTGATCTGATTTTTTCTTCCGGTAAGCGGTGAAACTTCCAAAATAGCAAAATCTTTTCTCTTACCAATAACTCTATACTGGGTTTGGGCGACTTTCGCCTCGATATTTGCTTTGATAATTCCTTGGTCATCTTTAAGGCTGCCGTGTACAAGGGCAATATAAGTTTTTTTTACTTCTTTCTTAAAAAACGTTTGCATCATTTTTTCCTGAACAGACTTTCCCTTGGCAAAAACGATTAATCCGCTGGTTTCGCGGTCTAGACGATGGCAAGGATGCAATCTATAGTTTAGATTTTTTTCTTCGCAGTACTGATTAAGGATGCTAGTAAGCGTGCGTTTTTCTTTTTTGGGAGTGGGAATTACCAATAGTCCGGCAGGTTTATCCAATATTACCAACCAATCATCCTCATAAAGAATAGGGATGTTCATTTTACGCAATTTCCAGCATTTTCTCGATAGCGCTTTTGGCCCGGAGGCGAATCTCTTGAGGAACCCTTACTTCTTCTTTAAGCTCTTCCAGTGCCCAAAGTACTTTTTCCTGGGTAGTCCTTTTCATGTTTGGACAAACCGCGGCTTCAGTTGCAGGATAAAATTCTTTGCCAGGATTATCTTTTTTTAGGCGATAGATTAACCCAGCTTCTGTGGCTACAATAATCTCTTTGGCGGGAGTTTCTTTGGCAAATTTACACATCGCACTGGTAGATAGCACTTCATCAGCTAACTTAAGCACCGAAGGCAAACATTCTGGATGGGCAATTACCTTTGCTTTGGGATGAAACTTCTTCTCTCTTCTGATATCTTCGGGAAGAATTTTTACATGTGTCGGGCAAAAACCATTCCAAGAGATTAATTTTCGTCCGGTACGCTGGGAAACATAATCTGCAAGATATTTATCCGGCACGAAGATAATCTCTTTCTTGTCTTTTAAAGCATTGACCACTGCCACGGCGTTCGAAGAAGTACAACAAACATCTAACTCAGCTTTTACTTCTGCAGGGGTATTGACATATCCGACAACCACAGCATCCGGATGTTGGAGCCTTAATTGCCTAATATCAGAAGCCTTAATCATGTTCGCCATCGGGCAACCGGCGTTAACGTCTGGCATAATGATTTTTTTATCCGGGCAGATAATCGAGGCGGTTTCAGCCATAAAATATACCCCGCAAAAAACTATAACCTTGGCATCTGTTTTAGCGGCTTTACGCGAAAGCTCCAGAGAATCACCGTGAAAATCCGCCACATCCTGCACTTCAGGAAGTTGATAATTATGCGCTAAAATTATTGCCTCACGTTTTTTCTTTAATTCTTTGATCTTTTTTTCTATATCCTGTACTGGCTTAAGCATTTTATCTAAAGCACCTCGTCAATTATACCGCCACCCACAACTCTATCACGGTCATAAAATACCGCGGATTGTCCAGGCGTTATGGCAAATTGCGGTTTTTTAAAACGGACTTTTAATTTCTTATCCTGTTGAACAATTTCTGTCAACGCCTCTTTGTGATTATACCTTATTTTAACCTTTAAAACAAATTTCTTTTCTCCTGGCGGATTGAGAAAGTGCACATTTTTCACAAAAAATTCGCTTTTTAACACCTCTTCTTTTCGGCCTAGTGTAATCTGATGATTTTTCGGATCAATTTTCGTCACGTATGCCGGATATCCCAACGCCACACCCAATCCCTCCCGCTGGCCAATAGTATAAAAAGCGATCCCCTTGTGCCGGCCTAAGAAATTACCCTTTAAATCCACTATATCTCCAGGCCGTAAGCCAGCGGTAATTTTACTCCTTAAAAAACTGCGGTAATCGGTCCCCGGAAGAAAACAAATCTCCTGGCTTTCTTTTTTTTCTGCCACCGGTAGATGGAATCTTCTTGCTAAAACGCGCACTTCTTCTTTTGTATAACCACCCAGAGGGAAAAGTATATGCTTTAATTGTGCCTGTTTTAAACGATATAAAAAGTAAGACTGGTCTTTATGCTGATCTTTCGCCTTTTTGAGGAGATATTCCGGCGTATCGTGTACAGGGTATCGAGCTTGCACTATACGCGCGTAATGACCGGTTGCTAAATAATCCGCTCCTAAAGCATGGGCTTTTTTCAACAAAACACCAAATTTAATATATTGATTGCATCTAATGCAGGGATTAGGTGTCCTACCTCTCGTATATTCCAGGCAGAAATCCTTGATTACCCTCTCTTCAAGGGCTTTTTGCATATTTAAAACATAGTGCTTGATTCCTAATGTATGCGCCACCCTGCGGGCGTCGGCAATCCCTTGCAAACCGCAACAACGCGGCTTTTTTGTCTCCAGGTCCGGAAGGTTAAAACAAAGTGTTACCCCGATGACCTCAAACCCTTTTTTCTTTAAGAGGGCCGCGGCTACCGAAGAATCCACTCCTCCGCTCATAGCTACCACAACACGCTTCTTCATTAAATTATCCTAATAAGAAAAGGGCACCTGAAAAATAAAGGTGCCCTATTTTTTTATTATTTTTTAAATTATTGCTTCTTTTCGCAGATCTTCGAAAGAACCGCTAATAAAAAACAGGTATTAGCTAAGATGATTAAACTAATGATCCTGACACCCATGGTTATTTGAGGACGGCCAAAAAACTTGCTGTAGGCAGCCAGGACTAATAATATCAAACCCACAACCAAAAGCACCTTTTCTAATGCTTTCATCATTCCTCCTTTTTTATTCTGTTTTATTATAACACAAAATCATTATCCTAAAACTAAAATTTTTCTTCTGCCTAAACTGCCTGAATCACCTTAAATGTCTTCTTCAGTATCAAACTAAGCTGGCACTTATTAATACAAAGCGGCAGAAAAAGATATACGATATTACCTAACGGCCTTAAGAGCAAATTCTCTTTTAACCCTTGTTGATATATTTTAAAACCAATACGTTCTTTAAGGCTAAAAGCTTGTTTCGAATTCTTGTTTTTCACCAGCTCAAAAGCACCGATTAAACCGAGATAACGCACATCTCCTACCAATGGGAGCTCGCGAAAACTCTCCAATTGTTGATGGAAAAAAGGGATAATCTGATTTATTTTCTTTAAGGTATGTTCTGACTGAAAAACCTCTAAACTCGCCAGGGCAGCTGAACAAGAAAGTGGATTAGCAGTATAAGTATGGCCGTGATAAAAAGTTTTTTTCTTTTCGTAGTCCGCGTAAAAAGCGTGGTAGATTTTTTCCGTGGTTAAAGTCGCTCCAAAGGGCAAATATCCGGCAGTAATCCCCTTAGAAAGACAAAGAAAGTCCGGTTGAATATCCTTTACATATTCACAGGCAAACATTTTTCCGGTACGGCCAAAACCGGTGGCAACTTCATCAATGATCAAATGTACTTTAAATTTTTGTGCTAATTTTGCTACCTTGGCTAAATATTCCTTTGGATAAATAATCATTCCTCCAGAACCCATCACTAAAGGCTCTAAAATGATAGCAGAGATCTTATCTGACTTTGCTTTTAAAAGATCCTCTAATGGCTTGATACAATCAATCCGGCAATTTTCCCGCTTCATTTTCATCGGGCAACGATAACAATATGGAGAAGGAGCTTTATAAGAAGAAAAGAATAGTGGTGAGAATACCTGATTAAAAAGATCAACCCCACTCACGCTCATCGTACCAACAGTATCCCCGTGATAAGCACTGTCTAAAGAAACAAATTTTCTTTTCTTTTTTCTTCCGATATTCTGCCAATATTGAAATGACATCTTCAATGCCACTTCTACACTGGTAGAGCCATTATCAGAGAAAAAAACCTTGCTTAATTTCCCCGGAGCCAGAGAAATCAGCTTCTCTGCTAAGAGAATCGCGGGTTTATGGGTAAACCCGGCAAACAAAACATGCTCCAAAGAATCCAGTTGTTTTTTGATCGCCTGCTTTATTTTAGGATGATTATGGCCGTGCAGATTACACCACCAGCTAGAGATAGTATCGTAATAAAAATCACCTTTCTGATCAAAAAGCTTGATCCCTTGCGCCCTTTCAATGAGAATCGGGGGATATTTTTTTGCTTCCTTCATCTGGGTATAGGGGTGCCAGATAAATTGTTGATCTTTGTTGAGCCAACTATTATTTATTTTTTGATAACGTGCCATATCTTTTCTCCAATCGGAGTAAATTCTCTGAATAATTTATTAAAATCTTTCTTCCAGGGCATACTGCCAAAAATACGGCTCTTACTTATAGAGCGGATGATCCGCGGATTATCTTTAAGCACCTTCTTCTCTTCGCCCTTTAAATTATTAAAGACTATGCCCAAAAGTTTTATTTTTCTTCCCCTAAGAGCCTCGATAGCCAATAAAGTATGGTTAATTGCACCGAGCTTATTTTGCACAACTAGTAAAATCGGCAAGCCCAATTCTTTTACTATCTCAACAAGCAATTGTTTTTCATTAAAAGGCACCAATAAGCCACCTGTTCCTTCTACAATCACGTAATCAAATTCCCGGGAGAGTAATTGAAAGCTTTTTTTGATTTCTTGAGGATTAATTTTTTTCTTTTCTAATCTTGCAGCCAGGTGCGGAGAAACCGCGGGCTTAAATATATACGGGCAGGTGAATTGGGAATAATTTTTGAAATCATTATTTTTTTTACCAATAATTTTTTGCTGTAGCAGGACATCTTTGGAAAAATTTGAGCAACCGGTTTGCACCCATTTTTGGGTAACAACACGCAGCCCTTTATTCACTAAATGCCTGGCTAATAAGCCACAAATAACAGTTTTACCTACTCCGGTATCTGTGCCGGCAATAAAAATCGCTCTCATTACGCTTTCCCCTGGCAAAAGAAGACCTGGTAAGTAGCAAAAATAGACTTAAATTTATGCAAATAAGCTGTTTCTAGTTGTTTTAAAACTCCGCGGCTAAAATTAACCTTATTAGTTAAACCATCGCCAGCGGTTCCAGTAAATTTAATTTTGGACAATAAGTCTTGTAAATTATTATATTTTTCCTGATAGCGGATTTCTTTTATGCTGAGAGAATGAAAATGCTTACGTAAGATTATTTCTATGTTTTCTTGGCCAGAGAAATCATTAGCTGCGATATGCGCCTGGCTAAAAACAGATTGCAAGGATTGACCAAGCTCGGTAAAGGTAAGCGGGCCGAATATCGAAAAAGCAATAGTGCCATTTTTTCTCAGTAATTGCACGCACGAAGATATAGCCCTTTCTAAGTCCAAAAACCAATGAAAGCAGGCATTAGAAGTAACCAGGTCAAACTCCTCTGCGAGCTTTAAATTCTCTGCGTCAGCTTCAAAAAAATTGATATTCTCGCCCTTTAATTTCTCACGGGAAAATTCAACCATCTTGCGGGAAATATCAAAAGCCTGAATCTTGGCACTACGAAAATGTTTTCTTAATAAAGAGGAGTAACCTCCGGTACCTGAGCCGACTTCTAAGATATTTTCAAAGCTCTCATCTTTTATTTTAGCTAATAGCTCTTTAGCTACCTGTTGCTGAATATTGGCGTGATCGTCATATAGATGGGCATAGCGCGAAAAATTTCTTACCATTATTTCTTTATTCACAAAGAAAACCTCTCTTGAAATTCACGATTCAAAAATAAATTATGCCCAAGTTTCGGAAAATCGATCAAAGTGGCCTGCCTTAGCTCTTCTTTGATGCGTTGAGCTTCGATAAAAGGAGCGATCCTATCTAGTCTGCCATGAAAAATTTTAATTTTTGAAAACCCCCCCAATAATTCCGGCTTAATCTCTGCAAAAGCTAAATAATCCAAACCACCGATTAAATCCTCAATCGCCATTTCCTTAAGGTAGCTATTCAGGAGATTTTTTTTAAACCAACCAGCACCTTCGTTGTCAAAAGTAGAGAAACAATCTGCATAAAATTTAGAGAGGCATTCCACTTTATTCTTTTCCAGGTTTTCCTTTACTTGGCGCAGAGAATTTTTTTCATAACGCTTGCGCACACTCAAAAGGAATAATTCATCTGTCTTGTGCGGATTTTTGAGCGCAAAATCCGTGGCAAGAAAGGCTCCTTGGGACCAACCGAAAAATGAAACCCGTTCAATCTTATTTTGCTCCAGCACATCCAATAATTCCTGATTGAAATTTGTATAAGAAAATTGTTTGGCGAATAAATAATTATACTCTAGATCTAAATTTTCAAAAACGCGATAATCCGTGGCCCATCCGGAAATTAGCACCAGTGTTTTTGAAAAACCGCGATTTACCAGTTCAAATTTTGATTTTTTTAAGCTCATTGATCAGACTATCTAAAATTTCTCTTTGCTGATAAAAATTTAAAGAAAATCGTAGGCGCGCCTGCCCTATAGGAACAGTCGGCGGCCTAATCGCTAAAACCCAATACCCTTTTCCCTGAAGGCTCTTTGCGCATTTTAATGCCGGCGTATTCTCTCCAATAATTAAAGGGACAATCTGTGATTCTCCCTTGATGATAAAACCTTGATCTTGTAATTTCTTCCGGAAATACGCTGCATTTTCTAAAAGTTGGATTCTGCGCCCAGGTTCATCTTTTAGCAATTTTATGCTAGCCAAATTAGCCGCGATCACTCCAGGAGGTAAAGCTGTTGAATAAATAAAACTCCTACAGGTATTCACTAAATAATCTACAATTTTCTTGGAAGTAGCTAAATATGCTCCGAACCCTCCTAAAGCCTTGCTAAATGTGCCCATAATTAAATCTACTTCTTTTTCTAAATCCAGCTCTTCAACCAGGCCAGCCCCGTTTTTCCCAAAGATGCCAGTAGCATGCGCTTCATCGACAAAAAGTTGCGCATTGTATTTCTTTTTTAAAGAAACTAATTCCTCTAAAGGCGCTTTATCCCCGTCCATGCTAAAAATACTTTCTGTAACAATTAAGCAGTTTTTAAATTTCCTACGTTCTTTTTTCAATAAAGACTTTAAGTGGCTGGTATTATTGTGCTGAAAACGAAAAAATTTTGCTCCGGACAAAAGAATTCCATCAATCAAACTGGCGTGAATTAAGCGGTCAGCGAAAATACAGTCTCCCTGCTTATAAAGAGAGCTGATAATTCCCAGGTTCGCCTGGTAACCGGAATTAAAAACTATTGCCGCTTCTTTATGTTTTAATTTTGCCGTATTTTCCTCTAATTGCCGGTGTAAATCTAAAGTGCCGCTTAAAAGCCTAGAGCTAGAACTGGAAACTCCGAATTTTTGCGTAGCTTTTTTACTTTCCTCGATCAAAAAGGGATGATCCGACAGCCCCAAGTAATCATTAGAAGAAAAATCAAAATAAGATTTCCCGGAAAATTCAATTTTTCCCTGGCCGCGGGAAGAAATAGATTTTAGCTCCCGTAATAGCCCTTGTTCTTTTCTTGCTTTAAGAAATTCTGTAATTAGCTCTTCCATAATAATTTAATCTCTTCCACTAACTTTTTGTCGTCACTAACTGCCCTGCCTCTTATGGTCAAATAACCTCCGATAAGCATGCCGTTTGCTCCGGCTAAAAAAGCCAGAGCCTGAAAATCCTTTAAAATTGACTCTCTTCCGGCAGCTACTTTAATGATTTTATCTTTTAGGATAATCCTAAATATCGCAATTGTCCTGATTGCTTCATTAGCAGAAAGCAGGTTCTGTTTTTCCAGTGGCGTGCCCTTAATCGGAACCAAGATATTTAACGGCACAGAATCTACAGCCAACTCTTTTAAAACTAGGGCCATCTCAATTCTGTCTTCCATGGTCTCACCCATGCCAATAATCCCTCCGCTACAAACCTCTAGGCCAACTTTTTTTGCCGCTTTGATCGTTTTTATCCTATCCTCGAAGGTATGGGTAGTGACAATCTGCGGGAAAAACCGCGGGCCACTTTCTAGATTATGATGATAACGCCCCAAACCTGCTTGTTTTAATAAAATAAAATTCTCTTCTCTCATACTGCCTAGAGAAGCGCACATTTTGATTTTGATTTTACTAGTAATTTCCCAGATCGCCTCAGCAATTCTTTTTAATTCATCTTGCGATAACCTGTCTCCGCTAGTAACAATATCAAATCTTTCCGCACCTATATCTTTAGCGCACTTGGCCGCTTCAATCATTTCTGTTTTTGATTTCAGAGAATAGGTATTAATTCCTGTGGCGTGGCGGCCGGATTGGGCGCAAAATTTACAATCCTGAGCACAGAGCCCGGATTTGGCGTTCATAATATTGCAGAGCTCTAATTTTTCCCCAACAAACTCCTGCCTTATGTGATTCGCCCGCAAAATTAACTCATTTAAAGGTAATTGTAAAAGCTCTTTGATTTCTTTCTCCTGCATAGAAAACCCTCCTTAGTATTGTCAACTATTTTAATAGATTAGGTTTACTATTGCAAGAGGAAATTGGAAGGAATTAACGGCAATGTACTACATCGCCAGAGGTAATTTTCTGCACTACTCCGGAGTCTTTCCTGACCAGTAGGGCTCCGTCTGAATCAATATCAACTGCTTGGCCTTCGAGATGCTCACGATGCGAGATGATCTTTACTCTTTTTCCTAAAGTAAGGTTATATTCACGCCATTTCTCGATGATTTTTGCCTTGCCATTCTCTTGGAATAAAAGGTAATTCGCTTCGATCTTTCTTAAAATCTCCTGCAACATCTCAATCCTGTTTATTGTTTCATTTTTCTCTTCTTTCAAAGAAGTAGCCCCGCTAAGCAGATCCTTTTTATCGCTATTCACGTTCATCCCAATACCAATCACCAGGAAACGTACCTGGTCCATTTCAGCGTTTAATTCTGTAAGAATACCCGCGACCTTCTTATTATCAATAAGAATATCATTGGGCCATTTAATCTGGGAATCAATTTGTGTAATTTTTTTAATTGCTTCGCAGAGACTAACCGCGCAAAGTATGGTCAGTATCGGTGACTGAAGTGGTGAAATTTTTGGCCGTAAAATCAGCGACAAATATATTCCTTTATATTTTGGCGAACTCCAGCTCCTGCCTAACCTGCCTCTTCCTTTATCTTGGGTTTCTGTTAAAACCAAGGTTCCCTCAGGCAAACCTTGCATTCCTAGCTCTAAAGCTACATCCATGGTTGAAGAAACTTTTTCCTGATAATGGATTCTTTTACCGATAAATCTTGTTCCTAAGCCACAGTCAACCTCCTGCGGAAAAAGCCTATCCGGCGATTGCACAAGTTGATACCCTAAATGCGGAACAGCAACAATATCATAACCAGACTCCCTTAATTCCTGAATATGTTTCCATAATGCCTGGCGGCTTACTTTTAGCTGGCCGCTGATTTCCTCACCCGAAACATATCCCAATTGAGCTTTTAAGATTTCGATAATCTTTTCTTGCATCATGATTTTTTAAAAATAGGGGAGATTTTACGTAATTTCCGCACAATTTTTGGAAGCTGCTCTAATAAATAATCTATATCTTGCGCCTTTGACCATCTGCCAAGAGAAAATCTTATCGCACTCTGTGCAAGTTCCCTTGAAACACCCAGAGCCAACAATACATGCGATGGCTCTAAGGATGTAGAACTACATGCGGAACCGCTGGAAGCAGCGATACCCAGCAAATCCAGATTAACTAAAAGAGATTCGCCTTCAATATGTTTAAAAGAAATATTAATGTTATTTGGTAATCTTTTATTCGGATGACCATTCAAAAAGACATCGGGAATTTTTTCTTTGATCTCTTTAATTACCCGATTGCGCAACTTAGTCTGAAATACTGCCTCTTCCTCCATTTTTTCTGAGCAAATCTCTATGGCCTTACTCATCGCGACGATGCCAGAGGTATTGTGTGTGGAGGCCCGTTTACCTGCCTCCTGGCCCGCGCCGTGTAAAAACTTCTCAATCCTAGTACCTTTTCGAATATATAAAGCGCCTACACCTTTTGGCCCGTAAAACTTATGCGCCGAGAGAGATAATAAATCCACATTTAGTTTATCAACCTCAGTCGGGATGTGCCCGACAGATTGCACAGCGTCGGAGTGAAAATAAATCCCTCGTTGCCGGGCAATTGCAGCAATTTCTCCTATTGGTTGGATCGTCCCGATTTCATTATTCGCATGCATAATTGAAATTAAAATTGTTTTATCCGTGATTGCCTCTTTTACCTGATCCGGATCAACCAAGCCAAATTTATCTACTCCTACCAGGGTAATTTGAAAACCATTTTTTTCTAAAAACTTACACGGCTCTAAAACCGCATGATGCTCAATTTTAGATGTAATAATATGCTTTCCTTTTTTTCCTAGAGCAGAAGATACGCCCAAAAGTGCTGAATTATTCGATTCTGTTCCGCCGGAAGTAAAAATAATTTCTTCGGGTTTTGCCCCTAAAAATTCGGCGAGCTTTTCCCGCGCCTCTTCAACGGCCTTTTTTGCCTCCTGGCCATAGGAATGAATACTGGAAGGATTGCCGAATTTTTCAAAAAAATACGGCTCCATCGCCTTAATCACCAAAGGGTCGACCGGAGTTGTCGCCGCGTAATCTAAATAAATTTTTCTCATATCCTAATTTCCTCGTTTAAACTCCCTGTGCGGTAGCCTTCTAAATCCAAAGTAATATAATTATAACCCAGCTGTTTTAGTTTTTTCACAACCAATTTCCTGCGGCTGATTAAAAGAGGTATTTCTTGCGGCAGAGTTTCGATCCGGCAGAAATTCTCATGGTGCCTTACTCGTACCTGTTTAACCCCAAGCTGCCTTAAAAAATCCTCTGCTTGGTTAATGCGTTTTAAAATTTGCGGGGAGATTTGTCTGCCGTAGGGAATTCTAGAGGCTAAACACGCAGCAGCCGGCTTATCCCAAGTGGATAGGCCAATTCTCTTACTAAAATTCCTGATATCTGCTTTTGTAAAACCTGCTTCTTCTAGGGGAGAACGTACCCCCAGTTCTTTTTTTGCTTTGGCTCCCGGCCGAAAATCATCTTTATCAGAGATACTACTGGCATCAATGACAAAATTTAATTTTTCTTTTTTGGCAATTTTTTTTAAGCGGGAAAAAAGTTCTTGTTTACAAAAGTAACAACGATTAACCGGATTCGCAGAAAATTTTTTATTCCCTAGTTCTGCGGTTTTAATCACCCTGTGCCTGGCCCTGAGCATTCCTGCCAATTTTCTGGAAAATTCTAGCTCTGATTTTGGGTAGGTTGCGGAATTGGCAGTTACGGCCAAGATTTTATTTCCCAGGCAGTCCTTTGCTACTTTCAACAAAAAAGAACTGTCTACTCCGCCGGAAAAAGCCAGTACCGCGGAATCCAGCTCTTTCAAGATCTTCTGCAACTTCTCTAACTTTTGCATTTCTTATACTGCAACCACCTCTTTTATTTCCGGAACCGCCTGTTTTAAAAGCCGTTCAATCCCCATCTTCAAAGTCATCTGTGACATTGGGCAACATCCACAGGCACCTTTAAGTTTTACTTTTACAACGCCCTCAGGCGTTACCTCCACTAACTCCACATCCCCGCCATCAGCTTTTAAGTTCGGACGGATCTTTTCTAAAGCCGCTTCAATCCTTTCTTTCATTATAGCCTCCTTACATAGTGATGTACACCAATCCATCCAATAAGGATTGGGTGTTAATATTTTACAGTTTCCCGATATCCTCTTTCCAAAGAGAAGGATTATTTTTAATGAATTCGCACATTAATTGTTTACATTCTTCAAGATCCAGATCAATTACTTCTATGCCATACGATTCCATAAACTGCCGGGCACCGCTAAAGTTTTCTGATTCTCCCGCGACAATTCTTTTGATCCCAAATTGCACTATCGCCCCGGCACAAAGAAAACAGGGCATTAATGTCGAATAAAGCACGGTATCTTGATACGAACCGATCCTGCCAGCTTTACGCAGACAATCAATCTCCGCGTGCATGATCGGATCATTATCCTGAACACGCAGGTTTCTCCCCTGGCTAATAATCTTGCCGTCTTTTACCAAAACCGAACCAATAGGAATTCCACCTTCTTTTAGCCCCTGTTTGGCTTCTTCAATTGCCGCTTTGATAAAACGATCCATTCCTTACCCCTTATATCTATTTGTAATTGGCATCCTGCGGTCCTTTCCGAATGCCTTGTGGGTAATTTTAATTCCCGGGGGAGACTGGCGGCGTTTATATTCACTCTTATCCACCATCTCTAAAACCCTGCGCACATCCTGCGCAGGAAGCCCTTGCGAAATAATTTTGCTTAAATCTTTATCTTCCTCAATATAGGCTTTTAAAATTCCGTCTAAAGTTTCATAAGCCGGCAAGGTATCGCTATCTTTCTGATTCGGCCGTAATTCTGCAGTTGGCGCTTTGCTAATTACGCGTTCGGGAATTACTGGAACCAAGGAATTTCTGTATTCGCTTAATCGATAGACCAAAATTTTTGGCACATCTTTAATTACTGCAAATCCTCCTGCCATATCTCCATAAAGAGTAGCATATCCTGTGCTCATTTCTGATTTATTCCCGGTGGTTAAAACCAACCACTTAAATTTATTAGAGAACGCCATCAAGATATTGCCTCTGATGCGCGCCTGCAGATTTTCTTCGGTGATATCCGGTTTGATTCCGCTAAAATACTGAGCAAATTCCGAAAGATAAGCTTTAAATATTGCGCTTATCGAGATTGTCATAAACTTAACTCCTAAACTTTGCGCTAATTGCCTGGCATCCTCCAATGATTCCTGCGAGGAATATTCCGAAGGCATGAACACGCCGATAACATTTTCTTTTCCTAGACTATCAACTGCAAGTGTAGCCACTAAACTTGAGTCGATCCCTCCGCTTAAACCAATTACTACTTTAGTAAAATTATTCTTACCTACATAATCAGTTAATCCTAAAACCAGAGCCTGATAAATCTCAGCCACTGGCAAAAGCACAGTTGCTTTCTTCGGGACAATCTTTTCTTTTTCCTTAAGGACAGCTCTTTTAGCAATTGTAATAACTCCTTTTGAGGAACTTGGCTTGGCAGCAGTAAGCTCCAAATCCGCAATTAATAATTCTTCTTTAAAAGCTTGCGCCCTGGCAATTAACCTACCTTGGGCGTCGACAATCATACTCTGGCCGTCAAAGACCAATTCATCCTGTCCACCCACTAAATTTACATATGCAATAGTGACCCGATTATCTTTTGCCTGTTGCCTAATGATTTTTTCTCTTTCTCTGATTTTTCCGGCATGATAGGGAGAGGCATTAATATTCAGGATCAGCTTGCTTCCGGCTTTAGACTGTTTTGCTACGGGACCGTGCTCATGCCAGATATCCTCACAGATATTTACTCCAAAAATATAATCACCGTATTTAAAAATCGGCTGGTTTTCTCCTGGCGAAAAATAGCGTTTTTCATCAAAAACCCCGTAATTAGGCAAAATGGCCTTATGGTATTTACCCCGGATCTTTTGCTTGTAAATTATCGCGGCAGCATTAAAAATATTCTTACTTTCCCTATCTACAAAACCAATCACCACTACCATATCCTTTACCAACCGAGTTAAATCATTTAATTTTTTCAGATTATCAGAAATGAATTTCGCTTTTAATAAGAGGTCTTCCGGAGGATATCCGGTAAGGGTTAATTCAGGAAAAACAAGAATATCTACGCCTGACTTTGTGGCTTTTCTCTGGTATTCGGTTACTTTTTGATAGTTACCTTCTAAGTCGCCGACCGTACAATTTATCTGAGCTAATCCTAAGCGGATATTCTTC